>OGRK01000675.1_pt1 | contig 29114 bp, 29 predicted proteins | sample 1553471 | NCBI WGS metagenome assembly OGRK01 (sample SAMEA2580080, study PRJEB22360) | human gut metagenome | biome: human gut; feature: human-associated habitat; material: faeces | place: Denmark | collected 2008/2010
AGGAGATGCTGAGCTATTTTCTGCAATGCTGGTGCGGGCTCTTTTCGGTTTCTGCGCCAACGTCTGCAGCAGGGCTGTTCTGCGCCGAGTATGCGGCCCTTGCCGCTGTGGCAACGCTGCTGCTTTTGCTGGGCCTGTCCGCTGTGGGGCCGGTGTGCATCTTTTTGCTTACGATGCTGTACGGCCTTGGCAACGGCCTTTTATCCGCGCAGCTGCTGGCGGGGGCAGACGGGAAAAGCATCCTCGCTTTGTTGCTGCTGGGCATTCCGGCTGCCTGTGCCGCCGGCTGCCTGTGCATGTTCGGTGCATCAGCACTGCAGGTGAGCGGGTGCATCCGGGCCTACTCCTTCCGGAAAACGGCCGGACAAGCCTGTTCCGGGGCGCGGGAACTGATGGGGCAGTATCTGCTGGTGATCGTGGTATTTTTGCCGCTGTGCGGCGCAGCGACAGGAGTCGCCTATCTGAGCGGAAAAATCCTTTAACGTCAGCTTTTCTTGCGATGCCGCCCCGGGTATGCTACAATAAGGAAAATGGATGAGAAACGCAGGAGTCTTTTTATGAAAGAGCCGAAACTGAAAACTGTTTATGTCTGCTCCAACTGCGGGGAGACAAGCCCCCGCTGGATGGGCCGCTGCCCGAGCTGCGGGAGCTGGAATACCATGAATGAAGATGTAGTGGCCGAAGCTCCGAAAGCGGGCACCGCTGCGGCACGGCAGGCGGCTGCTGCCCGTCCGGAGGGCGTGACCAGCCTGACGGCCCGGCGTCTGTCCGAGATCAGCACCACAGAGGAGAAAAGCCGCATTCTGACCGGCATTTCAGAGCTGGACCGTGTGCTGGGCGGCGGCATCGTGCTGGGCGGCGTTGTGTTGCTGAGCGGCGAGCCGGGCGTGGGCAAATCCACCATGCTGCTGCAACTGTGCGGTGCCATTTCCAATCAGCATAGCGTTCTGTATATCACGGGCGAAGAATCGGTCCGGCAGGTCAAGCTGCGTGCAGCCCGCCTAAAGGTCCCGCAGGACAATATTTTTCTGGCCGCCGAAAACGATGTGGACGAGATCTGTGGCCTGATTGAAAAGGAAAAACCGGACCTTGTGGTCATCGACTCCATCCAGACCATGCGCTGTATGGACATCTCGTCGTCGTCCGGTACAGTCAGCCAGGTCAAGGAGAGCGCGGCGCGTCTGCTGGCTGTTGCCAAGAAACAGGAGATCCCCATGTTCATCGTGGGTCATGTGAACAAGGACGGTGCCATTGCCGGCCCCAAAGTCATGGAGCATATCGTGGACACAGTGCTTTACTTTGAGGGCGACAAGATGCTGCCATACCGCATCCTGCGGGCGGCAAAGAACCGCTATGGCTCCACGAATGAGCTTGGCATGTTCGATATGACCGGTACCGGTCTGGCCGAGATTGAAAACCCGTCGCAGATGCTGCTGGAAGGCCGTCCACTGGGCGTTTCCGGAAACTGCGTGGCCTGTACCATGGAGGGCAGCCGACCCATTCTGAGCGAGATCCAGGCCCTTGCCACCAAGACGAATTTTCCGGCCCCACGACGTGCCTGCAGCGGCTACGACTATAACCGCATGAATCTGCTCATCGCCGTGTTGGAAAAGCGTGCAGGCTATTTCTTCGGCAATCTGGACGTGTATGTCAACATCGTGGGCGGTATTGCTCTGCGGGACACGGCCTGTGATCTTTCGGTGTGTCTGAGTATGGTGTCCTCGCTGCTGGACCGCCCGGTCAGCGACAAGCTGATCGCCATTGGCGAGGTCGGCCTGGGTGGGGAAGTGCGCAGTGTGCCCAACTTGGAACAGCGTCTGCATGAGGCAGAACGCATTGGGTTTGAACGCGCCGTGGTGCCCAAGCACAGCCTGAACCACCTGAACCCGGCGGATTATCCGGGCATGAAGCTGATTGGTGCCGCGTATATTTCCGATGCCATCAACGCACTGAAAACAGATCGTTTGTAAGAGGATGCCATGTCGATTTATCTGGACGAAAAGAACCCCGGCAAACACAAGCCCTTTGAGGATGCTTCGCCGGATATTGTGGAATATGTACGCTATCTGGAAGTGATCGCCGGCAAAAGCGCCAATACGGCGTTCAGCTATTTTTGCGACCTGCGTGGGTTCAGCCGCTTTATGAAGCGCCGACGCGGCCTTGTTCCGGCGGACAGCGAGATGCAGGACATCGACCCCAAAGGATTGGACACGGCATTCTGGGCCGGCGTGACCAAAGAGGATATCTACGAATACCTGTATTTCCTCAACCGGGAATGCGGCAACAAAAAGTCCTCGACTGCCCGGCGGCTGGCCAGTCTCCACGGCTTTTATGATTATCTGGTCAATCAGGTCAACCGGCTGGATTCCGACCCGACCGCTGCGATCAAACCTCCCAAACAGGACAAGGTCCTGCCCAAATACCTGACTGCAGAACAGTCTATGGATCTGCTAGAAAGCACCCAGACCCAGAGCGATTTCCCGGAGCGGGATTACTGCATGGTGGTCCTGTTCCTGAACTGCGGCATGCGTCTGTCGGAGCTTGTGGGCATGGACTTGGATGACATTGATCTGGAACAGCGGCAGATCCGGCTGTTCGGAAAGGGCCACAAAGAGCGCATGGTGTATCTGAACGATGCCTGTGTGGAAGCGCTGCAGCTTTACCTGAACAAGCGCAATGTGATGGAAGGTCTTTCGCCAAAAGAACGTGCCGTGTTCGTGACCCGGCGGCGCAAGGAGCGCATTTCCAACCGGCGGGTGGAGCAGCTGGTGACCGGAGCCATGAAAGCAGCCGGACTGAAAGGTTTTTCCACCCACAAACTGCGCCATACGGCTGCAACGCTGATGTACCAGACCGGCAATGTGGATATCCTGACCTTGAAACAATTGCTGGGCCACAGCAGCGTTGGTACGACGCAAATTTATACGCACCTGCAGGAATTTCAGGTGCGTGCCGCCATTGAAGAAAACCCGCTGGGCAAGGCATCCCGCAAAAAGCCCGGCAAAGTAGACTTGGATACAACAGAAGCTGAAACAGGGGAGAGCAGGGAAGAATTGCCTGGCAGCACTGCCGAAGCCGCAGAAAACAGCGCAACTGCGGTAGATTTTTCTGCACCCATGGCAGCCTTTGATGGCTCTGCAAAAGAGGGTTTCGGACTGGACACCGAGACGCTCGCAGCAAATTCGGACGCAGATACGGAAAAGTAATTGAAATATGGTTTGTCAGGCACCTTATGATCTCAGAATCAAAAGGTGCTTTTTTGTTTGCCCTGTGAATAAATTAACGAAGTTTACAGAGTGCAACAGGAATCCACCGCGGCACCTGTTGGTTTTCCAGCCGGCAGAGATTCTATAAAGGCACGTTTGTAAAACGGCTGCAGCTGGGCATTGTCGGCACAATCAAAAAAGTTTGTGCAGAGCGAAATCGGTGCTTTAAAAGATACCCACGAAAATGCCAACCGGAATGCAGCCAACGATTTGATCCGTCATGACCAAATGGTCGTACACAGAAAAATAAAAAGATTGGAACGACCTTAAAAGCAAATATAAATAATGACTGGCAAACAACGAGTGCCGGAAAAAAAGATTGTAAAGACTGTGCAGTCCGAAAAATCAAATTATGAAGAATCAGATTATAATGAAAAAAACAAAATATAAAATTATAAAAAACAGATAAATTGAAGCAAAACCCGCAAAACGCGGTTTGGGCGGTCGGAACGCCGGCGGGACGCCAAAAGAGCCAAAATCTGGAAAAGAGGGCTTTTTCACCTCCCTATGTTTCACATAACGTGCATTATACGAAAATACATATCCTAAAAATCAGGACCTTCCCTTCACGCAGGTTTCTGCGATCCGGAGGCCCTGATGACTTGGGTTGCGGCATTTTAATTTTTGGCACAGAAAACGTCTCTTCCCCGTTTTGAGAATCATTGGTTTGCATCCGGCAGCGGCGTGGTGCCAAAATATGCACAGATGGCCTCGTAGTAAATACGCGCAGTTCGTTTGCAGCCCTGTTCGCTGCCAAAGCGTTCCACATCATCCGCATTGGTCACAAAGCATTGTTCCGCCAGCACGACCGGACAGTTTACATCTTCCAGCAGTGTGAAGCTCCGTTCTGCACGCACTTCGGTATGGGTGCTCTCCACCAGCTGCTTCTGATCATTTTCCAGATAATAAATGTAACGGATGCCGCCGCGCCCACGCAGGCGTGCTCCGGCGTTCTGCATCCCCTCTGCCAATTTCTGAGCAAAGTAATAACTCTCCGCATGCCATGTGCGCCCCGGCACAGATGGATAGCACTCAAAGCCGGCTGCACTGGAACCGTTTGCGGCGGAGTTTCCGTGAATGGAAAGCAGCAACTGTGGGGCCTGCGCATTGGCGGCGGCTGCCCGCTCGGCAGGCGTTGCGGTCTGGTCAAAGGCATCCCGCGTCCGGAGCGGAATGTAATTCGGGTCCTGCTCCAGCCATGCAAGCAGCACGGAGGCCGTGGCGGCCGTCATGTCTTTTTCTTCCACCACTCCCCTTGCGCCCGGGTCGTTGCCGCCATGCCCGGCATCAATGGCTACACGATACGGCGGGTCGCCCACCTGCGGCCGAAACGCCTCTCCGGATGCAGAGACACTTCCCTGCTCTTGTGAAGAAACCTGCAATGCTTCTCGCCAGAGAAACGCCGAAAAAACAAATGCAAGCACACAGAAACAGAGTGTGAGGGCCGTGCGGAGAAAAGAACTCTCCTTCCGTTTCGCTCGTCGCTTCTTTTTCTGGTGCGTGGGTTTATAACGTCCTGCCATGATAGATAACTTCCTGTCCAGATTGAAAACTTCTCTTTACAATACGAGTATACTCGGCTTTTTTCTGCAGTGCAAGCAAAAAGCCTGCCCATAAGCAGTGGGCAGGCTTTGAAATGACCCCTTATTTCAGCTCCACGACGGTCACGCCGCTTTCGCCTTCGCCGTAACGGCCCAGACGGAAGCTCTTGACCATGCGGTTGCCGCGCAGGTGCTTGTGGATGGCAGTGCGCAGTGCGCCGGTGCCATTGCCGTGGATCAGGTAGACTACGGTCTGGCCGTTCAGAATGGCGCGGTCGATGAAGGAATCCACCTCTGGCAATGCCTCGTCCACGGTCAATCCCAGCAGATTGCACTCCATTTTGGCGCTGCGGTGCACCCGCTCCACGCGGCCATTCGGACGGTTTGCGTCGCCGGTCAGGCGGGAATACCGCTGCTGTGCCTTGGTCTGCGGTTTCGGGTCCTTGACCAGCTTTTCCGGCTGTTTGAGCCCCTTGAGCGGGACCTTGGTCTTGATGATGCCGGCCCGTACCAGAACATCCCCGTTCTTGTCCGGCAGCGAAAGCACCGTGGCCAGCTGGTTGAGCTCTGCAATGCAGACCTCCTGCCCTACCTTGACCTCTTTCAGCGGCACAAATTCCTTGACTGGATTGTGCACCACCTCGGTGCCCATAAACAGCTTTTCGGATTCCTTTTTGGCAATCTCACGGGCACGCTGGGCTTTCTGCTGGGTGCTCAGGCGCTCGTCCTTCTGCAGCTGACGCAGTTCGTCGGTCAGCGCATAGGCCTGGCTTTCCACCTGCTGGGCCAGCGCACGGGCTTTGGCGCGGGCCGCTTCCAGCTCGTTTTCGCCCTGCTGGATCAGTTCATCCCGCTTTTTCTGGGCAGCCTCCAGCTGGTGGGATGCCTCGTTCTTCAGCTCTTCCACCTCGTGCTGGCTTTCCTTCAGCTGCAATTTCAGATCATCCAACTGACCCAGAACGGCATCCAGCCGCTTATCCTCGGCCGACAGATGCTGCTGCGCTGCCTCAATGACCCGCTCCGGGATGCCAAGCTTCTCACTGATGAGGAATGCGTTGGACTTGCCCGGCACGCCGACGCTCAGCTTATAGGTCGGGCGCAGCGTTTCCAGATCGAATTCGCAGCTGGCGTTCACGACGCCCTTGGTCTCCAGTGCGAACACCTTGAGCTCTGCATAGTGGGTGGTGGCCATCAGCAGCACGCCGCGGCGGCGCAGTTCTTCAATGATGGCCACAGCCAGCGCGGCACCCTCGGCAGGGTCGGTACCGGCACCCAGCTCGTCCAGCAGCACAAGAGTGTGCGGCATGGCCAGCTCCAGAATGCCGGTGATCTTTTTCATATGGCCGGAGAAGGTGGAAAGGCTCTGTTCGATGCTCTGCTCATCGCCGATGTCCACGAGAAACTCATCGAACACGCAGACCTCGCTGCGCTCGTCGGCCGGGATCAGGAAACCACACTGTGCCATCGCGCACAGCAGACCGGCCGTTTTCAGGGTGACGGTCTTGCCGCCGGTGTTCGGGCCGGTGATGATGAGCGAATCATATTCTTTGCCCAGTGCAATGTCCACCGGCACGCACTTCTGTGGGTCGATCAATGGGTGGCGTGCCCGGATCAGCGAGAAGGAATTGTCGGTGCGCACTGCAGGTTTGAATGCCTTGAGCTCCAGCGCCAGACGCGCCTTTGCCAGTAGGACATCAATGTCCAGCATGGCCTGATAGCTGTACTGGAACTGCGGCTCAATGGCTGCCACCTGTGCGGTAAAGGCTACCAGAATGCGCTCGATCTCCTGCGCTTCCTGGGCACGATACTGCAGGATGCGGGCATTGGCTTCCACGACAGCCTGCGGTTCCACAAACACCGTTGCACCGGTAGAGGAAACGTCATGGATGATGCCGCTCACTTCGCCGCGGTATTCGCTCTTGACCGGGACAACGTAGCGGCCGTTGCGCATGGAGACCACACTCTCCTGCAGATATTTTGAGGTGTCCATGTTGCGCACCATGCTTTCCAGACGGTCGCGGATGCTGTTTTCGGTCGCACGGATCTTCTTGCGCAGGTCGTTCAGGGTGCGGGAGGCCGTGTCGGCCATCGCATCCGGGGCGAGGATCGCACTGGAGATCTGCTGTTCCAGGCCCGGCTCCGGGGACAACGCATAGAACAGATCATCGGTCGGGAGCATATCGTGCTCCGAAGAACCGTACCAGTTGGTCAGGTTCTGGAAGTTGCGCAAAGCACCGGCCACCATCAGCAGCTCGCCCATGGAAAGCACGCCGCCCTTGACCGCACGGGCGGCCAGCGCACTGACGCCCTCCACTCCGCCGAAACGGGGCGAACCGTTCTTAATCAGCAGCGTATTGATGGCATCCGTCTGTTCCAGCGCATAGCGCACCTCGTCCGGGTCACACTGCGGCTCAAGTGCCAGGAGCTTCGCCTTTGCTTCCTTACATACACAGCCCTCCGCAGCACGGGCGATGATCTTATCCAGTTCTAATGTTTTTAAGTAGCTTGTTTCCATAATATCCTTTTGTTCAGGGCAGCACCGTTTTTAAAAAGTCGTAGCTCTTCAGCGGCTTGTCCAGATGCGTTAGCGCATACTGCTCCGCTACGGCTGCCAGCTTTTCCAGACTGCCCACAGAAATCTTGAACGAAAATATTTTTTTGTCCTCCACAAGGCAGATGTGCCGCAGTGCAAACAGTGCATTGCGATCCAGATTGCAGCGTTTCCCAGCCTTGGCCGCACAATCAGCACAGAGCAGATAGCCCTCCTGCACATCCAGATAAAAGGCATCGCCGGCATCGTAGGTGCCGCAGTCGCGGCAGCACACCAACTGCGGCAGAAAGCCACACTCGCTCATGGTGCGAAGCTCAAAAACGGCCTTGATGGCCCGCAGGTCCGCCTTGTGCTCACTGATCATGTACAGGCAGTTCAGCAGCAGACGCAGTTCCCGCTCAGCTTCCTGCCCGGTGGGGGTCAACGCAGCAGCCATTTCGGCCAGATACATGGCCAGACTCATCCCCTCGATGGAGGAAGAAATGCCGTGAAAGACATTCTTGACGGCCGCTTCGCGCACAGTATACATGTTGCGCCCCGGCACCAGCGTGAATTCCGAATAGCAAAACAGCCCGCACGCGCTGAACAATTTGCTTTTCAGCCGCAGGCTGCTCTGTGCCGAAGCCGAGATTACCCCCAGCCCCGGGGTCAGGATCGTGAGGATCCGGTCCGATTCTTTATAGCGGGTCTCTTTCAACACCAGACCCAGTGTTACAAAGGTCTCCATGATCCGTGTCTCCTGCCGGATGCTCGTCCGGCATCTGTGTCTGTTTGTACTCCAGATAACGGAGAATGTTTCCCGTGCAGGCAAAGGCCTGCCAGCTTGTTTGCACGTCCATTGGCCGGGTCTCCTTTCCGGGCAGCGCCACTGCCGTCAGTATTCTCTGGCGGCGGTGGCGTTATCCGAGGAAAACCCGCCCTGCATTGGAAAAGCTCAGCGGTTGCCGTTGTTCTGCTTGAAACCGAAATTGTTCAGCAGGAACTCGTTATCCCGCCAGTCCGACTTCACCTTGACCCAGCACTGCAGGTTCACACGGCAGCCCAGAAACTCTTCGCAGTCGGCACGGGCCGCACTGGCAATCTTTTTCAGCATGGCGCCGCCCTTGCCGATGACCATGCCCTTGTGGCTTTCCCGCTCACAGTAAATGTTCACATCAATGTCGATGAGATCGGTGCCAGGGCGCTCCTTGAAGCGCTCCACGACCACCGCGATGCCGTGCGGGATCTCGTCGCGCATGAACAGCAGGGCCTTTTCACGGATGACCTCTGCCACCAGCTCCTTCTCCGGCATATCGGTGTAGGCATCATCATCAAAGTAATGGGGGCCTTCTACGGCGTAGCGGCTCAAGGCATCGAACAGCGTTTCACAGCCGTCCTCGTTGCGGACGCTGACCGTGTAGATGTCATCGAATACACCCAGCGCCTTCAGCTCTTCTTTGCGGGCTTCCAGGTCAGCGGCATCCTTAACAAGGTCTGTCTTATTGATGACGGCAATGGCCGGGCCGCCGCTGCTGCGCAGCATGTCCACCAGAACCATCTCGGATTCATTCAGGGCACCATAGGGCTCAAACAGCATCATGGAAACATCCACGTCGGCAATGGAATCGCTGGCGGTTTTGTCCATGCGCTTGCCCAGCTTGTTGCGGGCTTTGTGTACGCCGGGGGTATCCAGCAGCACATACTGCAGCGGGCCGCGGGTGATCACACCGGTAATGCGGGTACGGGTGGTCTGCGGCTTGGAGGTGACAATGGCCACCTTTTCGCCAACCAGCAGGTTGGTCAGGCTGGATTTGCCCACATTGGGGCGGCCGATGACCGCCACAAAAACCGACGACGTATCGTAATGGCCCTGAACGGGCGTCGTGTTACTCAAAATCAAACTCCTGTCTTGCTGTGTGCAGAAATGCACGTTGGATCAAAGGCAAATCATTCGGTGTAGCTCACCGTGCGGGGCAGGCCCAGCTGCAGCAGTACGGCCTCTTCTTTTTCCCGCATCCGCATAGCTTCCAGGCCGCCGTTCTCATGGTCGTAGCCCAGCAGATGCAGCATGGAATGCACGGTCAGAAATGCCACTTCCCGCTGCAGCGGATGGCCGTAGAGGGTCGCCTGCTCCTGGGCGCGCTCCATGCTGATGACGATATCGCCCAGCATTTTGCAGCCGTTGTTTTCGTCCACATCATATTTGCCATCCACACCCAGCGGGAAGCTCAAAACGTCGGTGGGCATGGGCTTGTTGCGGTACTGGTTGTTCAGCTCTGCAATGGCCGCGTTGTCCACAAAGGTCACGCTGATCTCAGCCGGAGCCTCAAAGTGCTCGAACTCCAGCACAGCGTTGCAGGCGCGGCGGATCAGGATGCGGAGGCCGGATGGGACCTTGACGGCCTTCTGGGAATTGGTGATCAGAACTTTATTGGACATAGAATCAGTCCTCTCCTTTCTGGTTTGGTTGTTTTTCGGGATGTGCAGCCCTGTCGTATGCCTTGATGATCTCCTGCACAAGGCGGTGGCGCACAACGTCTTTTTCGGTAAAATAGCACTGGGCAATGCCCTTGACCTGCTTCAGCACATGCAGCGCATCCACAAGGCCGCTGCGGGTGCGTTCCGGCAGGTCGATCTGAGTCACATCGCCGGTCACAACGACCTTGGAACCCACGCCCATGCGGGTCAGGAACATTTTCATCTGCTCCGGCGTGGTGTTCTGCGCCTCATCCAGAATGATGAAGGAGTCGTCCAGCGTACGGCCGCGCATATAGGCCAGCGGGGCCACCTCAATGATCTGTTTTTCCACCAGACGCTCATATGTTTCAGCCCCCAGCATATCAAACAGACCGTCATACAGCGGGCGCAGATACGGATCCACCTTTTGCTGCAGATCACCGGGCAGAAAACCCAGTTTCTCCCCTGCTTCTACCGCCGGGCGGGTCAGCACGATGCGGGACACCTCCTTGGCCTTGAAGGCCTTTACGGCCATAGCTACGGCGAGGTAGGTCTTACCGGTGCCCGCCGGGCCGACACCAAAGGTGATGGCATTGTTCCGGATGGCATTCAGGTATTCCTTCTGGCCCAGCGTCTTGGGCCGGATGGGCCGCCCTTTGACCGTAACCGTTACGAAATCTTCGGTCAGTTCCCGCACCCGTTTCTCAGCGCCGTCATGGGCCAGGCTGATGCAGTAGCGCACAGTCTGATCCTCCAGCGGGGTGTGGTTCTCGATCAGAAGAAGCATGCCTTCCACCGCGCGGCTGGCCGCCGCTACGTTGGCCGGTTCGCCGGAGAGCCGGAGCTGTGTGCCCCGGCAGACGGCCGTAACGGAGAACTCGTTTTCCAGCAGCCGGATGTTCCGGTCGCAGTTGCCAAAGACCGCCGCGGCGATCTCTACACTATCCAGTTCAATGTTCTTTTCTGCCATGTGCTCCTCCTGATGTGCCTGCTTCGATAGCTATATTGTACCACCAAAATCCTTAGAAGAAAACTATGAAAATTGCACAAAATATTTTTCCGGCTTCCATCGTTTTTACATATTGGTGGAATGGTCTTGACAAACTATATCGGGGCGCGATATACTGGGTCCGTGATGTATCGGGCTACGATATAAAGACCGTCGATAGAAATGGAGGTGCATCGGCAATGGAAAACATTGCGCTGACCGAGTCCACCTATTACATTCTGCTTGCTCTTTATCATCCGCAGCATGGATACGGCATCATGCAGCAGACCGAGCAGCTTTCCGGCGGGCGGGTACACCTTGCCGCAGGGACATTGTATGGAGCGCTGAACTCCCTGTGCGAAAAAGGATGGATCCGACAGCTGCCCGTGGAACGTGGGAGCCGCAAAAAAGAGTATCAGTTGACCGCGGAAGGACTTGCAGTCCTGAAGCACGAGCTTGCCCGGTTGCAGCAGCTGGTTGCAAACGGCGAAAGCATCCTGAAGGAGAAATGACCATGAACACGCGCAAAACCATCCATAAAGTCTATCTGGCATGGGATTTCAAGAAGGAAGAACTCTGGCTCAACGAAATGGCGGCGGAAGGCTGGGCTTTGGAGCATGCAGCGTTTTGCTCGTACACCTTCGTGCGCTGTGAGCCGGGCGAATACATCATCCGCATGGAGATGAATGCAGACCGGGACTATCGCAGCTTTGTGGAAGAAACCGGTGCAGAATATGTCGGCGGCTGTGTGAACTGGGTCTATTTCCGCCGCAAAGCCGAGCTCGGGTCGTTTGACCTGTTTTCGGACATAGATTCCCGCATTGCGCATCTTGCACGCATCGGTAAATCGCTCTGGCTGATCTGCCTTGCCAATCTGATCATCGGTGTTGTCAATATCCTAGACGGGCAGACGTTTTCCATTGTAAATCTGCTGTGCAGCGTTCTGCTGGCCTATGGTCTGGGCCGCATCCATGGGATGAATGCATCCCTTGAAGAAGAGCGTGCCCTGCACGAATAAACCTTGTCAAGCCTTTTTGTGCCACAACCGCATAGAAAAACAAAATGTATCTTTGGGTAAAACAGCAATAGCAAACGTTTCTCCTGCGTGATACAATAGCAAGCGTTGCGTGCCCTGCCGCCGCAGCAAAAAGATTGAAGGAGAAATGAACGATGGAACAATGCTATCTGATGCCCGGACAGGAACGCTGCGAACGATTCAAGGACGCAAACGGTGTTCCGCGCGTTCACTACTCCTACCGTTCCCTGCACGGTGCCTTTTTTGACTGCGAGAGCCGCAGCCTGGAGGAAGCCCAGCATCTGTGTGAGGACTGGCTGGTCGGCCAGGACCGATGCTACCGCAACTGATCCCATAAAAAAGCAAGCGCCTCTGTTTCATGGATGGTCACTCCATCCGGAGCAGAGGCGCTTTTTGTTGTTAGTTCCACAGCTGTGCGCAGACAAGTTCCAGCACACTGCCCGCAATACAGCGGGATTTATCCGAGATCAGGAAACAGTTGGAAAGCTCTTCCCGGCGGGGGTCCACATCAGCCACCTTGAACCCCGGAGTGACCGGGTAGCCGCTGCGCAGCAGACCGCGCAGGATGCCGCCGATCTGTGTGGTGATCGGGAAGGATTTGCCTTCCGGCGTCCGGATCTGTGCGATGATCTCCCCCGCTTCCACCAGGTCACCGATCTTTCGTACATCCTGAAAGATGCCTTCCGTCTGCGCATGGATGACCCGCTCCTTGCCATAACCGCCGATGACACCCGGAATACCAGTGTTTGGGATGGCAGCGCCTTCCCGGATGATACGGCCCAGCCGATGGCCGCGCTTCGTCTCGACCACGACATCCACATCCTGTCCGGCTGTAAATCCGGGGCCAAGGGCGATGGTCAGCGGTGCCATATCACGGGTGGTGCCAAGGTTCTTCTTGGCCAGAATGGCGTCCACCAATACATCCGGCTTTGCTTGTGCCACGCAGCTGCCTGCCGGGTCGATGAGGACGGGCACCGCATTCTGTGCCCAGACGGTCGGAGCCTGTTCTAGTGTGTCGATACGAACAGCCCTCAGGCCCTCTACCGTTGTTTCACCTTCGTACACAGCTTCGCAGAGCGACACCTGCCGCCGGATAGCCGCCGGGTGAGCGGTTTCCAGTACAAGCACCCGCAGCCCAGCGGACCACAAACGATGGATGGTGCCGGTAGCAAGGTCGCCGCCGCCGCGCACCAGGATCAAGGCATCCTGTTTCATTCGATGGATCCTCCTTCCGGAATGATTTCCAGCAGAAGCTCCATGGAACCACCGCAGGCCGCAACCGCGGCATCTTCGTTTTTGCCGTCGGCCGAAAATGTAACCGTCTGCACCGATGCTGTATGCCCGGCCAGCATTTCAGCAGCGGCCTGCCGAGTACGGTATTCCATGATGCCGCCGCCCACACTGCCCACAGTCGTGCCATCGGGCAGGAGCAGCATTTTGGAGCCGACCTCCCGCGGGGTGGAGCCGTGCCGTGCAATGATCGTCGCCAGCACTGCAGGCTGGCCGTTCTGTGCGGCCTGCTCCATCGCTGCCAGAAGCGCCGGAGCAAAGCCCTCGGTCTGAGGGCGGGCGTTTTTCACTTCCACGATCTGCGCCAGAATGGACAGCGCGATCTCTTCGGCTGTTTTGGCCCCGATGGCAAGTCCGATGGGGGCCTGCACAGCTTCCACCCGTGCAGCATCCGCCCCGGCTTCCAGCAGCTGTCGCCGTACCAGTGCGGCCCGGCCCCGGCTGCCCATCATGCCAACGTAAGCTGCCGGTTTCTGCAAGATCTGCTCCAGGCAGGCCACATCAAAGGCATGGGCGCGGGTCACGACCACAAAGTAGGTCTCTGCCCCGCCGGGCACCTGCTCCAGTGCCTGTGCAAACGGTAAGCAGAGGACTGTGTCCGCTCCGGCATCCCGCAGGTCCTGCGCATATTCCGTGCGGTCCTCCATAGCAAGCACCGGCAGGCCCAGCAGTTTTGCCAGCCGTACCACCGATGCCGCTACATGGCCGCCGCCGCAGACAACGATCTGCGGCACCGCACCGAATCGTTCCACAAACACCCGCGTGCCGTCCAGTTCCAGAAACCCGGTGGCTGTGCATTCCTGCAAACGGGAAAGGCTGCGCTGCAATACGCCGCTGCTGTGGGTCTGCCACACCGGGCGCCCGCCGCGCAGCAGCATCCGGCTGCCGGCCTCCGGTCCATCCAGAACCACCGCAAGGGTACCGTCTCCGGTGACCTGCCCTTTCTGCAGGGCATCAACCAATGCGCTCATAAAATGTTCTCCTGTTCGTCATTGCTCCACCTGCGACACCGCGTCGTAAGCCGCCGGGTCCAGCAGGCTGTTCCAGTGTTCCCAATCCTCCGGCGTCATGCGCCAGGCAAGGCCGCACCCGGCGGAGATCTCCCGTGGGAGCGGGATCAGCCGCCCGGGGATCTGTGCCGTGGCGCAGTGCTTCTCCCAGGCCATGGCTTCCACCGTTGTGCGGAAGGAGAGCACGATATAGGTCTTTTTTGTGCGCATTTACAGCTCCTGTGCCAGCTCCCGCACGGCCTGTGCAGCGTGCAGAGCTTCTTCCATGGTATTGCTGTGTGAAAAGCTGAACCGTACCACGCCCTGTTCCACCGTGCCAAGCGCCTTGTGCATCAGCGGGGCGCAATGTGCTCCGGCCCGCACACAGATGCCGTAGTCCTCCCACAGGATATCGGCCACCCGGGCAGAGTCCTCGTCTCCGATATTCAGGGAGACGATGGGCGCACGCAGAGCGGTCTCAATGTCGCCGTATACAGTCACGCCCGGCATACCGCATACTTCTTCGTAAAAACAGCGAGCCAGTGCAGCTTCGCGGGCGGCCAGCGTTTCCACGCCCCGTGTCAGAAGCCATTGTACTCCGGCGCAAAGCCCGGCAAGGCCGTGCACGTTCAGGGTGCCGGCTTCCAGTGCGGTGGGCATCTGGGCGGGATGCTGCTCGTCATAGCTGTGCACGCCGCTGCCGCCTACTACAAGGGGCGCGATCTGCACACCCGGACGCACATACAGCCCGCCGGTGCCCTGCGGCCCCAGTAAAGCCTTGTGCCCGGTGAAGCACAGCACATCCACACCCAGTGCCTGTACGTCGATGGACTGGGCTCCGGCCGTCTGCGCGGCATCCACGATCAGCAGCAAGCCGTGCCGGTGCGCAAAGGCCGCAGCCTTTGCAAGATCGGTACAGTTGCCGGTCACATTGGACGCTCCGGTCACGACCAGCGCTCTGGTGTTTGGGCGCACAAGCTCTTCCCATTTTTCATATTGCAGGCGGCCTTTGGCGTCTACCCCGGCAAAGCTGAGCTGGCCCCCCTGTGTCCGCAGCCGGTACAGCGGCCGCAGGACCGAATTATGCTCACACACGGTGGTGATGACATGATCCCCCGGCCCCAGCAGCCCGCACAGGGCGGTGTTCAACGCGCCGGTGGCGTTGGCCGTAAAGGCAATGCAGGCAGGGTCCGGCGCGTGGAAAAGCTCTGCCAGCGCTTCCCGTGCGGCATACACCAGCCGGGAAGCATGCAGGGTCGGCTCATGGGCACCGCGGCCGGGGTTGCCTGCGGTGTGCAGGGCGTCCAGAATGGCGGCGTCCACTTCCTGCGGTTTGTACAGCGTGGTGGCAGCATTGTCCAGATAGATCACGGCTTGACCACGGTCCCCGCCTGGGGCAGCTTTTCCACGATGGCATACATGTTCGTCACGCTGCCTACGGCCAGCTTCTCGGTCAGGCCGTAATAGTTCAGGCAGGTGCCGCAGGTCATGATCTCCACACCTTCCGATTCCAGCGTCTTGAGGTCCTCCAGCATGGGAGAGCCCTCACAGGTCAGGGATGCACCGCCGTTATAGAACAGAACCGTCTTGGGCAGCTTGTCCTGCTGCGTCAGGGCAAACACGAACGCCTTGAGCAGGGTCTTGCCCAGCTCCTCGGCCCCGGTACCCATAGTGTTTGCGCCAATGGCCACCACGGTATCCGTGCGGGCGTCCGGCATGCAGACGGCCGGGGTCTCTTCAGCCGCCGGGGCCTCCCCGATGGTGAACAGCACTCGGTATTCCCGTTCGGCCAGCTTTTCGGCGCTGTACTGATAACCCTTTTGCTGGGCCATCTTGGTCAGGTTCTGCACGGCGATCTCGTTGTCCACCAGAATTTCCACCTGACCAGCACCCTTCAGCTCCGAAATAGCGCGCTTGGCCTTGACGACCGGCAGCGGGCAGGCGTCTCCTCTTGCATCAACATGAGTCATAATCGTTTCTCCTTTCAGTAGATCAGTATGTTACTGTGATCTCGGTTTCGGTTCGGGGAACGATCTCGCCCACGATCTTCGCGGGCAGGTCAGCGGATTGCAGTTCCTTCTCCAGCGTGCTGGCCTCCGCCGGGTCCACTGCCAGAAGCAGACCGCCGGAGGTCTGCGGGTCGAACAAGACTTCTTCCATGGCAAACGGAACGCCCTCAAACCGGACAAAAGGCCCTGTATGATTGCGGTTGCGCTGCCCGGCGGCGGTGTACAGGAAGTCATCCGCCGCCTTTTCCGCGCCCGGCAGCACCGGCACGGCGCGGGCGTTGATCTTGCAGGAAAGTTTCCCGCCCATCATCTCGTGCAGATGCCCCAGAAAACTGAAGCCGGTCACATCGGTGGCCGCGTGCACAGTATACCGGCGGCTGATCTCCGCAGCGGTCTTGTTCAGGGTTGTCATGGAACTGATGGCGGCTGCCATGTGTTCCGGGGCCGCCTCGCCCACGCGGTTTGCGGTGCACAGCAGCCCCACACCCAGCGCTTTGGTCAGCAGCAGCTTGTCTCCCGGCTGGCCGGCATCGTTTGCGTACAGATGATGCGGGTCCACAAGGCCGGTCACCGACAGGCCGTATTTGACGCCGGTGTCTGCAATGGAATGACCTCCGGCCAGAATGCCCCCTGCTTCGGCTACCTTTTCGGCTCCGCCGCGCAGGATCTCGCCCAAAACGTTCAGGTCCATATTTTCCGGGAAACACACCAGATTGAGGGCGGTTTTCACCTCGCCACCCATGGCATACACGTCGCTCAGGGCGTTGGCCGCTGCGATCTGCCCGAAGGTATAGGGGTCATCCACCATGGGTGGGAAAAAGTCCACCGTCTGCACTAGGGCCAGATCTTCTGTAACGCGGTAGACGGCGGCATCATCCCGGCTGTCATACCCCACCAGCAGATTCGGGTCCTTTTCGCCGCGGGGCAGCTTTTCCAGAATGCGGCTCAGCACACCGGCACCCAGCTTTGCCGTGCAGCCGCCCCCGGTACAGAATACGATTTTTTCATCCTTGCTCATGCACGTTCTCTCTCTTCAAATTGTGTCAGAACGCCGTTCACACGATAACGTTCCTGCAGAACACAGAGCGTCTGCTTCCCGAGCAGTTGGCGCTGCGGCGTATCTGCCTGATTGAGCACCGCATAAAAGGCCCTGCTGCCCACTCGTTTCCGGCCGCCCTGCTCACTTGCCAGCAGTTGAGCCAGAAGTTCCGGGGTCAGGCAGGCCTCCGGCGGAACGCCCAGCAGCATGCAGGCTTGTTCCAACCGGAAGCAGCATTCTTTCAAAGGGTGGCCCAGTGCGGAAAGCCCGGCTACCGCCAGTACGATGTCGCTTTGCGGCAGCAGAACAGGTTCCTGCTCCGCCGGGGCTTTGCACGGGAAATGCTTTGCACCGTCGGCTTCCAGAAACACGGCGTCTGCCTGTGCCATCCAGTGGGAAAGGTCTGCTTCCGGCGGTGCGGTCAACTTACCCTTGGGAGCCGGAGAGCCCACCACGGCATAAGAGCCGCGGGCCCAGAGTTCCTGTATTTCGGCGTCAGTCTTTGCCCAGAGCCAGTTTTCCGGGCGCAGGATGTGGGTGGTAGTGGACACCAGCACCCGCCAACCTTTCTGTGCGCAATGGCTGGCCATGGCATACAGCAGCGTTGTTTTTCCGCCGCCGCCCACCAGTGAGACCACATGGCTTTTTTCCGACAGAAACGGAAACTGCTGTTCCCCGATCATTTGTGGTTTTCAGCGGCGGCCATGGCAATCTGCTCCGGAGTAATGGGCAGCTCATAGAAACGGGTGCCGATTGCGTTGTAAATGGCGTCTGAAATGGCCGGCAGCGGCGTGTTGATGACCACTTCACCGATGGATTTTGCACCAAACGGGCCGTTTGGTTCATAGCTGTTCTCAAACTCCACGTTGATTTTTCCGATGTCGATGCGGGTGGGGATCTTGTACTGGAACAGCGAGTTCTCTTCCGGGCAGCCCTTCCGGTCATAGGTGACATTCTCGGTCAGCGTCATACCGATGCCCTGCAGGATGCCGCCCTCTGCCTGCACTCGGGTCAGGTTGGGGTTGATGGGCGTACCGCAGTCCACGCAGGTATCAAATTCCAGCACCTTCACCTCGCCGGTCTCGGTATCCACTTCCACCTCGGCAGCACCCACCATAAAGGGCGGCGGCGACAGGGGCGAGGTGTGGGTCTCGGTGGCTTCCAGCGGGACCATATGGCCGAACTGAGACGCATAGGCGATCTCGGACAAGGTCTTTTTCGTTTCCGGGGCGGCGCTTTCAAACACTTCTTTGCCGTCAAACTCCACAGCATCTGCCGGGCAGCCCAGCAGCTCGGCACCCAGCTTGCAAATCTGTTCCCGCAGCTTCATGGCACACTTCTCAGTGGCCTTGCCGGTAACGTAGGTGGTACTGGATGCATAGGAACCGGAGTCATAGGGAGAGGTATCGGTGTCGGCACCAAATACCGCAATGTTGTCCAGCGGGCAGTCCAGCACTTCGGCAGCGATCTGCGCCAGCGTGGTGTCACAGCCGGTGCCCATATCCGCTGCACCGATGATCAGCGAGTAGAATCCATCATCGTTCAGCTTGAGGGTCGCACTGCCCACGTCCATGCCGGAAATACCGGAGCCCTGCATGGCCATGCCCATGCCGACGGCGCGCACCTTGCCGTTGCCCAGATCACGGGCCGGGTATTTGTGCTCCCAGTCGATCATCTCCCGCACCTTGACAAGACAGCGGTCCAGCGCACAGCTGGTGTTCACGGCACCGTAGTAGGCAGGCATCACATCGCCCTCCTGCACCGTGTTCTTCAGGCGCAGGGCAAAGGGGTCCATGTTCAGCTTGTGGGCCAGCTCGTTCACGGCAGATTCCACAGCAAACAGGCCCTGGGTCGCACCGTAGCCGCGGTAGGCACCGGCAGACATGTGGTTGGTATACACCACATCGCTGACAAAGCGGAACGCTTCGGCCTTACCGTACAGCGGGATGGACTTGTGGCCGGACAGGCCCACGGTCGTGGGGCCGTGCTCGCCATAGGCACCGGTGTTGGACAGCGTGTACAGGTCGATGCCCTTCACGATGCCGTCCTTCGTGGCACCCAGCCGGACATGCATCTCCATTTCGTGACGCGGAGAGGAGGCCGTCTGGCTTTCCACCCGGCTGAAAATGATCTTGGAGGGCTTTTTGGTTTTCCAGGTCACAAAGGCGGGGTATACCTCGCTGACCGCTGTCTGCTTGGCACCAAAGCCGCCGCCGATGCGGGGCTTGGCAACACGCACCATGGATGTGGGGATGTGCAGGGCATTGGCGATGTTGCGCCGCGCATGGAACACGATCTGGGTGGAGCTGAGCACGTTCAGCCGCCCATAAGTGTCAATGGAACAATAGGTGCGGAAGGTTTCCATCATGGCCTGCTGGCAGGCCTTGGTGTGGTAAACATGGTCGATCACCACATCGCACCCCGCCAGCACTGCGTCGATGTCTCCGGAGCCGCACTCATCGTGGGCACACAGGTTGCGCTTGTTGTCGGCTCCCACCGGGCACAGGGCCTCCCAGTTGTCCTCCGGGTGCACCAGAACCGGGTTGTCCTTGGCGGTGTGGAAGTCCAGCACCGGTTCCAGCACCTCATAGTCCACCTTGATAAGCTTCAGCGCTTTGTCAACGCATTTTTCGTCCTTACCGGCCACGATGGCCACCACATCACCCACAAAACGGACGTGGCGGTCGATGACCAGTCGGTCACGGGGGCTTGCCTCCGGGAAGGTCTGACCTGCCTGGGTGTAGCGGGGCGCATCCTGCGGCACATCCTCCCAGGTGAAGATGGCTTCAATGCCGGGCACCTTCTTGGCCACGGTCGTGTTGATCGTCCGGACCATGGCGTTTGCATGAGGCGAGCGCAGCAGCTTGACGATCAGGCAGTCCTGCGGGATCACATCATCCATATAGACCGGCTGGCCGGTGACCAGCTGCATGGCGTCCTTTTTGCGGAACGGTTTGTTGACCGTGTTCATTCAGCAGCCGCCTCCTTCTGTTTTTTCCAGTCCAGAAAATTCAGGATGCCGCGCAGCTGGCCTTCATAGCCGGAGCAGCGGCAGAGATTGCCGGAAAGATATTCTTTGATTTCTTCGGCAGACGGGTATGGATTTTCCCGGAACAGCGCCAGAGCATTCATGATAAAGCCCGGGTTGCAGAAGCCGCACTGCTCTGCGCCCTGATCGGCGATAAAGGCACCGAATTCGGCAGCTTCTTCCTGCAGGCCCTCCAGCGTGGTCACCTTGTGACCGTCGGCGCGGGCGGTCAGCACCGAGCAGGACAGCACGGGCTTGTCATCCAGAAACACGGTGCACAGGCCGCAGTTGGAAGTTTCGCAGCCGCGCTTGACACTCGCGCAGCCATGTTTGCGCACAAAGTCGATGAGCAGCATATCCGGGGCCACATCCTCTGAGATGCGCACTCCGTTCAGCATCAGATTGATCTGCATTTAGATTTCCTCCTGTCCGGCGCGGTTTTCCAGTTCTTCGGCTGCACGCCGCACCAGCACACCAGTCAGGTGGCGGCGGTATTCGGCGCTGCCGCGCATGTTGGAACCGGTGACCACCTGTTGTTGGATGGTTTCGGCCAGCTGCTGCGCCGGAGCTGCCGGTTCTTCATACAGCACAGCCTTGAGCGGGCGGGCACCCACCGCAAACCGGTAGCTGCCATCCTGCAGCCGGGCAGCGGCACAGGTGAGCACCGGAATGTCGGTCTGGCTGTTGCGCACCGACTGGTAGCAGTAATCGGCCGCTTCTTTCCGGACCAGCAGACGCACCACGATGTCCCGGTCGTAGGGACGCTCGGCATACTCCCGCAGCGGCACGATGCCGCCCTTATACAGCTCCACCGAGCAGTCCATGGCCAGGAACAGGGTCAGCACATCCGAAAAGCCAAACCGGCTGTAGATGCTGCCGCCGACGGTGGCCAGGTTGCGCAGCTGCACGCCCACGATGTGGCGCAGCGCTTCCCGGACGGCTCCGTGGGTAAAGGCTTCCAGTCCGGGGTGGGTCTCCAGTTGGCGCAGGGTGACCATCGCCCCAATGGAAAAGCCCACATCCGTTTCCTCGATCGTGTCCAGCCCCAGGCCGGACAGGTCGATGGCTGTGCCGACATTGATAGTCTCCATCTTGAGCCAGATCATGCCGCCCAGGATGCGGTTGGCCTTTTTCTGGTTGAGCTGCCAGGCTTCTTCCAGACTTTCGGCCCGTTTGTATTCTCGGATCGTCATCATATGCAGGTCCCTCTCTTTTTTATCCTTGCTGTTTCTATTTTAACACAGACACAGATTGCGTTTCAATCGGCGATTGCGCTATAATGGAAAAAATCCCATCGGAAAGCGCAGGTCTTTTTTATGCAAATGCATGCTTCTACGGGGTGTGTGCTCATGGCCTCTGGTCTGAGTACCCGCTTTGGCTCCAACAAGCTTCTGGCACCGTTTGACGGTCAGCCCCTGCTGTACCGGGCCTTTGCAGCCACCGACACGCCGCAGCTGTCGGCACGCATCGTGGTGACCCGCTCGGCGCAGGTGCAGGCGCTGTGCAAAGCACAGGGGGTGCCGGTGCTCCTGCATGCACTGCCCGGCCGGAACGATACCGTGCGGCTGGGACTTTCGGCGCTGCTGGCACAGCATCCGGAACTGACCGGGTGCATGTTTCTGCCCGGTGACCAGCCCCTGCTGCGCCGGGCTACGGTGGACCAGCTGCTGACGGCCTTTGCACAGACGCAAAAAGAAACAGAACGGGTGATCTTCCGTCTGGGTGCCCCGGCCGGAAACGGCCCGGACCCCCTTGTGGGAAGCCCCGTTCTGTTCAGCAACGGCTTTTTCCCGGAGCTGCTCACCCTGCCGGAGGGCAAGGGCGGCAGCGTCCTGCTGCACAAGTACCCGACGCTGGTGCATACCGCCTGTATCGCACAGCCGGAAGAGCTGGCCGACACCGATACGCCCGCCGCACTGGCGCAGCTGGAAGCGCTTGTCCGGGAAAAGGGATAAGATTTACTCTGCCTGATCGTTCTTGGGCAGCAGGACGTTCAGCAGGATGGCTACGAAGGCAGCCGGAACAATACCGGACTCACCGCAGATCAGCTGGAATGCATGGGGCGTATTGGCCAGGATGCCGCTGTTGGCACCCATGCCGTAGCCTACACCCAGCGCCACCGACACGATGGTCAGCTGGCGCGGGGTCATCTTTTCCTTGGTGATCAGCTGGATGCCGCTGACCACGATGGAAGAGAACATCATCACGGCTGCGCCGCCCAGAACGGCCTGCGGCATGATGGAGATCAGGGCGCCCAGCTTGGGGATCAGGCCGCACAGGATCAGGAACACGGCACCGGAGGCCAGGGCCATGCGGTTGACCACCTTGGTCATGGCCACCAGACCCACATTCTGGCTGAAAGAGGTATTGGGCAGCACGCCGAACAGTGCCGCAAAGGTGGAGCCGAGGCCGTCGCAGATGACACCGCCGGACAGCTCCTTGTCGGTGGGTTCGCGGTTCATGCCGCCCTCCATCACACCGGAGATGTCGCCCACCGTTTCCACGGCGGTGACAATGAACATGATCAGCACCGGCAGGATGGCACGCATATCAAACACGATCTTGACCGGGACCAGCTTGGGGATGGCAAACCAGGAAGCCTGTGCCACCTTGTCCCAGTTGAGCACCCAGGCCTTGGTGTACTCCACGCCGTCGGCGGTGACACCGGTGGTGGGCAGCACAAAGCCCATGACAAAGGCTGCCACATAACCGGCCAGAATGCCGATGAGGATGGCGGAAGAGCTGAGGAAGCCGGTGGTCCAGTGCTTGAAGATCAGGATGACCACCAGCACGAACAGGGCCAGCAGCAGGTTTTCCACCGAGCCGAAGTCCTTGGCGCTGTTGCCGCCGCCAAAGGAATTGATGCCCACCGAGATCAGCGACAGACCGATGGACAGCACCACGGTACCGGTGACCACAGGCGGAAAGAACTTGCGCAGAGGCTTGAGGAAGAAGCCCAGCACACTTTCAAAGATGCCGCCGATGATGGAAGCGCCCATGATGGCACCATAGGCCAGCACACCGCCTCCCATGCTGCCGACAACGCTGTTGAACACGCCGATAAAACCGGAGCTGGTACCCATGATGATGGGCACGCCGCCGCCCACGGGGCCGACCGTGAACAGCTGCACCAGCGTGACCACACCGGCCACGAACATGGCGCTCTGCAGCAGGGTGACCTGCAGGTCTGCAAATTCACCACCGGCAATGCCGCAGGCACTGGTGATGATCAGCAGCGGGGTCAGGTTGCCCACGAACATGGCGCAGACATGCTGCAGGCCCAGGGGGATGGCCTGGCGCAGAGACATCTTGCCATCAAACTGGTAAGCAGCCTCTTCAAGTTTGACTTCCTTCAAATGTTCCACTCTCCTCAGAATCTTGACGTTTTGGGTTTCGGATGCTTTGCAAAAAGCGGATTCATTATAACAAAGTTGCCATTTAATGTAAATAAAGTATGACTTTTCCGCGAACGGCTGCAACATTGCCCGATGGTCGTTTCCGGGTCAGAGACAGCAAAAAAGCAGCGGTTTTCCGCGCACGCTTCCACCCGGAATGGACTGGTTTCGCGCAGAATCCCCTGCTTTTTTCTAGAGTTTTTTCAGTTTTTGTGCGATACAGAGATTTTACAATTTCTTTGTCCGCACATCAGGCTTCCTCGCCCACATAGGTGAACCGTCGCTGGGTCTTGCCGTCGCGGGTAACCATCTCGTTCCACATGGAGGCGGGCCGCACCCACAGACTGTGCTCCCCGTACAGCTGCCGGTAGACCACATATTCCTCCTCGGTCTCGCTGTGGCGGGCCACACCCAGCACCTCATATTCTTTGCCTTTGAAATGCCGGTAACGCCCCGGCCGAATCTCTTCGCTCATCGTTTTTCTCCTTTTACCGACTGCCTAAGCCGTAATCCCGCAGGCAGTGCCGGATGCCCTGCTGTGTGGTATCAAAGCGGATGCCGGCCTTTTCCAACTTTTTGCCGTCCATGACCAGATTGCGCGGCCAGTCGGCGGCTTCAATCTGCACCGCAATGTCCAGCTCCTGCGCGAACTGCTGTGCCGTGTGCACCATATTTTCCGTATTGGAGCTGCCAAAGTTGTACACGCCGCCGGGCAGGCTCAGTGCCGGAGCAAGGTTTGCGATCACCTGTCGGACATAGGTCACGCCCCGGCAGTCGTTGGCCGAAAAGGTCACCGACGTCCCATGCAGGGCGGCGCACAAAAGGTTCAGCGCCAGGTTGCCCCGGATGGGCAGCCCGTAGCCCGGCAGGTCATACATCCAGCTGGCCCGCAGCAGCACAGCGTCCGGGCAGAGTTCCAGCACGCGCTGTTCCATTTCCAGTTTGCAGCGGCCATATACATTGGTCGGCTGCAGGGGCAATGTCTCCGGCAGCGGCCCGGGCTGCGTGATTCCGGCATAGACCTGATCTGAACTGAACGCCAGCAGCTTTGCGCCGGATGCGCAGGCAGCTTTTGCCACCCAGACCGGCAGCTCCACGTTGGCACGATGGGCTTCCTCCGGGTGCTGTGCGCAATAGCCGGTGTCCGACAGAGCCGCCGCGTGCACAATGGCCGCAGGCTGTAGTTTCTGAATGGTCTCGGTCACTTCTGCCTCCCCGGCTGCTGCCAGAAAGCCGCGGGGCAGGCTGCAAAGCTCCGCATCCCCCAGCCCCTGCTGCAGGATGCGTGCGCCCAGAAAGCCGCTGCCGCCTGTGATGAGAACGCGTTTCATCGGTACCGTCTCCCTCCCTGGTTTGCTGTCAGTATAGCATATTTTGTGCAGTAAGAAAAGCAGCTGCGCCCCAAAGCGAAAGCTTCAGAGCGCAGTTGCATTTTTTCAGAGGAAGAATTCCAGCACAAAGACCACAGCGCAGCAGGCCACAGCCACCTGGAACAGGCTTGCACCGCACCAGGCCGCTGCAATGCCGATCACCAGCGCCACAGCACCGGCCACCGGGCTCTGGGTGGCCTGCACGATGGCCGGGAAGGTCATGACGGCCAGCGTGACATAGGGCACATAGTACAGGAACGACTGAACGAACCGGTTCTTGATGGGTTTGCGGATCAGAGTAAGCGGCAGGATGCGGATCGCATACGACACCAGTGCCATGACCGCAATGTAAATGTAGTTGTTATGCGTCATGTTCCGCCTCCTGATCCTTGACCGGGAACAGCACCGCAGCCACACTGGAAATAAGTACGGTGAGCAGGATGGTCCGGGTGCCGTCCGAAAGTGCCAAGATGCCCGGCAGATAGTTGCAGGCAAAGCTCAGCGCAAAGCTGATGGCCACCAGCACAGCCACCACCTTATCCTTGCGGGCAGGCGGGATGATGATGGCAAGGAACATGCCGTACAGTGCAACGCTCAGGGCGCTGACCGCACGCAGCGGCAGCAGGTTGCCGGCAACGATGCCCAATGCCGTGCCGGATGCCCACGCCGGGGCTGCCAGCAGGATGGCACCGTAAGTATAGCAGGGGTTCAGGCTACCGGGCCGTGCAATGGTGATGCCGAACAGCTCGTCCGTTACGTCGTAACCGATGACCAGCCGATGCCAGAAGGGTGTACCCGGCGCAAACCGCTGAGCCAGCGCGCAGCTCATGAGCAGATAGCGTGCATTGGCGATGAGGGTGATCACGGCCACCTGAAAATAGCTGGCACCGCTCATAATAAGCGCAAAGGCAGCGTATTCACCGGCCGATGCGTTGTTCAGCAGACTGGCCAGAAACCCCTGAAACGGGGTAAAACCCGCCTTGCGGGCTGCAATGCCCAGCGAGAAAGAGACGGCAAAATAGCCCAGTGCGATGGGCACGCCATCCCGGATGCCCTCACAAAACACCTTTCGGCTGAAGGCCCACACAGGCTTCTGCTCCCGGATGATGTCCGCATCCAGAAGCGAATTGCTTGTTTCCATGTTGAAATTGCTCCTTTCCTGTTCCAAACATTGTCTATTATACTCCACCGCCGGGCCGGAGAAAAGGGCCTTGTAACATTTTTTGTGATAAAAACGCTCAAAAATTTTTATGGCAGACATAAGATTTCATTTGGCTGGATCGCTTGTTCGGGCATACAAAAAGCACAGGCACCACTCCGGAAAGAGCAATGTCTGTGCTTTGGGGGTCAGAGACCCGGCACCAGAAAATGCTGTGCCTGCGTCAGCACCCGGGTGTCGGGGTCCAGTCCGTTGGCCGCCAGCATCTGGGCCGGCGGCACATGGAACCGCCGCGCGATATCGAACAGCGCCTCCCCTTCCTGTGCATAGTAAATGCGCAAGGTGATCTCCGGGTCGGCAGGGGTCAGGGCTTCGCCCAGCGAAATGCTGCCAATGCCCTGGCGGGTACTGCGTCCCAGGATGGCACCCTCTGCCCGGGCGGTGATGGTTACGGTAAGAGTTCCGCCGGTGCAGGTACACTGTACGCTGTCGGTACTCAGCCAGCATTCCGGCTGCAGCTGCATCCCGGCGGGCACCTCGGCCGGGATGGGCACGGAAAGCTCCAGCGTTTTTTCGTAGCTGTCCAGCTCTCCCAGGCTGTTCTCCGCAAAGGCGGTGGCCGTGGCGCGGGCTGTCAGCGCCCAGCCGCCGCCCTGCCCACTCTGCTGCGAGATGCTGACAGGCCCATACGATACAAAACAGGCACGCAACTGTGCTCCGGCATCCGGCAGCGGGCCGGAACCGGAAACCGTCGTGGTTGCATTCAGCAGGCAGACCAGTTCTTCGGCCGCCAGCTCCTGTGGGACAAGTTCCGTTTCAAACCGGGTGGAAAAGGCATCCGCCGCATATTGCAGCTGGTAGCTGCGCCAGGCCCGCAGATGCAGCATCAGGCTGGCCGACAGGGTGTCCGCCGCGTCCGGCTGCCCTTCCGTCAGGGAGAAGCCTACCGGCTCCACCACGCAAAGACACTTGCAGTCCTCGGTCAGGCCGTCCACATCCAGCACCTGCTGGAACGGCAGAGTCGTGCTCAGGCTCTGCAATTCGGTTTCCTGCTCGGCACGCCAGGCACACTGCACCCGTACTTCGCCCTTGACCACCGCTTTGCCGGACAGCAGCCGTACCTCCTGTGCAGTGGCTGTGCCTGCAATGTCCAGCACCGCCGCCGACGGGCTGGGAAAAGCCAGCTCCCCTTCGGCCGAGATCAGCTTATCCAGCACCGCAATGCTGCGCACGCCCTGCAGGGTGTCCAGCTGCTGCTCAATGCCGCCATCGGCCAGTGCAGTGATCACCTCCGCTTTGTTCTGGGTGCGCACGGTCGCCACCAGCCCCACGGCACCCCGCACCTCCATGCGGCGCGGATTGACCACCCGGCTGTTGAGGTATTCGGTCTGACCCTCCACCACTGCCGTCCAAGCTGTAAAGTCAAACTCCGGAAGCTCCAACTGTTTTGTAAAGGGCAGTTTCTGTTCGGTCTGGCAGAGACCTGTACCCTCCTCGCCCTGATAATAGACCGTACAGCGCAGATAACCCTCCAGTGTCAGCCTGCCCGGCTGCAGCTGCTTTTGCAGGATGACCGGCTTTGCAAAGCATTTGACCAGTTTGAACACCGGCGGCAGATAGTCCGAGACCAGGATCTCGGTCTCCAGCGGGAGCTCTGCCTTGACGGTGCACACCGTGCCCGCCTGCGGCATCGTATCCCGAAAGATCTTCAGTTCCATGCAAGATGCTCCTTTCCCTGTCCGCTTCTACCACACGGTATGCGGCCGGGCCGGGAGATATGCAGCAAAAAGCTCCCGCCGGGGCCTGCCCGACGGGAGCTTTGCTTGACTTGCGCTTATTCCTGCGTGTTGCTGCGGATGCCAAACAGTCTGCGCAGCACACCGCGCAGCAGTCTGGGGCTTTTGAGCACGATCACCTGCATCCCGATCCCCACCTTTCCGTCTGATACCACACTATAAGCAGTTTGCAGCTGGAATGTTCCGGAATTGCCGGAAAAGGATCAGTCCGCCACCGTTTCCACGATGACCAGTGCCCCTTCGCGAGTGGACACCGTGATGCAGTCGGAGCCTTCGGCGTATTCGTTGCTGACACCCAGCGGGTAGCCTGCGGTCAGCTCTGCATCGGTGAGTTCGTAATAGGAACCCTGCTCGCAGACGCCCTCTGCACGGCCTTCCATGGGGAACGCCGAGAAATAGAAGTAATCCTCTTTGGGGTAGCGGCGCGTCTCGCCGGGCATCACAAAGGTGATACGGCTGCGCTCGTCCTGCAGGGTGGCACGCACGCCGCGCTTTTCCAGGCCGAGGCCGGTGCACAGGTTGGCAAGGGTATGCTCCAGCCGCCTGCCGCCGAGGCCCCCCAGCAGAAGCACCTCGTCAAAGCCCTTCTGCACGGCCAGCTTTGCCGCGTATTCCGTATCGGTATCGTCCTTGACATGGGGCAGAACTACGATCTCGTCGTCCTCCTGCTGCGGGCAGGGTGCCGTGTCGAAGTCGCCCACGATCACATGGGGCTTGCAGTGCAGGGGTGCGCAGTTGCGGTAGCCTGCATCGCAGGCGATGATAAAATCATCTTCCCGCAGCAGACCGGCCAGCGCCGGAGAGACCGGGCAGGCCGAAAGGATCACACACCGTGCCATAAACAAACCTTCCTTGCTTTTTAAAATTTGGGGCGCTGCCAGTCCTTGACGTCCTTGACCTCATCGTACATGGCGCAGTAGCTGTCGTACCGGGTCTGGGAGAGCTTGCCCTCGGCAAGAGCCTGCCGCACAGCGCATCCCTTCTCGGTCCGGTGGGAGCAGCCGGTGAACTGGCATTGCCCCAGATAGGGCCCGAACTCCGGGAAGGTGTGCTCCAGATTTTCCTTAGGAATAAAGCCTGCCCGGTTTGCTTCCAGGCTGGCAAAGCCCGGCGTGTCGGCAATTCGGCCGCCAAAGGCTTCAAAAATAGTCACTTCCCGGGTGGTGTGGCGGCCGCGGCCCAGCTTCTGGCTGATGGCGCTGGTCTCCCGCTCGGCCTCCG
>OGRK01000679.1_pt1 | contig 28996 bp, 26 predicted proteins | sample 1553471 | NCBI WGS metagenome assembly OGRK01 (sample SAMEA2580080, study PRJEB22360) | human gut metagenome | biome: human gut; feature: human-associated habitat; material: faeces | place: Denmark | collected 2008/2010
TAAAGAATGGATTGTTATTTTCTGGAAAAGTGATAAAATATTTAAAAAAAATAAAAAAGAATATTGTATACATTCAGAAAAAACAGGTTGACATATGTAAAAGTAAGTTATATGATTTAAACATATCGAGAAAATAGTAATGCTATCATGTGGTAATCGTAAAATGAGAAGCGGTGCAATTCCGCTGCGCTCCCGGCGCTGTAAGGGGTTTTAGCCCTAAGCCAGCAATCAGCCTGATAGTCTAGCTACTGCGAGCGACAGAGAGTTAGAAAAACTGGTATACGCTTGTTATGCAAGTTTTTCTGCCCCTCTGCTTAAGCAGAGGGGCAGTTCTTATTTCCAGCAGGTTTAGTCATAGCCTGCAAACTCCACTCAACTCAGACCTTTGAGCGTGGTGCCGCTGGGGTGGCGGCACCAATGCTTGCGGTCAAAAGTGCTGGAGCGATAATGACATGTACATTGAAAACAAAAAATGAAAATTTGGAACTGGGTACTTGTGGGATTAATGATCCTTGGTTTTATAGGGAAGTCCGGTGTGAATCCGGCGCTGTCACGCAACTGTATTAGGGAACTTCAGCATTGCAGTCCTGTCACAAAGGGATGCTGGGGTAATGATCTTGAGTCAGAGTGCTGACTGGTTCTATCTTTTGAACAGCCTGCGTAGACGGACTGGGAGAAAATTTTGCAGAGATGTTTAAGTCTGATATTTGGTCAGGTAAATATTTCTGCGGACGCTATAACTATGCGCTGAAACCAGCAGCGCGGAAATTTTAGTATTTTCGACCAGAAAAGCGGAGCAGGCTGTTTTGTAAAAAAACAGACGCTGCACTTTCACCGAATGGACTGGTAGAAAATGCGGCGTTATTTTTTACAAAAGTGGGAGGATGGATTTGCATGAGAAATGAAAGAAACAGCTTGCGGCAAGCTGCCATAACAGCGGGCATTTTAGCTGCTTTGGGCGTTTGTACATTAGGGGGGGACCAGCCGAGGGTATGGGCGGCAGAGCCTTCTAACAATACAGCGCAAGCCGAAGCTAAAACAGCAGCTGCGCAGGGTGTCCAAGCTGCAGCAGATGAAACTGAGAATGATGGTATGTCTTTTGATTTGGAGGGCGTAACGGTTGAGGCGAAGCGGCCTGACTGGGAAGCAAAATTGTCGCCTGGCACGGTAACGGTTATTCGTCCCGATGACTACAAAGGCGAGCAGAAAGACCTGCCCGATCTGTTGAAAATGGTTCCCGGCGTACATGTACGTGAGTTGAACGGTAAAGGGCAGTATACAACAGTCAGCGTACGTGGTTCTACTGCGGCGCAGGTCGGTGTTTTTGTCGACGGCGTGCTGTTTAATCTAGGCGGCGACGCGGCGGCAGATATTTCTACTATTCCTGTACATAATGTTGAACGGATCGAGGTCTACCGCGGCTATATACCGGCACGTTTTGGCGGTACCTTTATGGGCGGCGTTATCAACGTCGTCACCAAACGACCTACCAAAGCTAACGTGCAGGCCAGCTTCGGCAAAAGCTCCTTCGGCGGCTATAAAGGTAATTTACAGATCGACGCTCCTCTGGGCGGAGGCGCTTTGATGGTTGGTATCAACCGCGACCAGAGTGACGGCGATTTTAAATATAAAAATTTTTCGTATGATAAAGATAAAGTATACCAAGCTGAACTAAGTACTGCACAAAGTTATGAGAAAAATGCTTTTGGTGAATTTAATAATGCTATGAAGCACTGGAATATTAAAGACCAATCAGGTATTGTGGTTCAAGTAAGCACGTTAGCGGAATATAATGCCGCGTTACAAACATATCAAAGTGAGATAAGTGCAGGTTTAAACGATTCTAATAAAAATATAATGGATGGTTGCCATTATGTCGGTTTGTTTACTGATTTTACTAATGCGAATAGTTTTTATGATGATATAACAGGTACATCGGCAGAGACTCAGGCTAAAGTATACCAAAGTTTGGTAGATGGTCGTTGGTTACTTACTCAGCCAAGTTATTGGAAGGTAGATAACTTGGCTGATTATCTAGTTGCTTATAATAATGATCGCGGTACAAATTTTACAACTATACAAGAAGTTATGGGTAATGATTATGCCTCAGGTTTGGGATTTGATGCATTTTTAGAAGCAATGGGCGTTAATAGTGAAGGTATAAGTAACATTGACAATGCAGATCGTTTTTTGCAATATGCAGAGGATTATAAAAAGCGGGCGCAGGCGGTAAAAGATAATTGGCGTTATCGCAAAGCTAACGATTATAAAAACACTGACGCTATCATCAAATGGCAGGATGACCATTGGCTGGCAAAGGCTACATGGAAGCAGATCAAGCGGCATTTACCGCATCCTTCGGATGCTAACTGGGGCTATTTACCATTTACGGATACGGACTATTCATACAGTGATCCTTTAAATATTTATTACCACCGCAATCAAAAGCTGACAGCGAAAGAACTATTGCTGGGGCGGCGTGATACGGTCGGGAATCTGGAATGGGGCTGGAGCATCAATTACTTAAAACAGAATAAGGACTACTATATCGATGATTGGCAATGGGTGGAACAAAACTCCGGGTCCTTATTAAACTCCTACGCTGCCAATAGCCTGTGGAGCAAGTATGACAGCCGCCGCCTGGGTGCAAAGATAGATGGCAGCTATAAAGCCGGAGATCGGCATCTGATCGAATTTCTGGTTGATGCCTCTAAAGAAAAAATGGATATTGACGGTTGGCGTATGTTTGATTATAGCAATTCCAGTGAAGATGTTCGCAGCAGGTGGCGTAATTATTACGAGCAGGAAATCTTTAATGTGCAGATCCAGGATACGATCACACTGAATAAAAAAAGTGATTTTTGGCTGACACCAAGTGTACGATATAACCGTTCGACGATTTTAGGACGCAGTGACCGTTATGATGAGAAGAATGATCCACAGCATATAAAATGGTTGGGAAAAACGGACGAACAGACGGACGACAAGGTAACCTGGCAGCTGGCGTTGAAAAAGCAATTTAACGACCACTTTACGCTGCGGGCGACAGGCGGCACTTACTACCGGCTGCTCAATATGTACGAGATCGCCGGTGACGGCGCCGGTATTCTGCCGATGCCAAATGTAGGCGGAACTGCCAGTGTCTTCCCTATGCCGGAAGAAGGCAAGCAGTGGGACATCAGCGCCATCTGGGACGGTAAATGGCTGGGTACAGATACGGCAAAATTCCAGCTGACTTATTTTGGCCGTGACTCGAAGCGGCTTTTACAGCTTTCATCTTGGAACAGCTTCTTTTTTGTTTACAATAATGCAGCCAGTGGTAAAGTCAATGGGGTTGAACTACAGGCAGATATGTCGTGGCAGAAGTGGGATGTTAATTTGCAGGCTACCTATACGCAGCCTACCGATATTATTTATGATAAAAGTGCTTTGCCCAATTCACAAAGCTTCGCCAAGGATGGTGTGATTACCGGCGTTATGACCTATCAGCCAAAATGGGAAGGCACAGCCAGATTCACATATCGCCCGGATAAGCAATGGAGCTTGTTTACCCAATGTCGGTATGTAGATCAGATGCAGCTATCCATTTACGATGATGCTTCAAGAACAGTACAATCTTCTTTAACTACCTGGGATTTGGGTGTGAAATATAAAATAAATAAATCTTTCCAGCTGGCAGTGGGCTGTAATGATATCTTTAACAGAGCCTTGGATATGTATCAAAAAAATACATTCTTCGCTAATTCGAATGCCTATAATATCCAATACCCGCTACAGGGCCGCACTTATTATGCGACTTTGCAATATACTTACTAAAAATACCAGGCAACAGTATGCTGAGGAGGTGAGACCCATGGGCTAAGGCAGATCTTTATAAAGAGATACAGGTAACATTATTATTAAAAAGATTTTAAAATTAAAGGAGCGTGTAAAAAATGAGTGAAAATCTATTTGCCTATACGGCTACAAATTCCGGTTATTCCCAAGGTACTGCAGGTGCTATCAATGGCGAGCGTACTGCCGCTGCTGCGGCTTTGTCTGCTGTAAAAAATAAGATTGAAAATTTGAATGGTGATCCGGCTTTCTTTAATTTTTTTGATAGAAACAGCAGCCGTCTGGTGCTGCGCCAATATAATTATACTTCTACCTCTGAACCTAATCAGATCATTGACCCGCAGGCTGCGACCTGGTCTTCTTTGGTTACGCCTATAGTTTGGTCTGGTGTTGCCAACCTGCATGGCGTGGCTACCAGCGGTAAATGGCTTTTTGGTACCGGTTATGACCTTTCCAAAATCGCTGTTGTGGATATGGACACCAATTACGAACAAACTCGCGAATATGCTTTCCCGGCAGATTTCCCGACCTTTGCCAATCCTTATGCCGATGGCGTTTTTCACGGCGAGGCGTTGACTGTGGGTACTGATGGGTTCTTATATGCCCTGTTCTATGTCAATAAAGGCAGCGGTTATGGCACTTATTATGACAGCATTGTTGCTAAGTTCAGAATTCTTCCTAATGGCAATCTTACATACATAAGTTATGTAACTGCCGGTAAAAATTCTTTTACACTTGATTTGTATGATAATAAGCTATATGTCTGCTCGCTGGGCGGAATGCAGAATGCTGGCAGCGGCAATGCCGATACCAATCTGTGCATTGTTGACTTGGCGAACTTCACTCAAGGCGGCGTTACCAAAGTAACACTTGCTAACCCTACTCAAAAAGGTGACTTCCGAGACATTTCTATTCTGGATGCTAATAATGTTTATATTTTCGCAGGTCATTATGACAGCGGCTTTGCTAAACTGGTAGGCAGCGTTTACCACACTACCATTGCTGATATCACTGCTCCGGCTAACTGGACAGAAGTCGTAGCAGTTAATGATCCGGGCTATTTGTGGGGCATCCATGCTGACGGCAGCCGCTTGTGGTTTGTTAAAGGTACTCCGATCGCTGTTTATGACGGAACTCCCACTACTGCAGTAACAGCAAGCAGAACCTTCAGCATTACCGAGATGAGCGATTATACTGGTGGTAACCTCAACTCCGCCTGCTTTATTGCTCCTTCTATCCCGACTACTCGTGGCTTGAATCTGGCTGTTGCTTCCAAGTCTTTGGGCTCCCATATCCGCTTGGCCAAAGAAGCCCGCGAACTGGCTGAAAAAGCAAAGAAATAATCAAATTTTTATCAATTTAAAATTAGTGTTTCTGACAAGCGTGTCCGCATTGCCTTCCCAAAAGGGAAGGCTGTGCGGCTGCTTGTTATATTTGCTTACGGCATAGTGTTTGTGCGGTAAGCAAATATATATGAATAAAGTATGAGTGGAGTGAATTTTGGTGTATAAATTTTTGACAGTGATTTTGTTAAGTTGGTTGTGGATTTTGCCAGCTGCTGCCGCCGAACCGCAGGAAGAACAGGCCGTAGACCCATGGGCTTTTGAACTTTCTGTACAGCCTAAAAAGACTGAGGCAGAACTGGAGGTAGAACGTTGGACCCTGCTGATGAGCAGCGAGACCGGCAATTATTTGTTTGAGTATGACAGTATCAAGCCTGTCGAAGACGCAGAGGGAAATAAAAGCAAAAATGAAAGACAGGTTTTGATGCGTACTGTTTTTAAAGATACTAAAGTTTTAGAGCAGTTGAATAAAAACTATGCGGCTAAGCTGGAAACAGGTGAACAAGCAGTTTATTGCGATATGCTGCTTGTTTTTGACCTGCGCAAACAGCTTTATAAAACTGTGCAGACTAAGGTTTATACTGGGGAAGGAAGAATTATTGATGAACGCAGCGGCGCGGGTATATGGAAAAAAGTCCCCGGGCAGAGTTTTGCCGATACTTTGTTGAAATTTTTATTGAAAAATGATAAGCATAACTAGAATAAGGAGCGGGGAGAAGCGTATGAAATTTATTGCGGCAGTTATTTTCAGTTTAAGTGTTTTAATAGCAGCGCAGGGCTTCGCTGCCGAGGAAAGCGGCGCGGAGAAATGAGCTGCTATTTCAGTTGATTTGTACGTTTAAAGGGGGCGTGGGCAATGAAGGTTTTTGTTAATCCGGGGCATGACCCGAACGTTGACAGCGGTGCTGTGAACATTGATTATGATGTACGTGAGGCTGATGTTACCAAACAGGCCGGAGCTTTGCTGGAACGCGGTTTAAAAAGAGCGGGGCATGAGGTGATGTTGCTGCAGAGTGATGATCTGGATGCTGTGGTGGCTGCTGCTAACGACTGGCCGGCTGATATTTTTGTTTCACTGCATTGCAATGCTTCGCCGGGCCGCAATGCCCGCGGTACAGAAACTTTATATTACAGCGAGCAGGGCCGACTTTTGGGTGAGGCTGTGCAGAAGAAGATTTTGAGCAAGGTGCCGACGATAGACCGTGGCTGCAAAGAGCGCCAGGGGCTGTATGTGCTGCGCCGGACTGTTATGACGGCTATTTTGGTGGAGCTGGCTTTTATTGATAATAATGATGATCTTGAGCTTTTAGAAAATGATATGCCGGCTTTTGCAGGGGCTATTGCCGCCGGTATCGACGAGTATTTCAGGCAGGCGGAAATATGATGAACGATAAAGAATTTGCAAAGGCCCAAGCTTCGATCATGAATAAAAAGACTAAACTGGTTCAGCTGAAGGATGAGAGGGCCGAAGCTTGTAAAAAAATCAATGAGATAGAGCAGGAGATTGCTAAAACAGAAAATGAGCTGCTGGAGGAAGAAAATAAGTTTATTCTTTTATGCGGACAGAAGTCGCAGCTTATGCGCGAGCGTGCTTTGCAGGTTGGCGCAGAAATAGAGCAGGCAATCAAGCCGCAGCAGCCGGTTGATAAGCTGACGATTTTGTTTTTAGCGGCTAATCCACAGGATACTCAGAAGCTGGCTTTAGACCAGGAGGTCAGGTCGATAACTGAAGCTATCCGCAAGTCGGAAGGACGTGACGGGATCGAGTTTTTTAGCCGCTGGGCGGTACAATCGCTGGATATTTTGCAGGCGATCAATGAAACTGATCCGGAGATCATTCATTTTTCGGGGCATGGTTCTGAAAAGGGAGAAATCGTTTTGGATGACGGTAGCGGTAATATAGCTATGGTTTCTAAAGAAGCTATGGCCGCTGCTGTGGCTTCAGCGTCTAAAAAGGTGAGGATGATTTTTTTTAACGCCTGTTTTTCGCAGAAGGAAGCTCAGACTGTTGTCGATAAGGTTGAGGCTGCTATTGGAATGAATACCGAGATAGGTGACGAGGCCGCAATAGTTTTTGCGGCGCAGTTTTATTCCAGTATCGGGTTTGGTAAGAATTTGCAGCAGGCTTTTGATCAGGCTAAGGCGGCATTGCTGTTAAAGGGGATTGCAGAAGAGCATACACCGGTTTTATATGTAAGAAAAGGTTTGCTGGCTCAGGATATTGTAATGGTTGAAAGTGAAGCTTTAAAAAAAAGCGATAATGTGACGATCATGCAGAAAATAAAAAATATTTTTTCGTGATCAGAGGATATCAAGGTGAAAGTTTACTTGACTACAAAAAGCAAGAAGTTTATAATGGTTATATAAATTATTTAAAAAGCGTTACGAATAAGCTAAGCATTTCAGTTCTAATAATTTCATATAGTTAAGAAAACAGGTGTCTAAAAGCGATTGCTTAAAGGACTTAATAGAGAAGCAGGTGTAAGACCTGCGCTGTCCCGCAACTGTAACGGGGAGCAAAGCCGCATTTGTCCATTGGGGAAACCTGAGAAGGCGTGGCCGAGCGATGATCCGAAGCCAGGAGAACTGCCTGTTTTAACATCCGTAATGACTTGCGATGCACAAGGTGGATACATGTGTACTGTTTATTTGATGAAAACAGTACTGTCGCTTTTTTGCTGTGTTTTGCAGCTTGGCGGCTGTGTATCCTGGTGCGTGGTGATGATGTATTTTGACAGGAAACTGACGCATTGGCAGTTTCCTGTTTTGTTTTTGGGATACAAGGCGCAAGTCACTTGAAGGAGGGCGGGCTGTTTTGGCTGCAGCAGCCCAATATGGGTATGAAATTAAAGAAAATTATCAAAGAGATTGAAAACAATGACGAGAGCACTATCACTGTTGATAAAGCGAACTATATTGCTTTATTGCGCGAGGTGAATAGATTAAGGTTTAAGTGCTCGCAAAGAGGGGCGTTGTCTCGCAGTAAAAAAATGAGCAGTAAGGATAACGGTGACGAGCCTGAGGCGGTGCTGGGATGAGGTGTAAAACAAAGCATTTATGCAATTACTGTTTTATGCCGGGTCAGGAGAAAGCGATTTTAAAAACCGGAAAAACTTTGGAACAGTTTGTTGCAGGGTTGGGGCTTGATGGGATCGAGCTTCTGGTTTACAGGAATGTGCCGTATTTTGAGTCGTTTGAGCATTTGGCTGTGGGAGTGCATTTGAATTACTGGCCGATGTGGCTGGCGATGTATCGGAATGATAAGGAAGTATTAAGTCGCTTTTTTACGTCTAAAGATGCGTTGAAGGATTATTATGGTACTACTTATTGTATGGGCTGGCTGCGCAATATAAGGGATAATATCAAGGCGGCGCTGGTCGAAAATCCGGAATATCTGGTATGGCATGTGGCCGAATGTACTTTTGAAGAGGTCTTTACTTTTAAGTTTGAGCACAGCGATATGGATGTCGTGACAGCGGCGGCCGCTGTTTTTAACAGGGTGGCTGACGAGGTTCCCGAAGATGTTCTGGTATTATTTGAAAATTTATGGTGGCCGGGACTGCGGCTGACAGAGCCTGCAGTAGTGCGCGCCTTTTTTGAAAAGATAAAACATAAGAATGTTGGGATCATGCTTGATACCGGGCATTTGATGAATACTAATCCCGAGCTGCAGACTGAAGAGGATGGCATCGAGTATATTTTAAAAACAGTAAAAGCGCTTGGTGAGGACAGAAAGCTGATCAGGGGTCTGCATTTAAACTGTTCTCTTTCCGGAGACTATGTTAAAACTTTTGAACGTGTTTTTGATTCGGAAAGCTCTAATATTGAACGAATGAAGCATGTGATAAAAATAGATCAGCACAGGCCTTTTACAGATAAGGCTGTGCAGAAGCTTTTAAGGTTTATTAAGCCGGATTATGTGGTGCATGAACTTGCTTATAGGGATTTCAGCGATTTTGAAAAAAACATTGAGGTACAGCTTACTGCCTGCGGCAGAAAATTGTCTATCGATGACGAAGGAGATTAACGCGTGATTGCAAAATGTAGGTATGTATTAAAGGCTGCCGTTTTAGTTGTCGGTGCTGCTGCCGTATTGTTTATGGCAGGCTGCGGCAAGTCTTCTGAAATTGAGACTCCGGCTTCCGGACGTGGTGGTTACAGTGTTGTGGATGCAACTAAAACAAGGCTGGATTTTGAGCATAAGCCGCAGCGCATAGTATCATTGGGACTGAGTGCGGATGAGGTGCTGCTGGATATGGTAGAGCCTGATCGGATCGCTGCTTTGACATATCTGGCAGATGATGCCGGAATTTCGCCTGCGGCAGATAAAGCTGTACGGGTAAAGGGGCGCGTGCAAAGCGGCAGTCTGGAGTCTGTTTTGGCTCAGAAACCTGACTTGGTTTTGGTGCCGAACTGGACAGATTTGAATTTTGTTGAGCTTTTGCGCGGTGCTGGTGTAAATGTTTATGTTTATAAAACGCCGACTACTGTTAAAGAGATCAAACAGACTATTTGTGAGCTGTCAAATGTTGTTGATGAACGTGTTGCCGGCGGTAAGATCGTGGCAGGTATGGAGAAGGAGCTTGCTTTTGTAAGGGCAAGAGTAGGCAATATTGCTCCTGAAGAACATATCAGTGTGATGGCGCTTTCTTATATGGGGCCATTTGGGGCTAAGGGTACTACCTTTGCCGATATCTGTAATTATGCCGAGGTGAAGGATGTGGTGGCGGAATATGACTTGCCGCCGAATGCTGCTTTTTCTGAGGAAACGCTGATCAGGCTGAATCCTGATTTGCTTGTTATTCCCAGCTGGAAGTATGATAACGAGCAGGACCCGTCTAAGATGCGGGAGGAGATTTTGCAGAACCGAGCTTATCAAAGTGTTAATGCTGTAAAGAATAAAAGGGTCGTGCAGCTGCGTGACACTTATTTATACAGTACGACACATTATATAGTTTATGCAATCAGGGATCTGGCTGAAGCCGCTTATCCTGAAAAATTCAATTGATTTTGGAGGTATACAGAAATGGGTATTTTTGCCGGAGCTATAGATTATTTTCAAAGAGGCGGGGCTTGTATGTGGCCGCTGCTGTTATGTTCGCTTGCCGCTATCGCTATTGGTGTGGAGCGTTATTTATATTATAAAAAGGCGCTTTCGAGTACTGATTTTGTTATGGAGTTTTGTCGCCTGATGAATGATTTTAATATTGTCGGGGCACGTGAGTTTGCCGGTATGAATAAGGGTGATGCGGCAGAGCTGGCGACAGAGACTTTGGATATCAACGAGGATCTTGGCAAAAGGCTGGAGTCGATTGTTTATTCTAAGGCTGACAGGGCCATTGATGGGATGGAGCAGAATCTTGATTATTTGAGCGTTGTTATTGGCCTGGCGCCGATGCTTGGCCTTTTGGGTACTATTACAGGTATGATCAGTTCGTTCAACGCTTTGAATGAAAGGGCGCAGAATCCGATGGCGGTAACTGCCGGTATTGGCGAGGCTTTGATAACGACTGTTTTTGGTTTGTGTATTGCGATCATGGGTATGTGCATCTATGCGTATTTGTCAAGCAAGGTCAAAACTGCTTCGTTGAATATTTACGAGGTCGCCAATGTGTTGATTGATATCGTTCAGGCCAAAAACGGCGGCAGTAAAAACTGAGGGGCGGTGTAGAAGATGCGCAGACGACCTAGAAAACAGAGCTTGCCGCCGCAGCTGATGCTGAGCCCGATGATAGATATGATTTTTCTGCTGCTGGTATTTTTTATCGTCAGTACGATGTATATGAGCGAAATAAAAACCATCCCGATCAGGTTGCCGGTGGCGCAGAATTCAGAGACCGTAAGCAAAAGTAATTTTGCAGTGACGGTAAAAAAAGACGGCGTATTGTATCTGGAAGATAATAAGATCGAGATGAAACAGCTGGTTGCTAACGCAGCTGCTGAAAGTAAACGTGACGCTGCTTTTTCGGTGATTATCCGCGCCGACGGCGAGGCTAATTATAAAACGGTTATCAAGCTGATGGATGAGTTGAAGGGCGCGGGAGTAACACGCTTTGGCTTGGCAACGGATCTGGGTGATGGCAAATGACGGATAGAGGCAGACGCTTAGGCAAAGGTATTGCCATTGCGCTTGCAGTTCATATTATTGCCGCAGCTCTGCTTGGCATTTTAGGGTATCGTTTTACGCAAAGACCACCGCAGATTTTAGAGGTGACTTTAGGCGGCGGCGGTGGCGGCGGCGGTAAAGGCAGCGCTGCTGCCGAGAAGGGAACTGCTGAGACTGCTGCTTCTGCTGCGGTGCAGCAGCAAAAACAGCAGTCTGCGCCGGTAAGAACAGATGATATAGTTGACAGAAAGCAGAAGCCGCAGACGCAGCAGCAGGAGCAGACCAGACAACCGCAGTCGAGCAGTACGTCGAGTGAAGCGGCTCAGAGTAATGTTAAAAGCGGTGAAGCCGGTGGTACTGGTACCGGCGGCGGTGAAGGCAGCGGCTCGGGTACTGGCAGTGGTTCTGGAAGCGGCAGCGGCAGTGGGGCAGGTCAGGGAAGCGGCAGCGGGGCAGGTCAGGGAAGCGGCAGCGGGGTTCCGGTAACACCGCCGTATTTAGTATCCAGTACGGATCCTCGTTATCCTCCTGCCGCCAGAAATCGGGAGATCGAGGGTACTGTTTATGTAAAAATGCTTGTAAGTTCGGGCGGCAGTGTTGAGAATGCTTTTGTTGCGCGCAGCAGCGGCAATGAGGCTCTGGACGGCGCTGCTGTTGAGGCTGTATATAATTGGAATTTCAGCCCGGCTAAAGATACATATGGCAGTCCTGTACGTTGTTATATTACGATGCCGGTCAATTTTGTACTGCATTAGGATTTGTTGGAGTGGTGAATTTGAAAAGGGTTGGAATTGAAACTGCGATGATGACACGATATGATAATTTTGACAGTACTTTAAACAGCAGAACAATGAATTGTGCCTGCTGCGGTAAAGAATTTTTTGGTAATAAAAGTTTGCATACTTATAAAAGGACGATTAACAAGCTGCGCAGGTATTATTGCAGTTATAGGTGTTTCAGGCAGGCGGAAGCAGAGCTTGACAAGTTGAAGGCAAAAGAAAAAAATATTGATGATGTTTGAATGTTGTCAAAATATTAGGGATGGTGCATGATGAAAAAACAAATTACAACTTTATTTTTGGCTGTGGTATTGACTTTTAGTCTGGCAGCGGTTGGCTTTGCAGAAGAAAAACAGGCTGAAACGCCTGTTGACCCGAATGCGACTAATTTAACGGCAGTATATCCTGTGCTTGAAGAGGCTGTTCCGGCAGTGCCTGTAAAGCCCGAATCGCTTAAGGATGCTAAGGCAGTGACTGAATATATTGCCGCTGTTGATAATTATTTAAAAGCGGTGCAGAAGTATATTGACGGTACTACCAATGATCTCAACAAGATCATCGGCCAGCGGAACAAGGCGATCGCAAGCGCTAATAAAGTAGTTGAGGATTATAACGCTTTTTTTGAGGCGAATAAACAGAAATAAAAGAATATACGGAATAATAACCGTTGATACATTTAATGTATCAACGGTTATTATTCTATTTATAAGTAGTATCTTGTTTAAAAATACTTTTTGACATCAATAATAATACTTATAAGTAGTGCTTAAAAGGCAGGATTTATGCCTTTGTATCAACTGTACACACGAAAAATATTTTGACTGGAAAAATTTACAAATATTGACTGGAAAAATTATGAATGTTAAAATTCAAACTCAATGGGAATAGATATCATAAATAAGAGCTTATTAATAAATAAATATCGATAAATGGTTTGATTTATGATATCAAAGTAAGTGATAAAGGAGCTGTATTTTGGTGAAAAAATTTGAATTGGGACGTTTGATGTGTACAGTGATTTTGGGAACAAGCTTTTTAACAGGATCGGCTTATGCAGAAGAAAATCTGTCGGAATTCGTTTTGGATGGAATAAATGTGACTGCCCTTGGGTATGAAAAAAGTAATTTGGATACGCCTGTTGACACTGTTGTTTATACAGGTGAGCAGTTAAAGGAAACAGGTGCCGGCGATGTGGCGAATGCCTTGAAGTACAAAGGCGGTGTTTATTTTACTAATATGGGGCCACATGATCAGAACTGGATAACCGGCAGCAGCCAAATCAATTTGCGCGGTATTGATGGCGGTACTTTGGTTTTGATCAATGGAGTGCCGGCTTCATTTAACAATGTTAATCATTTGGATATGCTTAACTTGGATGAAGTGGAAAGAGTAGAAATTGTCAAGGGTGGGGGGGCAGTGCTCTACGGCAGCGAGGCATTAGGCGGAGTTGTTAACATTATAACTAAGGATCAGATGAAAAATTCGCTGCGTGTAGCTGCCGGAAATAAAGGACAGCGTGATTATGCTGCCACCATAGGCATGGGTAAAGCAAACCTGGCTCTCGGCAGAAATGAATTTGGTTCTACCGGCAATATGACGGAGAGTTTAGGTACTAAAAAAATAAATGGTACTGCTGTTCCTTACTATATTGGATTTGGCGACAGTAAAAAAGATCATCTGGCTTTTAACTATAAATTTGATGATCGGTTTAAATTCAGTTATATGTTCAATAAAAAGAAATATACAACTAATTATAATGATGTAAATGAAAATATTTTACAGCATTTTATGTATGATGACCGTGAACATTATGCACAGATAGCATACAATGATGAAAACGGCTGGGATGCTAAAATTTATTATAATCAGAGACGAATCGAAAATCCTGATTATTATGTAGTGAATCCGACGAATGTAGAGTGGGAGAAAAGTGATCATAAACAGTATGGTCTGGATACGAAAAAAGTTTGGCGCAGCGATAAAGCAACAGGGTTGATTGGTATCAGCGCTAAACGTGAAACTTACAAAAACGATAATCAAAAATTTAAAACCTTTGGCGACAGCAGCAGTATATTAAAGGATCCGTCACATTTTGGTACTTATGCGCTTAATAATTATTCTGTTTATGGTTCGTATGATAGAAAACTGAGCCGTGCCACGAATATTATTTTCAGTGCCAGAGAAGATTTAATCAGGTCGGAGGCTGGTGATTATAACGAATTTTTGCCGCAGATACAGGCTATAACCAAATTTGATGAACATAATTCTGTTTATGCCAGCGTTGGAAAATCGTTTAGAATGCCTACTTTTAGAAATCTTTATTATGCCAGCAGTGTAGTTCTTCCTAATCCGGATTTGGAAGCAGAACATGGATGGAATTATGAAATTGGTTATAAGTATAGTGAAAATGGACGCCGGTTAAATCTTACTGCTTTTAGAATAGACATTAAAGATCAAATAGTAGCTGTTAAAAATTTGGTGGATAATCAGTCTTATCAAACTAATGCTGCCAAATATCGCAATACCGGTATTGAACTGCGGTATGAACATGATGTCGATAAACATTTTACTTATAATGTAGGTGCGGTGTTTGCTAAACCTCAGCGTATGTATAAGGAAGGTCAGGATTGGATAGATACTTTGGGCCGTTATCAGATAAACGGCGGTGTAAATTATGTGAATCGTGATTTTAGTGCGGCCTTAAATCTGAGCTATTGGGGCAATCGTTTTAAAAACGGCGTCAGCAGTGAAAAAATTACTGTAACAGAAATATCTTCGCCGCTTTTAGTGTCTAACTTGCATCTTGGTTATAACGTTGCCAAAAACGTGACGGCTACCTTTGATGTCGATAATTTGTTTAATCGTAAGGATATTGCCAATGTTGGCGGAACGAGTAACAATAATTTGTATTATACGATGGGAAGGACTTTCCGCGTAGGGGTGAATTATAATTTTTAGAAGTTTCAAAGGGAAACATAATTATGTTTCCCTTTTGCTTTCCGGCTATGAGTTGTGTTAAAATAAAATACAACTTATGAGTAGGAAGGTGCCGCTATGTTTGTTGGACGCAGTGAAGAATTAGGTCTTTTAGAAAAATTGTATGCAAAAAATTCTTTAAATGTAGTACTTGTGAGCGGTGAATATAAAATCGGTAAAACTGCTTTGCTGCAGGAGTTTTTACAAAAAAAATCTGCTGCTTATTTTGCTGCCCGCAATGCGTTGTCAACTGTAAATTTGGCGGCTTTTTGCCTGGAATTAAAAGAGCAGGGCCTTTGGGGTCCAAAAAATGAATTCCGCAGCTGGGATAGTGTATTAAGCACGTTGTTTTTTAAGGCCACACAGCAGCGGCTGGTTCTGGTAATAGATGATGTACAGTATTTGTTTGATTCTGCACCGGAATTTTTTACGGCATTTGCTAAATATGCTCAAAAATATAAAAAGCAGTTGAGACTATCAGTTATTTTTTCGGGAGCGCCTTTTGCTGAGATGGAGCGGGTATTGCTGAAAAATCAGGAGATGCAGATAAAAAATTACATTAATGCTGTTATAAAATTAGGCGCTATGGATTATTGGGAAGCACAGCCATTTTTGGAAGGCTTTACAGAAGAAGAAAAATTATTTTTATATGGCGCAGCCGGTGGCAATCCCCATTATATGAGTTATTTGGATGCGGAACTGTCTTTTAAGGACAATCTGAAAAAATTGTTTTTTGAACCAGCAGCTCCATTGTATAAGGAACCAATACAGCTCTTAAAACTTTATTTAAGGGAACCCGCTACATATAATACTATCCTTTGTTCTGTTGCCTGCGGGGCAGGGCGGCTGAACGAAATAGCAGCGGCTTCCGATATGGAATGCAACAAGGTTTCAAAATACTTGAATGTACTGCTGACAATGGGAATTTTGCAGCGTGTCAATCCTGCTTTTAGCAGCAGTAACAAAATCAGCTATTATGAAATTGCTAATAATATGTTTGTTTTCTGGTATCAGTTTGTTTTTCCGTATATGAGTTCGATTGCGATCGGACGCGGGCATCAGGTTCTGCGCAATAATATTATGCCGAGAATAGACTTATTTGCTGCCCATATTTTTAAAAAGATCTGTTTGCAGTATTGTTATAAATTAAAAAAACGCAATGATTTTATGTGCGATTTTGAGCAAATAAGCCCGTGGTGGCAAGGCAGCGGCAGTAATAAAATTTCAGTTGATTTTATTGCTGACGATACTGATGTTATTTGTCTGATTGATTGTAATTGGAGCAATAAAAAAGCTGACAGTGACGTACTGAAAAAATTGCTCGCTAAAGGTGAACATTTTACAGGTGTTGATAAACGCTTCCTATGTTTTTCTAAAAAAGGGTTTACAGATGAATGTATGGAAATATCAGCAGGAGATCCGCATCTCAGGCTGATATCCCTAAAATATATGAAATGACTGTTAGTGTAATAGAAAATTTATTGATAGGTGTTTATAAAGATGAGTAAGATAATAGCAATAATGTTTCTGCTGTGTTGTGGAATGATGCTGTTTGGCTGTGCTGATGATAATGGCAGGAGAAAGGCAGAGCAGCAAAAAACTATCGTAGTCACGGATAGCGTTGGCCGTAAGGTAGAGCTTCCGTATCCGCTGGAAAGAGTTGCTGTCTGTAATGTTTATAACGCAGAGTTGATTACTGCTGTTGGTGCCATAGATAAAATCGTCGGCGTTGATAATTATATTTTTAAAGATCAGTCTGGTTTCAAAAACAGATTTAATGAAACGCAGGTATTTGGTATCAGTCAAAATGCGATGAATTATGAAAAACTGGCCGAGTTGTCGCCGCAGGCTGTAATTATTACCGGTGAGGGAACATGGCGGGACGCGCAGGAGATGTTGGACAGGTTTGGAATCAAAGTAATTGTCATAAATTCTTATTATACAGATCAGTTTGCTGATAACTGCAGGCTGATCGGCAGAATTTTTGGCAGGGAAGAACAGGCAGAAGAATTAGTAAATTATTTTAACGATAAACTGGCTTATATACAAAAGCAACTTCAAGGCGTTCCCCGCAGAAGTTTGTATTTTGAATATCGGACTCTTGGAAAAACAGCAGTGCCGGGCGATTATTTTTATAAAATGGTTGAATATTCAGGCGCTGATAATATTTTTGCCGCTGCTAAAGGATCGCAGGTTGATCAGGAAGCGATAATCGAGAAAGATCCTCAGTATATTGTCAAAGTAGCAGATGCCAATGCTTATTCTTCTTATCAGCCGCCGACTATAGAGGAAGAGAAAGCAATCAAAAAGGAGCTTGTTTTACGCAGCGGTTGGGCAGGTATTGATGCTGTACGTAATGATCGGATTTTGCTGCTTTCGCATTATTTGCATGGCGGTGCGTCGAAATTGGTTGGTACGATCTATATTGCAAAATTTTTATATCCGGAATATCTGCCAGAGCTGCATCCTGAAGAAGTTTTTAAAACTTGGCTGGAAAAATATCAGCAGCTTCACTATATCAAGGGGCATGCTTATCCGGAGCTGTATTAGGATGCTTTAAAAATATTATCTTTAAATAATGTCCGGTCGATGTGAGAATTTATACATTGATTGGGCATTTTTGTATTGACACTAAAGTTAAAGAGTGTTAAAATGCAATGGAGTTAGCTATAGCTAACTCCATTGCATTTTATTTTATGAATAAAGTTGTTTATATTGATTTAAATATAGAATGTTTTTGGTTGAAAACAGTGAGCTATTTATTTTTAAGGGAGGCAGTTTATTGATGAGAAAAATTGCGATTTATGGCAAGGGCGGTATTGGCAAGTCTACTACTACTTCAAATTTATCGGCGGCATTGGCGCTTAAAGGTTATAAAGTAATGCAGGTAGGTTGTGACCCTAAGTCTGATTCAACTAAGAATTTGATGAAGGGGATGCGTATTCCTACTGTTTTAGAACAGCTTAAAGAAAAAGGGGAAGCTTTAGAATTAAAAGATATTGTTTTTGAAGGCTTTGGTGGCGTCCTGTGTGTAGAAGCAGGAGGTCCGACACCTGGTATAGGCTGTGCAGGGCGCGGTATTATTTCAGCTTTTGAAAAGCTGGAGGAGTTGAAGGCTTTTGAAATCTATAAGCCGGATATCGTTATCTATGACGTGCTCGGCGACGTTGTTTGCGGTGGTTTTGCAATGCCTATCAGGGGTGGTTATGCCAGAGAAGTGTTTATTGTTTCTTCAGGCGAGATGATGGCGCTTTATGCGGCTAATAATATTGCTCAGGCGATCAAAAACTTTGGACGCAGAGGTTATGCTCGCTTGAAAGGCATTATTTTGAACGCTAAAAATATTGAGAATGAACAGGAACTGGTGGCTAAGGCTGCCGCTGAGATTGAAACCGAGGTCGTAATGTATGTTCCACGTTCGGGAGATATACAAACAGCTGAAAATCAGGGCGGTACGGTTAGCGAATTTGTACAGGCTTCGCCGATGGTCAAGATCTATCAGGAGTTGGCTGATAAAGTTTTAGAAATGAGTGAAGATACTAAGGGGGATGAATAATGAAAAATAAATTGTTGTTGTTGGCAGTAGTCGTTATAGTAGGTGCGCTTTTGTATTATTGCTTTAATACAGGCAATAAAAGTGAAGCTGTGTCGGCTGCTGCCGGTGAAACTTATAAACTTGAGTATACACCTACGCTGCAGGCTTATGGTTTTACTGAACCGGTTATTTTAAAAGCAAAGCCTCAGCGAGTCGTATCTTTAGTGCATACTCCGGTTTTGGCGCTGCATGAGATGGGTATTAAGCAGGTTGCTGTGCCCCAGGCGGCGATGCTGGAATGGCCTGCAGATTTGGTGAAGGATGCAAAGCTGCTGAATGTGTCGATGAATTCTAATTTTGATATCGAATCAGTTATTGCTTTGGAACCGGATCTGGTGATAGTAGGCTATCAGTCTAAGGATACTTATGGGAAAATTCTGGATCGTGAAAAAATACCTGTTTATTATGTTGATGCCGGGCATGTTGTATCTTATGAGTCGATCAAGGAATTGACTGACGTACTGATCAAAGCCTTTGGTCAACATAATGCAGGTGCTGAAGCTATTACGGACAGGTTCAACGAATTGGAAGCCAGAATGGCCGAAAAAAGACAGGAAAATAAAGGGCAAAAAGTTATGGTGCTGCAATCAGCCCCGCCGCGTCATTATATACAGGGTAAAGATGGTACTTTAGGCAGTATGCTGGATATGCTGGGGTACGAAAATGTGTATCAGAACAATAAGATGGTGCTGCTTGATCTGGAGCAGGCTTTATCTTACGAACCTGATTTACTGTTTTGCGTAGGCGGTTCTAAAACTGCTGGCGAACATCAGCAGGTGATGGAGGAAGACTTTGCCAAGAATCCTGAATACTGGAACAATATTAAGGCGATACGCGAACATGAGGTTATTTATCTGCCGATAAAATATGTTGCGACAGCCGGGATCAATGTTATTGATAATATAAATGAATTGATCGATATTATTGATGCGAAGAAGCTGAAACAAAATGGGTAAAGAAGTAAATGTCCTGCGGGTAAGTATGGTTTGCCTGGTTTTAGTGGCAGTATTATTATTGCTGGCTGTTGTTGCGCTGGGAGTTGGTAGTGCCGGGTATTCGCTGCAGCAGATCATACAGGCTCTTTTTTATGATGAAAGCGGACCGGTGAGGGTAGTTGTTTATAATTTGCGGTTACCGCGTCTTATTATGGCAGTCGAAGTAGGGGCCTGCCTTGCTGTTGCAGGTGCTCTTTTGCAGGCTGTCATGCGTAACCCTCTGGCTGATCCTGGGATTATAGGCGTCTCTGCCGGTGCGGCTAACGCGGCAACGACGAATCTACCGTTGTTTCCGACTTTGGTTTCATCAGTGCCGCTTTTTGCTTTTGGCGGTGCGGCTTTGGCCTGTGTACTTATTTATTTGCTGGCCTGGCGCGATGGAATCGATACTGTCAGAATAATTTTGTCCGGTGTTGCGATAAATACAGTTTTGGGAGCATATAACTCCTTTTTGCAATTATTGAATTCTGATAATCTTTCCAGTGTGTTGTCTTTTATGAACGGCAGTCTTTCGGGACGTTCCTGGGATCATGTTTATATCATTACGGTGTATGCTTTTATTGGTCTTGTTTTAGGCGTATGCTGTATAAAAAATGCCAACATTTTGCAGCTGGGTGACGAGATGGCCCAAAGCCTGGGAGTAAATGTAACTTTTGTACGTATCTTTTTATCTGCGGTGGCAGCTTTTTTGGCGGCTGCGACGGTAGCAGAGGCCGGTATGATCGGTTTTGTAGGGCTGGTTGTACCGCATATTGCGAGAATGATGGTTGGCTCCGACTATAAAGCACTGCTGCCGGTGAGTATGCTTTTGGGTGCGGTGATTCTTCTTGCGGCAGATACTTTGGGGAGGACGCTTATACCTGGGATGGAGATACCTGTAGGTATCGTTATGGCAGTTACCGGCGGACCGTTTTTCTTGTATATGTTAAGAAAGAAGGGCAAAGTAAGTGGAAGTTAAGGGTGAAAAATTAGAGATCGGCTACGATGGGCGCATTGTAGTCAGGGAAATGGATATTACTGTAAAAAAAGGTGAGATCACGACTATCATCGGTCCTAACGGTTCAGGTAAATCTACTCTGCTGAAAGCGCTGACACGATTACTGCGCTGCAGTATGGGCTGCGTCTATCTGAATCAGGAGGATCTGTACGATATCGACAGTAAAAAACTTGCCAAATGTATTGGCGTTTTACCGCAGCGCCATTGCGCGCCTCCTGATTTTAAAGTCAGAGATTTAGTAGGTTATGGGCGCGTACCCTATCAGAAATGGTACGAACAGAATACAGAAGATGATGAAAAGATAATAGAGTGGGCTTTGAAAGCAACAGGTACCTGGGCTCTGCGTGATAAATCTATTCAGGAATGTTCGGGCGGTGAATCGCAGCGGGTATGGATAGCTACCGTATTGGCGCAGCAGCCGGAAATTTTGTTTTTGGATGAGCCGACTACATATTTGGATATTGCGCATCAGCAGGAAACGATGAAACTTGTAAAAAGGCTGAACCATGAGGCTGGGATCGGTGTAGTGATGGTTCTGCACGATTTAAGTCATGCGCTGGAGATCAGTGACCGGATCATAGTTTTGAAAAATGGCTGTAAGTATGGTGAAGGTCGTCCGCAGGATATTATCACACCTAAAATGATGCGTGAGGTTTACGACGTAGATTGTGATGTAGTGCAGATTCCCGGGCGCAAGAAGCCTTTAATTATGTTTAAAGAAATAAGTTGATAAAAGGAGTTTTGTTATGGCGATGGATGGAAAAGAGCTGGTTGAAAAACTTGCTAAATTGAGTCAGGTACAAAGCATTAAAGATATACCACAGCTTACTCATGCTTTGTTCCCGGGGACACACTGTCCTCTGATGGGTGCGGCTATGGCTGTTGGTGGCATCAAGGACAGCCTGATCGTTGTAGTTGGTACGGATGAATGCACTTATTACACTAAAAGTATGACCATACATTCTGAAAAATTTGGAGGCATTGGCGGCCGTTGTGTTTCAGTCGTTTTGGATGACCATGATGTAACATTTGGCAGTGCGGAAAAGGTACAGGAAGCTTTTAAAGAAATAATTGAAGAATATCGGCCCCAATGTGTATTTTTGGTAACTACCTGTGTTATTGAAATCATTGGTGATGACTTTGACGCTATTTCAGAAGGTCTCAGTGAGCTTTATGGTATTCCGGTGCTGCCGGTTCATACTGAGCATTTTAAATGTGAGGACCATTTGCCTGGTCTGGAACGAACGATTACTGTTTGTGCTGAAATGATGAAACCGTGTAATTGCGACAACAGTGTCAATTTGCTGGGGCAGAGAATGGGTGATTTTGCTACGACAGAGCTTTATGCCATGCTGCAGAAAGCCGGCGTAAAAATCGGTTTGCAGCTGCCCTGCGGCTGCTCGGTAGACGATATAAAAAATGCTGCTGCAGCGAAAGTGAATATTGTCGTTAATGATATTGCGCTGCCGCTGGCCCAAAAGATGCAGGAAAAATTTGGTATCCCTTACGTTTACTTCAATAAATTTGTTATTCCCGAAAAAATCTATGAAGCCTATAAAAATCTTTTTGGGTACTTGGAGCTGGAGCTGCCGGAAGAATTGGAAGGGCTTTATCAAAATGCAAGAGAGGAAATCGAAAAAACTAAGGGTGAACTGGAGGGGATTACTTATATTTACGGGAATACGCCGTATGCAGTTTTTGAAATGAACTGTTTCCTCAGCTCCCTGGGTATGGTGCCTCAGGTGATCCAAACCAACAGATATACAGAAGCAGATGAGCCTTATGCAAAAGAAATATTGCAGTATACAGACCCTTATGTTTGCAAAGCGGCTAATATCGCGCCGCTGCAATATGTGTATGATGTATTGTCTCCTTATTTATATTTGGGACATGAATTTGGCAACAGGCTGCGTCAAAAAGGTATTGCCATTGTTCACAGCGACAGGGCGAGTGGCATGCTGGGTTTTGAAGTTACAGGATATTTACTGCAGCAGTTAGTCAAGTCTGTTAGGGAAGCCAAAGAATATAGAAAGGAGCTGGGCTTATGAGTTTATGCAGATATTTGCCTGTTCCGTCAGACAGAATGGGTATCATTTGGAGTTTGCTCAGCGTAAAAGACAGTATCATTCTTGAATATGGCCCGGCCGGGACAACTCATTTTAGTATGGGCTTTTATGGAACTTTAGGAGTAGACTGGCAGCAGAGGCTGTTTACAACACATATGAACGAAGACGATGTGGTCATGGGCGATGTTACCCGTTTGGAAGAAGCTATTGTCGAATTGGATAAAAGCTATGAACCAAAAGTTATTTTTGTCGTGGCATCTTCTATTTCCGCAGTTATTGGTACTGATATAAAAGGCGTTTGCAATTATATGCAGAAAGAAGTTCAGGCTAAGCTGGTTGCATTTGAGCAGGGCGGATTTAGGGGTGATTATAGCATAGGTCTGACTGAAGTTTATAAATTGCTGGTCAATAATCTTCCATGTAAAGAACAGAAAAAGAAAATGTTTAATATCATTGGCGCGTCAATGGGCAGTTATCGTGCCGCATCGGATGTCTGGGAGCTGCAGAACTTGATGCGTGAAGCCTTTGGTTATGAAATGCATACCTGCCTGTGCCACGAAACATCTGTTGATGAAATAGCTGATATCGGCACAGCTGAAATAAATTTGGTAATGCGTCAGGAAGGGTTAGCGGCAGCAGAAGTTCTGAAAAATAAATTTGATATGCCATTTGTTTTCAGTGCTCCTTACGGTTATGCAGCAACTTTGGCATGGTTGGAAGACGTCGGTAAAATTCTGGGACAGGTACCTGACGTTAAAATGTGCGCCAGATTACGTCTTAAAGCACAGAATACAGCGTCTTTAAAGATGTATGCTATGATGATGGGCAGAAAAAAAACACCTCAGGCAGCTGTGATCGGCGAGTATGATATGGTTAAAGGGTTGAGTGCTTTTCTTCGGTCTGTAGGAATCGATGTTAAGTATAAACTTTGCAGCCATTCTTTAAAAAGTATCGTTGAGCCTGAGTTGGATATTCAGTATATATCTGTGGAAAAAGAAAAAATTGATATATTAAAAAAAATGCAGAAGACACTTATTCTGGCAGACGATGTTTCGCACAGGCTTTGTGATAGCAGTAATGTCGTAGTGAGAGTAAGCGCTCCTTTTATTGACGGAGCTCAGATAGCGACACATTTGCCGTTGCTTGGCGAAAAGGGGACAGATTTCTTACTGGAATCTATCGAGGCATATTATCAGACTTTAGCTTAATAATAAAAACTTTAAGTATCCCCTCAAGATGTAATACTTGAGGGGATACTTAAAGATAAAAGGTTAGCGAGAGCTAACTTGATGCATAAGAAAGATCTTTCTGGACAGGCTAAATACCTGGGAGTTATGTCACTGAAAGATTTTATACTATATTTTTATAGTAAAAGGGGGCTGCCGCTGCTGTTATTTTAGTATTCGTTATAAGGAAATTTTAGGGGGAGTTAAAATGAAACGGTTTTTAAAATTTTTATGCATGTGCCTCATTATGAGTATGGCAGAATCAGCACATGCCGCATTGCCAACAGTAAAAGATACGGTGATTATTTCTGCGGCAGATAGAAAAGCGGTTACGCTTGCTGAGATGGCTGAAAACTTTGTTGATTATGATGTAGTTTTTTTCGGTGAATTTCATGATCAGGATGTACTGCATGAACTGGAATATGAAATGCTGCAGCAACTGTATGCCATTCATGGTGACAAGCTGGTTTTGTCACTGGAAATGTTTGAGGCAGATAACCAGTCTGTTTTAAATGAGTATTTAGACGGTAAAATTACGGAGGATGAATTTCTGGCAAAATCGCGTCCCTGGCCGAGATATAAAACAGATTACCGTCAGCTGGTAGAATTTGCAAAAACACATAAGCTGCCAGTCTTAGCCAGCAACATACCACGTTTTTTAGCAGCAAAATTGGCTAAAGAGGGCACTTTAGCTGCAGTAGCAGAGCAGGATAAGCAATATTTACCGGTCAGGACCTATGCGCCTGCAGGAAAGTATAAAGAGAAGTTTGCTGCTTATATGACTAAGGGGCAAACACCGATGCGAATTCCACAGGAACGGATAGATCAGGTATTTGCCGCACAGTGCATAAAAGATGACAAGATGGCGGAAAGTATTTTTTATTATTGGCAGGATAATCAGGATAAAGTAATTTTTCATGTCAACGGCTGCTTCCATTCTGACGGACATTTGGGAACTGTCGAAAAATTGGAAGCATTGAATCCGGCGTTAAAAGTAGGTGTAATTACGCCTAAGGATATGCCGGAATCTAAAAACTATATGAAAACCTATGCTGATGATAAAAATGACGGCGAATATATTATTTATTTTCCAAGAGTAGAAAAAGAATAATGATCAGAGGAAGGGTATTATGATGAAAATAAATAACAAACAATTTTTTAACAGGAAAATACTGATGACATTAGTTGTTGGTACAAATGTCATTTGGGGGGGCACAGCGGCATATGCCGAACAACCGCAGAAATTTACTTTAGATGAGTATGTGGTAACTGCTACCCGTACAGAACTGAGCAGAAAAGAAGTTCCTCAGAGCGTGGAAGTTATAACAAAAGAGGATATCCAGAATATAGGTGCAACCAATGTTATAGATGCTTTACGTACGGCGACTAACGTAGAAATACCGGAAGCTGCAGGCGTAGGACACACTTTGGGAATCAGAGGCAGTGGGAAAAATGATGTTTTGGTTTTGCTTAACGGGCGTCGGATTCCCGGCGAAGGGTATGGCCAGGTTTCTACTAATACCTATGTGCTGTCACGGCTGAATGTGAATAATATAGACCGAATCGAAGTGCTTCGCGGGCCATCAGGTGCATTATATGGATCAGAGGCATCAGCTGGTGTTATTAATATTATTACGAAAAAATCTGAAAAAAAATCAATGACTGTAGGTGTAGCTACAAATAGCCGTGAAATGAGTAATTATTACCATTTTGACAGCGGCAAAGACGGTAAGTTAAGTGCTGCTTTTGATGCTAACTTTACTAAAGTCCGCTATTTTAAATGGGATGATGCCAATATGAGTAAATATTTTGGACCGACTCAAAATTATAGCTTGGATGTAGATTATGAAATGGACCAAAACAACAGTTTAAATTTATATCTGAACTATGAGAATGCCAATCAGCAGTTCAAAAAATTTACCAGTGCCAGCGGTCCTTTTTCTTATTTAGGTATATATAATGTAGATAGAAAAAGTGCCAGCCTTACTTATAACGGACAGAATGATAACAGTAATTATATGTTAAGCGCAACTTACGGTGAATTAAAAAAAGATGTTACCAGTGCTATGAGCGCAAACAGTGTGGGAAGCTCCAAATTTAATTTTTGGAATATTGAAGCACGTGATACGATCAAGCTAGACAATAATAACCGTTTGACTTTCGGCGGCGAGTTCAGAACTGACGGTCGCAAAGACAGCAGTATTGACGAAAGTTCTGATCAATATTCTTTATTTATACATGACGAATTGAAACTGGGTGAGAAACTATTGCTGATTCCGGCTGTTCGCTATGATCACCATGACAGCTTTGGCAGCGAGACTTCTCCGAATATTGGCGCGACGTATTCCTTTACAGAGGCCTCAAGGCTTAAGGCTAATTATGGAGAAGGTTACAGAGCGCCGTCTATTTCAGAATTATATGGTACTTATTCCAATCCGAATCTGCGTCCTGAAAAATCAAAGGGCTATGAGTTATCATATGAACAGGAATTTGGCGATGATACTGCATTTAAATTAACATATTTTAAAAACAAAAAGACTGATGCCATTGCCATGGATTACAGTTTAGCGCCTAATTATCAATATATGAATATAGAAAAGTCTTCTTCAGAGGGTGTTGAATTTGAAATCAAACATGACTTGGGAAATGGTTTTACAGTAATCGGTAATTATGATTATCTGGATGCTATGAATGATAAGACTAATACACGTTTGAATTACAGCGCCCGTAATACTTATACAGCAAAATTGATGTGGACAGAGCCTGTAAAACAGGAATGGAATATTACTGCCTGGAATAAGTGGTATTCTGATTATAGGGCAGATAGTGAAGACCACAGTATCAATACGTTTAATTTTGTCGTTAATAAACGCTGGGGCGATAAATATCGTGCTTATGCCGGAATCGATAATCTTTTTGATAAAAAGATTACCAGTATGCGTTATTCGGGAAGGTTGTGGCGTGTTGGTGCGGAAATGACCTTCTAAAAATTGTATGCAGGATTTGAAAAAGCTGCTGCCTTTGGGCAGCAGCTTTCTTTGCTATCAGCAGTGCATTTGTGCTACAATAATAAATTATAGATTAGTAATTGAGCATAAAAGGATAGAGAGGTGTTAGCATGGGACAGCCTAAAATCACAGAGATAGAGGCGCAGCTTGGCGAGTGGGAATTTTTAAAAGAACTGCCGCAGGAAATAGATGGCTTTAAGTTAACAATGGGACAGGGAATAGACGGACAGATCTTAACGATTGCTTCATATAGTAATGAAGCAATGCACAGCAAGCTTGATTTGATTTATACTTCGGAAACCTTTGATTATGTACCTGTAAAAACGATTGGCATGCATACGTTCAGAGATATTCGCTATTTTTGCCGCGACAGGGATAAATTTGCTAAAATGATGCATGAGAAGCTGCCGGAGCTTTTAGCGGACGTGAACAGGGAAAAGAAGCATCAGATGGGAACCTTGATAGAGGAAGCCGGGCTTCTGAACTGGGCGTATACCGGCAAGCTGCCGCAGAAAATAGGTGCTTTTGAATTGTATATAACTCCTGACAATCCCATCGATTATATCAATGGTTCAACGCTTTTTATTGATTACAGTGACTTTGAACATGGTAATCAGCTGGTGTTTTTCTATAATAGCTTCCGCGATGAGTTTTTTGCTGAAACGAAAAAACGGTTTATGACAGGAATAACACATGAATTTGATTGCCGAAATTTAAAAGATCTGGAAAATCTGCTGGATAATAATCTGGAACAGGCATTGCAAAAACTTGGCAAAGCGTAACGAATGTAATAAATTTATTGTCTGAAACTCTTGACATCTTGATGTAAATGCCATATAATATGCCTACATGGTTTGAATGGCCCGGTGGTTCAGTTGGTTAGAATGCCGCCCTGTCACGGCGGAGGTCGTGGGTTCGAGTCCCATCCGGGTCGCCATTTTGCCTCGGTAGCTCAGTTGGTAGAGCAAAGGACTGAAAATCCTTGTGTCCACAGTTCGATTCTGTGCTGAGGCACCATCAAAGAGCAACACCCTTCTTTTAATAAAGAAGGGTGTTTTTGTTTTAAATCAATATCCAGATATAAATAAAAACTCAGCGCTTAAGCGCTGAGTTTTATCGTTTAATTTATCAAATTATGTTATTTGCTGAAAGTGTTGCCTGTCAGGGTGACTTCTTCCCAGCCTTCGTTTTTTATTTTATCAATTATCTGCGCTTCCGTTTTCCCACCTTTGTCAACACTGTTGGAAATACCACCTAAATTCGTCCCTTGGGGACTATAATACCATTTTTTAGCTGCAGAATCGTATATATAATTAGTGCCCCAATCTCCACTATTTTTAAAATCGCCATTACCATTTGCATAGGTCAGAAAACTGCCATCTGCAGTTAAATGGAATTTAAAATAAATCGTATTGCCATTTAAATCTACTCCGCTGGGCCATTTTCCTTTTTCTTTATAATAAGCTTCTCTAAAACCATCATTGGTCTTTACTAATGCACCAGAGGAATAAGTTGGCCACCAGCCCAGATCCTTCAGTTGCTGATCTGTCATAGCGCCGTACTTATCAAGAAATTCTTGAAAGTCATTCGTAATATTATCTATAACACTGGCATCATCGCTGACATTAGCTTCATTATGCTCAGCAATAGAACAGACTACTTTTTCATTACTGACGCTGTAAGTGCCATTATCGGCACATTTAGGGACAAAATTAAAATATTTATTATCGTTAGGTTCTTTTACAACTTCTGCCAGAAATCCCACCAGTGTCCCGTTGTAGTTCGACGCCTGCTGAGCGTGGAACATCCGCATGATCTGCGTCCGGTTAGCCAGACATTCCTTTTTCGCCGCTTCCTCGCGGGCTTCCATAAAATATGGAATCGCCAGACCTGCTAAAATTCCCAGCACTGCGATAACAATCACCAATTCAACTAAAGTAAAGCCTGTTTGTCTTTTCACTTTCGGACGCTCCTAAATCTATTCTCATTTGAATTTAACCATATATTCTTCAGAAAGTAAATATTATTTTTTAAAATAATATATTTTATTAATCTGCTGCTAATTATAAAT
>OGRK01000711.1_pt1 | contig 27632 bp, 25 predicted proteins | sample 1553471 | NCBI WGS metagenome assembly OGRK01 (sample SAMEA2580080, study PRJEB22360) | human gut metagenome | biome: human gut; feature: human-associated habitat; material: faeces | place: Denmark | collected 2008/2010
TTCCGGTAGAGCAAGAATATGGTTATTCAGTGTTCTCTACCGTTTATCATGTAGAATGGAACGGAAAGAAACTTAATATAATTGACTGTCCGGGAAGTGACGACTTTGTAGGTGCCGCACTTACTGCATTGAATGTAACAGATACTGCTATTCTTTTGCTGAACGGACAATACGGTCCTGAAGTAGGTACACAAAACCATTTCCGCTACACAGAAAAACTGGGTAAACCCGTCATCTTCTTGGTGAACCAACTCGATAATGAAAAGTGTGATTATGATAATGTATTGGAACAGTTGCAAACCATCTACGGTTCTAAAGTAGTTCCTGTACAATATCCGATTGAGACCGGACCTAATTTCCACGAGCTGATTGACGTGCTGCTGATGAAGAAATATTCATGGGGTCCTGAAGGTGGTGCACCCACCATCGAAGAAATTCCGGATTCGGAAAAAGAAAAGGCGATGGAGCTGCACAAAGCATTGGTTGAGGCTGCTGCCGAACACGATGAAACGTTGATGGAGAAATTCTTTGAATCGGAATCACTGACTGAAGATGAAATGCGTGAAGGCATCCGTAAAGGATTGGCGGCACGTGGCATGTTCCCCGTATTCTGTGTGTGTGCAGGTAAAGATATGGGTGTTCGCCGACTGATGGAGTTTTTGGGAAATGTTGTACCGTTTGTAGATGAAATGCCCAAAGTACATAATACCAGAGGTGAGGTGGTAGAACCGGATGCTGAAGGTCCTACTTCACTTTATTTCTTTAAAACAGCCGTTGAACCGCATATTGGCGGAGTTCAATATTTCAAGGTGATGAGCGGAACCGTGCATGAAGGTGATGATTTGACAAATGCGGATCGTGGCTCAAAGGAACGTATGGCACAGCTCTTTGTATGCGCCGGTGCAAACCGTATCCCCGTTGAAGAATTGCGTGCCGGTGATATCGGTTGTACGGTGAAGCTCAAAGATGTAAAAACCGGTAACACACTGAACGGTAAAGATTGCGATAACCGTTTCAATTTCATTAAATATCCCAATGCTAAATATTCTCGTGCTATCAAGCCGTTGAATGAGGCGGATGTGGAAAAGATGATGGTCGTACTGAACCGTATGCGTGAAGAAGATCCCACCTGGGAAATCGAACAGTCTAAGGAGTTAAAACAGACTATCGTTCACGGACAGGGTGAATTCCACCTGCGTACGCTGAAATGGCGTTTGGAGAACAACGAAAAGTTGCAGATTAAATTTGAAGAGCCGAAGATTCCTTATCGTGAAACAATTACCAAAGCAGCCCGTGCCGATTATCGCCATAAAAAACAATCGGGTGGTGCCGGACAGTTTGGTGAAGTTCATCTTATCGTAGAACCTTATTATGAAGGCATGCCTGTTCCCGATACATATAAGTTCAACGGACAGGAATTCAAGATAAATGTAAAGGGTACCGAAGAAGTTCCATTGGAATGGGGCGGTAAATTAGTCTTCATTAACAGTGTAGTGGGAGGTGCCATTGATACCCGTTTCATGCCGGCTATTTTGAAAGGTATTATGAGCCGTATGGAGCAAGGACCGTTGACCGGCTCTTATGCACGTGATGTCCGTGTGATTGTTTACGATGGCAAGATGCACCCGGTAGATTCCAATGAAATCTCCTTTATGCTTGCCGGACGTAATGCTTTCAGTGAAGCATTCAAGAATGCAGGTCCTAAGATTCTGGAACCTATTTATGATGTTGAAGTATTCGTTCCAAGTGATAAGATGGGCGATGTAATGAGCGATTTGCAAGGTCGTCGCGGTATGATTATGGGTATGAGCAGCGAAAACGGTTATGAGAAATTGGTTGCCAAAGTACCTTTGAAGGAAATGTCTTCTTATTCCACTTCCTTGAGCTCACTTACCGGCGGGCGCGCTTCATTTATCATGAAATTTGCCAGCTACGAACTTGTTCCGGGCGATGTTCAGGATAAATTAATGAAAGAATTTGAGGCGAATGAAAATAAGGATGAATAACGTAAACTGTAAGAAATGATATCTAGAAGGAACGCTTTTCGTTAAAAAAGCGTTCCTTTTTATTTAAGTAACCTTAAACTTTTAGGTTTATTATTTGGTTTTGAACTTAATTTTTTATTATTTTTGCAAACCAAGCGGCGTTAATTTTGTTATAGTAGTCAGATTATTAGTTTAAATGACTTTTTCGGTTAATTATAGAGAATTGCCGTTTAAATTTGGTTAATCCGTTATGTAATAAGGTTTAACGCTTTTAATTTTGCTGGCATGAAAAAGTCTACTATTTGGATATTAGGAATTGTAATGGGGCTCTCATTTCTGAGTTTGCTTTACTTGCAAGTGAGCTATATTGAGGAAATGGTGAAGATGCGCAGGGAACAATTTGATGAATCGGTTCGGCGCAGTTTGGATCAGGCGTGCAGGAATATTGAGTTGGTGGAAACAAAGAAATATCTGGAGGATGATGTTGTTGCTACCGAAAGAGCTGCCCAATTATACCGGCAGCAGGCCGCCAAAGAAGGAAAAGATGAAAACGAATTGGTCGCACATACACAGCATTATGCTGTATCTTCGGACGGGTTGGACGGGTATTCCACTTTCGAACTCAAGATGAAGATTAGTACAAACCGTCCGGCCAATGTTCCCAAGGCAATTATCTCTACCGGTAAAAATATCCCGCAAACAGCCAGGGCATTGCAGGAAATCATAAAGGAGAGATATGTATACCAACGGGCATTGTTGGACGAAGTGGTTTATACTATTTTGCGCACAGCCAGTGATAAACCGCTTAAAGAGCGTGTTAACTTTAAGCAGTTGGATTTGTTTATAAAGACGGAACTGTTAAATAACGGCATTGATATTCCGTATCATTTTACAGTGACAGATCGTGAGGGAACAGAGGCTTATCATTGCCCCGACTATACGAACGAGGGTAGCGAGAGCATGTACCGCAAGGTCATATTCCAAAATGATCCGCCTGCACGAATGGGAATGGTAAATGTTCACTTCCCTGATTTGAACAGTTACATATTCAGTTCTGTTAAATTTATGATACCGTCACTCATTTTTACGTTTGTATTGCTTGTGACATTCATCTTTACTATCTACATCATCTTCCGCCAGAAGAAGCTGACAGAGATAAAGAATGACTTCATCAACAATATGACACATGAGTTTAAGACACCTATCTCTACCATTTCGTTGGCAGCACAGATGTTGAAAGATCCGGCGGTGGGTAAGTCTCCGGCTATGTTCCAGCATATTTCGGGAGTTATCAATGACGAGACGAAACGTTTGCGTTTTCAGGTAGAGAAAGTATTGCAGATGTCAATGTTCGAAAGACAGAAGGCAACACTCAAGATGAAGGAAGTGAATGCAAATGAGCTGATAGCGGGAGTCGTTAATACTTTTACGTTGAAAGTAGAAAAGTATAACGGAAAAATAACTTCCAGTTTGGATGCAGAGAATCCTGATATATTTGTGGACGAAATGCACTTTACGAATGTAATCTTCAACCTGCTTGACAATGCAGTGAAGTATAAGAAACCGGAAGGAGAATTGCTGCTGAACATCCGTACATGGAACGAATCGGGTAAACTTTATATTTCGATACAGGATAACGGTATCGGCATCAAGAAAGAAAACCTGAAAAAGATATTTGATAAGTTTTATCGGGTACATACCGGTAATTTGCACGATGTGAAAGGCTTTGGTTTGGGCTTGGCATACGTGAAGAAAATAATTCAGGACCACAAGGGCGTTATACGTGCTGAAAGTGAACTGAATGTAGGAACAAAATTTATAATTGTATTACCTTTATTAAAAAATGAATAATATGGACGAGAAATTGCGTATCTTGTTATGCGAAGATGATGAGAATCTTGGCATGCTATTGAGAGAATATTTGCAGGCAAAAGGCTACTCGGCCGAACTTTGCCCGGATGGTGATGCCGGCTACAAGGCTTTCCTGAAGAACAAGTATGATTTGTGTGTGCTGGATGTGATGATGCCTAAGAAGGATGGTTTCACTTTGGCACAGGAAATCCGTGCTGCAAATGCTGAAATTCCTATTATCTTCTTAACTGCAAAGACATTGAAAGAAGATATTCTGGAAGGTTTTAAAATCGGTGCTGATGATTATATCACCAAACCGTTTAGTATGGAAGAATTAACTTTCCGTATTGAAGCTATCCTGCGTCGTGTACGTGGTAAGAGAAATAAGGAGAGTAACATTTATAAGATTGGCCGTTTTACTTTCGATACTCAGAAACAAATTCTGTCTATTGATGGCAAGAATACCAAGCTTACCACTAAGGAATCCGAACTGTTGGGCTTGCTTTGTGCGCATGCCAATGAAATTCTGCAACGTGACTTTGCTTTGAAAACTATTTGGATTGATGATAATTACTTCAATGCCCGAAGCATGGATGTATATATCACTAAATTGCGTAAGCATTTGAAGGAAGACGACTCTATCGAAATTATCAATATTCACGGTAAAGGTTATAAACTGATAACCCCGGAAGTTGAGTAATGAGGTCATACATATAAAAAGTCCGAAACAAGCGTTTCGGACTTTTTTGATTGTTAAGAATTTAAATAAACGAATCTTTTTTTTACCGCAATCGTTGTTATACATTTAATTCCGCAGCACCATGTCGGTGTTGTTTATTAAAATCAATAATTTTATGTGTAACAATTCATTTTTTTCTTTTATGAATGAGCAGAAAGAGCTTCTGCTGCAAAACGGGCAGTTTAAGACCGCCGTTTCCTATTCATGTACCTTAAACAGTTTTTTCAATTTCCGTAGAGGGAAAGACCTCGGCATCGAAGAGGTTACTTCAGAACTGATACAGAGTTATCAGTCTTGGCTGAAACAGCGTGGTGTGGTGGCAAACACCTCTTCTTTTTATATGCGTGTATTGCGTGCTGTATATAATAAGGCTGTTAAGAAAAACTTGACAGTGCAGCAACGTCCTTTTGAAGAGGTATATACAGGAATTGATAAGACTCAAAAACGTGCTTTGACGATAGAAGCATTACGCCTGCTCAGGAACCTGGATTTAAGTCACAAGAAGAAGCTGGCTTATGCCCGTGATTTATTTATGTTCAGCTTCTATACACGTGGCATGGCCTTCGTAGATATGGCCCATCTGTGTAAAGAGAATATAAAAGAAGGTACCATCACCTATCACCGTAAAAAAACGGGGCAGAAACTGGTTATCGGACTTGAATCTTGCATGGCAGAAATTATAGAAAGATACAGTTCATTCACTAAAGATTCCGATTATGTATTACCGATTCTTCATTCGGATAATCCTAGAAACATACAGGTGCAATATTATAATGCATTACGCTATCAGAATATACAGCTTAAAAAAATAGAAAAGTTGTTGGATATTCCTCATCTGCATCTCACGACTTATGTGCCGCGCCACGCCTGGGCTTCCATCGCTCGTGAAAATGGTGTTTCGCTATCTGTAATAAGTGAGGGCATGGGACATACTTCAGAAAAAACAACACGTATTTATTTAGCTTCTTTGAGTCAAGTGGTGATGGACGAAGCTAACCATAAGGTTTTATCATCAATTTGAAACTTATGGACTTTGTATCACCTCTTACACAGAGGAAGTACAATAAGGTTTAAAATTCGCTGCAAAGTTAATATTTATTTCTATAAAAGAAAGAATGAAACCAGATGTTTTTTCTAAATAAAGTGAGTTTTCTTTATTGAAAAGCCATTTATAAAGTAAAGATAATTTAATCTACAGCTTTGAGTTAAAAATTGAATAAAATCTATATTTTCTCTATACAAGAAGCTTAGAAAGGCTTTTCATGCCCCTCAGAAGGTGTTCTGAGGCCCGTATCACCTCTGTGTAAGAGGTGATACAAAAAGTTTGATTCATTTTATTGAATCTTTTATAAAATTGCCTTCCAAAGGGGTGATGACGCGAAGCGTACTTGAACATGACGACGAACAAAGAAAAAGTGCAGCCGATCAAATGGTTCGCAGCGAAAACAAAATTTTCTGCAGAAAAGAAAATCAAGCAATTCTTGGAGCGGTTGGGTATAGAGCATTATATACCTTTTCGAACCGTTATAAAAGAAAAAGGAGGGAAGAAAGTCAAAGTAGAAAAGCCCGTTATACCCAATTTAATATTTATCCATTCAGATTATAACACTTGTCTTTCATTGGTTAATGAATATAAATTATCCATGAATTATCTCCTGAACTTGGAGACCCGCCAACTGTTGGTGGTCCCCGACAAGCAGATGCAGGATTTTATGTTTTTGCTTGATTTTTCGGAAGATGCAGTTCAAGTGCTTAATGAAAACCTTCGTCAGGGTGACCGGGTGCGCGTTATAAAAGGCGAATTTGCGGGTATAGAAGGCGAATTGATTCGTATCAAAGGGCATAAGCGGGTTGTGGTGCGTCTGGAAGGGGCATTTTCTTTAGCTACTACTTACATTCCGGGATCCTATCTGGAAAGAATATAATTTCTCTTTGAACTTTTTTGATTAAATCACAGAACTATCATTTTTTGAATGATAATCAAATTTTATCTAGGAAATAAAACTGTACAGAATATATAATTTATGAAAAAACGTTTTTTAAGCATGTTTCTTATGGCAGTGTTGTTGATGTCCTGCAACACTTCCAAGGAGATTCTCTATTTTCAAGACATCAATGTAAATCAGCCTGAGGTTATCAGTGGCGCACGAGACATTACCGTGCAGCCCAAAGACCAGATTTCCATTCTTGTGTCAAGTAAGGACCCGCAGTTGGCGGCATTGTTCAATCTGACAAGGGCTCAGGCACGTGTGGGGACAGAAGGCTCGGTAAGCAGTGGGGGAGAGGTGTCGGGCTATACGCTGGATGATAAGGGAAACATTGACTTTCCCGTATTGGGCACACTTCATATTGCCGGTATGACCAAGAGTCAGATTGCTGCTTTGGTGAAGCAGAAATTGATAGACGAGAATTTGGTAAAAGACCCTGTTGTGACGGTTGAATTTATGAACCTTTATTTCTCGGTGTTGGGCGAAGTCAAGTCACCGGGTAAATACAGCATTACCAAAGACCAAATCACTTTGCTTGAAGCCATCAGTATGGCTGGTGATTTAAGTATTTACGGAAAGCGTGATGCTGTGTTCGTTATCCGTGAAGAAAACGGAGAGCGTGTCACTCATTGGGCAGATCTTCGTTCGAAAGATGTATTTAATTCTCCCGTTTATTATCTGAAACAGAATGATGTGATTTATGTACAGCCCAACAAGGTGCGTGCCGGACAGTCTACTCTGAACGAGAACAGTGTGAAATCTGTTTCGATGTGGATTACCATTGCTTCTTTCCTTACTTCATTGGGCGTGTTGATATTTAAGTAATCTTTTATATTGTATTATATATGATAGAAAAAAAAGCTGCCGCCGGCAAGCCTGCCGACGATTTTATACGGATACAAGACCTGTGGGGGCTGTTTGTTTCCAAATGGCGTTGGTTTGTTCTTTCTCTCTTTGTCACTATGTTTGTGGCAGTGCTGTATCTGATGAGCACTCCTTCCATCTATACCCGCAGTGCGGCAATTTTGGTAAAAGACGATTCTAAAAGCGGTTCTTCGGGTGGAGCCATGAGCGAGTTTTCCGATATGGGTATATTCAGGTCAAATACCAATATCAATAACGAGCTGTTCACGTTAAAGTCTCCCGCATTGATGACCGAAGTGGTTCGCCGGTTGAGGCTGAACGAAACTTACACTGTGCGCAAAGGACTTAAAAATGTAGATTTATATAAGGCAAATCCCGTGGCGGTGACATTTGGTGAGGTGATGGAAAAACCGGTCAGCTTCACCATTCGGATTGATTCCAAGGATGCCTTTACCATTTCCGGTCTGAAGGTTGCCGGAGTGGAATCGGAAAATACCTTTGCCGGCAGGATGGGCGACTCCATACAGACTGCAGCGGGAACTTTGTTCATTTCTCCTACCAAATTCTATAGCGGTGCCTGCATCGGCACTTCCATCCGTTATGCCATAGGCAAAGCAGATGGTGCAGCCGACCGTTATCTTAATGCATTGCGTGTCGAATTGGGCAGCAAGGAAGCCACCATCATTAATCTGAGCATCAACGATACATCCATAGCCAGGGCAGAAGACATGCTGAATACCCTGATAGAGGTGTACAACGAAAAGTGGATACAAGACAAGAACCAGATTGCCGTCAGCACCTCTCAGTTCATAGGCGACCGTTTGAGTGTAATCGAAAGCGAGTTGGGGCATGTGGACGAAAATATTTCCAGCTTCAAAAGCGAACACTTGTTACCCGATGTTCAGGCGGCATCCAGCCTTTACATGGCTCAGTCGGCAGAGAACAAAAAAGAACTGCTTACGCTGAACACCCAGCTTTCCACCGCTCGGTATATTCTGAAAGAACTGAAAGAAAAGAGTCTGAGTCAGCCGCTGCCTACCAATTCGGGCATCGCCAATTCCAATATTGAGAATCAGATAAACGAGTACAACAATATGGTGTTGAACCGCAACCGGTTGATAGCCAACAGTAGCGAGAAGAATCCGTTGGTGAAAGATCTTGCCAGTTCTTTGCAGAGTATGCAGCGCACCATTATTCAGTCGGTAGACAATCTGATAGTTTCTCTGAATACCCAGATACGCAGCATCCGTCAGCAGGAAGCAACCACTACCAGCCAGTTGGCTTCCAATCCGAGTCAGGCGAAATACCTGCTCAGTGTGGAGCGTCAGCAAAAGGTAAAAGAGGAGCTTTATCTTTACCTGCTTCAAAAGCGTGAGGAAAATGAACTTTCACAGGCATTCACTGCTTACAATACCCGTGTTATCACTGCTCCCCGCGGTAGCATGGCACCGGTTTCTCCGCAGAAAATGAACATATTGCTGATTGCTTTTGCGCTCGGACTGGCAGTGCCTGCAGGTGTTATCTTTCTGAAAGAAAACATGAACAGCAAGGTGCGCGGACGAAAGGACTTGGAGCATCTGAGTCTTCCGCTGGTTGGTGAAATTCCTTTGTATGGTTGTGAGAAAAAGAGTATTTTCGGACGGAAACCGCTTCACAACAAACGTGTTGTTGTGGTGGAAGAAGGAAATCGGAACGTCATTAACGAAGCCTTCCGTGTGTTGCGTTCCAATCTTGATTTTATGGTAGCCAACACTCCGGAAGCTACGGCATTTGCTGTCACATCGTTCAATCCGGGCAGTGGTAAGTCTTATCTGTCGGCAAATATGGCAATCAGTTTTGCCCTCAAAGGGAAAAAAGTACTGCTTATTGACGGCGATTTGCGTCACGGCTCTCTTTCTGCCTATATCAACTCTCCCCAACTGGGATTGAGTGATTACCTGAGCGGACGTATCGGCAACTGGGAAGAAACTTTGGTGTCACACGATAAATATGCCAATCTGAAGATGATTCCGGTAGGTACTGTGCCTCCCAATCCCACAGAATTGTTGGAAAACGGAAAGTTTGCCGGATTGCTTGCACAGCTCCGCACCCGCTATGACTATATCTTTGTGGACTGTCCTCCCATAGACATTGTAGCAGATACACAGATTATCGAGAAAGTGACTGACCGTACTCTCTTTGTGGTTCGTGCCGGCTTACTGGAACGCTCCATGCTTTCCGAACTGGAAAATATTTATCGTGAAAAGCGTTTCAAGAATCTTGCCATGATTTTGAATGGAACCGAACGCAGCCATGGTCGTTACAGTTACCGTTACGGCTATCACTACGGTTCTTACTATCATAGCGGTAAATAATTTTTATGTGGCCGTTCTCCAGATATATATCCGTATCTTCTAAAGGTATCTTGCAGGGTATGACCGATTGCCACAGCCACCTCCTTCCGGGGGTGGACGACGGTGTGCGCACTGCCGAAGAATCTCTCCGTATTTTGGAAGAGATGGAGCGGCAGGGCATTCGTAAGCTATGGCTCACTCCTCATATCATGGAAGATATTCCCAATACCACCGATGCTTTAAAGACCCGTTTCAGAACGTTGTGCGAAAGTTATCGGGGAAATATCCGGCTGGAACTGGCAGCGGAATATATGCTGGACAATCTTTTTGTCCGGCGTTTGGAGGCAGACGATATCCTTCCTCTGCACGAAGAAAAACGCTACCTGTTGGTGGAAACCTCCTATTTCAATCCTCCTATGAGATTGCTTCCTATGTTGGAGCATATTCGGGAGAAAGGTTATCATCCGTTGCTGGCACATCCCGAACGCTACGAATATATGCAGATGGCAGATTATAAAGCTTTACAGCAGGTAGGAGTAGCATTTCAGTTGAATATACCTTCGTTGGCAGGCATGTATGGCAGGCATGTGCAGAAAAAAGCGGAAGCCCTGCAAGAGGCAGGCATGTACACGCTGCGTGGTAACGATACTCATTCGTTGATTTTCTTTCAGAATTTACTGAATGAGAAAATCAGAAAGTGAGAATATCGGGACTTAATGATAGCACTTTGTTTAATTAATATTGTGAGATATATATAAATTAATAGGTATTATAAGATGTCTGATATAAATAACAATAAGCGTATAGCTAAAAATACTATGATGCTTTATATTCGGATGCTATTTTCTATGGTAGTATCTCTTTATACTTCACGGGTAGTATTAAATACGCTTGGGGTAGAAGATTATGGAATATATGGTGTTGTTGGAGGAGTTGTTGTCTTATTCTCTTTTTTAAATAATGCAATGTCGGTTGCGACACAGCGATTTTTGAATTTTGAATTGGGTAGACAAGATATGTTTAGGGTTAAATGTGTATTCAATGTAAGTATAACTATATATATATTTATTGCACTATTAATTATATTATTATCCGAAACTATTGGTATTTGGTTTTTCTATACTAAATTGAATATTCCTTTTGATAGGCAAAATGCAGCGATGTGGGTTTATCAAATGTCTGTATTGGCATCTTGTTTGTCTGTTATTAGAATTCCTTATAATGCATTAGTTATTGCTTATGAAAAAATGTCTTTTTTTGCCTATGTAAGTATTATAGAAGTATTGTTAAAATTGCTTATTGTAATTGTCTTAGTGCATATTGCATTTGATCATTTAATAATGTATTCAATATTGTTGTTCATTGTTAGTTTCGTTGTTGTTGTTGTTTATGTATTGTACTGTAATTTAAATTTTTCTGTATCAAAGTATTCATTTTGTTGGGATAAAGAATTGTTTGGTAAATTGACTTCATATTCTGCATGGAATATGTTTGGGGCTTCTGCTGGTGTTGCAAAAGATCAAGGTATTAATTTTTTACTGAATATATTTTTTACTCCTTCTATTAATGCTGCCCATGCTATATCAATGCAGATAAATAGTGCGATATTCCAATTTTATAATAGTATATTGGTTGCAGCTCAGCCACAGATTATAAAGTATTATGCAGCCCAAGAATTGGAGAAAATGTATAGATTAGTATTTTTGGTTGTGAAAATTATATATCTTTTACTTATTGTGATTTCCCTTCCTCTTTTTTTTGATACAAGTTTCATTTTGAATTTGTGGTTGGGAACGGTTCCTGAATATTCTGTGCCTTTTATTAGAATATTAATAGGCATAACATGTGTTGATGCTATGGCTACACCTTTAATGACAGTAGCGCATGCAACTGGAAAGATAAAATTGTATCAAAGTCTAGTAGGTACTATTACTATATGTATTATTCCCGTTTCTTATTTGTTTCTTAGGTACGGAGGATTGGAACCAACTATTGTTTATGTAATTAGCCTTTGTTTATCAATAGTAAACTTTTTTATACGTTTGTGGTTCGTGAATGATTTGGCCAAATTTCCAGTATATGATTTTTTATCTCAAGTGATGTTTAGGGTTATAATTATGACAATTATTCTGGTTTTATTTATGTACTTAATGGGTAATTTATTTATTTGTGATTCTGTTTTTATATTTGTGGTAAAATTAGTTATTTCTTCGGCTTTGTCATTGTTCTTATTTTATTGCTTATGCTTTAATAGTAGAGAAAAGAATATGTTCATTAATAAAATTCAATCCTGCTTTAAACAATACGTAAAATTTTAATCGAAATATAAAAATGATAGAGTTGGCTTCATTTGATAAATGTACAGCGTGTGGAGCTTGTGCATACGTTTGTCCTAAATCGTGTATTAAAATGACAAAGAATACATATGGTACTATATATCCTGTCATTAATGAAGATGTTTGTATAGAATGTGGCAAGTGTATGAAGGTTTGTCCCATTATCTCCCCATTAGAATCAAATTTTCATAATCAATCGTATGCTGCATGGAATAAAGATGAAGAGGAAAGAAAGAATGCTGCTTCTGGTGGAATAGCTACAGCTATATATAAATATGCATTAGAAAATGGTTGGTATATAGTTGGAGCTTTAATGAATACAGATTTTCTTGTTTCATTGAAGGTGACAAATGACAAACAATATTTGACACAGTTTAGAAACTCAAAATATGTATTTAGTGAGCCTTATTTTAGTTATAAAGAAATAGAAGAATTATTAAGAAAAGGACATACTGTAGTTATTATTGCTTTACCATGTCAGATAGCTGCATATAGAAAGATATATAATAAATTTAAAAATGTTTATTATATAGATTTGATTTGCCATGGAGTTATTTCTGCTTCATTTTTGCAGCAGCATGTATATAATATAGAATTGAAGGGTAGAGAAAAAATTCAAAAAATATATTTTAGGGATCCTTTATATAATACTGATACTTTTACCTTTACATTATATAATAAAAGTGGTAAATGTGTTTATTCGAAAAATGTCTTAGAAAATGACTTTTATCAAGAAGCATATCATGATGGCATTGCTTATAGAGAAAATTGTTATCATTGTAATTTTGCTTCTACAAAAAGAATTTCTGATATAACTTTAGGTGATTATTATGGTTTAGGAAAAGAAACTCCATTTGATTTTTCTCATAAAAAAGTTTCTTGTTTGTTGGTAAATACTAGTCGAGGAAAGGATTTGTTGGGAAAGCTTATTGAATCAAATATGATTAAAGCAATAGAAAGACCTAGAGAGGAACCGATAAATGGTAACAGAATGCTTAGGCAACCTTGTTTGAAATCTAGAAAGAGAAAATATTTTGAATATTATATAGTGAAATTTAATGGTGATTTTAATTCTGCAATTTCTGCTGTAATAAAAAGGTATTCAAAATGGAAGAAAATGAATGAGTTTATTTTGTGTTTAAAAAGATCTATAAAACAGAGATTGAAATGAAAAAAATAGGAATTATAACAATACATAATTGTAAAAGTTTTGGAGCATGTTTGCAAACTTATGCTTTATATCAATATTTTCTTAATATTGGATACGATTGTGAAGTTATAGATTTAAGACGCAAGGAACAGCCTAATTTTGTTAAAAGTAGAAAATACAGACCTTATTATAGAGATGAATCATATATAGTACCAATAAAACGATTTATTAAAAAAAAATTACATCTTTCTCCACAGGTAGAAGACTCTTCAATCTTAAATTTTGAAAAAATTTATAGTCTCATTAAATTATCTTCTGAATATAGGAGCGTAGATGAATTATATAAAAATCCACCCATATATGATATTTATGTGACAGGCAGTGATCAGGTATGGAATCCTTATCAACCATATTGTATAGAGCCTTATTTTTTAACTTTTGCACCTCAAGGTAAAAAGAGAATTTCGTTTGCAGCAAGTATTGGAGTTGAATATGTTGAAAATAATATTTTGCAAGATTATAAAAAGTGGTTATCTGATTATGATTTTATTTCTGTAAGAGAAAAAGAGGCTAAAATGTTATTATCTACTTTAACAAATAAAAATATAGAAGTTGTTTCTGATCCAACTTTCTTATTGGATATTTCTAGTTGGAATTCTTTATGTAAAGATATGAATATTAGCACTCCTTATATTTTGCTTTTTTCATTGTCTTTTCAACATGAATTGTTAGATTATGTGCTTAAACTTCATGCGAATTCAGAGTTTATTTTAGTTGTCCTAGGTGCTAATCAGCCTACAATAGTTCAAGATAATGTTATACAATTTAAAGACGCTGGTCCTATAGAGTTTTTATCCTTGATTCGTGGGGCAAAAATGGTTTTTACAGATTCTTTTCATGGGACTGTATTTTCATTGATATTGGGTGTTGACAATTTTTATACTTATATTGCTAAAGGAAATAAGCGCGGATCTAGAATTTTAAATTTGTTAGAACGATTTGGACTTAATGATCATTTGTTAAAAACAGAAGTAACGGATAATTTGAATGAAATGTTTAATTTACCCATTAACCATCAAAAAGTTTTAGGCGTAATATCAGAAATACAAAAACATGATAAAGATGTCCTGCAGTACATGCTAAAATGATTTTGTGAATATATGAAAATATCAATAATAATTCCAATATATAATGTAGCTCCCTATGTAGAGCGTTGTCTATACTCTGCATTAAATCAATCTTATGAAAATATAGAGCTAGTTTTAGTTGATGACTGTGGCACTGATAATAGTATGAATATTGTCTCTGAGGTTGTTGAAAAATATGTGGGTAATAAAAAAATATTACTTTTTAAGCATGAACATAATTTAGGATTATCGGCTGCAAGGAATACAGGAATAAAAAATGCTACAGGTGATTATTTATTATTTTTAGATAGTGATGATGAGATACCTCTTAATGCAGTTGAATTATTATTAGAAGCAACAAATGAAAATCCGGATTTTGTTATAGGTAATATTAAGGTATTAGGCTCTGATAAATTTAGTTTTTACTTTTCAATACCTTCGGGAGTTATACAAGGAAACGAGCTGATATTAGATAGTTTTATTAAAGATAAATGGTATTCTATGGTTGTAAATAAACTCATAAAGAAAGAGTTCCTTTTGAATCATCATTTATTTTTTAAAGAAGGTATTTTACATGAGGACGAATTATGGTCTTTTATATTAGCAACGAAAGCTAATAAAATGTCTGTGGTGAAAGATTATACTTATCACTATTATATTCGTAATGATTCTATTACAGGTAAAATTTCAATTAGAAATTATGAATCGAATGCTATTATTTTATGTGAGAAAAAGAAAATCATTGATGAGATAAATAATGTGGATTTTCATTCTTATATGATGGAAAAAATAGTAGACTTCTACTATTCTTTATTGGTTTTTAGACCTTCTTATAATAAATTGGTATGTATGCATAATCTACTGAAAAAGAATATGAACACTCTTCACTTGAAAGACTTAAGTACTTCATATAAAGTAAAATATTTATTGTTTCGTTTACCTTGTATATTTTTTAAATTTATATGTCGTTGAAAGTTTCATTTATTATACCTGTATATAACGCAAGTAAGTTTCTTCGTAAAAGTGTTAGTTCCATCCTAGACCAAGATTATGACAATATAGAATTAATTTTAGTAAATGATGGAAGTAAGGATGGTAGTGCTATAATTTGTGATAAATTGGCTTTAAATCCTAAAGTAAGAGTTATTCATCAAGAAAATAGAGGTGCTTCTACTACAAGAAATGTTGGTTTGTCTTTGGCACAAGGTGATTATGTTTAGTTTGTTGATGCTGATGATTATTTGATATCTAATTGTTTAAGTAAAAAATAGTTCTTTGTATAGAAGAATATAATGCTATAGATGTTACAAACCTTGATTATGTAATATCTATGCAACCAGAAAAAACGCTTAAAATTTATACTGGAATAAATTTGATGAAAGGCTGTGAGTATTTAGATAATACAGATGGTAGGCTATATATTTGGAATCGAAGTTTGTTGTACCCATTTTTGTAAGTGAGCACTCAAACGCTTTTTAGCTCTCTCTTCCTGTATTGTTTATCTTCGTTCCATCAATGCTCAAAAAGTAAAATATCTTATTTTTTTTAATGATTTGGAAATATGTATGTAATTAATTTTATTAAGAAATGAAAGTCGCATTAATATCATTGTCAACACCTACGGTTTATAATCAAGGAGCTGCTTCTGCATTACCGTATCATTTATTGAAATATCGTGCAGAAAATATAGAAGTTGAGATTTGGAGTTTTAATATTAATCATATTAAACTTGCGGATATACCTCAAATAGAAACAGAACTTAATGTTAAAGTACATCTTTTAAAATTACCGATTTGGATTTCTCTGGTAGGGTCTTTATTGGGAAAGCTATTACGGATTATTTTAAAATATCCATTTTTATATTATCTTAGTATCCCCGATGAATATAGAAGGGAAATAAAAAGTAAAAGCTTTGATTTTATATGGATTTATGGAGAAGAATTAGCAAATTTGGCTACATTATTTGAGGACAAACAGATAGTTATAACAACTCCTGATTGTGAGGCAATGTATTATTATCGAGTATTGGCCCTACAAAAGGTCTGTACTAAATGGAGCTCTCTTATACGTTGTATGATGATGTATGCTAAATATGTGAGTATGGTCCAAAAATTTCCTATAGGAAGTAAAATTAAATATCATTTAGTAGGATTAGAAGATAGAAATTTCTTGTTAAATTTAAATCCTAATTTGCAAACTCGATTTATATATCACCCTCATTATGAAGTTTCATATAATAAGAAAATAGTTTTTTCTAGTCCTAAGATAAAAATTCTTATTGTAGGGCGATATGATTTTTATATGAAGGATGCATGTGATGAAGCTTTTGATGTATTTATTGCTCACCCTGAGCTATCAATATTCTATCAAATTACATTTTTAGGAAAAGGATGGGAAAGTTGGACTGTTAAGTTGCAAAATGTAAACTATTCTGTTAATCATATTTCTTTTGTCCCTGATTATATCAAAGAAATACAAAAGTATGATATTCAACTTACTCCTATTACTGTAGGAACAGGAACAAAGGGTAAAGTTTTAGACGCAATAGCTAATGGCCTGTTAGTTGTTGGAACTCTAAGAGCATTAGAAAATATTGCAGTTGAAAATAATAGCTCTTGTATATGTTATGAGTCTAAACACCAATTATATGACTTGTTATGTCATATTCCAAATAATGTGAAGTATTATGAATTGATTGCTAGTAGAGGAAGAAATATTGTTCTTGAAAAACATGGATGTCGACATATTTCTAAAGAGTTTTTTTCTCTTTTTAGTATATAAAATATCATCTGAATATTATGTGGATGTATTTATTTCTTTTTCTTCTTGTCTGGACTCCTCTTATTCTAGAAAATATGATATTTAAGGATGGGGATTCAAAAAAAAGATTTGTTATTATTGCTTTTTCTATTTTAGCATGTGTCGTTGGTCTCCGTGATATGATAGGAGGATATGATGTGTATATTTATGGAGATTTTTTTGATTCTTTGTCATTGAAAGATTTTAGTAGTAACACTTATTTTATGGCTTTTTTATTTGAGAAAGGATATGCGCTGTATTGTTATTTTATACATTGTTTTACCAATAATCGTTATATATTTTTTTTAATAACTGCTTTACTATCTTATTATTTAGTTTTTAAGAGTTTTAGAGTTCTTGATAAGATTTTGCTATTTGCTCTATTTATTTTTTTCTGTAAGTACTTCTTGATGTCTTTTGTTTATGTACGTCAATTCTTGGCGATGGGAATTGTGTGGTTAGCTGTTCCATTTATAATAAATCGCAATTTTTTAAAATTTTCAATAGTTGTGTTGTTAGCATCTACTTTACATACATCTGCGGTTATTTTTTTTCCAACCTATTTTATTTGCAAATATCAGTATTCGAGAAATATTTTAGTATGGGGAATAGTAGTATCTATTTTATTGGGATTGACTTCTGTTATAAAATATTTATTCTCTTTTGTCGGAGGAGAATCAGGATTGGAAAAAGTTATAGCTTATGGCACTTCAGAGGCTGGTGCAGTTAATTATTTTTATTTGTTGGAAAGCTTGTTGTTAAGTATTGGTATTATAAAATGTAGGGATGAGTTATATTCCAGTGAAAATGGAGTCTGTTTAACAAATATAGCTTATTGTTATGTTTGCTTTTCTTTTTTGACAATGAGAGATGCAACAATATTGCGTCTTATTTGGTATTTTCTTATAGGTTTTATTTATGTAATTCCTAATATTTGTTCTTATGCAGGAAGATATATTCATATTATCAAGCCTATGGTTATACTTTATTTTACCTTATTGTTTTTTCGTCTATTATTGATTTGGGATGGAGGTGATATGATGCCTTATAAAACATTCTTAGATAATAATTCTCGTAATGGCAGATGGGAATATTTAGAATATGATATGAATTATAAAACAGATAGATTTTATAAATGATTACAGTTTTTACTCCAACTTATAATAGAGCTTATATAATAAATAAGCTCTATACAAGTCTGTGTTTACAGACTTGTCAGGATTTTGAATGGCTGATTGTGGATGATGGAAGCACGGATACTACAGAAAGTTTGATTACTTCTTTTATTGAAGAACATAAAATAAATATTCGTTATGTCAAACAGTTGAATGGGGGAAAGCATAGAGCTATAAATCGAGGTGTTCAGTTGGCAAAGGGAGATTTATTTTTTATTGTAGATAGTGATGACCAATTACCTTCTAATTCAATAGAAACGGTATTAACTTATTATACGCAGATTGCTGATGAGTCTTCTTTTGCTGGAGTATGTGGGTTGAAATATTATTTTTCAGGAGAAAAAGTGGGAGGGGATTTTCCTTATGAAGTTCTAGATTGCAATGCTATTGATTTTCGCTATAAGTATAATTTAACTGGTGATATGGCAGAGGTATTTAAAACTTCTATTTTAAGAGAATATCCTTTTCCTGAGTTTGAAAATGAAAAATTTTGTCCGGAGGCCTTGGTGTGGAACAGAATATCATCCAAATATAAATTACGTTATTTTAATAAGAATATTTATTTCTGTGATTATTTGCCTGATGGTCTAACTGCTAAAATTGTGAAAATAAGAATGAATAGCCCTTTAGCATCTATGTTGCATTATTCTGAGTTATCTGTTATGCCTATACCTTTTGCCCAGAAATTAAAGGCTATTATTAATTATTGGCGCTTTTCTTTTTATGCTAAAAATACTTTTATTAGTAAAGTAAGACAGATAGGGGTTTTTGCTTTAGTTATGTATCCTTTCGGGCTTTTGTATCATTTAAAGGATTTGCATTTATGAAAATTCTTCATGTAATTACTACCCTTTATACAGGAGGTGCAGAAAAGCTGATGGTTGATTTGCTTCCACGTATGAAACAGGCGGGGCATAAAGTAGAGTTGTGTGTATTTGATGGTACTCGTACGCCTTTTTTTGAACAGTTGGAAAAAAACGGAATAAGAATCCATTGGTTTCATAAGGGAGGAAGTGTATACAATCCGTTAAATATATACCGTCTTTGGCGTTTGATGCGTAAAGGTTGGGATATTGTGCATACACATAATACCGCACCGCAGTTATTCGCCGCCTTCGGCGAAGTGTTATGCTCTGTGGTGCTTGTCACCACAGAGCATAACACTTCCAATCGCAGACGCGATTGGAAGTGGTATGCATGGCTTGACAAATGGATGTTTCGTCAATATAAAGAAGTGATATGTATTAGTGATCAAGCAGAGATAAATCATCGTAAACACATTGGTGAGAATAGCAATAATATATGTACGATATATAATGGCATTGACTATTATAGGTATGCTAATGCTATTCCGGATGAGAATATAAAAACTATAGGGAAGAAGATTATTACTAATGTAGCCGGATTTCGTTATCAGAAAGACCAACCGACCCTTATTAAGGCGATGAAGTATCTTCCTGAAGATTATCATCTTTGTCTTGTTGGGGATGGAGAACGTAGAGCTGAGTTTGAAACACTGGTAAAAGAACTTGGTTTGGAACAACGTGTGCATTTGTTGGGATTGCGTAGTGATGTGCCTGAAGTACTTGCTGCAAGTGACTATGTTGTAATGTGCAGTCATTATGAAGGTCTTTCGCTTTCATCTCTTGAAGGTATGGCGTCAGGTAAGCCTTTTTTGGCAGATAATGTGGATGGTTTACGTGAAATTGTTGAAGGAAATGGCGTTTTGTTTGAACATGAAGACGCTGAGGGATTTGCTGCTGCTATATTAAAACTTGATAGCGATAAAGAATATAGAGAGCAGATAGTGAAACAATGCCAAGCTAAAGCGGCTAATTATGACATTAGTGTGATGACAGAGAAATATTTGACGTTATATAAAGAAGTATTAGCACGATGACTAAGCAAGAAACACAGATAATGAAAGGTGTGGCAATATTATTAATGATATTTCTTCATCTTTTCAATCAAATGTCTAATGTAGAGCTATGCAGATCATTTATATACATTGGTGATATACCTTTTGTATATTGGTTGTCGGCTGCTGCAAATCCTGTTGCGTTTTTTTTAATACTTTCAGGGTATGGTATGCACTTTATCCACGTTAGAGGGAAAGGGGATATTCATAGATGGAGTAGAATTGGTAAGCTATATTTACATTGGGGGGGGATTTTAGTGTTGTTCACAATTCCTTCCTTTATTTATACTGGGAGGTATTATGTAGATTTTCAGCAAATCATAAGTAACTATACAGCCTTTAATACATCGTGGTATGGTGAAGGTTGGTTTCTTTTTCCCTTTATTTGTCTTTCGTTGTTGTCTCCATGGATTTTTAAGTTGACAGATAGATATAAAGTTAGGTGGATATTGCCGATATCATTCTTATTAGGCACATGTACAAGTTTTATTATCAGTCGTTATGGCGCACAGTATCTTTACAAAAACCATTGGCTGTACAATCCTTTTTTGATATTGCATTTAGCTCCTTCTTTCATATTTGGTGCAATGTTGCAAAGAACAGGGTTTATACATAAAATGCAGGAAAAATATAATTCCCGGTGGTTATGGTTGGCATTAATACTGGTTGTAATAATTGTATGTGTTACCCGTACAGCCGCTTGGGGTCCATTGTATGCGATGGCGTTTATAGTATTATTTCTTTCGGCTCCTCGTTGGCAATGGGTTGATAAAGGATTAATGTTGTTAGGAAATCATTCCATGAATATGTGGTTGATACATGCTTGGTTTTGTTATTATATATTTCATGATCTAACTTATTCATTAGGTTATCCATTGCTGATATACATAGCATTAATTGTGATAAGTTTATTGTGTTCTTATTTGGTAAATGCTATTTGTTCGTTGCCATTATTTATAATAGAAAAATGTCAAAACAAAAAATAATTCGTGCCTGTACAGTGCCTCAGTCTTTAGGTTTTGTTGCAGGTATGCTTTCCGATTTGCAAAAGAAATATGAAGTAGTTTTATTGTCATCTCCCGGTCCCGAATGGGAAAGAATATATAAGTCCCATCCCGATATAAAATGTATAGAAGTGAATATGGAACGCCATATTTCACCGATTAAAGATATAAAGTCTTTGTGGCAGTTATGGCGTACATTCCGTAGGGAAAAACCACAGATGGTACATTCCATGACTCCCAAAGCGGGGTTGCTCTGTATGATGGCTGCGTGGATGGCGGGTGTGCCTGTACGTGTGCATACCTTTACCGGATTGGTGTTTCCTACGGCTGTTGGAGGGAAAAGGAAGATTCTTATGATGACAGACCGGCTTACTTGTGCCTGTGCCACACATATTATTCCTGAAGGAGAAGGAGTAAAAAACGATCTTTTGAATAATGGAATTACAAAGAAGCCAATTAAAGTATTGGGCTACGGAAACTGTCGCGGAATAGATTTGAAACGTTTTGACAGGACACCGGAGGTTATGGAACAGGCCGGGCGGTTGCGTAAAGAGGGTGTTTGTACTTTTATTGCTGTAGGTCGTATAGTGGGAGATAAGGGTATCAATGAACTGGTGGAAGCTTTTGTCAAATTGAACAGGGAAAATGCTGATACACGTTTGATTCTTGTGGGTGGTTATGAGGAAAAGCTTGATCCTCTTAAACCTGAAACTCTCTCTCTCATTAAAAATAATGATGCCATTGAAAGTGTAGGTTCTCAGAGTGATGTGCGTCCTTGGTTTGCTGCATCCGATGTGGCTGTACTTGCTTCGTACCGCGAGGGTTTTCCGAATGTAGTCATTGAAGCCGGAGCAATGGGGCTCCCACAGGTTGTGACTGATATTAATGGTGCTAACGAGATAATTATGGAAGGTGTAAATGGTACGATTGTTCCATCAAAAGATGCGAATGCTCTTTATGATGCCATGAAGCGTATGCTTGATGCCGGTTATCGCGATATCCTTGCAAAGAATGCCCGTAAGTGGATTGCTTCAAGGTATGAGCAGGGGTTTGTGCACAAGTGTTTATATGATTTTTACGACACTTGCCTTTAAAAAATAAAGGCTCCCGGCATACACTGGAAGTCCTATAAGGATAGAGACAGTTATTTAGATGCTGACTGTGAAGCTCTTTTGATTAAAAAATGTTGTTGTGATAGGAAATCTGAAAAGGAATTCGTTTCTTTGTTGCAAAGAATAAAGCTATAATGAAAACATTACCGGAATACATTACCTTATTGCATAGCTATATGCAGCAAAATGCGTCAAAATATGGTATTTTGCGTATGGGAATTTTTGGCTCGGTAGCTCGCAATGAACATACACCCACAAGTGATGTTGATATTTATGTAGAAGGAAAGCTCCACGGATTTTTCGCTTTGGCAGGTATAAAGCAAGAATTAGAAGAATTGCTTGATTGTAAAGTAGACATAGTGCGGTTACGCGATAAGATGGATTCTTTTTTACGTGAAAAGATACAAAAGGAGGGGGTTTATGTATGATACGTTGATTGCTTTCCATACGCTAGAGCTAATACAGGAATCTTTAAATAAAATATGTCTTCGCTTTTCCGGAATATCATGCTCTGATGATTTTCTAATGAGTGAAAGTGGTATGATGAAATTAGACAGTATCTGTATGAAACTGACTGCGATAGGTGAAAGTATAAAGAATTTGGATAAAGTAACAAATAGAGAATTATTGATTCAATATCCGGAAATTCCATGGAAACACGTGATGGGTATACGTGATATAATTGTACATCATTATTTTGATGTAGATGCTGATGAAATTTATCGTATTTGCCAAGAAGACATCCCACAATTACATCGAGTGATAACGCGGATGATGGATGATTTAAAGATAGTCTAAATATACTTGTTTTGTTGACGAGTCCGCAGAAGTGGAATTTATGGCAAGTAATCATAAAAGGCTCCCGGCATACACCGGAAGCCTTCCACTAATAGAAACAATTTTATAAATCCTTATATTCCCGGCTTGCCTTGAAACAAGGGCATGCCTTGTGAACATTCGTAGAGAGTTCATTGTGTCCCGCAATGCGGGCTTCGGGATAATCCAGCCGAAGTTGCCGCAACAGTGCTATCAGCGCGATTTTCTGTTCCATGGTCCGTGTGTCGGCAGGTTGTCCCTGTTCGTCCAGACCGCCTTCGTAACACACTCCGATGCTGTGGTCGTTGAAACAGCGGGCATGGGCGCCGATATGGTCTATCGGGCGGCAGACATGGGTGATACCGTCGCGGGTGATGTAGAAGTGATAGCCGATATCGGCAAATCCGCGTTCCTGCACGTGACAACGGCGGAGAGCTTCCACCGGGAAGCTGCGGTCGGCGCGCGTGGCAGAACAGTGAACTACTATCAAGGCAATGCGCCGGTAGTTTTGATACTGTGAACTGATGTTGTTGTAAGTCATTTTTATTAAGGATTAAAAATCAGATACAACTTTGAATACCCAGCACACCGCCTATGGCGGTGGCTACTGCAATAATTACTTTGATAATGATGCTCCAGGTTGATTTTCCTTTTGGTTTTTCCATAACAGTGGGGTTTAAAATGATACATAATTTTTTGTATTAGGGCGGACACACGGGTCCGCCCCCTACGGTCTAGACAGCCGGTTCTTCCTTGGACTTGAGCAGGTCTTCCACCACTTTGCCTTCTTTCTCGGCACGCAGTGCGGCTGCTTGTGCGGAACGGCTGGCAACGGGCTGGAATTCCAAATTGCCGAAAATGGTCTTCAGGTCTTCTCCGGGGACGTACTGGATGTTGATGCCGGTGATGCACGAGGCGGTAAACTTCTCCAGACTGTCGGCTCCGCGACTGGTGATTTGAAGACGGAACTTGCCTAAATCGCCGAAGTCTACCTGTTTGCCTTCTTTCAGGGCTTCCAGCAGATTGTCTACGGTGGCGGTAAGAACTGCCACTACATCGGCGCGGCTCACGGTGGTCTGTGAGGACACACGTCTGCTGAGCTGTTTCAACGAAAGTTCACCGTTCATCTGAGCTGTGGCGTAAGCCTTTGGAGATGCTTCCCTTTCCAACGGATTGGGGCGTAATGAAACACTGTAATTTAATGCCATAATGTTACTGTTTTTAAAAGATTAATATTAATTGAACATGACAAAGATAGCATTGCGGAGGAACGGAAAAATGAAAAGCTGTGAATGCCTGTGAAGTGCTGTGGCAAAGTATGACAGAGTATGAATTAAGATGAATTAAAACACTTTATATAGTTGGCTATGTAGTTGATTTTCATTACATTTGTTCTATTAATCAAATAGAAAAATGATATGAATCAGAGAGAAGACGAGAGGGAAGGATGGCCGGTGAAACCTTACTACAAACGAGACTTGGCGGTGGCATACGCTCCCGATATCACTCCGGTGGCTGCACTTAACCGTCTGTCGTCATGGGTGCATCACCACAAGGTGCTTTACCGTGCTTTGGCGGATTCGGGTTATACCGACCGGCAGCGGATGTTCAATTCGGTACAGGTGGAGCTGATTTTCCGGTATTTGGGAAGGCCGTAGGGACAGATCCGGTGTCTGTCCGCATGTCGGCTTCCCGTATGTTGGCAACGCGGACGTATGTATGAGCTTACACGTATATACGTGCAGCCTCACACATATATATGCGCAGCCCCACACATACGTTCGCATGAGGCGATGCATACGTTCGTGTGGACGGCCTTTATTCCGCGCGGCATTCCTCTTCGCTTTCGTGCTCTTCATAGCGTCCGCAGGGACGGCGGGTGTAATACACGGTTCCTGTGCGGCAAAGCTCCTGGTCGCGTACCTTCAGCATGTCTATGCGCGTAAAGGCGCGGTCGGGCTCCGATATACGCGAGACGGTGAGGATGAAATCTGCCAGGTTTGCCCAGTTCGCACTGCCCGATATGGTGTACATATTGATGGCTTCCAGTTCGTTCCGGCCGTTCACGGTCTTCAGTCCGCGCGGATGCGCCACGATGACCACCCAGATGTGGTTTACACGTCCCCATGTCTGAAACTTGGTGAGCATTGCCTTGATGCTCTGCGTTTCGGTTTCGCCGTTGCCGCTTTGTGTTTCGATGAAAAGATAGGGGTCTACCACCAGATATTTCAACGGATGTGTGCGGCGCACCCGGTCGGCACGGTTCAGGATGTTTTCGGGCGTGGGCGGTACTTCGTGCATATCCAGATGAATCATGTGGGTATCCAGAAAGTCAAGATAGGGCGTCAGTTGTCCGTCGGTATAGGCGGTGGTGTTGGCTTTGCCCAGCATCAGGCTCACCAGTCGGGCGATGTGCTTGTTCTTGTCGGGAACCTCAAAGGAAAGATAGCATACAAACCGGTCGGTCTGCTGCATGATGCGGCAGGTCAGGTCGTTCAGAAAATCGGTCTTGCCGCTGTTGGGCATGCCGGTTACGATGATGAGCCCGCCGATGTCGGTGGGATGGAAGATGCGGTCGGTCAGCGGGCCGTAGCCCACGCTGTAACCGTGGTCGTATTCGCCGTGGAGCACACGGATGACTTCATCCCTTCGCTCCGCTACGGTGATGATATCGGTGGTGTGGCGTACGCTTGCTCCGTCGATGACACTGCGCACCACTTCGATGCCGTATTGCAGCATCACGTCGCCTATGTTCTTGCATCCGCCGGGCAGGGTGACGAAGAGGCAGCGGGCGTTGAAGTAGTCCGACAGCCGCTTGGTGAGTGTGCGGCCGGGCAGGTCGGTATCGCCGCAGACCACGATGTGGTCCACCTGTTCCAGCCATGGGAGAAACGCTTCGAAGGATTTGCCCAAGTCGCTTGCGGCTCCCGACGGTACGCTGATGACATATCGGTAGCCGGCTTCTGCCAGCACCAGCGTGTCTTTTTCGCCTTCCACCACGATGACCCGCGGAATGGTTTCTTCCTCCACGAGCAGCGGATTGAGGCAGTCGATGTTGTAAGGGGCGCAAGGTGTGGTGGGTGAGTCCTGTCCCCAGAACTTGCTGTAGACGGTGGGTTTTCCCTCTTCCTGCCTGGCCGAGGGCGATGGACTGCACGAGCGGTACTTGGCGTTGACGGGGTGTCCGTCCACATAGTTCACGTAGGCGATGCAGGGGAACACGTTGGATGCCTGTTCGCTTTTGTTCTCGCTGTCTTTGGTGATGCAGTAATGGCGCAGGCAGCCTATCCGGGCTGTGATGGCGGTGGCGAGGGAGATGCCCTGGTCCAGGAGGTAGCGGCGCGCGGCGAGCTGGTCGGGGTCGGTACAGTCGGGCGAGTCGGTGAGGGGTTTGATTTTCTGCATCACTTCGGCGGTCAGGGGCTTGTAGTCCGAGGGCAGCATGGGCACTTCGCCCAACGTGCTTTGAGCGTCGTTTCGGGCGGTCTTGTATCTGTTGCCGCTGCGGGTCGGGGCATATCCGGCAGCTCCCGCGGCATATTGCGGGAACATGGGGCGGTCTGCCTTGCAGAAGTCGGTCAGTATGCCGTTGAAGTTACATCCTGCGTAGAAGCAGTGGTACACACCTTTTGCTTTGGAGATGGACAGATGGGGTGTTCCGCATTTGGGGCATACGGCAACAAAATTCTTTCCCGCGCTTTTGCGGTCGGGGAAGTCTGAAAGAGAATAATAAGGCTTCATATCAATTTTAAAATTAGAATGTAAAAAATAAAAAATCATGGTTGACAGGGAACTGCTTCAGGACCCGGAGTGTTGACCGTCGGTGTCCACCCATTTTTGTGAGAGGACATTCCAGATGGCTTCATCGGAGGGTCGTGGCGGTGCATCCGCCGGTATTTCCACTTTTCCGTCTATGGGGTCGTCATAGTATCGGATATCTTTGTCGGCATCCTTCCATTCGAATGGCGAGACGGGACGGAATTCACGGAGTTTTTTGCGTTGTTCTTCCAGTTCCTTCAGCAGTGTTTCGCCCAGTTTTTGTGTGGCTTGCTGTATCAGGTTCTCCCCGTGGCGGGTCTTGATAAGGTTTTGCAGCCAGATGATGCGTCCGTTGTGCGGTGTTTTGGCAAAATTGGACTGGGCATCGAAGTGAGGAATCAGGAATTCGTTCACCAGAACGACCAGCGCATCCAGTGCGCGCGGTCGGGTGTAGCGGTAACCGGCAACGATACGGTCGATAATCGGCACCAGTACTGCCTGCTTCTCTTCGGGAGTGGCGTTGAGCTTGTGAAAGAACTCTTTGGCAGATGAAGAAGCTTTTGGAGCTTCATCGCCGTGAGGCGTTCCGACAGGATTTTCAGAAGGAATATTTGGCTGCTTTTGGACGATATTTTCGCAAGATAATCCCTTATGGGAATCCTTCGGAGAATATATA
>OGRK01000723.1_pt1 | contig 27439 bp, 23 predicted proteins | sample 1553471 | NCBI WGS metagenome assembly OGRK01 (sample SAMEA2580080, study PRJEB22360) | human gut metagenome | biome: human gut; feature: human-associated habitat; material: faeces | place: Denmark | collected 2008/2010
TACCGGTGGCAGCGGTCAGGCCCTTGGGCATGGAGGACATCATATCGGGGTCCACGACGGCGATCTCCGGGATGTCGTTGGTATCGACGCAGACGAACTTGCGCTTCTTCTCGACGTCGGTGATAACGTAGTTGATGGTGACTTCGGCCGCAGTACCGGCGGTGGTGGGCACGGCGATGGTGAAGACGGCGTGCTTCTTGGTGGGCGCGACACCTTCCAGAGAGCGGACATCCGCGAACTCCGGGTTGTTGATGATGATGCCGATAGCCTTTGCGGTATCCATGGAGGAGCCGCCGCCGATGGTCACGATGCAGTCTGCCTCAGCAGCCTTGAAGGCCGCCACGCCGTCCTGCACATTGGCGATGGTGGGGTTGGGCTTGATCTCGCTGTACACAGCGTAGGCAAAGTTTGCCGCATCCAGCAGGTCGGTGACTTTCTTGGTCACGCCGAACTTGATGAGGTCGGGGTCGGAGCAGACGAACGCCTTCTTGTAGCCGCGGGCGGTCAGTTCGGGAACGATGTTCTCGATGGCACCGTGGCCATGGTAGGAAATGGTATTCAGTACGATACGATCAGCCATAATTACGATCCTCCAAATCTTTGTACCCGTTTTCAGCCGGGTCTCTCTGCCTTTTACTTTACCACATTGTTAAAAACTATGCAATGTCAAATTCTTATGATTTTTATGAATTTTTTATACATAGACAACTGTTTCTGGATAAATGTGCTGTTTTTGTGCAAAAAAGTACCCTCTCAGTCAAACCCTGTGGGTTTGACAGCTCCCCCGATGGGGGAGCCCTTGGCAGGCCGGACAGGCTCTGCTGGATGCTGAAAGCAGTTTGAATTGGAAACAAAAGTGCTCCGTCGTCAAGACCAACGGCATCGATACAATGGCTCTGACAAAAGAGCGTTTGTACGGATGCTGTAAATCGAGACAGCGGAGCACTCTATTTTATGATTCCAAGAAACGTTGCTCATCCAGCACGACCAGAACCGGCTCGCCAGTGGCTCGCCCTCTGGGAGAGCTGGCGCGGAGCGCCTGAGAGGGTAAGTCTTACCACAGCCGGATGACCTTGATGACGCCTTCGGCCTTATCGCGGGCCAGCTCCAGATGGTGCTGTAGCGCATCGGCGGCGGTGTCCCAGTTGTCGTTCAGGGCCGCATCCAGGATGTGCAGATGCTCCTCGCAGGTCTGGTCCTGATTGATCATGCTCACCTTGCCGGTCATGATGCGGAACCGGGTGTTCAGGCCGGTGATGCGGTCATAGGCCGAGCGCAGGTACTTGTTGGGCAGGCTGCTCATCAGCAGCGCGTGGAAGTCATCGTCCGACTTGCAGAAGTCGTCGATGCGGTCCGGGTGGTGCATCAGTTCTTTATAGTCTTCCAGTGCCTGCCGGGGGATCAGGTTGCCATAATTGCGCAGCGCATACGGCTCCACCAGAAGGCGCATCTCGAACATGCTGTGCACATCTTCCTCCGTGATGCCGGAGACCATCAAGCCCTTTTTGGGCAGGATGGTGATGAGGCCCTCCTGCTCCAACCGGCCCAACGCATCCCGCATGGGGGTGCGGCTGATATTTCCCATCTCCGCACAGAGCTTCTGCTCGTTGAGAAACTCATTGGGACGGTACTCACAGTTCAGGATCTTTGTCTTCAGGTACTGGTAGGCCTGGAGCTTCAAGCTCTGCTTTGCCTGCTGTTCCATCTCTTTCATCTTTCCAATCTCCTAACCGAACAGATCATTTCATTCCGATGTTCCGATGTTCGTCTCAAACAACACAAAGCCGCCCAAAAGGCAGCTTGTATCCCTGAAATAATCCAACTCATCTCATACGAATATTATCACACAACTTGTCAATCTTTACAAGAGTTTTTCCAAAAGATTGGGAGCTTTTCCGTTTTGCACAGATATTCTGCCGTATTTTCTCGCATTATTCACAAAGTTTTTTGTGCTTATCACCAACTCTCCCATCTTGTTTTGCATCGAAGGATAAATTGTGATACACTTGATGCGGAAAGGAAGGCGGATATCATGGCAGGTCGCGGCGGATACAACACCAAAACCCGGCAGCTCATCCTGGATTATCTCATCAACAACCGGCAGCACGCGGTCAGTGCGTCGAATATTCTGGAACATCTGGAGGCCGAAGGCGCCAGCCCCAACCCCACCACCGTCTACCGCTATCTCGACAAGCTGGCGGGCGAACAGCGCATCATGAAATACGTCGCTGACAAGGGCGAAAAAGCCGTGTTCCAGTATGTGGACGAAGGACGGCACTGCCGGGAGCATCTGCACCTCAAATGTGTGCAGTGCGGGCGGATCTATCACCTGGACTGCCACTTCATGGACGAGGTGCGCGCCCATCTGATGGCCGAACACGGCTTTACGCTCCAGTGCGAGGGAAGCGTTTTGTACGGACTTTGCCGCCGCTGTGCGCAGCAAAATGAGCAGGCTGAACAAACCGCAGAAAATTCAAATTCGGATGTTGACACGGACAAAAAGCCGTGATACAATTCAGGCAAGAAAAGCGTTGACCGGGAAAAGTAAGGTCCAACCGCTCTTTTTCAGAGAGCGCGGGCAGGTGTGAGCCGCGCAGAGAGCCGGACCCGAACGAACCCCCGTGAGCTTCCCCCTGAACCCGCGCAAGGCGGCAAGTAGGGGCAGACGTGCGCCGCTCGTTATCGCGGCAGTGCTTTCAACGGGGAGAGCGCACAAAAGTGACTGACATGCCCAGCGTGTTGGTAATTTAGGTGGCACCACGGATACGGCAGCATTCGTCCTAGCAAAATGGGATGAAGGCTGCCGTATTTTTTTATTTGAGACCGCTCCGATCCGGAGAGGCGGCATTGCCAAGCAATGACGGAGAGGTCACTTGAGAGGGGTAAGAAATATGTGTTGTGTAATGGGTTACACCGGGCACGATCTGAGTGCCGCCAAGTTCAAGGATTATCTGCTGCGCACCGTGATGCGCGGCCCGGACGACCAGCGGGTCGTGGAAGGGCCGTTCGGCCTGATGGGCTTTGGCCGACTGGCCATCATGGGCCTGACGCCCGAAGGCATGCAGCCGTTCTACCGCGGAGCCGACTGTGTGGTCTGCAACGGCGAGCTGTACGGCTTCCGCTTTGAAAAAGAGATTTTGAAGCGCCGGGGCTACAAGTTCCAGTCCGACTGCGACTGCGAGATCCTGCTGCCGCTTTATTATGAGTACGGCCTCGACATGTTCCGCCATCTGGACGCCGAGTTCGCCCTCATCCTCTACGATTCCCGCAAGGACCGCCTCATCGCAGCCCGCGACCCCATCGGCATCCGCCCGCTGTTCTACGGCTACTCCAAGTCCAGCCACCAGATCGCATTCGCGTCCGAGATGCAGAACCTCATCGGCTGGTGCGACGACATCCGGCCCTTCCCCATTGGCAGCTACTACTGCGACGGCCGTTTCGTCCGCTATGAGGACATCGCCGATGTGCCCGCCCCCATGGAAGACGACATGGAGACCACCTTGACCAACATCCGCGAAAAACTCATCGCCGGTGTGGAAAAGCGTCTGGACGCCGACGCACCGGTCGGCTTCCTGCTTTCGGGCGGTCTGGACTCCTCGCTGGTCTGCTCCATCGCAGCCAAAAAGCTGGGCAAGCCCATCCGCACCTTTGCCATCGGTATGGACACCGACGCCATCGACCTGAAGTACGCCCGCCAGACCGCCAACTATCTGGGCAGTGAGCATCACGAGGTCATCATCAACCGGGAGATGGTCCTCCAGAGCCTGGAAGAGGTCATCCGCCTGCTGGGCACCTGGGACATCACCACCATCCGCGCCAGCATGGGCATGTACCTGCTGTGCAAGGCCATCCACGAGCAGACCGATGTCCGCGTCCTTCTGACGGGCGAGATCTCCGATGAGCTGTTCGGCTACAAGTACACCGACTATGCCCCCACCGCCGACGCCTTCCAGCAGGAGAGCCAGAAGCGCATCCGCGAGCTTTATATGTACGATGTCCTCCGCGCCGACCGCTGCATCTCCTCCAACAGCATTGAGGCCCGTGTGCCCTTCGGCGACCTGGACTTCGTCCGCTACGTGATGGCCATTGACCCCGAAAAGAAGCTGAACAGCTACGGCAAGGGCAAGTACCTTCTGCGCAAAGCCTTCGAGGGCGACTGGCTGCCGCCGGAGATCCTGTGGCGTGAAAAGGCCGCCTTCTCCGACGCCGTGGGCCACAGCATGGTAGACGACATCAAGGAGTATACCGAGAGCCTTTACACCGACGAGGAGTTCCAGCTCCGCCGGGCAAACTATTCGGCCCACTGCATGCCGTTCACCAAGGAGAGCCTGTTCTACCGCGAGATCTTCGAGAAATACTACCACGACCAGAGCCGCACCATCGTCGATTTCTGGATGCCCAACAAGGCATGGCCCGGCTGCAACGTCAACGATCCCTCCGCCCGTGTGCTGGCAAACTACGGCGCATCGGGGGTGTGATTTTTTATTTTTGCTCTAGATGCAACAATTTTGCATCTAGAGTTTTTTTGTGCAAATAAGTTCAAGGAATTCTAGCAAATTCTAACAAGATTGATTTCAAAAAACAGCGGCCGCTTTCCAATTTGGAAAACTGCCGCTGTTTTGCTCTTTCTGCGTCTTGCACATCTGCTCCCAACATGCTACGCACTTTGCAGAAGGAAGCGGTCCCCAGCACTTTGCTGGATCGTCAAGTCGTTTTTTGTTGCGCTAAGGCGTCCCGGAATTCCTTCCATAGGCCGCTGCGCCCGGTCAAACGGTCCGCTGTTTCCTCGCCGAAGGTGAGTTTCAGCTTTTGATAGGCTTCCCGCAGATTGACCGGCCGGGACGTAGTGTTATGTGCATCCGATGCTACCACATCAATGACACCGCTGCTCAGCCAGCGTTCCACCCGCCGCCGCTTCCAGAAGCTGCCCGGCTCCAGCACCGTGGAACCGTTCATCTGGCAGGCCACAGGATACCGGGCCTTCAGCTTTTCCAGCAGGCCCCGCGATTCCAGGCAGCGGTAACGCTCCACATGGGCCATCAGAATGGAGTAGCCGCACACAGCCACTTCTTCCAGCCCATTTTCCAGCTCTTTGGCGGAAGTCTGCGGTAAAAACTCCATCAGCACCCAATCCGTACCGGCCAGCGTGGGCAGGCCGTTTTCTCTGGCCGCATCCCGCAGCATGGGGTTGTACAGCAGCTCCGCACCGGGGTACAGCCGCAATCCATACCCCTGCTGTTGACAATAGGCCTGCGCTGCATCCAGGTGGCGCTGGTAGCGCTCCTGTGGAAACTCCTCCAGGCCCGGTGTCGCGTGGGGGGTGGCCACCAATGTGGTGATGCCGTTGGCGGCAGCTGCGTCCAGCATCGCCCGCATCTGTTCTTCCGTGCGGGCACCATCGTCCACTCCATAGACCACATGCGTATGCAGATCCAAAAACTGTTCTGTCATGGGCTCAGCTCTTCTTTTCTTCTGCCTCTTTTTCGTAGGCCTTGTAATAACTGGAATAATGCGATTTGTAATAATACTTCTTGTTGGCAAAGCCCTCGTAATCCACCTGATTGAGGATGGTGCCGAGGATGGGGCAGCCCGTTTGTTCCAACTGGTTTTTGGCGTCGATCAGCTCCTGCCGGTGGACCTGATTGTAGCTCACCACCAGCAGAATGCCATCGCAGACCTTGGCGATCTCCGCAGCATCAATGACCACGCCCACCGGAGCCGCATCCACGATCACGTAATCGTACCGCTCTGCCAGTCCATCCAGCAGGTTCTGAAACCGCTCAGAGCTCAGCAGCGGGATGGGATTCAGCAGTTCGTGGCCCATAGGGATAAAGTCCATGCCCGGAACGTTGGTGTGGAACAGGACTTCCTCCTTTTCGGCAATGCCGGCCAGATAGTGAGACAGGCCCTGCTTTTTGGAACCCGGCGCAAACTGCACCCCATAAACAGTGGTGATCATGCTCCGCCGCAGGTCCGTATCCACCAGGACCACCCGCTTGCCTCGCTCTGCCAGCTTCCGGCACAGCGTAATGCTGGTAAAGCTCTTGCCCTCGGATGCGTGGGAACTGGTAAGCATGATCTTTTTGATATCCCGACCCAAAAAGGAGACATTGGTGGAAAGGGTGTTGAAGGCCTCATTGACCGGGTAGCTCAACTGGGGAAGTTTTCGAAATTCAAGTCTGTTCACAGCGTTTTCCCTCCCGGCAGCTTCAGGCCGATCTGCTTGTCTGCCCTCTGGTGTTTTGGCTCATCGCCCTTTTCCAGCGGGATCACCGCCATCGTCACCAGCCCGGTGTATTTCTTGATGTCCTCCGCCGTCTTGTAGGTATCGTCCAGCAATGTGATCACAACAACGACACCCGCACTGACCACAAAGCCCAGCAATGCTCCCAGCAGGATGCTTTTGGTCTTGTTCGGGCTGACCGGCACCGTCGGCACCAATGCGGTGGACATGATGGAGGGCTTGTCCGTTGCCATCTTTTTGGCAATGTAGTCCCGCACCACGGTAGCATACTCATTGGCGATGTCTGCTGCTTCCTGCGCAGACTCCGATGTCACGGTGATCTCCAGCATCCGGGTGTTGGAGGCATTGGTCACAGAGAGCATCCCATCCAGCTGGTTGTAGGTATAGGGCAGGTCCAGGTTGGAGATCACCTTCTCCTGTACCTCCCACATATGAAAGACCTGGATATAGTCATCGGTCAGAGCCGTGCCGATCTGCAGGTCGGAGATGTTGATGGCCGAGTCTTTCCGGCTGATGACGTAAATGGTGGACGACGCCTGATACTTGGGCGTCACAAAAAACAGCACCCCGATGGCCGCGATCAGGGCGCAGGCCACAGTCGCTGCTGCGATTTCCCGCCACTTTCCCAGCAGCGCATAAAGCAGCTCCAGGAGGTCAATGGTCTCCTCGTCGCTTTCAACGGGCTGGGACAAGTTCACCTCTTTGGGGGGCATCTGGTAATCTGACACAGTTTCGTTCTCCCTCTGATTGATTCTAAAATGGAAAGAAGGCAGTGGCAGCAGATGCCACTGCCTTCTGTATACCTACAAAAGGTACTTTCTCAAACTCAGACCTTTGCAGTCTTCTTGGTTGCGACCATGGTCACGCTCTTCTTGCCGATCTTCTTGAGCTGTGCGCCGGTCAGCTTGACCTGGAGCTTGCCGCCCTTCACAACACCGGTGACGACCATCTTCTCATAGGTCACATTGCCGTCCTTGTCCACGACAGGGACCATGACCACAACGGCCACTTCCTCGTTCTCCTTGTAAGCAGCCTCCACAACAGCGCTGCTCAGGGTCACGGTAACGGTGGTGCGGTTGAACAGCGGGGTCTCGGCGACCGTCACGGTCTGAACGGCAGTGATCTCTACCTGCTCCTCTTTCGTCGCGCCCACAGCAGTGCTCAGCTCTGCCGGAGCAGCAGCCAGCTCCTTCACGACCGCAGCAGACTGCGCGACGGTAGCCTCGGTCTCCTCGGTCTTGATCTCAACGCGGTCGAAACCGGTGGTCTCAACAGAAGCCACAGCCTTGACCTCATCGGCAACGGTCTTGCTGGGGGTCGCTGCAAAAGCAGCAACGCCCATGCTCAGGACCAGTGCGCCCGTCAGAACCACACTTGCAACACGTTTCATTTTCATAATAAAAACTCCTTTCACGCCTCAACCACACCCCTTATAGATGCAGCCTTTATCGCAAATGCCGGAAAAGGCACTCACTTCAGTTCGTTTCCACAGGCTCCCAGAACAGCTCCAGCACGGCCTGCCGGATGGAATCCGCATCCGGATAAAACTCCGTGAAGCCATCCTCTGCCACTCTGTGTTCTCCTGTGATCTGACACGGTTCCTCCAGCGTATACGCTCTGGCGTTCCATGTCTCATTGATGATTCGCCCGCGCGCCATATCCGTTACCAGATAGGGCTGCAGGGCGTCGTACAGATCCGCCGTGAACTGCTCACTGGCACGGATCTTTTCTCCCAGCTGCGAAGCCAGCTGGGAAAGGAACGCCTCCTGGCGTTCCATGCGGCTGGCGTTGGTCCCATCTCCGACCGTCATCCGGCTGCGGACAAAGGTCTCGGCCTGGTCCCCATGCAGCGTCAGGGTCGTGCCCTTGGTCATTGCAGGGTCTATGGAGGAGAAATCATCCTCCAATGTCACGGTGACACCGCCTGCCAGATCGTTCAGCTCCGAGATACCATCCATGTTCATGGCCACGTAAAAATCAATGGATTCTCCCAGCAGAAGACCTTCCACTGCCTCACGGGCATACTCGCAACTTTCCTCCTTGCCATCGCCGAAGCCATGCGCAAGGCTGATCTGCATTTCTTTGGTGCCGATGGGGCTGCCAAGGTAGCCTAGCACGGTGCATTCTGTCATGGTATCCCGGTCGATCTTCAACTGACGGATGACCTGGCGTTCCGGATCGATGACGATCAGCCGCTGGAAATCTCCCTGGCCGCCCTGGTAAGCGCCCTCGCTCTCCACAGCACTGTCATGATCCACGCCCATCACGAGGATGGAGGTCAGCCCCTCCCGGCGCTGGTAGGTGACGCCGTTGTATTCCTGCGTTTCCACCGCTTCCGTCTGGGTCAGATCCCCGCGTGCTTCTTCAACGCTCCTGGTCTCCAGCCAGCGTCCCCCTGCATACAGGATCACACCCAGCAGAAGGATACCTGCCGCAATGACCAGGATCAGCCACTTTGCTTTTCCTGCCTGGTCATATCGTTTCAAAAAGTTTTTCCCCTCCTCAGGGTACAATGACATCCGAGGTATAAAACCTCTCTCATAAAATACCACCTTTTATAGCCGTCTGTCAATGTTTTCCTCCATGTTTTTTCATTTTTTCCTACCCCCCCCGAAAATATGAAACGCATACAAAAATTATTTTCTTTATGATTTATATCCATCATTCTGAGTTTTTTTGCATTGGGAGATCCTTATGAAATGCTGTTTCTGGCACAACAAAGGAGCGCCCCCGCACAAAACAGCTTCTGTGCGGGGACGCTCCTTGTTATTACCTTATTGATTTCTCAGGCATCCGAGCGGGAGAAGGCATTCTTCATATTGCAGCTCAGTTCAAAGAGTACCTTGTTCAGTGTATCGGCGGCGCGGGCCTTCAGCTCTCTGGCGATGGCCTCGTTGGCCTCCGTGCGCAGGGCGGCACGGAGGGCCGGGTCGGCCTCCTGGGCCTGTTTTTCGTCGTAGGCGTTCAACAGAGCGCGTGTGGCGGAGAGGACGCCTTCCTCGTAGCGCTCGACATGGAAGATGGACTTGCCATAAGCGGCATCGGCCATGGCAGCGATCATCCGGCTGACCCAGTAAAAGCTCTCGGTGGAGACTTCGCCGGTGGTGCAGGCGAGGTAGGCCGGGGTGGTGTCCACATTGGCATAGAACGGCACCATCGTGTTGAAGGCGTTGGACGCATAGGCAATCCACTCCACCGTGCGGAACTCCTCCGGCAGATCCGGCCGCATCTGAGTCAGCGCCATGAAGCTGTTGCGGTTGATGCCGATCGTACGGTAGGCACCCTTGCTCTTCGGGTCGCCATAGGCGGCATACGGGTCATACGGTGTACCCTGATAGTGCGAAGACAGCAGGTATTTCACGTCTTCCGGTGTGATCTTCCGCTCCGGGACCATGCACCAGGGCAGGTCGTCCGAATGCGGGGTATAGTCTGCATCGGGGCCTTCCCAGACCCAGGTGTTGGGGTTCAGATGCCGCAGCATGAACCAGGCGCGCGGTGTGTTATACACATGGTCAGCATCGTCGTGGCTGCCGAAGGCATCGCGCGGGTTGAAGCTGCCGTCCAGCGAGAGGTCGAGGTGGTACTTGTCCACAAAGGCCTTCAGGTCATCCGAACACATGTAGTTTTCCTGTGCGCCGCAGGCGTCGGCAAAGTCGAAGCTGTCGATGCCGAGCTGGTTGGGCATCACGACATAGCTGTCGTCCGGCACACGGCGGGCCATCCAGTGGTGGCCGCCGATGGTCTCCAGCCACCAGATCTCGTTCACATCCTGAAACGCGATGCCGTTCATCTCATAGGTGCCGTACGTCCGGAGCAGCTCGCCCAGGCGCACCACGCCCTCGCGGGCCGTGCGGATATAGGGCAGCACGAGGCAGACGATGTCCTCCTCGCCGATGCCGCCGGGCACCTCCGGCCGTTCCCCTTTGGCGGGCTGGTACACCACCAGCGGGTCTGCACCCAGAACGCGCGGGTTGGACGTGATGGTCTCGGTGGCCGTCATACCCACATGGGCCGCATTGACGCCCGCTGCCGCCCAGATGCCCTCGCCTTCCACGGCGTTGGGCATGGCCGTCATCCGCAGCGCATGGCCGGGCAGCGGCACCTCCACATGGGAGATCACCGACCGATAGACGGCCGGGTGCTCCTCCGGCTGCACGACCACGAACTTTTTGGCCGTGAAATGCCCCGAACCCGAATCGTCGTTGCGGGCGACCATGGTGGAGCCATCGTATGATGCGTTTTTGCCGACTAAGATTGTAGTACAAGCCATTGTTCTGTCCTCCGAAATTGTTTCCTTATCTTTTCGGTTTGCCGAGGCTATTGTAAGCCTTTTTTGGGGAAAAGGCAAGATTTTTTGAGAAGGGAGCGTAGAAGTACGATTTATGGGACACAACAGAATTTATACTGAAATTATAGGAAGGATGCCAATTGACAACAACTTCCATTTCTCGTATGGTAACGGTATCATATCGTTCAGGAGGGATCTCTTATGAAACTGCTCGCGCACATCAGTGATGACAAGACCCGCACACAGACCATCGAAGAACACCTGACCAGCACGGCTGCACTGGCCGGAAACTTTGCCGCAGCGTTTGGCGCACAAGCAGAAGCAGCGTATACCGCCCTGCTTCATGACATCGGAAAATATAGCGCTGGTTTCCAGCAACGCTTGCAGGGCGGCCCGCCCGTTGACCACTCCACTGCTGGAGCCAAGGCCGCGATCCAGGACGGAAACATTCCCGCCGCGCTGGCCATTGCCGGACATCACAGTGGCATCCCCGACCTCGGAAATCCGCATGACACTGCCGACGAAAGCACGTTGGTCGGCCGCTCCAAGCGGCGTATCGAAGATTGCTCCCAGTGGAAACAGGAGATCTCCCCTGCCAAAGCCGCTCTGCCGCCGTGGCTGCTCCGCCAGCCGGACAACCTGACCATGGCCTTTTTCACCCGGATGCTCTACTCCAGCCTGGTCGATGCCGATTTCATCGACACCGAGACCTTCATGGACGGTAAAGCAGCCCCGCGTGGGATGGGGGAACCACTTTCCGCTCTGCTGGAAAAAGTCCGGGCACAGGCCAAACGCTACCTTGACAGCCCTGCCGCTTCCCCTGTCGCGCAGGAGCGGAACAAAGTACTGCGGGCCTGCATGGAACAGGGTGCTCATGCACCACAGGGGCTTTATACACTCACAGTTCCCACGGGCGGCGGCAAAACCTTCGCGTCCCTCGCCTTTGCGCTGGAACATGCTGTGGCACAAAAGCCGCAGATGGAACGCATCATTTACGTCATCCCCTACACTTCCATTATCGACCAGACGGCGCAGACGTTCGCAGATCTTATGGGAGAAGACAATGTGCTGGCCCACTTTTCCAGTGTAGACTACAAGCTAACCGAAAAAGACGACCTGACACCTGCTCAGTACCGGAAACTGCTTTCCAGCGAAAATTGGGACGCTCCCATCGTGGTGACGACCGCTGTGCAGTTCTTCGAATCCCTCTACGCCAACCGCAGCAGCCGGTGCCGCAAACTGCACAACATTGCCAACAGTGTCATTCTTTTTGATGAAGCACAGACGTTCCCTACCGATTACCTGAAGCCCTGCGTTTCCGCCATCGCACAACTGGTCCAGCACTACCACACCACCGCCGTTCTCTGTACCGCAACGCAGCCCGCCTTGACGCCGCTGCTTCAGGAGCTTGCCCCCGGCCTGACCGCAAAAGAACTCAGCCCCGACCCGGCTCACCTCTATGAAGTCCTTCGCCGCGTGACCCGGCAAGATCTGGGCATCCTCTCCGCTAAGGCCCTCTGCGCACAGCTTTCGTCTGCCGAACAGGTGCTCTGTGTGGTCAACCGGCGCAAGACCGCCCAGGATCTGTTTGCACAGCTCCCCGCCGAAGGCAGCTACTGCCTGACCACCTTCCTCTGTGCCGCTGACCGCCGCCGACAGTTGGACGAGATTCGCCAACGGCTCAAGGCGGGGCTTCCCTGCCGGGTCGTCTCCACCTCCTTGATCGAAGCAGGCGTCGATGTGGACTTTCCGCTCGCCTACCGTGAAGCCGCCGGGCTGGATTCCCTGCTCCAGACCGCCGGGCGCTGCAACCGGGAGGGCAGACGCGACCCGAAAAAAAGCATCGTTGCTTCTTTCCAGCTGGAAGGTCTGGCACCGCTCCCCATGCTTTCGCAGAATGTCAACGCCATGAATGCCACCGAGCGGGCCTACGACCTGCTCGACACACCGGATGCCATTCACAGCTATTTTGAATCCTTCTATCGCACCCGTGCAACGCTTGACAAACAGAACATTCTGGACGCTTTTCAGCATGGTATCAAGGGATGTCAGTTTCCCTTTGCACAGGTTGCCGGAAAGTTCCACCTCATTGATAACCACACTTACACGATCTATCTTCCCATTGAGGAAGGTGCCGACCTCTGCGCATCGCTTCGCGGCGGACACATCAGCCGTGCTCAGCTCCGCCGCCTGAGCATTTACAGCGTAGAATGCTATGAAAAGCAGTTCCGTTCGCTGGACGCCGCCGGTGCATTGGAACGTTCTCCGGATTTCCCCGATGATTCCGCCATCCTCGCTGATCCAGACTTGTACAGCCGCAAGACCGGCCTTTCGATGGAGATCGAAGAAGGCAGGGCGATCATCCTCTGAAATGGAAAAAGCAGCAGAGCACACGACTCCACTGCTTTTCCCTCTAGGCTTTACAAATCTCCTAAATATTTCAATCCACATTCCCATCAGTTTCTTCAAAACTGGCAGAATGACCAAATTTATTATAGTAGATTTTACTATGTACCGCAAGGTTTTTGCAGAAAGTCCTTGATTTCCATTTTTACCCATGTTATAATCAGGGCCAGAAGATATAATTTACATATCTCTTAAATGAAGTCGATACAAAGAGGTGGTTGCAATGGGCAAATTCGATGTTCGCCTGAAAGTCCGACAACCGTTTGAAAGGAGGTGATGCGCATGTCTATGCGCATTGAAGTCTGGGGACCCTATGGATGCTTCTCCCGGCCCGAAATGAAGACCGAACGTGTCAGTTACGACATCATCACGCCGTCGGCCGCAAGAGGGCTCGTTGAAGCGATCTACTGGCACCCTGGCCTGAAGTACCACATTGACCGCATCTACTTATTGAGTCCCATCCAGTTCACCAACATCCGGCGAAACGAGGTCCGCTCCACCCTGCTGGCTTCCGCAGCACTGTCTGCCGCCAAGGGAGGAACGCCGCCGGTGCTCTACACCAGCCAGGACATCCAGCAGCGCGCCGCTATGGTCCTGCAGGACGTCCACTATGTCATCGAGTGTCACTTCACCATGACCGACAAGGCAGCCCCCGGCGACAACCCCGGAAAATTCCAGGATATCCTTCGCCGCCGTTTGAGCAAAGGCCAGTGCTATCATCAGCCCTGCTTTGGCTGCCGCGAGTTCCCTGCCAACTTCCGGGAGTGGCCCGGCGGCGACATTCCTGCACTGGAAGAAGCCACGCAGGACCTCGGATTCATGCTGTATGATCTGGATTATTCTGACCCGGCCAACATCCGCTCGCAGTTCTTCCGGGCAAAGCTGGTCAACGGGGTGATGGATTGCCGGGATGTGGAGGTGTTCACATGATCTTACAGGCATTGACTGCTTATTATGAGCAGCTGCTCCGCACCGGACAGATCTCAGCCCCCGGCTGGGAGAATCAGTTCAAGGTCAGCTACTGGCTCCGCATCAACGCGGAAGGCCAGCTCATCGACCTCGTGGACTGCCGCCAGATGGTTCCGCGCGGTAAAAAAGAAGTGCTCGCCCCGCGGGAAATGGCGGTTCCTGCCCATGTCAAACGAGCTTCCGGCATTGCTGCAAATTTTCTGTGCGACAATTCCACCTATCTGCTGGGTGCAGACGAAAAAGGCAAGCCGGAGCGCTCCATCCAGTGCTTCGAAGCCTGTGCAAAGCTGCACCATGCTATTCTGGATGGGGTTGATTCCCCTGCGGCCAGAGCGGTCCTTGCGTTTTTTGACCATTGGAAGCCCGAAGAAGCATCGGCCCACCCGTTACTGGCTGACCGCTGGAAGGATATCACCGGAAACGCCAACCTTCTGTTCGACTATGAAGGGCCGGTGGGCAGCATCCTGTCCACTGAAGATGAAGCGATCCGAGCGGCATGGCAGCAGCACTACAGCAGCGCTTCGCCCGACACTCCGCTGGTCCAGTGTCTCGTGACCGGCCAGCAGGCCCCAGCCGCCCGGCTGCATCCTTCCATCAAGGGTGTTCCCGGCGCACAGAGCTCCGGAGCCGCGCTCGTTTCCTTCAACGCCCCGGCATTTTGTTCCTATGGGCACGAGCAGGGCGAGAATGCCCCTGTCAGCGAATATGCCGCCTTTGCTTACACCACTGCATTGAACACGCTGCTGGCCGACCGGGATCATTGCCGTATCCTCGGCGATACCGCTGTGGTCTGCTGGGCCGAAAACGCATCCCCCAGCTATTCCTCCCTCGGCATGATGGCCATGTTCGGCATCCCGGAAAACCATGGTCTTACCGAGGACGACCTGAGCAAAGCTCTGGGCTGCCTTGCCAAAGGGCAGCCCTGCAGCTGGATGGGCGAAGATCTGCAGCCCGGCCAGCACTTTTATGTGCTGGGGCTCTCACCCAACGCGGCACGTATTTCGGTACGGTTCTTTCTACGTGACACCTTCCAGGTGTTTGCACAGCGGCTGCAGCGGTATGCAGAGGATATCACTGTGATCCACCCCGCTTTTGACAAGCGTGAGACCCTCTCCGTCTGGTCGCTGGTCCAGGAGACTGTCAACCAGAACTCGCGTGATAAAAAGCCTTCGCCGCAGCTTGCAGGTGATGTTCTGCGCTCTATTCTGACGGGCACCCCCTATCCAGCTACACTCCTGAATGGAGCGGAACTGCGGATACGCGCCGAACAAACGATCACACGCGGCCGGGCGGCCATCATCCGGGCTTATTACCGCCGCCATCCCCATCCACAGGTTCCAAAGGAGGTTTTGGATATGCCTGAATTGAATGTAGCATGCAACAATATCCCCTATACTCTTGGCCGGATGTTCTCGCTATACGAACAGATCCAGCTGGCTGCGGCCAAGGAAAATTCTTCCAACATCAATGCCACCATCAAGGACCGCTATTTCAATGCGGCTTCTTCGAATCCCAGCCAGGTCTTCAACCTTCTGGGCAAACTTTCCGTCAGCCATCTTCGGGTCCTGCGCCGCAGCAATCCAAAGTTGGCCGGTTCTCTGCAAGGCCAGTTGGAAGAACTTTCCATCCGCGTCGGCACATCCTATCCCCCCCATCTTGACCCCGCCAGCCAGGGCTCGTTCCAGTTGGGTTATTACTATCAGAATCAGGCCCGCTTCCAGAAGAAAGCCCCCGCTGATTCCACTGAGAATGTTTGAATTATAAGGAGGAACTGACATGTCTGAGCCTATCAAAAACCGCTATGATTTTGTGATCCTGTTCGATGTTGAAAACGGCAACCCAAACGGTGACCCCGACGCAGGCAACATGCCCCGCATCGACCCGGAAACCGGCTACGGTCTCGTGACCGATGTCTGCCTGAAGCGAAAGATTCGCAACTATGTGGAGACGGTCAAGGAAAATGACGAAAATTACCGCATTTACATCAAGGATACTGTCCCTCTGAACCGCAGCGATGCCGACGCCATCAAAGCTCTTGGCATCAGCGAGGACCTCAAGCCCGCCAAGAAGAGTGACCCGGACATTGATCGCCGTCTGCGCAATTACATGTGTGAGCACTACTACGATATCCGCACCTTTGGCGCTGTTATGACCACGTTTGTCAAAGGCGCGCTCAACTGCGGTCAGGTCCGTGGCCCGGTCCAGCTGAGCTTTGCGCGTTCGGTGGATACCATCATCCCGCAGGAAGTCACGATCACCCGCGTTGCCATCACCACGGAGGCCGATGCTGAGAAAAAGGGCACCGAAATGGGCCGCAAGTACATCGTCCCCTATGCCCTCTACCGTGCAGAAGGTTATGTTTCCGCCAATCTCGCCCGCAAGACCACAGGCTTTTCGGAAGATGACCTGCAGCTGCTGTGGGAGGCCATTCTGAACATGTTCGAGAACGATCACAGCGCTGCGCGCGGTAAAATGGCCGTGCGGGAGCTCATCGTCTTCAAGCATTCTTTGGAATTGGGCAACGCCCCCGCATACAAGCTGTTCGATGCCGTGACCGTCCAGCGCAGAGACCCCACCACCCCGGCGCGCAGCTATCGTGATTACACTGTCACCGTATCCGATGCCCTTCCGGAAGGAGTCACCTGCGAGAGGATGTCCTGATGTCCGCCCCGGACGATTACCTGTTGATGTCCGGCATCCAGCATTTTTGCTTCTGCCGCCGTCAGTGGGCGCTCATCCACCTCGAACAGCAATGGTCTGAGAACCTTCGCACTGCGGAGGGGCGGCTGGAACATACCCGCTGCCATGATACCGCGCAGACCGAACGGCGGGGCGATCTGCTCATCACGCGGGGGATGAAGGTCGTCAGCCACCGCCTGCGGCTCAGCGGAGACTGCGACGTTGTGGAATTCCGGGCGGACCCGGAGGGCATCCCGCTGCAGCACACCGAAGGCCGCTGGCGGCCCATGCCGGTGGAGTACAAACATGGCCGCGCCAAGGAGAACGATGCCGACCGCCTGCAGCTCTGTGCGCAGGCCATGGCTCTGGAAGAGATGCTGGCCTGTGATATCCCGCAGGCCGCACTCTTCTACGAGGAAACGCGGCGGCGGGAACTCGTCCCGCTGACGGACGCACTGCGCCAAAAAACGCAGGCCATGGCCGACGAGATGAACCAGTATTTCGCCCGCGGCTACACGCCAAAAGTCAAGCCGGGAACCTTCTGCAACGCCTGCTCCCTCAAAGAGCTTTGCCTGCCCGCACTGTACAAACGCGCTGACCCCAGGGCCTACCTGAAAGCCTATCTGGACGAAGTGCAAGCGGAGGACACACCATGAGACAGCTTTTGACCCAGCTTTACGTCACTTCGGAAGACGCCTATCTTTCGCTCGACGGCGAAAATGTCGTGGTCAGCCGCCAGAAGACCGAGATCGGACGGGTCCCGCTCCACACGCTGGAAGGGATCGTCTGCTTCAGCCGCTCCGGTGCAAGCCCGGCACTCATGGGCAAATGCGCGGCCAAGGGCATCGACCTCTGCTTTTTCAGCCCCTACGGCCAGTTTTTGGCGCGCACCGTCGGCGAAGAGCGCGGCAATGTCCTGCTGCGGCAGACCCAGTACCGCATCTCCGACAGCGAAGCGCTGAGCTGCCGCTATGCGCGGTACTTCATCCTTGGCAAAGTTTACAACGCCCGCTGGGTACTGGAACGCGCCACCCGCGACCACCCGCAGCGCGTACCCGTAGAGGAATTCAAACGCACGAGTGCCCAGCTTGCGGCGGCGCTCCCGCTCATCGAGCAGTGCGACGATCTTGACCAGCTGCGCGGTCTGGAAGGGGAAGCAGCGCAGCGCTACTTTGACTGCTTCGACTCCCTCATTTTACAGCAGCATGAAGCGTTTCCGTTCGTGTCCCGAAACCGTCGGCCTCCGCTGGACAATGTGAACGCTCTGCTCTCCTTCGCCTATTCTCTGCTGGCCCGCGACTGCGCTTCCGCACTGAGCAGCGTCGGGCTGGACCCGTATGTCGGCTTCCTGCACCGCGCCCGTCCCGGACGCCGCAGTCTGGCGCTGGACCTTATGGAAGAGCTTCGCGCCGTTTATGCAGACCGGTTCGTGCTGTCCTGCATCAACCAGAAACTGCTGACAGCGAAGCACTTCCAGAAACAGGAGAATGGTGCTGTTCTCCTGACCGACGATGGCCGCCGCGCGTTTCTCAAAGCCTGGCAGACCAAAAAGCAAGAGCAGATCACCCATCCCTTCCTGAAAGAGAAACTGCCCTGGGGACTGGTGCCTTACGTGCAGGCGCTCCTTCTGGCGCGGACTCTGCGCGGTGATCTGGAACTGTATCCGCCATTCTTCTGGAAGTGAGGGTCGTCTATGCTGGTCCTGATCACCTACGATGTCAACACCGAGACCGCTGCTGGGCGCAAACGCCTGCGCAAAGTCGCCAAAAAGTGCGTGGACCACGGGCAGCGAGTGCAGAATTCTGTCTTCGAGTGCCTGCTGGACGCCGCGCAGTTTGCTGTTCTGAAGTCCGAGCTTGCCGCTCTCATCGACCCCGATCTGGACAGTCTGCGGTTTTATCAACTGGGCAACAACTATAAGACCAAGGTCGAGCACATCGGGGTGCATCCCCTGTTTGAATCCGGAGACGTGCTGATCTTCTAGCCTTCTCCCTCGGTGCGAATGGAAAGCGCTCACCCTTTTTCCGTCTCCTTCGCACCATGTTGTCAAGCCATTCTGTGCAGGTCACAGCTGTTTTTTCGGATGTTTTTGGACAAGCTCTTCCAAATCTGTGCAGATCGTTTTATAATGAAACAAAAGCGGAGATGTTTTTCTCCGTTTTTGCTGTCGCCCTCCTCGCGGAGGGCGTGGATAGAAATACATTCTCGCCGCTGGTAATAGCGATGTCGTACTGTCGCCCTCCTCGCGGAGGGCGTGGATAGAAATAAACCATCCGCGCCCAGAGAGCCGTGCCAGTACGTCGCCCTCCTCGCGGAGGGCGTGGATAGAAATTCCATCAGGGCAGCCACGAACCACAGCAGCACCTTGTCGCCCTCCTCGCGGAGGGCGTGGATAGAAATTTCTCGCCGGGGGTATAGCTTCCAGCCATATTATGTCGCCCTCCTCGCGGAGGGCGTGGATAGAAATATCAACAGATGTCCCCTCCATGAAGTCCGGCATATTGTCGCCCTCCTCGCGGAGGGCGTGGATAGAAATTCCATCTCCTCAGCCATACGAGGAGCAGAGGCAGCCGTCGCCCTCCTCGCGGAGGGCGTGGATAGAAATTTGAAGGTCAGCTTTCCGTGAGTAGCATTCGGCCCGTCGCCCTCCTCGCGGAGGGCGTGGATAGAAATACGCAATACCAGAGGGCAAGTTGATGTCACTGCTGTCGCCCTCCTCGCGGAGGGCGTGGATAGAAATTGCAGCCCGCCGGAAGTAGGGGGCGCGGCAGCCACGTCGCCCTCCTCGCGGAGGGCGTGGATAGAAATGCTATGACGGGGAAACCAAAGGCGGCGTTGAAACCGTCGCCCTCCTCGCGGAGGGCGTGGATAGAAATTTGAAGATGAAGCAGAACAACCCCCGCCGTTACCGTCGCCCTCCTCGCGGAGGGCGTGGATAGAAATATTTGGTTGGGGTTGCCGGAAAGCCTATCATCCTTGTCGCCCTCCTCGCGGAGGGCGTGGATAGAAATCGCCCTGATAAGCTCCTCTGTCGCGCTCTCGTCCGGTCGCCCTCCTCGCGGAGGGCGTGGATAGAAATTGATGAGCCGCAGATGGTCGGCGAATGGCATTACGTCGCCCTCCTCGCGGAGGGCGTGGATAGAAATTTTACCCAGCTGGCCGATGCTTCCCTGCATCTCATGTCGCCCTCCTCGCGGAGGGCGTGGATAGAAATAGTCGTGGACACCTGACGCAGACGCGCCGAAACCGTCGCCCTCCTCGCGGAGGGCGTGGATAGAAATTCTCGTAGCACGGGAGGTTAAGCGTGCAGCTTTGTGGTCGCCCTCCTCGCGGAGGGCGTGGATAGAAATACCATTGCCGATAATATGAGCATCTCAGATGAGCAGTCGCCCTCCTCGCGGAGGGCGTGGATAGAAATAAAATTTCTTCTCGTACGGCCGAGGCCTCGGCTACCGTCGCCCTCCTCGCGGAGGGCGTGGATAGAAATTGAGAGGAAATGTCAAATGCACATGTCAGAGGTCCGTCGCCCTCCTCGCGGAGGGCGTGGATAGAAATTGTGCAGCGTCCGGAGCCTGCGCCTTCTTGATGTAGTCGCCCTCCTCGCGGAGGGCGTGGATAGAAATCGGAGTGGGCGGACATCTCACCGACCAGCGTCGTGGTCGCCCTCCTCGCGGAGGGCGTGGATAGAAATGCCCCGACCAGCCGAAAGGCAAGCTCCAACTACGGTCGCCCTCCTCGCGGAGGGCGTGGATAGAAATATCGATGCCGCCATCAAGGAGATGGACGAGGTGGCGTCGCCCTCCTCGCGGAGGGCGTGGATAGAAATTGTGCTGTCTGCACAATGTAGTGTGTGTTCTCGAGTCGCCCTCCTCGCGGAGGGCGTGGATAGAAATACTTGATAGTCGGTCAGGTTCCGGGGGACGAGGAGTCGCCCTCCTCGCGGAGGGCGTGGATAGAAATATCTTGATGCAGAGCTTGCCGTCCTTGACAACAAGGTCGCCCTCCTCGCGGAGGGCGTGGATAGAAATTACCTATGGCTGTAAAAATTATCAAGGGCGATCTGGTCGCCCTCCTCGCGGAGGGCGTGGATAGAAATATCATCTGGGTGATCTGATCCGGGGACAGGTGAACGTCGCCCTCCTCGCGGAGGGCGTGGATAGAAATACAACGACAATCGACATACCAACAACCCCGCCGGTCGCCCTCCTTGCGGAGGGCGTGGATAGAAATTTGAGGAGGAGAAGAAATGAGCGAAAAACGTATGTCGCCCTCCTTGCGGAGGGCGTGGATAGACATATCGGCATCACCCTGTACAACGGCGGCGTTCCGTGTCGCCCTCCTTGCGGAGGGCGTGGATAGAAATGATGAATATATCTACGCCTACCGCTTTGCAGTTGCGTCGCCCTCCTTGCGGAGGGCGTGGATAGAAATCACGATTCAGCCAAAACAGCTGCGATAACTCTTTGTCGCCCTCCTTGCGGAGGGCGTGGATAGAAATTCGATTGCTTTTACCGCTCTGTGCAGGAGCTTTTGTCGCCCTCCTCACGGAGGGCGTGGATAGAAATTACCAGCAGGATACTTCCCGTTCTCTGGCGGGTAGTCGCCCTCCTCACGGAGGGCGTGGATAGAAATCGACAACCTGAGCCGCAAGCACAACGTTTTGACCGTCGCCCTCCTTACGGAGGGCGTGGATAGAAATGCTTTCTATGCCCTCTTAAAATTGCACATCTTACCGTCGCCCTCCTCACGGAGGGCGTGGATAGAAATACCGGGGAAATGAAGTAGCTCCACTTTGCCAGCTGTCGCCCTCCTCGCGGAGGGCGTGGATAGAAATACCGCGCTGGATGCTGGCCCTGCTAAGCGGCTGGGGGTCGCCCTCCTCGCGGAGGGCGTGGATAGAAATTGACTGGCACCGACCGCACACCGCAGCCCTGGGAGGTCGCCCTCCTCGCGGAGGGCGTGGATAGAAATAAAATAATTCTTTGGCGCAACTTACTGATGCTACTGTCGCCCTCCTCGCGGAGGGCGTGGATAGAAATATCCGCCAGCTGGGTGAGCTTGTCGCACACAGCTCGGTCGCCCTCCCCGCGGAGGGCGTGGATAGAAATGCCTTTACCGCGCCCTCTTTGGCACTGATAATAAGTCGCCCTCCCCGCGGAGGGCGTGGATAGAAATCTGATCCATCAGCACTTCCGTGCCATCTTCCAGGTCGCCCTCCTCGCGGAGGGCGTGGATAGAAATGACCTCCGTTGCGAAAACGCCCTGCGCTGGTGCAAGTCGCCCTCCTCACGGAGGGCGTGGATAGAAATGATTACGACTCAATGGACGACCATCTTCGTGAGCGTCGCCCTCCTCACGGAGGGCGTGGATAGAAATTCTCAACCGATGTGTGGTATATGCGCCGCCAGATAGTCGCCCTCCTCACGGAGGGCGTGGATAGAAATTTGAGAGCCTTGCGCTCATCTTCGAGGTCGTGCCAGTCGCCCTCCTCGCGGAGGGCGTGGATAGAAATCTGGTAGTAGCTGGTGAGGTCGAGCGGGTAGATGTCGCCCTCCTCGCGGAGGGCGTGGATAGAAATTCCTTGCCCCAGCTAACAGCGTATTCTGCCCTGCATCCCAGCATCGTCAACCTTTCCCCCATTGGCCTCATTGTGCGCGGTGCAAAACAAAAGCAAAAGGCGGCATGACCCGTTGTATGGGCCACACCGCCTTTTGCTTCAAGGCTCGTTTGCCTGCAGCACACAGGCACAATACCCCGGTTCGGGCTGATAGCAGTGGATGGTCAGGTATTTGTCCACTTCCGGGCTGTAATCGTGGAGGGTATGCTTCGTACCGTTCAGCGCCACATCTGCATAGGACACCAGCCACTTTTTGTCCCCATTGGGGAACACCTTGTAAAACGAGCGGTCCAGCATTTCCTCCACCGGCACACCTTCGATATTGGCCATTTCCGCATTGCAATAGCGGAAGATGAAATCCACGCCGTGTCCATCTTCATTGAAGACCAGCTCGATGACACAGAACGCCAGCGGCATATCGTCCAGCAGGCTGCATTTTTCCAGCAGGCTCATGCTCATGGGGCGAGGCTTCGTGTCGGACAGCCCGATCTCCATGCGCAGGCGGCGGTGGCTGCTCAGGCCGCGCTTGCGTCCTTGAAACGTGCGGCCGTCCGACATGGTATAAACGCCATCGTTGCCGATGTTTACGATCTGGCTACGGTTCACTGCGATTCCCTTGCTGATGTTCAGGAACTGATCTTCCGGCAGAACAGACAGGACGCCGTGCATCGGCGCATACAGCGCGGCTTCCCCGCCGTCCATGCGGTGAAGGACCGTTTTCCGGTCGCTGCGGTAAAGATATAAAATGTTTTCCGGGCAGAGATCGTGTTTTTGCATCCATCTATTCAGGTCGCTCATTGCAGTGCTCCTTTGTCAGTTGATGACTTTAGTATAACATACTGCCGTGCGGCCGACAAGGAGGATTCGTGAAAAAGCGCAATTCAATGGAGCTTTCAACAATAATCCGAGGCATTTTTTGTTAAAACTCACGTTTTTGCGTGTCTCGCATAGAAACCATTGACTTTTCAGCATTCTTTTCGTATGATGAACGCAGAACACCGAATGGTTTTTCCCATAAAGCGCATACGCATAAAGCAAAAAGCATAACAGGAGGTTTCATGTTATGAAAATGACCCGCCGAGGATTTCTGAACATTTCCACTGCGGCTGCGGTGGTCTGCGCAGCTACACTTTTGCCCGTAGAGAAAGCCGCCGCAGCACAGCAGACGATGGCGGCGCAGGAACTTCTGGAACAGGCGTATCTGTACGCCTTTCCACTGGTTCTGATGGATGCGACCCGAAAGGTTTCAACCAACACAGAAACACCGAACGATACCCGTGCGCCGATCAACCAGTTCATCCATGCGAAAAAGCTGGCAGACGCCGCATCTCGCGCAGTCGTCACGCCGAATGTGGATACCATCTATACGCAGGCATTTCTCGATGTCAGCGCAGAACCGATGCTTTACGGTGTACCGCAGACGGACCGATTTTTCAATGTACAGGTGCTGGATGCGTGGACAAATACCGTTGCAGTGCTGGAAGCACCGGGCCTTTACGCGATCACCCGCTCGGACTGGCAGGGCAAACTGCCGGAAGGGGTGCAGCGGATCAATGTGCCGACCAATATGGTCTGGACCATTGCCCGCATCGTGCTCTCCGGGCAGGAAGATCTGCCCAACGTCCGGGCCATTCAGGATAGGATGCAGTTGATGCCGCTGTCGGCATACCAGATGGACAGTTGGACTGCCCCTGCCGGAAAATACGACCCGGCCTATAATTTTGTGCCGGTGCAGCATGTCCTCGCAATGTGTGCAGAGGATTTCTTTACCACTGCCAACCACCTGATGGAAGCAAATCCACCTTCAGAAGCGGATGCACCGATGCTTCAGAAGCTCGCTGCGCTCCATGTCGGCCCCAACGAGACCTTTGAGAAAAAGGCTCTTGGTTTCGCCGGAACACTGCGGTGGAAGCTTATGCTGCTTCAGCTGAAGGACAAGCTGAAAACTGAAGCAGAGAACTACGCGCAGCAAATGGGTCAGTGGATTTATTACGGTGACCCGATCGGAGATTTTGGCACCGCATACACCTACCGTGCAATGGTGGCTCTGATGGGACTTGGTGCCAACACGACCGACATTGCCATCTATCCCAAGACAGATGTAGACCATACCGGTGCAGTCTTGACCGGTAAAAAGACCTACACACTGCATTTCGATTCGTTCCCTCCGACATTAGAGAAGGGGTTTTGGTCTGTGACCGCCTATGGCGAGGACGATTTTCTCATCGACAATCCCATCGATCGCTACTGCATCAATGACCGGTCTGTCCTGAATCGAAATGCAGACGGTTCTGTGGATGTCACACTTTCCCATGCGATGCCGGAAAACACGGAGAACTGGCTTCCCATCGGAGAGACTGAATTTCATCTCTTCCTGCGCATCTATAAGCCCGACTGGAATGCCCTGCGCGGCTGGCAGCCGCCCACGGTCTGTGTAAAATCACCTCAGATATAAAGGAGGCAACCTACTATGAAGATGACCCGCCGAAACTTTCTTTCCGCTTCGGCAGCTGCAGCTTTGGCCTGCGGCGCATCCCTGACTGCGCATGCAGCAGGCAGCACCGACGAAAACAGTCTGAACTTTATCACAGACATTTTCAAGGACTCCACCCAACCGGGCGAGATCGAAGAGGCAACGGCTATCACGGCAGAAAAGAACGCCGAATGGTATGAAACGCTGGATTTTTCCGACCGGCGGGAGTTTGCCAACGCAGAGCGCGGCTGGCTGGACAACGCGGAAGGCAGGATCATCGATGGTGATGATAACAGATCTGCATGGGATCTGCAGAGCTACGGCGATTTGAACCGGGATGCGCCGGACACCGTCAATCCGAGCCTGTGGCGGAACACGCAGCTGAACGCCAAGGCCGGTTTGTTTGAAGTGTGCGACGGCATCTATCAGGTGCGCGGCTTCGATATGGCCAACACGACATTTATCCGCACCGACCATGGCTGGATCGTGTTTGACGTGCTGATGTGCAAGGAAAACATGAAAGCCGCCAAGGAACTGATGGAAAACCGCTTCGGCCCGCTGGAGATCAAGGCCGTACTGTACAGCCACTCTCATGTGGATCACTTCGGCGGCGTGGAGGGTATCATCGACCGCGCACAGGCAGCAGATGCGAGCCTTTCGCTCCAAGACCAGCTTGCTTCCGGCAAGGTCCCTGTGCTTGCACCGGCGGGCTTTCTGAAGCACGCCATCAGCGAAAATGTCTACGCGGGCATCGCCATGGCGCGGCGCGCACAGTTCCAATACGGCACGGTGCTTGACAAAGGCGAAAAGGGTGCGCTGAGCGTGGGCATCGGCATGGGACAGTCCACCGGTACGGTGTCCCTCATCGCTCCTACCTACGAGATCGGGGAAGATCTCCCGAAATTGACCATCGACGGACTGGAGATCGAGTTCCAGCTGACCCCCGGCACCGAAGCCCCCGCCGAGATGAACGCCTATTTCCCGAAATACCGCGCCCTCTGGATGGCGGAAAACTGCACCGGTACCCTGCACAACCTCTACACCCTGCGCGGCGCAGAGGTGCGCGATGCCAACGAGTGGGCAAAGTATATCATCGAGGCCGACCAGCGCTTCTGCGATAAGACCGATGTGGTGTTCCAGAGCCACAACTGGCCGCATTGGGGCGAGGAGATCCATGAGTATCTGCTGAACACAGCCGCCATCTATAAGTTCATCCACGACCAGACCCTGCATTACATGAACCAGGGGTATACCTCGAATGAGATCTCGGCGATGCTGACCCTGCCCAAAAAACTGGAAAAGGTCTGGTACACCCGGCCGTATTACGGCACACTGGCGCACAATTCCAAGGCCGTTTACCAGAAGTATCTGGGCTGGTACGATGCCAATCCGGTCAACCTGAACCCGCTCCCGCCCAGCGATACCGCCAGGAAGCTGGTGGAATATCTGGGCAGCACAGAGCTGGTGCTCTGCAAGGCGAAAAAAGACTACGAAAAGGGCGAGTATCAGTGGGTGGCACAGATCACCAAAGAACTGGTCTACGCCGACCCGTCCAATCAGAAAGCACGCAATCTGTGTGCAGATGCACTGGAACAGCTTGGCTATCAGGCAGAGTCCGGCGCGTGGCGCAATGCCTATCTGATGGGTGCCGCCGAGCTGCGCAAGGGCAACCTGTCCAAACTGGCGCGCTCAGCCAATGGACTGACCGCGACAATGGGCGAGATGACCATCGCCATGCTGCTGGATTACATCGCCATCATGACCGATGCCAATGCCGCCCAGAACGATGATCTGACTCTGAATCTGACGGTGACAGATGTGAAGGAACAGTTCTATGTAACCCGTAAGAATGGCATCCTGCTGTCTTACCCCGGCGAGAACCATCCGGATGCGCAGGCTTCCGTCACCTGCAAGCGTCTGCAGCTCTTTGCCTTGATGACAGGTCAGCAGGCCGGGCAGGTACAGATCAGCGGCGATGCCACCGTTCTGAAGCGCCTGCTGGCGTACGCCTCCAAGTTCGAGAAGACTTTCAATGTGATCGAACCGTAAAAACTGACTGCAAATAACAAACACGGCCCCGCTTTGGCGAAGAAGAAACCAAAGCGGGGCCGTGCTTTCATGAAGGAGAAATGAAGGGAATATCAGGTTACAGATTCAGTTCAAACTGTTCCACCGTAACAGTTGCCTTGCCATCGGCAGCAAAGGTGATGCCATCGGCAGACTGGGGCGTGTAGATCCATGCGGTCATGGTCTGCTCGCCATCGTTGGCGAAAACTTCGATGCTGTTTTTATCCAGCAGGATGCGAAGCTTGAGCGCACCGTTCTGGCTGCGGACCTTGCAGCTGCGGCGGTGTACGATGTCGGCACGGGAACCGGCATAGCTGCGGTCCAGCGTCAGCTCGGAGGTGTAGGGGTCGTAGGTCAGGCTGGTGTGATGGTCTGCATCGGCGGCCAGCTTCAGGGTGAAGGAACGGTATTCGCCGGGCTGCACCGTGACGGTCAGGTCGGCCACACGACCCTGGATGCCCTCCAGAGAAGTTTCGCCTTGCAACGTCACATTTTCGTGGAAGGTGCGCTTGCCGTGAACTGCATCCAGTTCACGCACCGGGGCCTGAACAATGCGCCCATCCTTGATGTGCAACTCGCGGGGGCAGATGGTCTGCCCGAACCACTTGCAGCCCTTGGGCTTATCCTCGGTGTCCGACCAGGTCTGCAGCCATGCGGTCATGATGCGGCGGCCATCCGGGGCAAGGGTGGTCTGGG
>OGRK01000730.1_pt1 | contig 27304 bp, 25 predicted proteins | sample 1553471 | NCBI WGS metagenome assembly OGRK01 (sample SAMEA2580080, study PRJEB22360) | human gut metagenome | biome: human gut; feature: human-associated habitat; material: faeces | place: Denmark | collected 2008/2010
TATTTTTTTTATAATATATATAAGTTTTATTTTAGTGTAAAGGAGTGGTTATTTATGGTTGTTACAGAAAAAGAATTGCTTAATGAGGTTCTTGAGCAGCTTAGAAATGTTGGATTAAATAATGTTGCATCTGATATTTATAATGCTGCTGCTAATTTAGATACAGCTAATGAGTTTGCAGATCTTATGTCTCAAAATGACATGAATGCTGTTGTTGAAAATATGCATAGTGCATATCTTGGTTCAATTAAGGAACTGATAGATAAGATTAATTTAAGTGGCATTTCTACAAATTATAATGAAAAAGATAAAAAGCAGTTTTCATATCTTCGTTCGGAGAATAGTCAGGCAAGACATGATATTGAGTTTGTGGATCTTCTTGATGATTTACGGGAAGGTGGAAGGGTATATTCTGCTTATAACAATACCCTTTTTCCTTTAATTGTATCTACTGCTACATTAAATGAACAGTGTAAGACTTCTAAAAATGTCTTTTATTCTATTCTTGACAAAGCTAAAAAGACATTTTCTCTTGGCAAGCATTTCTTTGTATCTAAGTGGAAGAAAGAATATTATCCTCAATGCATGGATTCGCATGATAAGGCCATGAATGAATGTAAGAGATGGGTAGACCGTTATGATAATGCTGAAAAAGTTGTTAGTGATGTAGAAGTCAAGATGAACCATATTTATGATAAAACAGATTATATGGCCGGAAACCGTGAAGATGTTATTGCATCTGCACAGGATGTAAGTATTCAGGTAAAGCCTAAAAAGTTTAAGCTTCTTGAAACTTTTCGGAAGGGTTTTGAAAAGTGCGAGCCTTCTATTAAAAATTTTAAGTCTTTTTTTGAAAAAAAACAGGATGTTCCGGATAGAGTTGATTGTGAATACAGTATATCTCTTAAAGATATGCGTCCGGGAGAAGTTTTTAATATTTATAAAAAGCTTGATGAAAATAAGATTGAATATGATGCAGTCAGTCTTGACGGGGATGGGAAATTAGTATTTATGGATAAGGATAACGCAGAGAAAGCTATTCATATCATAAATGATGTAAGAAAAATTATTAATGATGTTCCTGTTGAATCACAGCTTGACATAATTTCTACAGATAAAAAAGAAAATGTTGTTGTTGATGATAATGTAAGCCTTGATGATGTTGATAAAACACAGGTTGATGAACAGATTTCAACTGACAACAGCGATTTATCAGATGATGAAGTTGAGCCTATTACTGATAAAGAAAATTATATTCAGATTGATGCTGGTACTTCTGAGAGTGCAAAGTTAATATGCGAAACTGCTGATAAGCACGAAATGAATTATCGAAAAGTGGGTAATGTAATTTATTTTGAAGATACTGCCCAGAATTCTCGTGATGTTAATGCTATATGTATGGAAGCAAAGATGAATGTAGCTAAAAAGAAAGTGGGTAATTATAGTGATAATCTTCCCGGTATTACCGTATATGGAGACGGTACGGATGAAGTGTTTAAGGAAGAGCTATTAAAGCTTCTGGATGACAGTGGTAAGCAGATTGGAGTTAAGCTTGTGGACAAGCTGGATGATTATACAGTAGAAACGGAAAGGCTCCGTTCTGTAAGTATGATGTCTTTGGATAAAAATACTTGTATTTCAGTTAATGAGGACAAGACATTAGCTTTTGGGTGTGAGGTAGAAAACAACAGTGTTATGACGATTTCTACTGCTGAGGAAGATGGTAGTATTAAGACCATTAACTATGAATATACGAGAGATTATAATACAGAAAAGTTTAGAATCTATGATAATGAAGGTAATCTTCTTGTTGATGCGTTTTATAACGAAAATAATGAGATTGTCAGCAGAGAAATTAAGGACGGCTGCATAGTTGAAATAAAAAATTCTCAGGTTAAATCAATTAGAGAATTTTATGACGCAAAATTAAATGAAAAAATGCCTAAACACAGCAGTATTAATGATTATCTTGATAAATCAGATATTGATATGCTGAATAAACATTATGACTGTATGATCAAGTATTTCAATAAGCCAGCTACATTTAAGGAAAAGAAGGTTGAACCGCTGCTTGCAGAAACTTCCATGATTCGTACATTTACAGATGCTCGACATCTGAATGCAACAGCAAAGCTTCTTGATAAGCTGGGTGTTTCTTATGAAGTAGAAGGATATAATCTGAAGGTTTCTTCTAAAAACAATGGTTTTGTTAAGTTTGATGAAGCATACAGGTCCGCATATGATATGGTAAATTCAAATTTATCTGATATTACAATTAACAAATCTTCTCTGATTATTCAGGAAAATGATAAGGCAGTTAAGACAAGAGTTCCTGGCACTTATGGAGATAATGTTCGTTATCTTTGGATTGATAAAAGCAATATTATTGATATTTATGGCGGGAAAACCATGTTGAGCTTCATAGACCAGTCAAAAAATTATGAATTGCTTGATAAAAATAATAATGTTGTAGAAATCAGTGGAAAAGAGCTGTATTCGCATTATGACAGGGTTGATGTTTTTCTCCGAGATAAAGTGGGAAATAATTCTAAAAATTCCCCAAATATTTCAAAGGAAAATCAGAAAACTTATAGTTCTGCCAGAAAAGCCCGCTGATTTTAAATGGGGTGATAGTGTGGATGTTTATTGTATCCATTCTTTATATAATCGTCTTTCCGGTGAGGAAAAATGTTATAAAGAATGTCTGTCTGTATCTGATGATGCCAGCTTAATTAATACATATTCTTCGGATGATAATATTGATCATTGCAAAGAGTATTTTAAGTTTGAACAGGATGCAGACAGGTATCTTAAAGAGGTTAGAGATAGGATGTTTAATAATGGTTTGGTTCGCAGAAATAGTAAAAGAAGGTGATTTTGCAGATATGCTAAATAAATTATAAATTCTATTTATTTTATTGCATTTATGAGAACATTTTTAAATGAAATCGAGTTAGTATTATTAAAAAGTGGAGGTGTTTTGTGATGGTTCCAGAAAAGTTTTCAAGGGAGTCTGAACAGTTTCAGTTTTTTTCAAAGTTATCGGATTTTGGTAAGTATTCAGCATCATGTGAATATAAAAATATGTATCTTGAAATTGGGAAACTGATTCTTGAGGAACTTAAGACGACTGATTTTGAAGAACTTAGAGTTCCGTTAAATAATTTTTACAGGATTATGTCTAAATATTGGAATGCCGGAGATGATCCTGGTGACTGGCAAAGTATGATTGATGAATCAGATAATTATGTTAAAACACTTCCTAAAGAAAGACAGGAGTTTATGTCAAAGGTATTTGTGGCCATGATGGATGGAATTAATGATAAGTATAAGATAGAATGTGGCCGGAATAGTAAATTACGATAGGGGAGTAAGAGTAAAAATGAAAGAAAAATTTGTTAAGAGATTTTCAGAAAGCTGTGATGCTATGGCTAAAGCATATGTTCATATGAATAAGACAAGAAGTTTTGAGGATAAGGAAAAGTATGCTTATGAGAATGGCAGAAATTCAGAACTTGAAAGAATATTAAGAGAAGAATTTCATGTAAAACAGGATGAACTAAAAAAACTCCAGAATGATGCTTTAGAGGAAGCTGTTAAGTGTCAGGAAGAAGATAAAAAAGAGCTTGAGCGTAGCCAGGAAGAAGAAAAGGATATTCCTGTATTTAGAAGGAGGGCTATTTAGAGCATGAGGTTTGTGTCGTTGTGACACATATATAAGACGTTTTTTTAGTATAAGAAAGAGGTACTGTATATGGTTAAGTTAGGTCAGGTTAAAAGTGTGATTGATGATGAAACTATCCAGGTAATTGATATGGATGATGATGAGCTGTATGAGGTGAAGGGAAGCAGACTTAGTATTGAGGATATTAAAGAATCCCTTCATAATAATGATTTCTGCGTTGTGGAATTTGATGATGAATCTATGCAGATGGTTGATTAATATCAGAAAGGTATAGGTAATTTTATGGCAGATGACAAACTCAGAGAACTTGTAACAAATGCTGAAAATAATATACTCCGGTTATTTAGTGATAACAATGAAATGAGGAATTATTTTGAAGTGTTACACCGTAATCCGGATTTAACATATTATGCAGCTTCAATGGTTAATGGCGCTGCTGTTTATGTTGATACTTATGAGGGCTGGAAAGAACGGGGCTATCAGGTTAAAGCAGGAGAACATGGTGCTGCTGTTTTTCATAAAAGAAAACAGTTAAAAAGAAAATTTATTGATGATAATGGAAGGGTTAGAGATCTTTCGTCTGCATCTTTTATTGAAAAGCAGAGAATTCAGAGTGGAGATTTGAAGTTAAGCTCTGATTTATCATCATATTATACGATTGAATATTTGTTTTCTCAGAATCAGACAACTGCGGAGGATGTTAATTTAGATATAAACATTCCTGAAAGCAGTTTGAGTTTTGAAAATGTAAAGTCAGTAATTGAAGAAAGCACTAATGATATTCTTGATGGTGATGATTTTGTATTGCCTAATTCTATTTTGCAATGCACTAATGCATATGCTACTTATTTGCTGTGCCTTAATGATAATGTACCGGGAGACAGAGATGAACTTTTTCAAAAATCTACTGAAGATATTCTTAATATAAAGGATAGTCTCAGTCTCAGTGATAAGAAGCTTATACTAAATTCTGTAATTAAGGTAATAAGGTCTGAGCATACCTTGGAACTTCTGAAAAATATGAAAGAGAACATTGCAGAAGCTAAAGAAAATAATGATATTGAGCCTGTTGATGTACAGGAAAATCATTCTGAAAACAATTATATTGAGGAAGTATTAAGTACTGGAAAACAGGAGGATATATCTTCATTTGGTCTGAATTTTGATTCAGAAGCAAAAGCAGAATTAAAAAACAATAAGATTGAGGACTTTGGTAAGAAAATTGGTGGAGCAAGGAAAGATATTTGGGCGGAAAGAGGTCTTTCTGTAGATGATTTGTCTGACATGAATCTTGCAGAGAAATATAAGTATGCTACCAAAAATAATGTTTTCAAAAAACCTGATTTTCAGGAGATGGTTGATAATGGATTGCCTGTTCGTGTTGCATATTTTATTAAAACAGTCAGGGATGCATTACCTCCTAAACCAGTATTTACTGTTAATGAATCCAATGATGATTTACTTGCAGAAGAAAAAATAAAAGGTTATGTAGAGTTTATTTGCGGATTTAAGGAAGCTTTATTAAATATACATACAGATGAGGATATATTGTCTTTTTATGATGATGTTATTAAGGATGTTTATGTCAAAAATATAAGTACCTATTCTATTGTACCAACAGAAAAGAGTCATGGCTGTCTTACTAATAAGCTTTTAAAGGCTTGTCAGGTAAGCAGGTACGGATTGATTGATTTTGACAGAAAAATCAAGAAAAAGCAGTTCTGCTATAGCGAGCATGATAAGAAGATAGATGGTTTTGAAATTGCTAAGTATGATGATAGCTGTGAGTTTGAAAAAGACAGGGAAAGAACTGTACTTAAAAAGAAAGTTATTAATGGAAGCTATTTTTATTATCCAAAAGATGAATTTGCAGATGCTTCTAAATGGATAAAGGATACTTATTATGTTCTATATAAGAGTTCTATTGTAGCTAATAACTTAAGTATGGAACAGGCAAAAGAGACTGTTGAACGGATGGCTGATTTAAAAGCTGCAACGGTAGAAGCAACTGAGCCGGAAAAGAAAAAGCGTAAATCTAAATTTGTGCCTAAACAGCTTGAGCATATTGAAAGAACTGGTCCTAGTTTTGGTATTGATGAAAATAACCTGGCAGATGGAGATATGTATCTTAATACATTTGGTTTTGCCGGAGGTGAGTTTGGTAATTGGATGTCTGAAAAGGACAGACAGGCTTCGCTTAATTTTGGCTATGATGCGCTGATGGATCTTGCAGATGCACTTGAAATTGAGCCGGAGGACATTAGTCTTGGTGGAGAATTATCTATTGCATTTGGTTCAAGAGGTCGTGCTGGTGCTTTTGCACATTATGAGCCACTTTACCAGGTAATTAATCTTACAAAGATGAAAGGTGCAGGTAGTCTTGCTCATGAATGGGGACACGCTTTAGATAATATTTTATCAAGAAAGTTTAATAGTTCAGGTATTGATACGTGGTTGACTGATTGTAATAAAGATGGATTAAGTTCGGTTGAGGAGCTTATGCATACAATTAAATACCGTCAGCCTACGGATGAAGAACGGAGGAAAGCATGGAAAAAAGATTGTGATTATTATGAAAATTATCTTTATTCTGGTCTTTCTCATGGAATGGATGAACACTATGGAAAAAAAGTTTTAGATAATTTTAAAGACGAAATTTCAGCATTACTACATGATGGGGATTATGATGAAGTTAAAACAAAAGAGCTTATTTTTAAAATGAGCAGAAATTATAAGGATCTTACAGGGCGTGAATTACATAGAAGCGTGAAGGAATCTTTTATGGAAGATGTAGCTGCATTTAAAAAGCAGTATAACAAGCCATTGTCAGAGGTCAGATGTAGCAAACGAAGAACCGATTTTTTCAGTAATTCAATTAAATTTGATAGTTTATTCAGTAAGGAAGCCAGAGGATATTGGCAGAGTAATAAAGAGTTGTTTGCAAGGGCTTTTGCTTGTTATGTTATGGATAAACTTCCATATAAGTCTGATTATTTGTGTGGACATGCTAATTCTGCTCGTTCTTCATTAAACGGAGAAACAATAAGAGCGTATCCAGTAGGTGCAGAAAGAGAAGCTATTAATAAATGTTTTGATAAGATGATAGCTGAACTTAAAAAAGTTGGGTTGTTGCATCAGCAGGAACTTGTACCTGTCAGAAGCAAGAGCAGATAACTGTTAAAAGAAAGGGATGGTATTATGGTATATATTTTGGATCACTATTATTCAATTGACCATAAAAAATATTGTTTGATTGTAAATATGGATAAAACGGTAGATGAGGTGGTTGAAATATGCAGCGCAATCGAATTCTTATTGGAGGACACTGTAGATGTTGGCATTGAATTAGATGATAAAATCTTATTAGCCTGTCTTGAAAAGTTTTATGATGCACATGATGTTAAAGGTGAGTATGATGAACAGGCTTTAAAAAAGTTTAATCTTCCTATTGAATCCAGATATGAATATTTGGGTAATGATACATACATTATAGATTTGTATGAAGCAAGAGATTATTGTTGCGGTTCTAAGCATAAGAAAATAATGAAAAGATGGCTTCCAAAAGGTGAGCAATTCATTCAGATGAAAAATATTATTCAATTTAATAATCCGGATTCTATATGGGTATTGATGAAAAGGTTCTTTAATGAAAAATATCCAAAGTATAAAGATGAGCTTGATGTAAGTATAGACTTCTCTAATAATAAATTTAATATCCAATTTAGAGGTTTTAGCTTAACTGATAAGAATTTGATGTGGTTAACGGTTTATGGTTTTAATGGCGATCCTGATGAGGAAAAATTCTATCTTAATCTTGATATGATTTTTTCTAATCTGCTTGCTGCCTATGATTTATCAATAAGTAGGAGGTAAAATATTATGTTAAAGTATTTTGTTTATGAGGAAGGTAAAACGACAAAGGAGAATACCAATATGGATGAACTTTTAGCTTATTTTGATAGTAGAAGAAATTCATCTGACAAAGGAAGTTATTTGTCTTTTGGTTTTAGTACTGATGATATATCTCCAAAGAGTGGCCATTGTATGGATATTTTAGGCTGCAAAGATGATAATTTATTCAGAATAAATGATTATAAGAATATTGATTCATCAGATAAATCCTATAAAGAGATTAATGAGGCGGTTGATTTATTATGTAAAAAGTGTAATGTGTCATTGCAGTTTACAACTGATAAGCTGCTTTCTGGCATATCCGGATGTTTAATTCCTATTGAAAATGAAAATGCTGCATTTACTTATATGGATGATAAAATCCCATTACTAGATTCTGAGATGAATCTAAAAAGTTGTATTAATGAGGTTTTTGTGGAAAACAGAGGATACGTTCCTTATAAAGAATTTGCATATGAAAATTCGTTTAACAATGCAGTAAAGTTTCCTGTGATTAAAATGGTTAATGTTAGGTATGTTAATTTATCCGGTGGTGAAGGACAGGCAGATCTCCTTCCAGAAGAGTATCTTAAGTTTGTTAAACATTATTCTAAAGAGTATAAGCTGGCTATGTATGATGAGCATTTAGAAAAACTTATTTTTTATGCTTCTTTTGATAATAAGCAGGAAGCTGTTAAAAGGAGTTTTGAGCTTGGAATTCCTTATCTTAAGGGTAATTCAGATGTTTTTGTTGTAGATTCTAAAGGAAGTCAGGCGTTTTGTAATAAAATGACTGAGGCAAATTATTATGAAGCAAATAGATATTTCGATGTAGATTTTTCTAAAAGAAGTGAGCCATTTTCTAATGGACTTTTATATGCAGAAAATCTTGATGATTTTTATGAACATCATGATTATTATGCTGGCAAAATAAAAAATGAGGTACCGGATGGTCCTTATAATGAGCATTTTGCACCTGTAAAAAGAAAGTCTCGTTAATGTTACAGACTTTGATAGAAGATTTTCTTTAGAAGAAATATAAATGATAATAATTGAGAAACAAAGGAGTAAAAAAATAAATGATGAAAATAGAAATTGAAATTCCAAAGGAATTTGAGGAACATTTTAAGCGGGACAAATTTGAAGATTCGCTTAATAGATTATATGCTGATGTACACTTGCTTGCAGGTAACTATGAGAGAGAATTAGCAGAAATGCTCATCAAGGCTTTTAAAGAAAGCAAGCCAGTCTATGACATTGACAATGCTGTTGAGAAGAGTGAAGCCATTGGAAGATTGGAATTACTGTTTTCAGATAGCACGAGTGAAAATTATCCTTTTACAGATGAATTTGGGGAAGCTGTAAAAATAGCAATCAAAGCACTTAGCAATACATTTGTATATTCAAAGGCTGAAAATGACTATTATGTACAATCTGAAAAGGATAGGCAGAGTTCTTATGATTGCGGACATGAAACAGGCTATAGAGAAGCTATTAATGATTTTGTCAATGCTGCAAACGAAATATGTAAAACTCATGGTTTAGGGGTAGATAGAAATGCTAAAGAGTTTTTGTATGCACATGAAGATAGAACATGGCACTCTTTATTTGATGATGTTGCAAAACAGTTAATTGATAACTGTTGTAAGAAAGAAGCTCCTGATTTAGCAGAAGATGAAAGACCTGTATCAAGGGGCCGTAGCAGATAATCGTAAATTGCTAAAGTGGCAGTTAAGAGCAGATAATTTAATAGTATTGGTTTTTAAGGAGCTGTTTTTTCAGCTCCTTATTTATTTGCAGTATTGCAAATAAATAAAGAAAAAAATATAAAGCGTGCCACATTTGGAGAATGTAAAAGTTATACAATGAATCTAATGATATGGAAAGGAGCTGATTTAGGTTCATGGATGATGAAAAAATTGAGCTAATTGCTTTATATGAAAAGGAACATAATATTCCAGAAGTTAACAGATACACGGAATATGTAGAAGAATATAGCTGTTATATGAACAAACTTGGAATTGCGCCTGAGTTTATAGAAAAGAGATACCAGGAAGCATTAGCAGAGAAAAAAAGTAAAGAAGCATTAGATCCGTCATGCGTATTGTTATTAGAGGTAACTATGGCCCATAACATGAAAGATGTTGCTAAGTTTTCTCTTGATAATGTAGATAATATGCTTCAACAGTTTTTTGATGGGAAATATAAAGAAAGAAAAATAGGCTATAAGGAAAAGGATAAAGAGCCTGTATATCTTCTTTCGTACAGAGAGGGTTTTGATTATCCTGAGATTCTTTCACCGGATGATACAGAGCATATTAATTTAAGGCAGGAATGGTTTATTAAGATAATTGAATTGAAAAACAAAGCTTTAATCGAAGATACTAAAAATATTATATCCAGAGCAGAGTCTTCCTTATCAGCTAAACAGGAAAGATTTAATTATGATAAAGAGATTAAGAAAAAGATGAGGTTAAATAAAAAGATTTTTCTTAATGAGAGAATGGAGGGATATGACTTCAGAACGATTGATCTTGATGGGGCTATATTTATTAACTGCTATCTGAAAGATTGTAATTTTGCGCATGTAAATATGCAGAATGTTGTTTTTGTAAATTGTGATCTGACAGGTGCTATATATTTAGGAGCAGTACTTAATAATGCGTATTCTATAACAGGAAGTCCTGTTAAGATTACTGATAATTTTAAAAAATATGGAGGTTTAGATGAGTAAGGAAAGAGGAAAAGAAGTAAAACCTAAGAAAATTAAACTTAAGAAGAAAGATAGGTTTGCAGAAGTAAAAAAGGCTATGGTTCCTACATATATTGCTCCGGATTTCCTATCAAAGAAATACGGAATTAAGCAGGTGTTTGATTCCGGAATTTTTATGTTGAAAAATCAGATTTCCAATAAGTTTTATTCTGTGAAATGTAAGGATAACATGGATAAACAGGGTGTATTTGATGTATTAAGAAGCTATGATTTTGGGTACAGGTTTTATTATTTTGGTAATAAGACATACTTGCTTATTCAGATTAATTCAGATGAAAAACAGGATGCTTCATTTGACTTTGATGCTATTGAAAAAGAGTTGTTTAAAAAGCTGGCCGGATTAGGTATGACATTAGATGCTTTAAATCTGGAGGACAGATTAAGATTTATTCATCAGTATATCGTGAAAGACAAGCCGGATTCTAATAATAACATTATGGATTATGTTCATAATGTTATTGCCTGGAAAGCTGATTTTGAATTGGATGAAATTCAGGAATATATGAATGGCCTTAAAATTGGGGACAAGGAGTATTACCTTTTTTATTTTAACCGATTTGGAAATAACACAACGGAAATGTTACAGGAGCTTTCTAAAATCGAAGGTGTAGAGAGTATTATGGTTGAACATAATGGAATAAGTGATGGGGCATTATATGAGTTCTTTCATAATAATTTTATGGGCTGTGACAATGAGCTTCGAAAACTTAAAAAGCTTAATAACAATTTGTATGAGATATTAACAGATCCAACGATGCGTGACTCCCGTTCTTACTCAATGGTTGGGATTAATGTTCTGTATGCCGTATCTTCGCAAGATGCTGATACAGTTAAAGAAAAAATTCAGTTTATTGTTGATAGATATGATGCTGCTATATATTACTTTTGCGGTGAAATGGCAAGCGCTTTTGTAGAATTTTCTCCATTGGGAGAGTGGAAAAATTCGGAATTGCGTCTGGTAAAAAATTCAGAATCTTGTAATTGTATGTTATTTAATGAGGGTAATGCATCGGATGTTGGTGATTCGGAACTTAATAAATTTTTTATGGGAGGTATGTAATGCAGGAAGATATTAAACAGGATTTTGATCCTACGAAAATTGATTATGAAAAACGAGCCAGACAGAAAAGAAATGAGCGAGAAAAACGGTTAAAGCTTTTTATGAAATTGAAAAACCCTGAAAATTTTAGGATAAAGGATGCTAAAAGTATTCAGGATACTATTGAGATTATGAAGATATCTCCAAACGGTATTTTTCAGGTTGCAGATAATTTATTCAGTTTTACTTTTCTGATGGGAGATATTAATTATGTCACTAAAACTTATGAAGAGCAGGTAAGCTGCTTCGGGGAATGGTGTCGTATTATTAATGCATTTGATTTTCATAACGCAAAGATAACTATATTTAATAAGAACAGAAATATGGTTCAGTTCAGGGAAAATATTCTCTATACTCATAAGAATGATCTTTTTGATGATATTCGAGATTCTTACAACGATATTATTGAAAATAAGATAATTGTGGGTAAAAAGGGAATAGAACAGGTTAAATTTCTTACCATAACTGTTGAAAGAAATACTTTTGATGATGCTAATCTGGCTTACAACAGTATTTCTGCTAACTTGATAAAGGAATTTGCTGCTTTAGGTTCAACATTAATTTCTCTTAATGCGGTGGAACGTCTTAGAATATTCCACGATTTTTATAGAATTGGGGATGAATCAAAATTTGATTTTGATTTGATGGATTGCATATCTAATTGCTGTGATTACAGAAATGAGATTTCTTGCAACTATATTAATTTTTCAGAAAATCCGGCTTATTTTAGAACTGACCGTAAGTATGGAAAATGTATTGCAATAGATCCTGACAGTTATCCGGACGATGATTTGTCAGATGAGTTTTTTGATAATCTTACTAATGTTAATTATCAGTCGGTTATTTCTCTGGATATTATTCCAATTAATAAGACAGCAGCCAAGAGGTATCTGGAAGATAAATACATGGCTGTACAGAGCAAGATTCAGAAGCAGCAGAGAAAGAGAAATAGAAATCGAGACTACAGTCTTGATATTTCTTTCCCTGTCAAGAAAGAAAATGCTGATATTCAGGATATGTTAACTGATATATCTGAAAATGGCCAGCAGATGATGTGGGTAGGTATATGCATGGCAATACTTGCGGATAATCTTGATGATTTGGAAGCAGCGTCTACCTCAGTTGATATGGTTGTCGAAAATTCAGGCTGTTATACTATGGAACTTCCTTACAGACAACGAGAAGCTCTTGCAACAATTCTTCCGTATGGATGTAGAACTATTGATACTCTTAGGTCAATGTTTAGCAGAATGGCCGGGGTTTTAATTCCGTTTAAGACAATGGAGATGCAGATGAGTGTTAATCCATTTTATTACGGGGTTAACCGGGAATCTCAAAATGTTATTTTATGTAACAGAAGAAGATTAACTAATGGTAATGGAATGGTCTTTGGTGTTACTGGTGGTGGTAAATCAATGACTGGTTCTAAATTGGAAATACTTTCAGTAATACTTAATTCTAATGATGATGTAATTATTGTAGATCCTATGCATGAGTATAAAGATACTTGTGCAGCATTAAATGGACAGTTTATAGAGATTTCAAGTGAAGCAAAAAACTATATTAATCCTTTAGACTGTGATGTTAAAAATCTTGTTATGTCTAATGGAGAAACTATATTTGATGATGATGATGATATTGATGATTCTAATGATATTAGAAAGGTTATTGCTTCCAAGTCACGAATTTTAAGCGGAATTTGTGAACATGTAATGGAAAATGAGTTCCGTCCGGCTCATAAGAGTATCATTGATCGTTGTGTTAAGCAGTTGTTTTATCAGATTCTTAATATTCCTGTAGAAGAAAGAACAGTACCTATTTTAAGAGATTTTTATGAGTTACTTAAAAAGCAGGAAGATGAAGCAGCTCATGAACTTGTCCTTCCGTTAGAAGCATATGTAGATGGTTCTCTTAATGTATTTAATCATAGAACAACGATTGATGTTAACAGCAGACTTACTGCTTATGGCATAAGAGATTTGGGGGAGGATTTAGAGAGTGTTGGTATGCTGATTACATTAACTAATATCAGTCATAGAATTCAGCAGAATGCAGCAAGAGGTATAGCTACATGGCTTTATATTGATGAGTTCCACGTTCTGCTTAATAAAAAGTATTCCCGTCAATTTTTTATTGCATTATGGAAAAAAGTTAGAAAACAAGGTGGTATATGTACAGGTATTACTCAGAATGTTACTGATGTAATTAAGGACAATGAAACTAAGATGCTGGTATCTAATTCAGAGTATACTATGTTCCTTAAAATGGGACCTGGTGATGCTAAGGTTATTTTAGATACATTTGAAGGAAGAATTTCTCCTGCTCATCTAAAATTCATTGAAAATCCGGAACCGGGATGTGGTCTTATTAGATTTGGAAATACAATAATTCCATTTGATAACCGTATTGATAAGACTAACCCAATATACAATGTATTTAATACAAACTTCTATGAAAAAGCTGCGTTGAAACGAAAATCAATGAATAGTGTTTGATAAGGGGTAATGTGAATGAATAAAAATAATTTGTTAAAGAATGTTTCCAATGTTAATGATAGTTCTTCACAAGTTATTTCAGCAAGAGCTGGTTTAGAAGGCAAGGTTAAGGATATTTCATTTAAAAATGTAACCAAGAATTCTGAATCTGTTGTAAAAAAATCTGTTGAAGCTGCTGTTACAAAGAAATTTGACCTTGATACTTCTGAGAATGGTGAAATGCATACTGCAATGAATCTTTCAGAAGATGCAGTTCATAAAGCATATTCTGTTGCAACTGCTGGTTACAAATTTCAGAAAAATATTAAAAGAGAAGCTGCTGTTTATTTTCTTGATAAGATTATACAGGATGAAGCCAGTAATGATATTTCTTTGGGTACAAATATAATTCCAGTTAATAATTCTTCAGATTTAACAGATTTTATGTCGGTATCAAGTTCGAGAAATATTGAGAATTTTACAGGCTTATATGATGGTCCTATGACTTTGCCTGATAATTCGACTGGTTTTGTATCATCTACTTTAGATATGAATAATGTTTTTGATACTTCTGCATTAATTGGTTTGCCCGGTGGTTCGTCTGATATTACTGATAGCCTTGTACTGGGTTCTGATGACAGGACATTTGTTTCGGTATCTGTAAAGGATCTTGTAGATAAAAATAAGATTAAAATTACAAACCAGAATGCAGGAATAAAAGACATTAATTCAAAGTTTGCCGGAGCTGTTTTTCAGACTCCCGGCAAGCAGAAATCTACTGTTTCTCCTGAACTTAAAAAGACTATCACAAAGGGATTAAAGAAAAAAATGGAATCTTCTGATAAGTCAAAAAGTTCTAAAGGAAATGGAAATACATCTGCTGCTTTAAGAGAAGCCAGAAAAGCTGCAATTAATTTCATGATTAAATCTGATATGCAACAGGATAACAATATGAGTAGCGGAGTTTCCGGTTTTATAAAAAATGGCTTGTCAAATTTTTTCATGAATAAGGGAAAAGAAATAGGTAAGGCTGTTGGCAAAGAAGCCGGAAAACTTATGTTATATGCAGTTGGTTATGGTTTAGCTTCAATTGTGTTGGCTTTTCAGTTTTTTTTGCCTTTATTAATTCCAATGTTTGCAGTGGGTGCTATAGGTGGAATTGGCCACAAAAAGATTAACGATGAAAAAGGTGCAAAGGCTGATGAAGAAATTCGTCTTATTATTGAAGAAAATCCTGATATTTTTGGAAAATTCAGCAGTGATTTAAGCGAAGCTCCACTTGGTACACTTGACCTTTCCTATGATGAGCTTAAAAAAACTTTTACCTGGATGAGTAGTGATAATGTTTATCCAGTTAAAAATCAAGAAAAATTAGTTACCTCCCAGTATACCCTACATCGAACAGATGTAGAAGGTCATAAGGTGCATTATGGAGTGGATTTTAGCGCTCCTATGGATAGTGAGCTTGTTGCCATTGCGGATGCAACGGTAGAAGCCACTAACAGAGATCCTAGTTATGGAAATCATGTTATCTTAAAATTTGATGATGGGACTTATTGTTTATATGCACATATGTCTGATTTTGTACTTAATAAAAATGGTTCTGATAATTCGGATAATTGGACTTACTTAAAAGTAGGTGACAAGGTAAAGGCAGGGGATTTAATAGGACATTCGGGTAATTCCGGTAACTCAACAGGTCCACATTTGCATATGGTACTTTCAACATCTCCATATGGTAATGAAAATGGTTCACGCTATGATTTTAATGCTTATGTAAAAGAGGTCTGGTGTCCTGATTTTGATTTTAGTTATGATTATGAACAAACATATGGAATTTTTGATGAGGATTTGGAAGATCTGAAAGATGATGAAGATGATGAATAAGGAGGAATGTATTTATGTTAAGTTACGTTGAATTTAAAACAAAAATTAAGGAGGAGCTGTTAGATAATATGTCACCAGCATTAAGAGAATTTAATGTTGTGCTTGATTCTAAGCTGGAAAATGGTAAACAGATTGATTATTTCTATGTAGATGATAACAGTGGCAGAGATTTGTTGCCAATGGCATTGAATCCTTTATATGATTTACTTTATATGAATGAAAATAAGTGTAATTTTGATAAAACAATTAAACTTATTGCCCGTGAATATGAAAAGAAGTTTAGAAGTATGGCTGCTGAAGAAAAAAATGAAAGCTCAATTAATCCGTCTGATGATGATTCAGTTGAATTTGATATAAATAAAATTTTCTTCTGTGTGGTTAACAGTGAAACTAATGAAGATATGCTTAGTCATATTCCACATGTGAATCATGGCCAGATTGCAGCATATTTAAGGCTTTTAATATCTGTTGATGATAATATCAAGAGTCTTGTGATTGATAATGATGTTCTTGATAAATTAAAGCCTAATGGTGTTACATTTGAAACACTGTTTAATGCAGCTATTGAGAACACACCTAAGTTGTTTCCTACAAAGGTTAATGAGTTAATGCCAGGATTATATCTTGTATCTAATGAATATCAGAAGTTTGGTTCAGCTACATTATTATATCCGGAAAGCCCGGTTAAGGGGCTTGCTGAGGTAACTAAGAAGGATATGATTGTTTTACCTGTGCAGACAGATTTTTTCATATGTATTGAAAATGACAGTGCAGTATTAGATGAAGATTTATATCATCAGTCAAATATCAGCATTAAAAAGTTTGTATCTGATTTTGGTGGAAGTGCTTTATCTTCTACACCGTTCATGTTTAATGCTCAGTCATTATCTTTAGAGACAAATAAGGACCGTATTCTTTTTAATGAAGATATAAGAACTAAAGACAGGAGTATTTAAGTATGAATAGTAATGTGGAAAAAATAGCAGGATTTATAAAGAGTTACGATATTCAGCTTTATAATCACTGCTTAAGAACTGCAATTAGAGCTGAAAAGTTAGGAAGATTAATGAACTGTGATACTGAACTTATCTATCAGGCTGCACTTATACATGATCTAGGTAAGATTGGTATCAGTCGTTCTATTTTCGATAAACCTTCAAAGCTAACAGCTATTGAACGTAGAGCAATAGATATGCATAGTTTTATTGGTTATTCTCTTGCTATTAATCTGGGAGTACCTAAAAATATCTGTATTCTGATTTTATATCATCATGGATATGACAAGGAGCGTTTTGGAGAATGTTCTTTTGTTCCAGATAATTTAAAAGAATGTATTAACATAATCAGAATATCTGATATATATGATGCTCTGACATCTGAAAGGGTTTATTGCAAGCAGTTAAGTCATAATGTAGCAATTAAAATTTTATATGAGAATCCGGATTTGGATAAAGATATGATAAGAAAACTGGATACTTTATATAAGATGAATGTATCAGATAAGGTTGTATAATGGAGGAATTATTATGAAATATAGGAGTGTTGAATTAAAGCAAAATACTGAAGCAGAACTTTTTATTGATGTTGAGGTGGTTGGTATAACTGATGAGGATGAGTTAGAGGATTATGTTGAGACACTTGAAGAATCATTATGTGAGATAGCTGATAATGATTCTTATAAAGTGTATACAGAGGTAGTTACTGATAATAACATTATTGTACGCTGTGATGATATTACTTTTGATAAAACGGGTGTTGAGTTACTTACTCTTATTTATAATGACATCTTAAACGCTCATTTAGGGAATACCAAGGTTTGTATTGCGGTTCATATTGATTCATGGTTTAAGGATGAAGATGGCTCTGAATATAATGAGGATGTTGTTAGTTTGAATGAATTTTTGGCAAATATTGAGTATTAATTGTGAAAGAGAGGGTAGATATTTATGAAAAAGTTGTTCATTACTGAGAAGCCCAGCGTTGCCCAGCAATTTGCGTCAGTTTTGGGTGTTAAAAGAACATCTAAAACTGATGGATATATAGAAGATGATAATTATGTTATTACCTGGTGCGTGGGACATTTGGTTTCTATGTTATATCCGGATGCATATGGTGAGGAGTATAAGACCTGGAATTTAGATGTGCTTCCTTTTCTTCCGGAAGAATATAAATATGGTGTTATTTCAAGCGTCAAAAAGCAGTATGGGGTTGTACATAAAATGTTGCATAGAAGTGATATTGATACTGTATATTGGGCTGGTGATAGTGGAAGAGAGGGACAAGTTATCGAGGAGAATATTCGTCGATATGGTGGTGTAAGAAAAGGTATGAAGGAGTTGAGAGTCTGGATTGATTCTCAGACTTCGGATGAGATTAAGAGAGGAATAAGAGAAGCTAAGCCTATGTCAGCTTATGATAATGTTGCTGCTTCAGGAATTATGAGAGCAATAGAAGATTATGCTATGGGAATTAACTTCTCCCGTTCGCTTACCGTGAAATATGGCCAGTTGCTTAATAATGCAGCGGATCTTAAGAAATATACTGCAATTTCGGTAGGAAGAGTCATGACTTGTGTTCTTGGAATGGTAGTTGACAGGGAGCGTGCCATAAGAAATTTCAAGGAAGAAACTTTCTATAAAATTGTCGGCAGTTTTGGTGGAGATGGAATAAGTGCTGAATGGAAACTTACCGATAAATCTGCATACTTTAATAATGCCGGCTTATTTAAGGATTGTGGCTTTTTGAATATTTCTGATGCAGAGAATATGATAAAGGCTCTTAATGGTAAGCCAGCTAAAATAGATAATATTGAAATAAAGGACAGCAAAAAAGCAGCTCCTTTACTTTTCAATCTTGCTGAATTGCAGAATATATGTTCAAAGAAATTCAAAATTAGCCCGGATGAAACACTTGAAATAGCACAGGCTCTTTATGAAAAGAAACTTACTACATATCCACGTACTGATGCCCGTGTACTTTCAAGTGCTGTTGCAGTAGAAATCAGTAAGAATATAAAAGGACTGCATAAGGGTTATTCTGATACATCAAAGTATACAGATATAATTCTTAATGAAGAGTTATATCGTAACATTAACAAAAGCAAGTATACTGATGATTCTAAAATTACAGATCACTACGCTATCATTCCAACCGGAGAAACAGATGCTCTTTCTTCATTAACTGAACTGCAGCATAATGTTTATGACCTTATTGTTAAGAGATTCTTAAGCATATTTTATCCGGGTGCTACTTATAAGACCGTTAAATTAAGTTTTACGGTTGAAAATGAATTATTTACTACATCATCTAAATGTCTTGTGAATAAAGGTTATTTGGAGATTCTTAATGTATCTGATGATGATGAGAGTAAAACAGATAACAAACTGTTACCTTTCGCTAGTTCAGTAAAAGTTGGTGATGCAATACAGGTTAAAGGCTATGATACTAAGGAAGGAAAGACTTCTCCTCCTAACAGATATAATTCTGGTTCACTTATTCTTGCAATGGAGAACGCTGGCTCATTAATTGAAGATGAAGAATTAAGGAGCCAGATTAAGAGTACGGGTATTGGTACGTCTGCTACTCGTGGTGAAATATTAAAAAAACTTACCAATATTGGATATCTCAAGATAAATAAGTCAACTCAGATTGTAACTCCTTGTAATCTAGGTGAAATGGTATACGAAGTTGTTAACCTTACTATTCCTGAAATGCTTAATCCTAAGTTATCAGCAATATGGGATAAAGAGCTGGAAGAAATCAATAATGGAGAAATAACATTTTCTGCTTATAAGTTAAAGATGGATGATTATATCAGGAAAATGACAGATACAATTAAAAAAGAAGATAAGACTGACAATATTGCTAATAATATAAAGTCATTTGCTACTGGTAATATATCAGCAGATCCGGCTAGTAGAAAACCGTCGTTACTTGAAGACTGCAAGTGTCCTTTATGCGGAGGAAATATTGTTAAAAATTCATTTGGTTATGGATGCTCCAATTATAAAGAGACAGGCTGTAAGTTTGGTATAAGTGAAAAGATTGCCGGAAAAACAATTTCTGAAAGTAATGTTAAAACATTGCTAAAAAAGGGTGTTACACCTTTGATAAAAGGATTTAAGAGTAGTAAGTCGGGCAAATCTTTTGATGCTAAATTAAAACTTGATAATGGTCTTGTTAAGTTTGATTTTCCTGAAGCTAGTAAAGAGGAAAGTTCTATAAAGTGTCCTAACTGTGGTAAACCCCTTATAAAAGATAATTTTTATTTTAATTGTGGCTGTGGTTTTAAGATTTCTCATAACATTTGCAGCAAAAATATATCTGACAGCGATATGAAAGATCTTATTAATAATAAGAAAACAGGTCTTATAAAGGGATTTAAGAGTAAGGCCGGAAAGTCTTTTAATGCAAAGCTTATTCTTGAAGACAATAGAATTAAATTTGTTTTTGATTAGGAGGTGACAGCAAACAGTTTTTAGATGAAACTCATTTTACTTTTAGCAAAGATTATATATATTGATAAACTATACGAAGAATGAGAGGGAATTTTTTATGAAAAAATCGTTGGCAAGAAAGTTAAGTGTTTTTTTTACAGGCATTGTATTAATAACAGTTGCTATTTTAGTAGGATTTACAACTGTTATCTTTAATGATGTAGAAGACAGCATGAAAGATATTTTATACAGTTCAATTCTGGATTCATATAAGAATGAGGTTAAATCTGAGGTTCAAGCTGCTTTGACAACTGTGAATTATTATTACAATCAATACAAGTCTGGAGCTATTGATGAAAATACTGCTAAAAAAGAGTCTCTTGAGGTTTTGAGAAACTTTAGATATGGTGATAATAATGAAGGGTATGTATGGGTAGATGATACCGATTATAATTTAGTTATGCATCCGATTTTGCCGGAGCAGGAAGGAAGTAACCGTTATAATCTGGAAGATAAAAATGGAGTTAAAATCATTCAGTCTATAATGAAAGTGGCTGATAAGGGTGGGTTTAATGAATTTTATTTTACAAAGGCTGATGGTAAGACGGTTGCACCTAAAGTTGCATATAGTAAGTCATTTCCGGAATGGAAATGGGTTATAACCTCTGGGGCATATACTGATGATATCCAGGAGCTTGTAGCTGAAACTGATGGATTAAAAAGGATAATCAAGATATTTAGAGGTTCAAGTGTTTTTCTTATTACGATAGGGATTATATTAGTTGTTGTTATGCTTATTTTTTCGTATGTCATCATAAAAAAGCTTGTTAAAGTAATTGAAAGGGTAAGAGGAAAGCTTCAAGCTGTTGCAGATGGGGAATTAACAGGCTGTCTTGATGATAAACTTCTTAATCGAAAAGATGAGCTTGGACAGATGATAAATCATACTAATACTGCTATTGAGTCTTTCAGAAATAGTATAGCAGACGCTAAAAATACTGCGAATATTGTTTCTGATAATAGTAACAATATTAAGTCTATGACAGATAGTGCAATGGAAGCTACTTCTCAGGTAGCTGAAGCTATCGAAAATGTTGCTTCTGATGCAACTAATCAGGCTAATGCAGTTAGTGATATTGTTAACAGTATTGATGTCATGGTCGCAGATGGAAAGAGTATGAGTGAAGCTGTAAGTAATATTGGAGATTATGTAGATCAGCTTAATTCTTCCAGTGCAGATATGAAAGAAAAAATAGAACTTATGAGCAGTGGTAGTAATTCCATGACAGAACAGGTTTCCATTATTGCTTCTAAAATTAATGAGACAAATGATGCAATTAAAAAAATGTCTGAGATTTTGAATGTTATAGATGAAATTGCTTCTCAGACAAATCTTTTATCTCTTAATGCTTCTATTGAAGCTGCAAGAGCTGGTGAGGCTGGACGAGGTTTTTCCGTTGTGGCCGGAAGTATAAAAACATTGGCTGAGAATACATCTAAAGAATTGGATAATATTGAGAATATTATAGATAATCTTACTTCTAATTTTGATGAATGCAGGGAATATATTGATTTGGTGGTTAACAGTAATCAGGAAAATGTTTCTTATACAGGACAGGTTATTGATTCATTTGAGATTGTATTCAGTGGAATATCTTCTACAAGCGATAAGCTTGAAGATCTGAATAAACTTACTGAAGATATGGGTGGCCTATTAAATAATATATCTGATCAAATAGAGAATATTGAAAAAGGAGCTGAAAATACTGCTGCAGTAACCGAGGAGGTAACTGCAAGTTCAGAAGAATTGGCAACTTTAATTCAAAGTATCACTAAGAATTGTAGTTCCATGAAACAGGAAGCAGAAAATATGGTATCTGATTTGAATAGGTTTATTGTTGAATAAATTTGATGCTGATGTAAAATATATTAAAACATTGACAAATCACACAAATAATATATAATATACATATAAGTTAATTTATGTATTTGGAGATGATTAATTAATGATAAATAATGTTACTAAAAAGGTTTGCAATGGCGTGATAAAGTATGTTGCAGAAGATGGAAAAGAATTTGATACCCAGGTATCTGCAATAGATTATTCAAATCTTTTAAATGAAAAAGAAAGACATGATAAATGTGATAAAAAATTAAGAGTTCATTTAGATGTTCCTTATTTATTAAATTTGCTTGATCGTATGAAAAACCGTAGTGAAAATGACGTATTATATTTCAAGCTTAAAGGTCCTGAAGATTTAAAACTGTTAGCAGAAAGTTACTGGGATTGGAATCCTAATTTATTAGAATTAGAAGGTTCTATTGATTATCCGGATATTATTATGTTTTATGATAATGGAGAAGATATTGTTAGTTTGCCATTAAAAACAACTTTTGAAAAAATTAATAAAGAACTCGAAAAGTCCTTTTTGATTTTTTAAGAAAAGTAGCTGTAAAAATTGACTGTTTTAAATTTCAATAAAATTCAAGGTTATTATATTCATATAATGACTTTTGAACCAGTTATTAACTGGAAAAAAATTTTATTACCTCATATAATATTGATTAATCAGGGAGGGTGTTTATATATGAAGGTAATAAAAAAGAATGGAGATATTCAAGAATTTAATAAAGAAAAAATAAGTATCAGCATTTATAATGCATCATGTGATACAGAATATGGTTTCTTAAATAGTTCAGATCTTAAGGTCATATTAGATGATATATTGATTACTTTGTATAGTATTAGAGAAAATGATGGGTACACTTCAAGTTATGAAATATATGGTATAACTGTTAATTCATTAAAGAAAAACGGTTTTCATAAAGTTATGGAATCATATTCTGCTCTTTAAGTAGAGCTTAAAGAGCATCCTAATACAAAATTTAGGATGCTCTTTTTTATAATATATTTTACTGTTTGCTTAATAAGATTTTTTTAATCATCCAACTAATATATTCCGGAGGTGTTCGTTGCCCTTGTTCCCAGTGAGATAGTGTGCTTAAGGGAATATGAAATAATTTTGCAAATTTTGCTTGCGATAAATTTGTTAAATGGGTGCGGATCTCTTTTATATTAATATTCATGTTAAGTATATTATTTTTGTTTCGCTTAATTATTTCATTAGATATCATGTTGTCTTTATTAATATTAAGTTTTATTGTTAATAATGCAGCTTCTTTGTCCATATTCTTTTTCGACCATACAGCTCCATCTTCATTATCTGGTAGGAATAGGGTATAAGTATTATTGTTCATATAAGTACCTTCTTTCTTAATTTAATGAGTTCTAATGCAATTAAGCATTAGAACCTTTATTTTTAGCCAAAACATATTATGTTATTATTTTTATTTAGTATAGATAGTACACAATGCTTTATATATCTACTTATTGCCTGTGTTACACCATTACCAATTTGTTGTTGTTTGGAATTCAAGGTATTTCCCATAATCTTAAAATCTTTATCTAATCCCATAATAGCAGATGCTTCGGCTACTGTTAGGATTCGGTTTTCTTCTGGATGTAAAAGATTAGTTTTTCTCCAGTTTGTAATTGTTGGTGATGGTTCATTCCAGGATAATCTTCTATATGTATTGGAATGTGTGGTTTTTTTGAATTTATGTAGTCTTTCAGGTATGTCCTGCCAGTTTCCGCCTTGTGGTACATAACTCATTTTTTCTACCGTAGCCTTATTTGGCTTTGTAACATCATTATAATTATACCAGGAAGATGTAACCTTTGATAATGCATCTCTTACGGTTTGTACTATAGATAATTTAATACTTGGGAAATTAAATTTTTCAAATTTATTTCCTATTATAATAGCTCTTTTTCTTATACTGTAACCGCCTACTTTATCATCTTCAATAACAGCAGTAGATATATGATAAGAAGATAAATTTTCAAAAACCTTACTTATATATAAACCATGATCTTTAGTTAATAATTGAGGAACATTTTCAATTACGAAAACATCAGGGCTTTTAGCTTTTACTATGCGTATATAATCATCAATAAGTAATCTTTTATTCAATGATTCGATAGAGTTCTCATTATGTCTATTCTCGTTAGAATAACCTTGACAACAAGGACCACCTACACATACATTAATATCAGGAATTTCATCTGGTGATACATTTCTAATATCCTTACATACAATATGATTTCCTATGTTTTCTTTATATGTCATACATGCATTTTCATCAAAATCCACACCATATACAATATTAAAGTGTTCATCTTTGCTGAATGTATAATCTAATAATCCAGCTCCAGAAAATAGAGAAGCTACATTATATACCTGCGAGAGCTTAGATGAAAGAGTATTAGTATAAGTATTTTCTTCTGATAAAATACTCGAAAAGCCTACAGCATCAGATAATACAATTTCACCTGTTTTTTCAAGAATATCTTCTAATTTTATTACATTGCTTTTTACCTTTTCTTTTATCTTTTTATAGGTATGTACAATGATCTTATCTTCTCTTATATCAATTTCTAAATAATCAGCAGTACTGCATAATTCTTTAACTTCTTTGCTTCTTATATCATACAGTGCTTTGAAATTCTTACCGGATTTTTTTCTGCTGACAGTCATGTTTCCATTATGGTCAGGGACAATAATTATATTTCTGTTCTTTTTATCTATAAAATAACGATATTTTGTACCTATTAATTCCTTATCATCTAATGAGAATGTAAGTCCTCTTGAACTTTTCTTTAACTTTTTGTTCATTGTAATTCACCTCTCTTAATATAACTCAATGGGATTATAGTTATATTATATCTCATTGGGATATAAAAATCAATATAAATGTTGACATATCACACAAAAGATATATAATATATGTGTAAGATATTTTACATATTTTGGAATGCTTTTAGAAAGCGTTAGAGGTTGTTGAGTTGTTAGGAGGTATGGTATGTATCAAACTATTTATAAGATTGAGATTCTGAAAGAATATCTAGCAGGAGTAATAGCTAATTATTTTCAGTACATGAAGGATAATAAAACTTCTATTCATATTCAGGAAAATTATAATAGGCTTAGAGAAATATATAGTAGCATTATTTTTGTTGATGATATGAATGAACTAAATGAACTTGAAAAGGAAATCAAAGAGTATAAGAGGTATATAGATGAATTACAGTTATAGCGATGAGGAATTTAATAATGTTGCAAAGGAAATATATAATCTATTGACTTATAATAAAAATATTTGTAATAAGAAAACAGCTATTCTTACTGGTGGTCAACCAGGTTCAGGAAAAACTACATTACAGAAAATAGCCCTAAAAAATAACCCAGATATTGTGGTGATAAATGGAGATGAATTTAGGGAATATCATCCTAGATATAAAGATATTATTAGAAATGAATTAGATTTTGTACCTTTTACTCAGAAATTTTGTAATAGAATGGTTGAATATTTGATTGATAAATTAAGTGATGAAAGATACTGTTTATTAATTGAAGGAACTTTAAGAACAACAATTGTGCCACTTAAGACAAAGATACAGTTAAAAGAAAAGGATTATAAGGTTGAATTATATGTTATGGCAGTTTCTAAAGAGTTATCTTGGCAAGGAGTAATAAATAGATATAATGATTTACTTAAGATAGGTGGAGATGCTCGTATAACATCAAGAAAATCACATGATTATGTTGTGGAACATATATCAGAGAATGTCGATTATCTTTTTCTTAATGGTAATTTTGATAATATAAAGTTATTTACAAGGGAAAAAGAGTGTATATATGATGCAAAAAGGGATAATACCATGCCGGGGGTTATTTTGAACAAGGTTCTTAATGATAAAAATGATAGATATTTTGAAAAGGTAAGAAAAAATAAGTTTAGCAGATAGAAGATATTCATGAAAGAGACAACGATTAAGTAAAGGAGATGGTTCAAAATGAAAAGACATGAGATTACAAATATTTTGTCTTTATCAGTACAAAAACATATCAATCCTAAAAATGATACAAGGATTTATATGGCTAGGGAAGTGTCTTTCGATCATGCAACTGGACATGCTGTCAGGGTAGACTTTATGCAGTTTAAACCTTTAAATAATTCTGTATCCGGAATTGAAAAGGGTGATTTCTATTGTTATGAAGTTAAATCTTCTATTGAAGATTTTCACTCAAAGAATGGCCATAATTTCATAGGAGATTATAACTATTATGTAATGCCGGAAGATGTGTATGAAAAAGTCAAAAATGAAATTCCGTTTGGAGTAGGTGTATTTGTGCCAGACGGTTATAACGGAGAATGGTATGATTTAAAATCCGTAAAAAAAGCCAAGAGAAAAGATAGAAGTAAATCTAATCTGGAAATGCTGTTGATGATGTTTAGATCATCTGCACGAGATAATTACAAAAAGGAAGTGCTTGAATAATGTTAGAACATAATAAAGTTTACAATGAAGATTGTTTTACAGGTTTGCTTAAAATAGATGATAAATCAATAGACTTTATTTTTACAGACCTTCCATATAATATGACTGCTATGGATTGGTACAGATATGAATGGGTTATAGAAAAAACCAGAGCAACAGGTCATTTAAATGCAAAAAAAATGCCTATGAAAGCGCATGAAAATGTATTGATATTTTATGAGAAATTACCTACATATAATCCTCAGAAAACTTCTGGACATGCTCCAGTACATTCTTATACAAAGCATAAGGGTGATGGCAGTAATTATGGACAAACCTATGCAGGTATTTCAGGTGGGGGAAGTACAGAAAGGTATCCAAGAGATGTATTAACCTTCAAATGGGATACAAGGAAAGAGAATCTGCATCCATGCCAAAAACCATTGGAAGCATGTAAGTATTTTATCAAGACTTATACAAATCCAGGAGATTTAGTTTTAGATTCATGTGCCGGAAGCTGTACAACAGCTCTTGCAGCGTTAGAAACTAGAAGACAATTTATCTGTTTTGAAAAAGATAAGGGGATTTTTAATATTGGAAGGAATAGAATCTTAGATACTTATTATTAAAGTTAAAATATAAGATGTCATAATATATGTTCATTTAAAGGGGGAGAA
>OGRK01000755.1_pt1 | contig 26661 bp, 20 predicted proteins | sample 1553471 | NCBI WGS metagenome assembly OGRK01 (sample SAMEA2580080, study PRJEB22360) | human gut metagenome | biome: human gut; feature: human-associated habitat; material: faeces | place: Denmark | collected 2008/2010
CGTGAAGATTCATTCGTCGGCACCGTCAATTCATCTGATCAGGGCAAATATTGAGACGGAGATCGCACCGATTGTAGGAGATGAAAAGCAGGCAGAGGACCTGATCACTTATATTCATCAGATGGCGAGTGAGGAAGATGGTATTTGGAATACCAATATCTTTGGTAAATCGGTGGAAGATCTGGTGATGGATGGTATGCGGAATAAAATGGCAGTGATCAATGATGAGAGCCAGACCAAGCTGCAGGATACGATGCAGAAGATTGTCAATGACAGTAATGGCGGACTGGTGTGTATAATTATCTGAAATTCGGGTTGCTTTTTTAAAGCGTAGGTGTATAATAAACACAGAAAAAGATGACAAAGATGTCAGAATCGTACGGATAGTGCGTATTCTGGCATCTTTTTTGCGCAAAGAGCGTTTTAAAAGTGGCTCTGAAGAAAAGAAAAAGGAGAAGAAGAAAATTTATACAGAAAATAAAATTGGGCGCTACGTGCAGTTCCTCATAGAGCGGGAAGATTTTTTAGAACTGGTTGCCAGCTGGCTTCTTTCCATAGAGGACGAGCGCATGCAGCTGTTAAGGCAGTTTATTTTTGAAGTGGAGTTATCGGAAACCGAAGAATTAAAAAATGTTTTGTATCAATATGGGAGTTATCTCACAGAGAAAAACTATCTGGAGAGAAAGTTTTTCGAATACATGGCAGAGCTGGTGCGGAAAATGGAACAGAATCGCAGGGCAGCGGCTTTGCCGGCAGCAATAGAATAAAGGGGGAATCCTACCGGAGTTTGTGCAAAAGGAGACTGTAGTGCTGAGCAGTCTCTTTTTTTCTGTACAAGAAGTGCTGGATATTGTTAAAAAAGTGTCTAAAAGAAAATAATATCTTGTGTTAGTCAGGGGCAAACGTATATAATGATACAAAAGGTCTGATGCCGGAAAATAAAAAGGTTCCGGTATCCGAAGGATTATTATTAATGGAAAAGAGGAAAACAGATCATGGATATCATAGTATTAGCAGGTGGGCTCAGCACAGAGCGGGATGTGTCATTTAAGACAGGAAGCATGGTTGCTTCTGCATTAAAAGAAAATGGACACCGGGTGATCTTGCTGGATGTGTTCATGGGTTACAGTGATAAAGAGGAAAATCTGGATGGCATTTTTGACCGTGCAGATGCAATCAGTGTAAAAGTAGACAACATTCCGGAGGTAGCACCGGATCTGGCAGCCGTAAAAGCTTCCAGAAAGGATCAGTCCCCATGCTTTTTCGGACCGAATGTAATCCGTATGTGCCAGATGGCAGATATCGTGTTTATGGCACTGCACGGAGAAAACGGAGAGAACGGAAAGCTACAGGCAGCTTTTGATCTGCTTGGTGTAAAATATACCGGAAGTGATTATTTGAGCAGCGCGATTGCCATGAATAAAGGTATGGCAAAACAGCTGTTTGCAAGTGCGGGAATTCCTGCACCGAGAGGCATTGCCATGAAAAAAGAGAATCGTGAGGATGATGTGACAAAGCTTCCGCTGACACTTCCGTGTGTTGTAAAGCCATGCTGCGGAGGGTCCAGTATCGGCGTGACGATTGTCAGGGATGCAGCAGAGTTTAAGAAAGCACTCGATGAAGCGTTTCACTGGGAAGATGAGCTGGTCATTGAGGAATATGTCAAGGGACGTGAGTTCTCAGTTGGTGTGATTGAAGGAAAGGCACTTCCGGTCATTGAGATTGCGCCGATTCAGGGCTTCTACGATTACAAGAATAAATACAAAGCGGGCAGTGCGGTAGAGACCTGTCCGGCGGATCTGCCCGAGGAGGTTTCTGCGCAGATGCGTAAATATGCAGAGCAGGTAGCCGAAGTAATTGGACTGGATACCTATTCCCGTTCAGATTTCCTGCTGGATGAAAATAATCATATGTATTGTCTGGAGGCAAACACTCTGCCGGGGATGACACCGACAAGTCTGCTGCCACAGGAAGCTGCTGTCATTGGAATCAATTTCAATGAGCTGTGCGAGAAGCTGATTGCCATTTCCATGAAAAAGTATGAGGGATAATCATGTTTGGATGTTTTTATAAAAACGAACTGGAAAATAAAATGCCGGGGATGACAATTGAAAATATTGCAGCGGCATGTGAGGGGACGTTTGTCGGGGACCGGGACCTGGTTACGAAGGAAATTGCCGGAGCAGTGACCGACAGTCGCCAGGTACAAAAAGATTATCTGTTTATTCCGATCAAAGGGGCACGTGTGGATGGTCATGATTTTATCCCGCAGGTATTTGAAAAGGGAGCACTGGTAGTGCTTTCGGATCATGCACTGCCGGAAGAGACGGGACCCTATATTCTGGTAAGTTCCACAACAGAAGCGATGAAAAAAATTGCAGTTTTTTACCGGACACAGTTATCCTGTAAAGTGGTTGGAATTACGGGAAGTGTCGGAAAAACAAGCACCAAGGAAATGATAGCTTCCGTTTTGGAACAGCGGTATAAAGTGCTTAAGACAGAGGGAAACTTTAACAATGAGATCGGACTTCCGCTCACTATTTTTAAGATTCGCGCAAAACACGAAGTCGCGGTACTGGAAATGGGAATTTCCGATTTTGGAGAGATGCACCGTCTGGCAGCGATGGCACGGCCGGATATCGGAGTGATCACAAATATTGGTTTGTGCCATCTGGAAAATCTTGGTACAAGAGACGGAATTCTGCAGGCAAAGACAGAAATGTTTGACCATCTGCAGGTCGATGGAACCGTAATTTTAAATGGAGATGATGATAAGCTTTCCACGAAAAAAGAGGTAAACGGAAAACCGGTAATTTTTTATGGAGTGGGGGCGGATTCCGCATTTGATATCAAAAAAGATATTTATGCGACAGACATTGAAAATCATGGACTCGAAGGAATGTGTGCAAAGATCCATACGCCACAGGGCGATTTCGATGCGAAGATTCCGATTCCGGGTGAACATAATGTATACAATGCGCTGGCAGGAACTGCGGTCGGACTGCAGCTGGGACTTTCCATCCGGGAGATTGCACAGGGCATTGCATCTGTGCAGACCATTGCCGGGCGCACCAATCTGCTGCATGTAAAGGGAATGACCGTGATCGATGACTGTTACAATGCAAATCCGGTATCCATGAAAGCATCTATCGACGTGCTGGCACATACGTCGGGCAGACGGATTGCGGTGCTTGGCGATATGGGCGAACTTGGAGCAGAGGAAAAGGAACTTCACAGAAGTATCGGAAAGGCAGTTGCCGCTTCCGGGATTGATGCATTGTTCTGTGCGGGTACACTTGCGGAGGAATATGCCAGCGAGGCAAAAGCAAATCCAGAGTGTGAGGTACATTATAAGAAAACCCGTGAAGAGATGACGGAGGAACTTCTGGCATATGTAAAAGAAGGAGATACCGTACTGGTTAAGGCTTCTCATTTTATGGAATTTCCAAAAGTTGTTGAGGCACTGACCAAAGAATAAATAAATTTATATAAGAAAGAAGAGGAACAAATATTATGGCAAATCCAGTAGTTACATTTACAATGGCGGACGGCAAAGTGATGAAGGCAGAGCTGTATCCGGAAGTTGCACCAAATACTGTAAATAACTTTATTAGTCTGGTTAAAAAAGGCTTCTATGATGGTCTTGTATTCCACAGAGTCATCCGCGGATTTATGATTCAGGGCGGCGACCCACAGGGAACCGGAATGGGCGGTCCTGGCTATTCCATCAAAGGAGAATTTACCTATAACGGTTTTTCCAATGATTTAAAACATACACCAGGTGTTCTTTCCATGGCTCGCGCAATGGATCCAAACTCAGCCGGAAGCCAGTTCTTCATTATGCATGAAACTTCCCCACATCTGGATGGACAGTATGCTGCATTTGGAAAAGTAACTGACGGACTTGACGTGGTAAATAAAATCGCTGAAGTTCCAACTGACTACAGTGACCGTCCTCTTGAACCACAGATGATTCAGAACATGACTGTAGATACTTTCGGAGTTGAATATCCGGAACCGTAAACGGTATAATTTTATCAGTCTTCAAATGTAAGAACTTCTTTATCAAGAATGGCATAATACAGTTCTTTTTCTGCCGTGACAGAAGCTTTTCCGCTCGTTGCCTCCGTCACGGCTTTTTTTATGCGTTCTTCTTCTTTTTTCGGAACTAATACTTCAAATTCTACACTTTCTGTATATCTTGAATCTAAAATCGGAAGATTCTCCTGCCCAAACAGATACTGCAGTTTTCCGACTCCATTATAATCTGTTCCAACTAACAGACATACTCCATGGTTTTTGGTAATTAAAATACTGTTTTTTAATCCTTCCTGAACGGCTTTTGAATATGCCCTTACAAGTCCTCCCGTTCCCAGCAGAGTTCCGCCAAAATATCTGGTTACTACAACCGCAATATTATACAGTTCTTCTCCAAGCAGAACATCAAGCATTGGTTTTCCTGCCGTTCCCTGTGGTTCTCCATCATCACTGCAGCGCATAAACTCTTTTCTTTCTCCAATCACATAAGCATAGCAGTTATGTCTGGCATCCCAGTATTTCTTTTTTATCTCTTCAATAAATTTTAAAGCTTCTTCTTCTGTTTTTACCAGACGGACAGTTGCGATAAAACGTGACTTTTTTTCTACGATTTCGCCCTCTCCGCCCTGATAGACTGTCCTATATTGTTCTAACATCTTTCTTATCCTTACCTGATTCTTTTTAAATTTTCTTCATCATACCACAGAAATTTACAGGTGCAAAGCAATAATTTTCCCCTGAAAAGTATCAAAAAGTGTGAATTTTATCAAGTTAGACTTTATTTCGCACAGGGCATTTGCTATAATAAACCGGTAAAGGAGGCAAAATACATGAATTTTGGAAAACGTGCGACAAACAGAAAACGAAATGCCCTGTCCTCCCACTCCACAATGATAGGGAAAAAAGCAAATGTTTCTGTTCTACGCATTCTGTTTATTTCACTGATTGCAGTTTTTACCATCTGCTTATGCATCGGGGTAGGAGCTTTTCGAGGTCTGATTGACAGCGCACCGGATATCAATGATGTCAATATCATGCCTGTCGGCTCTGCAACTTTCATTTATGACTCAGACGGCAATCAGCTTCAGAAACTCACTGCGCCTAATTCCAATCGTATGCCGGTATCGATTGACCAGATTCCACTTGATTTACAACATGCAGTTGTTGCAATCGAGGATGAGCGATTCTACGAGCATAACGGAATTGACCTCCGCGGTATTATGCGCGCCGCTGTAAAAGGTATTACGCATGGATTCAATTTTTCAGAAGGTGCCAGTACCATTACACAACAGCTTTTGAAAAATAATGTGTTTACCGACTGGACAAATGAATCTACAATTGAACGTTTTAAACGAAAATTTCAGGAGCAGTACCTTGCAGTCCAGTTAGAAAAGGAACTGAAAGACAAACAGACCATTCTTGAAAATTATTTGAACACAATCAATCTTGGAGATGGAAATTATGGAGTGCAGGCAGCCGCACACGGATATTTTAATAAAGATGTCAATGAACTGACCCTTTCAGAGTGTACGGTTCTTGCCGGAATCAGCCAGAACCCAACCCGCTATAATCCTGCTACAAATCCTGAGGAAAATGCAAAGCGTCGAAAAGAAGTACTCGACCACATGCTTGCCCAGAATTATATCTCGCAGGAGCAATACGATGAATGTCTTGCTGACAATGTTTATGAAAGAATTCAGCAGGTAGAGGCAGAAACTTCTCAGGAAGACACCACTTACAGTTACTTTGTCGATGAACTGACCAAACAGGTTGTCAGTGACTTAAAGACCCAGAAAGGATATTCTGACCAGCAGGCTTACAATGCACTTTACAGTGGCGGACTTCGTATTTATACGACTCAGGACCCTAATATTCAGCAGATTTGTGATGAAGAATATTCGAATCCTGCCAACTTTCCTTCTGGTACTCAGGTGGAACTGGAATATGCACTGACAATCCGCCGTCCGAACGGAACGGAAGAAAACTTCAGTCAGGAAATGATGCAGTCTTATTTCCAGCAGCAGGAAGGAGAAAATTTCAATCTGCTCTTTGACAGCGCAGAACAGGCTCAGAATTATATCGACACCTACAAAGCTGCTGTTACCTATGATGGCTCTGAAGTGCTCTCAGAAAGCATTACAATGGCACCTCAGCCACAGTCATCTGTGGTAATCATGGATCAGCACACCGGATATGTAAAAGCGATTGTCGGCGGACGCGGGGAGAAGACCAGCAGTCTTTCCTTAAACCGTGCAACATCCACTCTAAGACAGCCTGGTTCTACTTTCAAATTAGTATCCACTTATGCACCTGCTTTAAATGAATGCGGAATGACTCTTGCAACCACTTATACAGATAAACCAATCACTTATAAAGACGGTACACCGGTTAAGAATGCAACAAATTCTTATCGCGGAGAAACAACCATCCGCGAGGCAATTATTCATTCTATTAATACCGTAGCTGTTCAGTGCTTTACCGATGTCACTCCACAACTTGGATATGAGTATCTGAAGAAATTCGGATTTACCACTGTTTATGACAATATCAGTATTAATGGTAAGATTTATACTGACATTCAGCAGCCAACTGCGCTGGGCGGTATTACGCGCGGTGTCAGCAATCTGGAACTGACTGGCGCTTATGCTGCAATTGCTAATTCCGGAACTTATATCAAACCAATGTTTTATACTAAGATTCTGGATGAGGACGGAAATGTTGTCATCGATAACACTCCGGAAGAAAGAAAAGTCATTAAACCAAGCACTGCTTATCTTTTAACCAGTGCAATGGAGGATGTTGTAAGCGAAGGTACCGGTACAAGACTTCAGCTTTCTAATATGCATGTTGCAGGTAAAACCGGTACAACCGATACCTACAATGATGTATGGTTTGCAGGATTCACACCATATTACACCTGTACAATCTGGTCTGGATATGACGATAACACCAAGATCCCGGATACCGGAAATTACAGAACCTATCATCAGGACTTATGGAATCGTATTATGAGCCGGATTCATGAAAATCTTGAAGATAAAGATTTTGACAAGCCGGCTACTGTTGGTGAAGCAACTGTCTGCAAAGACACCGGGATGCTTCCAACTTACAATTGTCCGACTGTAACAGAACTGTTTGATACCACCGAACTTCCAACCAAGCGCTGTACCAAACATGGCGGTGGTGGTAGCAGCCGAAGCTATAGTTCTTACAGTTCAAGAAATTCCTACAGTTATTCGGATAATGAAGATGACGACGAAGAAGATGATACCGATTCTTCTTCCTCTGATGACGAGGAAGATAATACCGATAACGAAGAAGAATAAACTGTAAAAATTTAAAAACACAACAAAAAAGACTCCGTTCTCGAAAAAGTTGAGAACAGAGTCTTTTTATTTACTATCCTGATTTTTTACTACAATCTTCTTAATTATCTTTGCTTAAAATTAATTTTGCAGCTCCATAAATTCCAGCATCATTTCCCAGTGTTGCCAGTTTAATCGGAGTTTCTTTGCTTGCAGTAAATGCATGTGCTTTATAATATTTTTCTACTGCATCAATTAAAACTTGTCCGGCTTTTGATACCCCACCACCGATTACAAATACATCAGGGTCAGAAACACAGGCGAATACAGCCAGTGCATTGCCAAGATAAGCAGCAAATTTATCAACAATTTTACCTGCCAGTACATCCCCTTCTTTATAGGCATCGAATACACTCTTTGCTGAAATATTTTTTACAGTTCTAAGCACAGAATCTTCTGTTTCACTTTCCAGCGCCTCTTTTGCAAGACGTGCAATACCGGTTGCAGAAGCATACTGCTCCAGACAACCCTTATTTCCACAGTTGCATGCTTTGGTTTCTGCCGGATTTACAAACGCATGACCGATTTCGCCGCCTGCCCCGTGCGCTCCGGTTACAATTTTTTCATTTACGATGATTCCACCGCCTACACCCGTACCTAAGGTGACCAGAATCAGGTTCTTTGCACCCTGTCCGCCACCTTTCCACATTTCACCAAGCGCTGCAACATTTGCATCATTTCCGGCTTTTACTGCAAGTCCGGTTAAATCACCAAGTTCTTTTTCAATATTTTTTCTTCCCCAATGAAGATTCACGGCGCATGGAATTTCTCCTGTTTCTTCTACCGGTCCTGGTACACCGATTCCAACACCTGCAACTTCTGCCTTATCAATTTTCTTTTCTTCAATTTTTGCAAGAATTGTTGCCGCTATATCCGGAAGAATTGCTTCTCCATTATTTTCTGTACGGGTCACAATCTCCCATTTTTCTTCTACTGTTCCATCCGTCTGAAACAGTGCACATTTTACAGTTGTACCACCAAGGTCAATTCCAAAACACCACTTTTCCATTATTCATCTTCCTCTTTTCTCTTTTTTGACATATTTTCCTGTACACGACGATACAGTTCCTGAGCTGCATTATAGCCCATCTTCTTCTGTCTGTGGTTAACCGCAGCCGACTCTACAATAACAGCCAGATTTCTACCTGGACGAATTGGCAGAGAATGGCATACTACACGGTTTCCCAAAAATTCAGTATACTCTTCTTCCAATCCAAGACGGTCATATTCTTTGTCTTTATCCCACTCTTCCAGCTTGATAACCAAATCAATAGACTGAGTATCTTTTACACTTTCTACACCAAACAGGGTCTTTACATCAATAATTCCAATACCACGCAGTTCAATAAAGTGACGGGTAATATCCGGTGCAGAGCCAACCAATGTTGCATCACTGACACGACGAATTTCTACAACATCATCGCTAACCAGACGGTGACCACGTTTGATTAACTCCAGGGCAGCTTCACTCTTACCGATTCCACTTTCACCCATAATCAGTACACCTTCACCATATACATCGACTAATACGCCATGAATGGAAATGCACGGTGCAAGCTCTACATTCAACCAACGGATAATCTCTGCCATAAAGGTAGAAGTTGTCTGGTCAGTTACAAAAATCGGCACATCATATTTAATTGCAAGATTAATCATATCTTCATCCGGTTCTGTCTTTGTACTGAAAATCACACACGGAATTTTACTTGCTACAAAACGTTCAAACGCTTCCATCTTCTTTTCTCTGGATAAATGCAGAAGATATGTGTATTCTACATATCCGATAATCTGAACTCTTTCATTTTCAAAATGTTCCAGATATCCGGTCAGCTGTAATGCTGGACGGTTAATATCCGGCAGGGTAATCCTCTTTTTTGAGATATCCACATCCGGTGTTTTATTATGCAGATTTAATTCCTGCACCATTTTGCTTAATTGTACACCTTTCACTTTTTAGGCCTCCTTGTTTTCCCTGAACGCAACCTTATGATAAACTATTTTTTGCGCACATTCGCTTTGATAATAGTTTATCATAAGGTGTTTAGAAGTTCAACTGCAACCATATCAAGAATTCGTCAACTTATGCCGTCAAAATCATATGTCAGTTCTTACAAATGTTTAACTTAAATTTCACGCATTTGCTTTATGAAAAAAGTCATACACTGCCTGCGCTGACTTTTCATTCATCGAAGAAACTTCAGCCAGTTCTTCCACTGTTGCCTCTTTTATTTTTTCCACACCCATAAAATGTTTCATCAAAGCTTTTCTTCTTGCCGGACCAATCCCTTCAATCTCATCAAGCACAGAATGAATCTGATTTTTACTTCTCAAAGAACGATGATATTCAATTGCAAACCGGTGTGCTTCATCCTGGATTCTTGTAATCAATCGAAACGCTTCACTGTCTTTTTCAATCGGAATTTCCTGATTTTGATAATAAAGACCTCTGGTTCTGTGTTTATCATCCTTTACCATTCCACAAACCGGAATCTCAAGTTTTAATTTTTCAAGCACGGACAACGCAGAATGAACTTGTCCCTTTCCTCCATCCATTAGAATCAAGTCCGGAAATTTCGTAAAGCTTCCATACTGTTCTTCCTGATTTTTTTCTTCCTGCTGTTGTTTTTCTTCCATTCCATGTTCAAATCGTCTTGTCAGCACCTCTTCCATGCTTGCATAATCATTTGAACCTTCCACAGTCTTTATCCGAAATTTGCGGTAATCACTCCGCTTTGGTTTTCCATTTTCATACACAACCATTGAACCAACCGACAAAAATCCACTGATATTGGAAATGTCATAAGCCTCCATTCTCTGCGTACTTGAAAGATTTAAAAGTTTACTGATTTCTTTTACCGCCCCGATGGTTCGTCCTTCTTCCCGCTTTAATCGTTCTTTATCTTTTTCAAGTACCAGCCTGGCATTATTTTTTGCAAGTTCTACTAATTTTTCTTTTGTTCCTTTCTTTGGCACACGAATCTGTACCTTTGTTCCTCTACGGTTTGAAAGCCAGGTTTCGATTATTACACGATCCTCAATTTCGCTCTCAATCATAATTTCCTTTGGAATCATTGCAGTTCCTGCATAAAACTGTTTGATAAAACTCGATAAAACCACTGCTTTTTCTTCTCCTGCCGTGTGTAAAAAGAAATGGTCTCTTCCAATCATTTTTCCTCCACGGATAAAAAATACCTGAGCTACTACATCGTCATTTTCCTGTGCCACTGCAATCACATCCCTATCTTCTCCATGCTGGTCTGTGATTTTCTGACGCTCTGCAATCTTTTTTACGCTCTCTATTAAATCACGATACTGTGCCGCATCTTCAAAACGCAGTTCTTCGGACGCCCTTAACATCTTTTGTTCCAGTTCTTTTAAAATTTCTTTATGATTTCCATTCAAAAACGAAATCAGCTCTTCTACCTTTTTATGATACTCCTCTTTTGAAATATACCCCTGACAAGGCGCCTCACACTGATGAATCTGATAATACAGACAGGGTCTTTCTTTTTTGATGTCCTTTGGCAGATTTCGGTTGCAGGTTCTTAGATGGTATAGTTTTGTTACAAGCTCCACCACATCTTTTACTGCAAGACCGCTGGTATACGGGCCATAATACTTTGCTTTATCCTTCTTTATCTGCCGTACAATCTGAATCCTCGGATATTCTTCCTGCAAAGTTACTTTGATAAATGGATAAGTCTTATCATCCGTTAACATGGTATTATATTTTGGTTTGTGTTCTTTAATTAAATTACATTCCAATACCAGTGCCTCTAACTCTGAATCCGTTACAATGTATTCAAATCTTGCAATCTGTTCCACCATCTGTTCTTTCTTTATCCCCAGATTTCGACTGCTTTGAAAATACTGCCGAACACGATTTTTTAAACTGATTGCCTTTCCAATATAGATAATCGTATCCTCTGCATCATGCATAATATAAACCCCTGGTTTTCCCGGGAGCTTCTTTAATTCCTCTTCAATACAAAACAATTTTTCCCATCCTTTCTCCCTGTATTGAAAGAAGCTATCACATTCCTGCGATAGCTTCTCTGTTTCTTTAATCGTTTCTTTAATCATTTAATTCGTTTTTAGCCAGTACTACTTTTGGTGTTTCCTTTTCTTCCACCTTATTTTCTACGATACGCGGTTTTTCTTTTGGTTCGCTTTCTCCCTTGATTTCACGGAAAATCTTCATAAATTCTTTTCCGGTAATCGTTTCTCTTTCAATCAAGAATTCGGCAATCTTATCAAGCGCTTCTCGGTTTTCGCTTAAAAGCCGTTTTGCTTCATCGTAGGAATATTTTAACAATTTCATAACTTCATGGTCGATTTCTGTTGCAGTGGAATCTCCACAGTTCATCACGGCTCTGCCATCGAGATACTGGTTCTGCGTTTCCGCAAGTCCCATCAGACCAAAGCGTTCTGACATACCATATTGAGTAATCATGGCTCTTGCCACTTTGGTTGCCTGCTCGATATCATTTGCTGCACCGGTTGTAACGGTATCAAATACAATTTCTTCTGCTGCACGTCCGCCAAGATAACCAACCAGCATTGCCTCGAGTTCTTTTTTGGTATTTAAGTATTTCTCTTCTTCCGGAACATGCATTACATAGCCAAGTGCGCCCATTGTACGCGGTACAATCGTAATCTTCTGTACCGGCTCAGAATCTTTCTGGAGAGCGCTGACCAGTGCATGTCCGACTTCATGGTAAGAAACGATTCTTCTCTCTTCCATGCTTAAGATACGGTCTTTCTTTTCTTTACCAACTAATACAACCTCAACGGCTTCTAATAAGTCTTTTTGCGAAACCGCTTTTCTTCCATTTTTTACAGCAAGAATGGCAGCTTCATTAATCATATTTGCAAGGTCAGATCCGACTGCTCCTGAAGTTGCAAGTGCAATTCCCTCTAAATCAACAGTTTCATCTAAAGATACATTTTTCGCATGTACTTTTAAGATGCTGACACGACCTTTTAAATCCGGACGGTCTACAATAACACGTCTGTCAAAACGTCCCGGACGAAGCAGTGCAGGGTCTAAGACTTCCGGACGGTTTGTCGCAGCAAGAATCAAAAGCCCCTTAGAAGTATCAAATCCATCCATTTCTGCTAACAACTGATTTAAAGTCTGTTCCCTTTCGTCATTGCCTCCAAAACGGGAATCCCTTGTTTTACCAATTGCATCCACCTCGTCGATAAAAATAATACAAGGCGCATTTTTCTTTGCTTCTTCAAATAAATCACGTACTCGTGATGCACCGACACCGACAAACATTTCCACAAAGTCTGAACCAGACAATGAGAAAAACGGTACGTGTGCTTCTCCGGCAACTGCCTTTGCAAGCAGGGTTTTACCGGTTCCCGGAGGTCCTACCAGCAGTGCCCCCTTTGGAAGTTTCGCACCAATCTCGGTATATTTTCCGGGATTATGCAAGAAATCAACAACTTCCTGCAAGGATTCTTTTGCTTCATCCTGACCGGCCACATCTTTAAATGTAACTCCTGTTTCTTTTTGTACATAAGCTTTTGCCTTACTCTTGCCAACACCACCCATCATACCACCGCCTTTATTCATACGGCGGAAGAATAATGAAATCAGTGCAAACATTAGTACAACCGGCACAACAAAACTTAAAATTGCATATAAGAGTTCCCCTGCCATGTTTGGTTTTTCACGTTTGAACTCTACATTTGCCTCATCAAGTCGTTTTGTCAACTCATTTTCATCTTCCGTGGCAATAACGGTTTTTGTGCCATTCCCTAATTTCCCACTGTTTTTCAACGTTACTTTCAAATCATCAGAATTTATCACTACACTTTCTACCTGACCCTTATCAAGCAGTTGGATAAACTCACTATAGGAAATTTCGCTGGATACATTACTTGTCATTCTGGACAGCATATTCATTCCAAACAGACTGACCATAATACAGATTAAAAGTACCAGAAGGGATTGTTTATTCTTAGGTCCCTTATTATTATTCGGGTCCTGATTGCGGTTTTGATTTTGATCCATCTTATTCCTCCTCATTCTGTCCTTTCTATTATACGAATAGCTTGTTAAAAAATCAATTAAAAAACTCGCTTCAAATCTAAAACTTTCATGAATTTATTTGTTATTCTGCCAAAAGTTTCTTTTTTTTGTTTCCCCTACTAGAATTTTGCCTGCTCTTTGTAGTATAATAAATTTTGTATGAGTAAAAACAGAGTAAAAAGAAAGGCATAAAGAAAATGAAGATAGGATTTGATAACGAAAAATATTTATCTATGCAGTCTGAACACATTCGTGAACGCATCAACCAGTTTGACAACAAACTGTATCTTGAATTTGGCGGAAAGCTTTTTGATGACTATCATGCATCAAGAGTTCTTCCGGGATTTGCACCGGACAGCAAACTGCGCATGTTAATGCAGTTAGCCGACCATGCAGAAATTGTCATTGTAATCAGTGCTGGAGATATTGAAAAAAATAAAGTTCGTGGTGACCTTGGTATTACTTATGATGCTGATGTGCTGCGTCTTAGAGAAGTTTTTCAGGAGCGTGGACTTTATGTCGGAAGCGTTGCAATCACACAGTTTTCCGGTCAGCCGGCTGCTATTAATTTCAAAAAGAAACTGGAAAAACTCGGCATCAAAGTATATATTCTCTACTCCATTGATGGCTATCCAAGCAATATTCCGCTTATTGTTAGCGATGAAGGTTATGGAAAAAATGATTACATCGAAACAACAAGACCACTTGTAGTCATCACCGCACCTGGACCTGGAAGTGGAAAGATGGCAACCTGCCTCTCCCAGCTCTACCATGAACATAAACGTGGAGTTCATGCAGGATATGCCAAATTCGAGACTTTCCCAATTTGGAATATTCCGTTGAAACATCCTGTCAATTTAGCTTATGAAGCTGCAACTGCCGACTTAAACGATGTCAATATGATTGACCCGTTCCACTTAGAAGCTTACGGTGAAACAACAGTAAACTACAACCGTGACGTTGAAATTTTCCCTGTTCTTCGTGCAATTTTTGACCGTATTTTCGGAAAATGCCCATATCAGTCCCCAACTGACATGGGGGTCAACATGGCCGGAAACTGTATTATTGATGACGAAGCCTGCTGCGAAGCATCCCGTCAGGAAATTATCCGTCGTTACTATCAGGCAGTAGATGGACTTGCAGATGAGACTAAGACCCAGGACGAAGTGTTTAAAATTGAGCTGTTAATGAAACAGGCAAATATCTCCTTAGAAGATAGAAAAGTAACGGTTGCCGCAAAAAAACGTGCCGAAGAAACCGGAGCACCTGCTGCTGCAGTCGAATTAGACGATGGACGCATCATTACAGGAAAAACTTCTGATTTACTTGGTGCTGCTTCTGCGCTCTTATTAAATGCGTTAAAAGACCTTGCAGGGCTTCCTCACAATCTTCATGTAATTTCTCCGGCTTCTATTGAGCCAATCCAGAAATTAAAAACATCCTATCTTGGCAGCAAAAATCCTCGTCTTCATACAGATGAAATTTTAATTGCACTTTCAAGTTCTGCCGCAACCAGCGACGCTGCAAGACTTGCATTAGAACAGCTTCCAAAATTAAAAGGATGCCAGGTTCATTCTTCTGTTATGCTTTCTTCAACTGATAAAAAAACATTCCAGAAATTAAAAATGCAGGTAACCTGCGAACCGATTTTTGAACATAAAAAACTATATTAAGATTTCAAAAAGGGACAGACACAGCTAATCCGCTGTATCTGCCCCTTTCCTTTTTATTTACCAATTTTACCAATCAGAATTATCAATTAATCATCATAACCATTCGGGTTATTAGACTGCCATCTCCAGGAATCTTCACACATTTCTTTGATTCCATATTCTGCGGTCCATCCAAGTTCTTCTTTTGCTTTTTCTGCACTTGAATAGCAGGTTGCAATATCTCCAGGACGACGTGCTTTAATAACATAAGGAATTTTTACACCTGTTGCAGCTTCAAAATTCTTTACGATATCAAGTACGCTGTAACCTTTTCCAGTTCCTAAGTTATAAATCTTAAGACCTGCTTTTTCTTCAATTTTCTTAAGTGCTTTTACATGTCCTTTTGCAAGGTCTACTACATGGATGTAATCACGTACTCCTGTTCCATCCGGTGTATCGTAATCATTTCCGAATACACCCAGCTCTTTTAATTTTCCTACTGCTACTTGAGTGATGTATGGCATTAAGTTATTCGGAATACCGTTTGGATTTTCTCCGATTGTTCCGCTCTTATGTGCTCCGATTGGATTGAAATAACGAAGCAGTACTACGTTCCATTCAGGGTCTGCTTTCTGAATATCGGTTAAAATCTGTTCCAACATGGATTTTGTCCATCCATAAGGATTGGTACACTGTCCTTTCGGGCATTCTTCTGTAATTGGAACAAATGCAGGATCTCCATATACTGTTGCGGAAGAAGAGAAAATAATATTTTTTACTCCATGTTTTCTCATTACATCAACTAAAGTTAAAGTACCTGCAATGTTATTTTCATAATATTCCCACGGTTTTGCCACGGATTCACCAACTGCTTTTAAACCTGCAAAATGAATACAGGAATCGATGGATTCTTTCTCAAATACTTCATTTAATGCATCTCTGTCAAGAATATCTGCTTTATAGAAAGTCACCGGTTTTCCTGTGATTTTTTCTACTCTCTCCAGTGATTTTTCACTCGCATTACTTAAGTTATCTAAAACAACCACATCATAGCCTGCGCTCTGCAGTTCTACTACGGTATGGCTTCCAATATATCCTGCTCCACCTGTTACTAAAATTGCCATTTGTTGTTCCTCCTTTTAAAACCTCTAAGTTTTCTGTTTAGAAACATCTTTTATGTTCTATATTACTTTACCATTTTTTTTTGAAAAAGAAAAGCCTTAATTTATTTTTCCCATAAATATTCCGGATACAGACCTTCTGCTTTCATACGTTTAATTGCAGCCACAACTACCGGTTTGTCTTCTTTATAGGTTACACCATACCATTTATCTGTAGATTTTAAAACCTGAACAGTCGCTTTTTCTTCTGCCAGCAATTCTCCGACTACAGAAGGCAGGAAGTATTCACATTTTAACGGATTCTTTTCCAGATTTTCTTCTAAGAATTTCGGAAAACGATTTTTTAACTCTGTCAGCATACTCGGTGTAAATCCCCACATATTCATGGATACAATACTGTCATTTGGAAGTGCTGTCCATGTTTTTCCATCATCTTCTGTATATTCTGCCTGTTCTCCATGTTTTTCAATACGGGTTCTTTCACAGATTCCTACCAGATGACCGTTTTCATCCGTCTCGCAGACTCCTCTTGCCACATGTCCGTTTTCGGTCAATGTATTTTCCAGCACATAGCCAACCATAGTATAGCGGTATTTTTCATCATCTTCGTGTGTGGTTAAGAAATCATAGATTACCTGGAACGCATGAGAACCATAATAATCATCTGCATTGATAACTGCAAACGGAGCATCTACTTCGTTGATACAGCTTAAGATAGCATGACCTGTTCCAAATGGTTTGATACGTCCTTCCGGAACGGTAAATCCCTCCGGAATATTTTCCAGTTTCTGATAGACATAACTTACATCAATCACTTTGCTTAAGCGATCACCGATTGCTGCTTTAAAGTCTTTTTCATTTTCCTCTTTTATAATAAATACTACTTTTTTAAATCCTGCTTTTACTGCGTCGTAAATGGAAAAGTCCATAATGATATGACCCTGTTCATCTACCGGGTCAATCTGTTTTAATCCTCCGTAGCGGCTTCCCCTTCCTGCTGCCATAACGACCAATATCGGATTTTTCATAATCTATTTCCTCCTTATAAAATCATCAGATTTCTTTCTAATTTTACCACATAACTATCTGTATCGTAAAGCTGACTTGAATTTCTCAACGAAAAAAGAGCCATTTCTTCTAATTTCGATTCTTATTTATTTTATATGATGCTAGGGTCAAAAGGTCAAAAAGCCGTTCATGCTTGCATGATAAGGCTTTTGAACTTGGGACCCGCCAAACATGAGAAAGTAGCGATTTACGTAGTAAATCAGCGGATTTCGAATGTTTGCAGAATTGCGGGAGCTGCTTCGCAGCGGAGCAATTCGTAGGCATCAGTTGGGGGCAAAATACCTTTTGACCCCAATATCTTTATATTAATTAAAGCAGACTTAAAAGCTGTCCACTGAAATTAATTACAAAATGTAAATACATCGATGCTTTCAAAGTTCCATAACGTTTTACTACAGCACCAAGTACCATCCCCAATAAAAACGCATAGATTCCCTGTACCAGATTCAGATGAATCATACCAAAATAAAATGCCTGAATGATATTTGCCACCCAGAATGGAAACTCTTTTCTTAAAATCACAAGGCAGAGCCCCCTCATAAGCATTTCCTCTACAATCGGTGCCGTAATCACCACATAAAATACAGAAAAGAGACTCGGATTTCCACTTCCCAGACTCTCCATTACTTTTGTATAATTCTGCATCAAATCCGGTCGAACGATATACACAAGATTCAAAAGAAAACTGATTGCAAACTGGACAAAAATTCCTAATACTGCAAGTTTTAAAAGAACCGACAGATTCAGATTCTTTTGTTGATTCCAGACCGGATATTTTCCGCCTGCCCGCATCCGTTTATACCAGAATACCCCAATCACAAAAAATATAAGGTATGCCAGAATACTAATCAGGTACAGCCCTTCCTGTTCTAAAAATCCAGAAAGCCAGTTACCAAATACTGTTCCTGACACTGCAGTCATTCCAATCATTCCTGTAAAAGTACAGCCACATGAAACCAGAATTTCTATTATAAAATAAACTGCAATCGGTGTCAGACTTAATAATAATGTCTTTATCTTTCTGCTCATAATTCTTTAAAGTGAAACTGGCTGTTTCCCTGTGCATAATCTGCCACAATCTGTCCCTGTCCGTATAATTTATATTTATAAGTAACAAGCCCCTCCAGTCCAACCGGACCTCTTGCGTGAATCTTTCCTGTACTGATTCCTACTTCCGCTCCAAATCCATAACGGAATCCGTCCGCAAATCGGGTAGAACAGTTTTGATAAACCCCTGCGGAATCCACTAACTGCATAAATTTTTCTGCAATTTCCTGATTTTCTGTAAGAATACAATCCGTATGATGAGAACCATAATGATTGATATGTGCAATCGCTTCTTCTTCGTCTTCTACCAGTTTAACTGAAATCACCAAATCCAGATATTCTGTATGAAATTCTTCTTCTCCCATCACTTCACAAGAAATGATTTCACTAACTTCTTTTGTTCCACGAATTTTCACTCCTGCCTCTTTTAAAGCAGTTTCAAGTTCCGGTAAAAATTCTTTTGCAATTTCTCTGTGAACCAATAAGGTTTCCACCGCATTACAGGCTGCCGTATATTGAGTCTTTGCATCCACAATCACCGGAATGGCTTTCTTTTTGTCATATTCTTTGTCTACATAAATATGGCAGACACCATCTGCATGTCCCATAACAGGAATCTTTGTATGATTCATAATATACTGAACAAAAGAATTGGAACCTCTTGGAATCAATAAATCGACCGATTCATGACAGGATAAGAGTTCATCAATCTCATTATGTTGTTCTGCCTGAAGCATACAGCCTTCCGGCACTCCGGCCGAAGTCGCTGCCTTATAAATAATGTCAAACAAAATCTTATTGGTTCTTACAGTTTCTTTTCCGCCTTTTAAGATGGCGCAGTTTCCGCTTTTTAAGCAAAGTGAAGAAATCTGAACCAGCGCATCTGGTCTTGCCTCAAAGATAATTCCAATCACACCAATCGGACAGCTCACACGATAAAGATTTAATCCCTCATCTAACTGTCGTGCCAGCTGCACTTTTCCAAGCGGATCCGGCAGTTTGATTAATTCACTGATTCCGTTTACTACATCCATCAGTTTGTGTTCATCAAATTTCAGGCGTTTTTTCACCGCCGGTGCGATTCCCATTTCTTCTGCTGCTTCCATGTCTTTTTTATTTTCCAGAAAAATCATTTCCTTATTTAAAAGGAGAGCCTCCTTTACCTTTTCAAGTGCCAGATTTCTCTGCGCTTCTGAAAGTCCCGCCAGCTTTGGGCTGTCCTGCTTCATCTTTTTTGTTGCCTCTTTCATATTCATACTGCCGATTCCTCCTGATTTTCGGGGATAATTTTACTTCTTACCGCTCATTATAGCTCGAATTTTCTCTGCTTGCAATCCCAATTGGAACAAAGTACATCATGTACCCAATTTTACCAAATGAAAATCTAAATTTTTTCATAATCCTTATTTAAAAATAGACATAGCAGTGCTATAATGTTCACACGGCATATCATAGTGATATGCAATTTTTCATATTCTTTAATTGGAGGATTTTATGAACATTATTATAGTAGGGTGTGGAAAAGTCGGACGCACCCTTGCCGAACAACTCAGCAATGAAAAGCATAATATCGTCATTGTTGATATTATTGAGAAAAAAATTCAAGACACTACCGAAGACATCGATATTATGGGATTTCTCGGAAATGCATCAAGTATCAATACCCTTCTCGATGCCGGAATTGAAACAGCAGACCTTTTAATTGCCGTGACCGGTTCTGACGAACTAAACCTGCTTTGCTGCCTGATCGCAAAAAAGGTAAGCAAATGCCACACTATCGCAAGAGTGCGTAATCCGGTCTACAGCAAAGAACTTGGATTTCTCAAGCAGAGTCTCGGAATTTCCATGATTATTAATCCGGAACATGCTGCTGCGATTGAAATTGCACGTATCTTACGTTTTCCATCCGCAATTAAAATCGACACCTTTGCCAAAGGCCGTGTGGAATTATTAAAATTTAAAATTAAGCCGGAATTTAAATTAAACAATATGTCCGTTATGGAATTTGGTGAACGCTATAAAAACCTGATTCTGATTGGTGCAGTCGAACGTGGAGAAGAAGTCAGTATTCCATCCGGTAATTTTATTTTAAAGGATAATGATACTGTGTCTGTCATCGCTTCACCAATCAACTCCGCTTTGTTCTTTAAAAAAATCGGAATCCATACACATCAGGTAAAAAGCACCATGATTGTAGGCGGTGGTACTCTTTCTTATTATCTTGCCAAGATTCTCTTAAGTATGAAGATTCGTGTTTTAATTGTGGAATCCAACGCTGCCCGCTGTGAACAGTTAAGTGAATTATTACCGGACGCTACCATTATCCACGGAGACGGAACCGATAAAAATCTGCTCTTAGAAGAAGGATTGACCCGTGTGGAATCTTTTGTTACTTTAACTAATCTGGATGAAGAAAACATCCTGCTTTCTTTATTTGCCAAGAAAAACAGTAATGCAAAATTGGTTTCAAAAGTAAACCGGATTGCGTTTGATGATATCATTGAAGGTCTTGATATCGGAAGTGTGATTTATCCAAAATACATTACTGCCGATTATATTCTTCAATATGTCCGTGCCATGCAGAACAGTATCGGAAGCAATGTGGAAACCCTTTATCAGATTCTTGATAATAAAGCGGAAGCTCTTGAATTTTCCATCCACGATGACTGTCCGTTTTTAAATATCCCGCTGGCTGACTTAGATATCCGCGACAACCTCTTAGTTGCCTGCATTAACCGAAATGGTGTCATCCTGATTCCAAGAGGTCAGGACTCGATTCAGGCAAAAGATACAGTCGTTGTTGTCACTACAATAAAAGGACTCAATGATATTCAGGATATCCTGAAAAAATAGTTTACTTTATTACTAAAAGGAAAATCAAATTATGAATTATTCGATTATTGCTTATATCATTGGATGGATTTTAAACTTTGAAGCTTTATTTATGGCACTTCCCTGTATAACTGCAATTTTCTACCATGAACATTCCGGCTGGGCATTTTTCTTATCTGCTATGTTCTGCCTCTTAATTGGAATTCCACTGGTACAAAAAAAGACAAAAAATAAAATCTTTTATACCAGAGAGGGCTGTGTTACAGTTGCACTAAGCTGGATTATCCTTAGTATTATGGGTGCACTTCCATTTTTAATTGGCGGTGTTATTTCAAATCCAATTGATGCCGTATTTGAAACCGTCTCCGGTTTTACGACTACCGGTGCAAGTATTCTTCTGGATGTAGAATCGCTTCCAAAGTGCATGTTAATGTGGCGAAGTTTTACTCACTGGATTGGCGGTATGGGTGTTCTGGTCTTTATTCTCTGCCTGCTTCCATTAACAGGAGGTGACGGCGGTTATCATGTCAACCTGATGAAAGCCGAAAGCCCTGGACCATCTGTCAGTAAACTCGTTCCTCAGGTTCAGTCTACTGCCAAAATTTTATATTCGATTTATCTGACTTTAACCGTTATCGAATTTGTATTACTTTTATTTGGTAAAATGTCTGTTTTTGATGCACTTACCACCTCATTTGGTACAGCCGGAACCGGTGGGTTTGGCATTAAAAATGACAGTATAGCGGGTTACTCGCCTTATATTCAATATGTAGTTACGATATTTATGATTTTATTTGGAATTAATTTCAGTGCTTATTTCCTGCTTTTAAGCAAGAAACTCAGACAGGCAATCCATATGGAAGAAGTACGCTGGTATCTGATTATCATCTTTGCTTCCATTGTCTTTATTTCTTTTAATGCAAGAGCAATGTTTTCTACTTTAGAAGAAACCATAAGACATGTCTCATTTCAGGTAGCTTCGGTTATTACGACAACTGGTTTTGCTACAACGGACTTTGATTTGTGGCCGGAATTTTCACGTACGATTCTGGTTATTTTAATGTTTATTGGCGCTTGTGCCGGAAGTACCGGTGGTGGAATCAAGGTTTCCAGATTTATTTTATTAATCAAAACCATGAAAAAAGAACTTCACACTTACCTGCATCCAAGAAGTGTAAGAAAAATTCAGCTGGATGGCAAAGTGGTAGAACACAATGTCCTTCGTTCTACGAATGTTTATATGATTGCCTATATTCTGATTTTTGTGGCCTCGGTTTTACTAATCAGCCTTGATAACTTTGACCTTACCACAAACTTTACAGCAGTTTCTGCAACCTTAAATAATATCGGTCCGGGGCTTGAACTGGTTGGACCGACCCAGAACTTTAGCCTCTTTTCCAATGGAAGCAAGCTGATTTTGATTTTTGATATGCTTGCGGGACGTCTGGAATTGTTCCCACTTTTACTTTTATTTGTAAGAGATTCCTGGAGAAGATTTTAACCGAATGAAAGAAGTCTCCCCCCACTGAGATACCAAAAAGAGCAGATGTCCATCACTTCTGATGAACATCTGCTCTTTTTAATATCAATATAATCTTTGTTCCTCTTTCCGGCTCACTGTCAATTTCAATCCTTGCATCATGGAGAATTGCCCCATGTTTTACAATCGAAAGTCCAAGTCCTGTGCCTCCGGTCTTTTTTGAATGACTCTTATCTACACGATAGAACCGCTCAAAAATACGCTCCTGTTCTTCTTTTTTAATTCCAATTCCATTATCTTCAATAGAAATTTGCACCTGATTTTGATTCTTCTTAACCTTTACTTTTACATAACCACCTTCATGATTATATTTAATCGCATTATCTGCCACATTATACATCATTTCATATAAGATATGGCGCACTCCATTTACTATTGTCTGTTTTTCTGCTTCCACAGACAGCTTAATCTTTCGTTTTTCTGCTTCCACAAGCAAAGTCGTGCCGATTTCTTCTGCCAGTTCACTGACATCTACCAATTCAAACGGCATGCTGATTCCCTCATCCAATTTTGAAATCTCAATAATGTCCTGTACCAGATTCGTCAGTCTGCTTGCCTCTTCATAGATTCGTCCGGCAAAATCAGGCACTTTATCCGGCGGAACCATGTTATTTTTCATAATCTCCGCATAGCCGGAAATTGACATCAACGGTGTTTTTAATTCATGAGAAACATTTGCAGAAAATTCTTTGCGAACTTCTTCTGCTTTTTTTAATTCTTCCAGCTGTTGTTTCAACTGATGATTCTGGTCGTCAATTCTCACCAGCAGTGGTCTCAGTTCTTCATATGCTACACTGGAAAGTGGTTCTTCTAAGTCCAGATGGTTAATCGGTTTAATTAATTTTGAAGTCTGTTTTTCAACTAATAAGAAGGCAAATGCCAAAATTACAATCAGCAGGATTCCCATCAAAAAAAGTCCGGAAAACATGGCTTGAAATACACTGTCTGTCGTTTTTGCCACACGCACCAGCCGTCCATCATCTAATCTCAGGGCATAATAAAAGGTCTTTTTTGATAAGGTCTCTGAGAAACGAATGGTTTCTCCTTCCCCTTCTTCCATCGCCTGTTTTACTTCCGGGCGATCCTTATGATTTCCCATTGTTGCAGAATCTTCTTCCGAATCATACTGAACAGTTCCGTCTTCATTTAATATGGTGATTCTGCTGGTTGTAAATGTTCCTGCCTGTTCTTCCCATCCACTGTCTGTCGTCTGCTCTAAAAGCAGACGGACGTACTGTGCTTCATTTCGTACGTCCTGTTCCATCCATTCATTTGTCTTTACATACATAATGACGCTTGCTGACACGAAGGTCAGCACCATCGAGAGAATAATCATAAACCCTACATAATTTAAGATTCTTTTTCTCATTTTCTGTCTCCAATTCGATATCCTACCCCTCGGATAGTCTCAATCAATGCTCCTGATTCTCCGAGTTTCTGTCTCAATGTCCGAATGTGTACATCTACTGTTCGAGTTTCTCCATCAAAATCATAGCCCCAGATATGTTCCAGCAATTTATCACGAGTTAACACAATGCCCTGATTCTCCATCAGATAACGGAGCATTTCAAATTCTTTGTATGTCAGCTCCACCTGACGTTCTCCATCTAATACCCGGTGGCGTTCCACATCAATTGAAAGATTTCCACAATTTAACAGTGTATCTTTCATCTGTTTTTTGCTTCTTCTAAGTACTGCTTTTACTCTGGAGATAAACTCCATCATTCCAAATGGCTTTGTAATATAATCGTCTGCTCCACTATCGAGTCCACGCACTTTATCATACTCTGCTTCTTTTGCAGTCACCATAATCACCGGGATATCTCTGGTCTTCGGATCTTTTTTTAACTTTTCAAGAATGCTGTATCCGTCCTGACCCGGAAGCATGATATCCAGTAGAATCAAATCCGGCAGTTCTTTTTCCAGACATCGGAATAATTCTTTTCCTTCCTGAATTCCTATTGCTTCAAATCCTGTTGTTTCTAATGTATATACTAACAATTCACGAATATTTCTTTCATCTTCTACACAATAAATCATACTTTCACCTCTTCTGGTTTTTTCTACCAGAAAAGTATACTTAATTTTTTACGGAAATACAAGATGGGAGCGCATAGCGTGCCCGTGCAACTCGGGTAACACTTTGAAATTCTACACTGCTTTTCTTCATTTTTTCCAGGTAGCTGTGTGTATCAAAGGCATCCTCCTGCACCTGACAGATACAGACTGCCACATTCGAACAATGGTCCGCCACTCTCTCAAGACTTGCTGTAATATCGGAAAGTACAAACCCCTGCTCAATCGTACAGTTTCCATTTCTAAGACGTCTGACATGACGGTTCTTTAATTCAATCTTTAATTCGTCAATGACTTCTTCAATCGGCTCTACGCTTCTTGCAATACTTTCATCTTTTGTTTCAAATCCTTTTACGGCAGCCTCAACCACATCTTCTACTGCTTTTGTAATTACTTTTAACTCCGCAAGTGCTTCATCCGAGAATTTTAGATTTTTCTCATACAGCTCTTTTGCCGAGCGCATGATGCTGACTGCATGGTCGGAAATTCGTTCGAAATCACCGATGCAGTGTAACATGATCGATAAGTCATGGCTATCCTTTACATTTAAATCTTTCTGACTCAATTTTACCAGATAAGTTCCAAGTCCATCCTCATAGCGGTCCACCTGTTCTTCTTCCGCTAAAACCTGTTCTGCTTTTTCCGAATCATAATGTTCGATAAGCCCAATTGCTGTATTGATTGCATCTTTTACTTTATTTGCCATTTCAACCGCAACTCTTCGACTCTGTTCTACTGCTAAAGCCGGTTTATCTAAGAAACGGCTGTCCAAAAGTTCCATTCCGGTTGCTTCTGTTTCTTTCTTATCTTCCTCTTTGTCACGAATCGTAAGAATTGCAAGTTTTTCAAGTACTTTTGAAAATGGAAGTAACAAAAGGGTTGCAAATACATTAAAAGTCGTATGCACAACTGCGATTCCTGCTGCATTTGCTGCCTGATTCATAAACGGAAACTGTACAACTGCATTGATTGCATAAAACAGTACCATAAAGACAACTGTTCCAATAATATTGAAGTAAAGATGTACCATTGCTGCACGTTTTGCATTTTTCTTTGCACCAATTGCAGATAATAATGCCGTAATACAAGTACCAATGTTCTGACCCATGATAATCGGAATGGCTGCACTGTAGCCGACTGCTCCTGTTACGCAAAGTGCCTGTAAAATTCCGACAGATGCAGAAGAGCTCTGAATCACTGCGGTTAAAATCATACCTGCCAGAAGACCTAAAATCGGATTGGAAAATTTTGTTAAAATTCCGGTAAATTCCGGCACATCGGCAAGTGGTTTTACTGCGCCGCTCATACTTTCCATACCAAACATTAATACTGCAAATCCGATGAAAATCGTTCCAATGTCTTTTTTCTTTTCACTTTTTGCAAACATTAAAAATGCAACACCAACTAATGCCAGAACCGGTGAGAATGTAGTCGGCTTAAATAACTGGATAAAAAAGTTATCACTCTGAATACCAGATAAGCTTAAAATCCAGGAGGTAATCGTAGTACCGATATTTGCTCCCATGATAACGCCTACTGCCTGAGATAATTTCATAATTCCAGAGTTTACAAAACCTACAACCATAACTGTTGTAGCCGATGACGATTGGATAACTGCGGTTACCGCAGCTCCTAAACCAACTGCCTTAAGTGGATTCGAGGTAAGTGTCTCTAAGATTTTTTCCATCTTACCGCCCGAAACCTTTTCCAGACCGTCCCCCATCACATTCATTCCATATAAAAACAGGGCAAGTCCTCCAAGTAAAGTCAAAATACTAAAGAAATCCATAATTTCCTTCCTTTCTCTTTCATTTGACCTTATTCTATCTATCTTATGTTAAATTCTTTCGAGACAAATGTAAAATCTATGTAAAATAAT
>OGRK01000800.1_pt1 | contig 25211 bp, 26 predicted proteins | sample 1553471 | NCBI WGS metagenome assembly OGRK01 (sample SAMEA2580080, study PRJEB22360) | human gut metagenome | biome: human gut; feature: human-associated habitat; material: faeces | place: Denmark | collected 2008/2010
GGATACATTTTCGAAAATTTTGGAATCTGTCTTATCAACAAGAAGTTCTGTCTTACCATATTCGCTGACATCGGCTTTTTCAACTTTGCCGCCAAGGACATGCATCATAAGCTGTGCGCCATAGCAAAGTCCCAGTACCGGAACGCCGAGTTCAAACAGTTCTTTCTGGTAAGTCGGTGAATCTGCTTCGTAGCAGCTGTTCGGACCGCCGGTAAGGATAATTCCTTTAGGATTCATCGCTTTGATCTTCTCAAGATCGGTCTTGTAAGAATAGATTTCGCAGTATACGTTACATTCTCTGACACGTCGCGCAACCAGCTGATTGTACTGACCGCCAAAATCAATGACAATAACTAATTCTTTTTTCAAGGCTTGCCTCCTGTTTCCTGTATAATCTCTCTTTTGAATCTGATTCTCATTATAAATGAGTAAATCTACTTTTACAACGGCTAATTGCTCGCTGGAATGAATTTTTTTATTTTTCCAAAAGAAAATTTATTTCTTCTTTAGAAAAGCATCACTCTTTCTTCAATCTCTCATCACAAATTCATCACAGATTCCCGGTATAGTAATAAGCAAATAAAGCGAATGCTTTTTTACATATATTTTTCTTTTTCATACTCGCCGGGCACAGACGCCCGGCCCTCCTTCTTTTTGGAGCTTTTTTGCATTCTCTCTGTTCTCTTATTTCCAGAGATAATTTTTTCCTTCCTGATATAAGGTATTCATTGCCAGACGAACACCCACTTTCTCTGTCATAGGATCTTCAATTCCGATGGAAAGACGATATCCCTTTTTCAGAAGGCTGTTCAGTTTCTCTGTCTTCAGTGTGGTTGAGGTTGATATTTCTTCTTCTGGAAGCACAGACGACATTTTTATTTCGATATTTTTCTTTTCGACAAGTTTTCCCTTCTCATCTTCAATATAAATATATGCCGGCCAGTCTTTATATAGTGGTGCCACTCCTGAATTTTCCCAGATAAGCTTCAGACTGCTGCTGTTTCGGGTGCTTTTTAGTTCTGACTTTGAAATCCACAGACGATACCCCATGTTTTTGAGGACTTCTTTGTATCCTTCTGCATAATCCTCATCCGGGATCTTCGGGCCCAGAAAGGTTGTATGTGCTTCACGGATCATTTCCACAGTCTCTGACAGATCTGTGTCCATCATCTCCTCCATCGAGAAAGAACTTGTAAATTCTCCGCCGGATGGTGCGGTTTTCCAGAAATCCTTCATGGACACCATTGCATTTTTTTCACCTGTCTGATCATACTCACCGCCATTGCTAATCCAGTCAAGCCAGCTCTGGGTTCCCTGTGGATGTCCGGTCATATCATTATATAACCCAAATCCATTTTTTTTTGCAGCAGCAAATGGTCTCCGCATGAGAATCATGGCATCCGGAAAGGCCTCCATCCATGGGAGAATATATTGTTCTCTTACCTCTTCTCCCGGAATCCTCTGAATTCCCTCGCTGTAGTTTACATGCCACTCTCCCCAGTGTCCAAGGCTTCCAAGCTCAATATAACTGATCAACCCATCCTGCCCCAGGTGCTCTCCAAGTGCCTTTACTGCCTGCTCATGACAGGAAATGATCGTCGGATTGTTATAATCTGGAGCAAAGCCTTTCCCATATTCTCCGGCATACCATTGACCGGCTTTTCCACTTTTTTCGTACAGCCATTCCGGTATGTCCATATGCTCTTCCTGTCCCGGAATATCACAGACGAATCTCAATACCAGATGCTTCCCCTCGCTTTTCCATCGTGCGAGCTGATTTTTTTTCTCGATGGCCTCCCAGTCATAAACACCCTCCTCCGGTTCCAGTTCTGCCCAGGTAATGTCCATATACAAAAGAGAAATGTCTTCCGAAACTTTATCATACCAGGCATTTCTCGCATATCCCATAAGCGGATTCCCGAAAGCCACCTGGCTTTCCTTATATTCTTTTACTGTCTTTTGTCTGCTAAGCCAGAACATTTCCACTCCTGCTGCCAATACCACTGTCAGAATCACGCTCAGACACAGTATTGCTCTTTTTTTAATCATCCTGTTCTCCATTATACTTATTATACGTCTCCCAGCGGCTTCAAAGATCCTGCCTCCGGATATCTGTATCCATCTCAGTTTATAATATTTTACCCTGAGCAGATGCTTATTGCAAGAACAACGTTACTGTTCACGGTAACAGAACAACACAGCTTTCCCTCTTTTTTGGAGTTATTTTCTTGTATGAGATTTTGCCGGATGTTATAATTCTTTCTGTATAAAACTGTACTTTTCAGAAAGGATTTTTTTATGTTCAAATGTCAAGAAGGCTATACCCTTCGTAAAATAAAAGGTGTCAGTTACATTCTTCCTTTCGGACAGCAGATTGCCGACCAGCGTAAAGGAACCATCCTGAACGAAACCAGCGCTTTTCTGTGGAATGTGATCCAGCATAATGAAGGTGCTGACCTGGAAATGCTGACCGAAATGCTTGCACGCAGATATGGACTTGCGGAGGAGGATTTTCCCATGCTCCGCGAGGACATTCTTGATTTTCTGCGGCAGCTGCAGTCCATGGGAATGCTGACCGAAACTCTTCGTCTTCAGTCGGAAGAAGCCTCCTTATGCATCCTGATCGCAGGGCTTCGCCTTCACTTCCATGGCGCTTCGCAGCTTTTCTCCGGATACTTCGATAAGTTCCGCGAAATGAATCCTGCGAAAGATGCAGACCAGGAAATTGAGTTTTTTACAACTCCGCCAGCCAGCAAATCTTATGGAAAAGTCCTCCTTCGCAATTCAGATATGACAATTTTAGAAAACCCTGACCGCTATGTGATTCTTTTCCCGCAGATGTCAAACATTCATCAGGTACATATGAGTCTGGACGGAAGTTACGTGAGATTCTACTGTACTCCGGAAACCTCTGAATCAGCACAGGAAAATATTTTTCATGCGATCCGGCTCTTTTTCCTGTTTGCTGCACAAAAGCACGGGAAATTTGCCATTCATTCTGCATCGATTCTTTATAAAGAAAAAGCATGGCTGTTCTCCGGACATTCCGGTATGGGTAAATCAACACACACCCAAATGTGGCATGATCTTCTGCAGACTCCATATCTGAATGGTGATCTCAATCTCCTTGGCATGGAAAACAGCAAAATTATCGTCTACGGGATTCCATGGTGCGGAACTTCCGGGATTTATACGACCACTGATCATGAGCTTGGCGGTATCGTCCTTCTCGGACGCGATCCGGAGAAAGATTTTCTTCAGGAGCTGTCTCCTTCAGAAAAAGTCATCCGGATTATGCAGCGCATGATCTCCCCTTCCTGGAAAGAACGCTTCTTCTCCATGAACCTTGACTTTGCGGAAAAAATTGCCGGACAGGTGCCGATTCTGCATCTGCTCTGCACCAGAAATCCATCTGCTGTTTATACAGTTCAGAGGAAAATAGATGCTCTGGAGGAACCACAATGAGAGAGAAACTCCAGCTTATCATGAAACATCTCAGACAGGGAAGCCTCCAGAAAATGTGGAAACAAACCATATGGATCTACCAGTATGGCAGACGTTACTGGAAATCTATGATTCTCTATACACTGCTGGGTGTTATGGGATCCTGTGTTTCACTTGCTTCCAGCCTGATCTCCAAAGATCTTGTCGATATCATCACAGGTCATCAGACCGGACGTCTGATGGATATCGTGGAAATGCCGCAGGAAGATTACAGCCAGGATCATGCAGTAAAACTCTTTGAAAAGCAGCACAAAACCAGCGGTATCGATCTCACAATGAAGGATCTGAGCTATACCTATCACAGTGGAACGGAAGTTTTTGCCCATGCTTCTATGGAAGCTTATCCACATGAGATCATCGCCCTGGTCGGACCTTCCGGTGAAGGAAAAACAACTATGCTCCGGCTGATCCTGTCACTTCTTCGGGCACAGAGCGGAGAATTTCAGATTTGTGCCGGAAGTGATCATAATCAAAAACTGAATATGTCACCTTCGACTAGAAAGCTTTTTTCCTATGTTCCGCAGGGAAATACCATGTTTTCGGGAACCATCGCAGAAAATATGCGAAACGTAAAGCCGGATACCACAGATGAGGAAATCATAGAGGCTCTCAAACTCTCCTGTGCATAGGATTTCGTGGAAAAACTTCCCAATGGTATTCAGAGCATTGTAAAAGAGCGGGGCGGTGGTTTTTCTGAGGGACAGGCACAGAGACTTTCTATTGCAAGGGCACTTCTCCGCAAGTCTCCGATCCTTCTCCTGGATGAGGCAACTTCGGCACTTGATGTTGCCACCGAAAGAAAGGTTCTCAAAAATATCATGCAGGATACCTATCCAAGGACCTGTATTGTGACAACCCATCGTCCTACAGTATTAAATATCTGTACGAGAGTTTATGCGATACGCGATAAGAGGTGTGAAGTACTGGATGAAGTGGAAATTGAGAAGATGGTGAAAGAATTTTAAAAAAGGCACAGAACCCGCGGGTTCTGTGCCTTTTGGCATGCTTTATTTCATATTAATCTGTAATACTTACACCGGTGATTTCAAGTCCTGCATCTGATTCAACGCACAAATCTCCAAGTCCAATGTTGTCCGTTGGATTCTGATGGTATCCAAGATTTATAACTAATCCTGAATTATTCACGGCAAAGCCGTGATCGTGGCTGAAAGCCACATAGTTACTGTATTTTAATTGCATATTGCTTTTCACTTGTTAAGTGAATAAAAAAAGAGCATCCATTTGTGGTAAAATTAAGGTGTTCAAAGTCTTAACAATCCCAAACAAAGGAGCCCTTTATGAGTATTGTAAACACCTTTTCACTTCAAAGCAATAGGCAAATTAAAATAAATTTTGATGGAGGCGACTTGTCCTCCGATGCAGGCTTACTCCTCATCAAAGAGTTCATAAGCAAACTTGGCATTGAACGGCTTTTAAACCGTTCATTTAAGACCAATGATTCTGCAGTGTTTCGATATCATACGGACAGGGATAACCTTCTCCAGATGATATATATGATCATGGCCGGTTACTTCGAAGATGATGCTTCGGATGAACTGACCAAGGATCCTATTTTTAAAGCTGTACTTGAAAAATCCGCATTAGCATCTCAGCCAACAGTATCAAGATTCTTTAACCGCATGGATGAAGACACTTTAAAACAGTTCCAGGAAATCAGCCAGATACTTAGAAAAAGGATCTACAGCATCCAGATGCCTCAGGCAGTGATCCTGGATCTGGATTCCACGCTCCTCGCAGCATACGGCAAACAGGAAGGCAGGGCATTTAACTTCCATTATCGGAGTAATGGCTACCATCCGCTCGTTTGTTATGCCGGAATCACTGGTGATCTGATAAAAATCCAACTCCGTGATGGAGCAGCTTATTCCTGTACCGGTGTAACCAATTTCCTGCAGCCGATTCTCGACGAGTACCTGAATGATTATCCAACCATCCATCTCCTGCTTCGCGGCGATAGTGGTTTTGCAACTCCTGATCTCTATAAGCAGTGTGAGGAAAACGGAACAAACTATGTTATCCGGCTGAAGGAAAACTTCATCAAAGAAAGCAAATCCGGTTTTGATTTTTCTGCGGTGAGCAGTCACAACAGAATTGTAAATGCAAACAGAGTCCAGGTACATGCTCTTGCCTATAACATATTTAATTGGTTTAGATGATTGGTATTATCAGCAAAAATGCGGAAACAACGCATTGATACCGTCCGTTTAAAACTGCTGAAGATTGCTACAAAAGTAGTTCACTCAGCAAGATATATCACATTCAAGCTGTGTAGCAGCTGCCCATATGGAAAATGCTTTAAAGATATCTTGAATACATTGTATTCAAATTAAGATTTGCTTTAGAAGATGTAAAAAAGATGTTAGAAAGTTTTTTTGAGGCATATAACAAAATGATTAAGATCCCGCAAACCCGCATAAACACTGAGTTTTTTATCACCAAAGAAAAACACCGTCCCCGCAGCTCCTACGTCTGCAAAAACAGTGTTCTTAGTGCGCCTTCAGGGGCTCGAACCCTGGACACCCTGATTAAGAGTCAGGTGCTCTACCAACTGAGCTAAAAGCGCATTTGCTATTTGATTGTGCGTCTGTTCCTCAACGCAAGAATTATTATATGAAACCTGGTGACAAAAGTCAAGAAAAATTTTATAATTTTTTAAAAAAATTTTATTTTTCCTGTTTTCCGCCTTTTTTCGGCGGCATGGAGTCAAGGAATTTGCCTAATTCTGTGGCGTTTTTCCTGATTTTTGACATGCGATCATTCAATTGCCTGTGGTCGTAGGTAAACTGGGCGAGCTTTGTCTGAACGCGGTTGTTTCCTTTTCTGGCTGGCATGGCATATCCTCCGGAAGTTATACCCCGCAGCCGGCATCAGCCACGCTGCGAAGATTCTTCCTATATAATATGCTCTTTCTATTTCGTATGTGCGCCCTGCTTCGCGATCAATTTGCAAATAGGATTTCCCATAGAAGAAAACTTCTCCTCATACTCCGTCATCACATTACCTTCCATCATCTCTGCCTGATTATGAAGGTCAAAGGTATGTGCCAAGAGCTTCCATCCTGCCGCCTCGACTTCCTCCAGAGAAAACTCAAATAATCCCTTATTATCTGTCTTAAATTCCACCACTCCGTCATCTGCCAGGATCTGCTCATAACGCGCAAGGAATTCACGGGAGGTCAGTCTGCGCTTCGCATGGCGTGCCTTCGGCCACGGATCGGAGAAATTCAGATAAATCTTCTGCACTTCACCCTTCTCAAAGATTTCCGGGAGCAGTCTTGCATCGATGCACATGAACATCAGATTTGTAAGCTTCTCTCCTTCTTCCTCCAGTCTCTCTCTCTTCTGGAGTGCACGGAGAAGCACACTGTCATACATCTCGATCCCTACATAATTGATCTCCGGATGAAGCTTCGCCATATCCATAAGAAAGCGGCCTTTTCCCATACCAACTTCGATATGAAGCGGCTGGTCTTTCGGGAACACCTGAGTCCATTTGCCCTTATGTGATGCCGGTTCCTGCACTACATAGTTACTTCCTGTAATGGCGTCCTTCGCGCCTGGTATATTTCTTAATCTCATAATCTATAATATTCTCCATTTTTCTATCCTGTTTCTTTCTATCATACATGTTTTTTATATTTGGAACAAGCATTATCCATAATTATTCTGCTGCTGTGCATCGTAAAATTATTCTCTCTTTTGTATTTTGTATATTTAATATAAAGAATTCAACCACTTTTTATGCAATATATACTAGAAATTCACACGTAAAAGGTGTATTATATGGTCAAGTTCCAATAAAACCAGGTCAAAGGAGGGTAAAAAATGGAGCAGATACTTAACAAGTTATCTGAAATAGAAACGACTGCCCGACGTATCATGGAAGATGCGGACCGGACGAAAGCAGCTCTTTCCTCAGAAATGGAACAGCAATGCAGGGATTTCGATGCAGCTCTGGAGCAGGAAACCAACAAAAAAATACAGGAACTTCGCAACAGTCTTGAAGAGCAGAAAGACCAGGAACTTACACTTCTCCGACAAAAAACAGAGAAGACTCTTAACGATCTGGACGCTTATTACAGACAAAACCACCAGCAGCTCTCGGAAGATTTATTCCACAGGCTCCTTGAATGCTGAAAGGAGTGATGCAATATGGGAAATCTCCTTTCCTACAGCGGAATCTCCACCAAGATCCGCGCCATGCAGAGCAAGCTGATAAACGAGGAACAGATCCGTGAGATCCTGGAGCTTTCCAGTATCCCTCAGGTAACAGCCTATCTCAAACGGACACCGGAATATTCCAAAGTCTGGGCTTCCCTGGATGAGGCTTCTACCCATCGAGGACAGCTTGAGAAACTGTTGAAAGCTTCTATCTTTCACAATTTTTCAAAAATATATCAGTTTTCCAACCCGGAACAGCGCAGGTTTCTGGATCTGTATTCCAGACGCTATGAGATCCGCGTGCTGAAGGAGATCATGACCAACCTGTTCGATCACCGCGACACGGATCCCGTCGATGTTTCTCCTTATCGGGAGTTTTTTCGCAGACATTCCCGGCTGGATATTGACCGACTGGTCGCCTGCACCAATATGGAGGAATTTATCAATGCTCTGAAGGGAAATGAATTCTATGGTCCGCTCTCCAGAATCCAGAATCGCGAAAATGCACTTCTGTTTGATTATGGAATGGCTCTCGACCTTTATTATTTTTCCCTGATCTGGCATGTGCGTAAGAAACTTTTTTCCGGAAATGATCTCGCAGAGATCACCAAAGCTTATGGAGAGAAATTCGATATGCTGAACCTTCAGTTTATCTTCCGCTCCAAGCGTTATTTCAATATGGCACCGGCTGACATTTACGCGCTGCTGATCCCAATGAATTACAAACTCAAAAAAGAAGAAATCTCTTCTCTTGTGGAAGCCGCATCCTATGAAGAGACCCAGTCTATTTTCCGCAAGACCTACTACGGCAGGAAATACAGTCATATTTCCGCCCAGAATATCGAAGAATTCTATAACTACATGCTTCGCACCACTCTGGAAAAAGAAGCACGCAAGGATCCTTATTCTGTGGCAATCCTGTACTCCTACCTGTATCACAAAGAACACGAAGTAAACCGCCTGACCATTGCCATCGAGTGTGTCCGTTATGGTATCCCGGCGGAAGAAGCAATACGGTATATTCGTAACAATTAAAATCCCGGAGGTATTTTACTTTGATTGAAAAAATGAAATTTTTAAGCATCACCGGGCCAAAGGCGGATATTGACAGACTGACCAAGACCTACCTTTCCAGGTACGAGATCCATCTGGAAAGTGCTCTCGCAGAGCTCACGGATGTCGCCAACCTGTCGCCTTTTCTGGAGATCAACCCCTATCGGGAAGCATTAACGATCATTGACAGTTTCTACGAACAGCTCGATGAATCCGAGAGAGCCACTTCCGAACAGATGGATGTTGAAACTGCTCTCGCCACTGTCGACAGGATCCAGAAACATGCCAATATCCTGGAGGAGCAGAAACAGAAACTTCAGGAAGAACATGCCGGAATGGTAGAATCACTCAAGATCATCCGGCCTTTCAAAGATCTGGATTACGATATCTCAACAATCCTGAACTTCAAATATATCCATTATCGGTTCGGACGTATCGAGAAACAATATCTGCAGAAATTTGAGAAATACATTTATGACAATCTGGACACCTTATTCATCAAATGCGGAGAAGATGACCAGTACGTCTACGGCGTTTATTTTGTCCCTGAACACGAAGCTCATAAGGTACATGCTGTTTATTCTTCCATGCATTTTGAACGTATCTTCGTTCCGGATGAATACCAGGGTACCGCCAGACAGGCTTTCGAGAAACTCGACAAACGCCACCGCGATATCCACGCAGGATTAGATGCAAACAAGGCAGAATATCAGCATTTCCTCACAGGCTACGCCGGCAAGATTGTTTCTGCCAAGGCAGCCCTGGAAGCCTGCTCAAGAAATTTCGATATCCGTAAACTTGCAGCCTGCACACAGGGTGAAGCGAACACATTCTACATCCTCTGCGGCTGGATGACCGAAAAAGATGCCCTCGCATTCCAGAAGGACATCCAGGATGACGATAAGATCTTCTGTCTCATGGAAGATCAGCAGGCACCGGCGAAGAAAAAACCGCCGACCAAGCTTCGAAACCCGAAACTTTTTAAACCATTTGAAATGTATGTCAAGATGTACGGTCTTCCAGCTTACAACGAAATGGACCCGACCTGGTTTGTGGCGATCACTTACTCCTTTATCTTCGGAGCCATGTTCGGAGATGTCGGACAGGGACTGGTCCTGTTCCTCGGCGGTCTTTTCCTCTACAAAACCAAAAAGATGGATCTCGCAGGCATCATCGGCTGTGCCGGTGTTTTCTCCGTTTTCTTCGGTTTTATGTACGGAAGTTTCTTTGGATTCGAAGATGTTCTCAAGGCACGGTGGCTCAAACCTATGAATGCCATGATGGATGTGCCGCTTGTAGGACGTCTGAATGCCGTATTCGTGATTGCGATCGGCTTCGGAATGTTTATCATTCTGATCTGTATGGTATTTAACATCATCAATTCCATACGGAACAAAGATGTCGAGAGAACCTGGTTCGACAGCAATGCCGTAGCCGGACTTGTATTTTATGGATCTATCGTACTGACCGTCGGACTGTTCATCTCCGGCAAAAAACTTCCGGCAGCCGCAGTCCTGACTGTAATGTTTGCAGTTCCGCTGATCCTGATGTTCCTCAAAGAGCCTCTCACCAACCTGGTAGAGAAAAAATCACAGATCTTTCCGGAACAGAAAGGTATGTTCTTTGTCCAGAACTTCTTTGAATTATTTGAAGTTCTGCTGAGTTACCTTTCCAACACACTTTCCTTCCTGCGTATCGGTGCTTTTGCCGTCAGCCACGCCGCCATGATGGAGGTTGTCCTGATGCTCGCCGGAGCCACAGAGGGAGGAAGTCCCAACTGGATTGTCGTTATCCTCGGCAACATCTTCGTATGTGCCATGGAGGGACTGATCGTTGGTATTCAGGTTTTACGTCTGGAATATTATGAGATCTTCAGTCGTTTCTATGCAGGAAACGGACGCGAGTTCCAGCCTTTTATGAAGAAAAACAGCAAAATAATATAGCTGTTCCATACTTCACGGCTGCCTGTTGATATTTCAGGGCAGCTACATCAAATCACAGACTTTAGGAGGATATCACCATGAACATGATCATTCAAATCGTAACCGCAATCGCACTGACACTCAGCATTATCGTACCTTTTGGCTGCTTTTTCCTCGGAGAAAAGAGCAAAAAACGCTACAAAAAATCTCTGATCGCCAACTGCTTCCTTTTCTTCGGCGTGCTTCTCGTAGCAACCATCGTAAGTTTCGCAGGAACAGCAAGCGTACAGGCTGCTTCCTCTTCTGCTGACGGACTCGCTACAGGTCTTGGCTACCTTGGTGCAGCTCTCGTTACAGGTATCTCCGGTCTTGGTTCCGGTATCGCCGTTGCAAGCTCTGCAAGCGCAGCTCTCGGTGCCCTGAGCGAAGATGGTTCCCTGTTTGGTAAATCCATTATCTTCGTAGCTATGGCAGAAGGTATCGCACTTTACGGACTGATCATTTCCTTTATGATCCTTGGTAAACTCTGATCTAAGAGGCGGTTTCTATGAAAATGTATCTTATCAGCGATAACGTCGATACCTACACCGGAATGCGTCTGGCAGGTGTGGAGGGCGTCGTTGTCCATGAACGAAGTGAACTGAAGGAATCTCTGGAATATGCAGTTTCTGACAAAGAAATTGGGATCATTCTCCTTACCGAGAAATTCGGCCGGGAATTTCCTGAGATCATCGATGAAGTCCGGCTCCATCACAAAACGCCGCTGATCATCGAAATCCCTGACAGACACGGCACCGGCCGCAAGCCGGACTTTATCACTTCATATGTAAATGAAGCAATCGGATTGAAACTATAGGCAGGTGAAATGTAATGACAATAGATGAAAAGCTGCAGCACTTTTACGAGGTCTCCCTGGATGAGGCCCGTGAAGATGCCGCCAAAGCCATCCAGGACCACAAGGCATATCTTGAGCAGGTCCTGGAGGAACATAAACAATCCAGAACACAGACTGCCGAAGCTGAAGTCAAAGCTGAGGCCGAACATGTACGAAGAGAAATAAACAAGGCACTTTCTGCTGAACAGATCACCCTCAAGAGAGACTGGTCTCTCAGACAGAGTGAACTCAAAGAATCACTTTTTGCTGAAGTCAGAGACAAAGCCCTCAGGTTTACTTCCACCCCGGAATACAGCGATTATCTCTGCCGCCGCATCAAAGAAGCAAAAGATTTCGCAGAAGATGACGAGATCCAGATCTATCTTTCTGCCGGGGACAAAGAACTTGCAGATGCACTCAGTGCAAAGACAGGCTGTACACTCCTCGTTTCTTCCGAAGATTTTCTCGGAGGGATCCGCGCGGAGATTCCGGGCAAAAACATCCTGATCGATAACTCCTTTGCCACAAATCTGGCAGCAATGCGCAAAGAATTCAAATTTGACGGAGGACTGAATCATGAATAAAACAGGTATTATTTACGGTGTCAACGGTCCCGTCATCTATCTGAAAGGCGATCCCGGCTTCAAGATCTCCGAGATGGTCTATGTCGGCAAAGACAACCTGGTAGGCGAAGTCATCGGACTCAAAAAGGGCATGACCACCGTTCAGGTTTTTGAGGAGACCACCGGTCTCCGTCCGGGCGAGACTGTTACCGGCACCGGCGATGCCATCTCTGTTCTTCTCGGACCTGGTATCATCCACAATATTTTTGACGGTATCCAGCGTCCACTGGAAGAGATTGCAAAATCTTCCGGCAAATATATCTCCCGTGGTGTCAGCGTAGACTCTCTCGACACCCAGAAGAAATGGTCCGTCCATATGACCGTAAAGGAGGGCGATATCGTCCAGCCTGGCTCGATCATTGCAGAAACACAGGAAACTGCTTCTATCCTTCACAAATCCATGGTTCCTCCGGATGTCCCGGGTGGAACTGTTGTCCGTGCTGTTCCGGATGGCGATTACACGATCCTGGAACCAATCGTAACTGTCCAGCTGGACGATGGAACAACCAGAGATCTGGCACTCGCCCAGAAATGGCCGATCCGTATCCCAAGGCCGACACAGCTTCGCTATCCGGCAAGTGTTCCGCTTGTCACCGGTCAGCGTATTCTTGATACACTTTTCCCTATCGCCAAGGGCGGTACTGCTGCCGTCCCGGGTGGTTTCGGTACAGGAAAGACCATGACACAGCATCAGATCGCCAAATGGTCCGATGCGGATATCATCATCTACATCGGATGCGGAGAGCGTGGAAACGAAATGACCCAGGTTCTCGAAGACTTCAGCAAACTGATCGACCCGAAATCCGGAAACCTGATGATGGACCGTACCACTCTGATTGCCAACACTTCCAACATGCCTGTAGCAGCCCGTGAAGCATCTATCTACACTGGTGTCACCCTGGCTGAATATTACCGCGACATGGGTTATGATGTAGCGATCATGGCAGACTCCACTTCCCGTTGGGCAGAAGCTCTTCGAGAGTTATCCGGCCGTTTGGAAGAAATGCCTGCTGAGGAAGGTTTCCCTGCTTATCTTGCTTCCAAGCTTTCCGCCTTTTATGAGAGAGCCGGCATGATGCAGAATCTCAACGGAACAGAAGGTTCTGTTTCTATTATCGGTGCTGTTTCTCCACAGGGCGGTGATTTCTCCGAACCGGTCACACAGAACACCAAACGTTTCGTTCGCTGTTTCTGGGGACTTGACAAATCTCTTGCCTACGCGAGACATTTCCCGGCAATCCACTGGCTGACCAGTTACAGTGAATATCTGGAAGACCTGACTCCGTGGTACAGGACTCACGTTTCCCCGAAATTTGTCGCAGACCGCAACCAGCTCATGGCGATTCTCAACCAGGAAAGTTCTCTTATGGAGATCGTCAAACTGATCGGTAGTGACGTCCTCCCGGATGACCAGAAACTGACACTTGAGATTGCAAGAGTCATCCGTCTGGGATTCCTCCAGCAGAACGCTTTCCATCAGGAAGATACCTGCGTTCCAATGGAAAAACAGTTCCAGATGATGGAAACGATCCTTTATCTGTATGAGAAATCCAAGGCACTCATCAACAGAGGTATGCCTGTTTCCGTATTAAAAGAGGACAATATTTTTGAACGTATCATTTCGATCAAATACGATGTTCCGAACAATAAGCTGGACAAATTTGAACAATACAGACAGGACATCGACACATTCTACAACAAAGTATTAGAGAAAAACGGCTGACAGGAGGGACTTATTTATGGCAATCGAATATCTGGGATTAAGCGAGATAAACGGCCCTCTGGTAGTTCTGGAAGGGGTAAAAAACGCATCCTATGAAGAGATCGTAGAATTTCACATGGATGACGGAACACAGAAGATCGGTCGTATCGTAGAAATCTATGAGGACAAAGCTGTTATCCAGGTTTTTGAGGGAACAGACAACATGTCCTTGAGCAATACACACACACGCCTTACAGGGCATCCGATGGAGATCGGTCTTTCCGAGGAGATCCTCGGACGTACCTTCAATGGTATCGGACAGCCGATCGACGGTCTGGGCGAGATCACTCCGGAGGTAAGCCTTAATATCAACGGACTTCCTCTGAACCCTGTAAAACGTGAATATCCGCGAAACTATATCAACACCGGAATCTCCGCGATCGATGGTTTGACCACCCTGATCCGTGGACAGAAACTTCCGATCTTTTCCGGAAACGGTCTCCCGCATGACAAGCTTGCCGCACAGATCGTACAGCAGGCTTCTCTGGGTGATGACTCCGATGAGGACTTTGCAATCGTGTTTGCTGCAATGGGTGTTAAATACGATGTCGCTGAATTTTTCCGCCGTACTTTCGAAGAGAGCGGCGCATCTGACCACGTAGTTATGTTTCTGAACCTTGCCAATGATCCGGTCGTAGAACGACTTCTGACTCCGAAGATCGCACTGACCGCCGCAGAATATCTTGCTTTTGAAAAAGGCATGCACATCCTTGTTATCCTGACAGATATCACTTCTTTCTGCGAGGCAATGCGTGAGGTTTCTTCCTCCAAGGGTGAGATTCCTTCCCGTAAAGGTTATCCGGGCTATCTTTACAGTGAACTTGCTACTCTTTATGAGCGTGCAGGTATCGTGCAGGGCGGCAAAGGTTCTGTTACACAGATCCCGATCCTGACCATGCCGAACGATGATATCACACATCCGATCCCTGACCTTACCGGTTACATCACCGAGGGCCAGATCGTTCTGGACCGCCAGCTTCACGGTCAGGCAATCTATCCGCCGATCAATGTACTTCCTTCCCTCTCCCGTCTGATGAAGGACGGTATCGGTGAGGGCTTTACAAGAGAGGATCATCAGGACGTTGCAAACCAGCTTTTCTCCTGCTACGCAAAGGTTGGAGATGCCAGAGCACTTGCCTCTGTTATCGGTGAAGATGAGCTTTCTCCTCTGGATAAGCGTTATCTGGTATTTGGAAAAGCTTTTGAGGCAGAGTTTGTCGGTCAGTCTGAAACCGAAAACCGAAGCATCACCGAAACCCTGGACAAAGGCTGGGAACTTCTCGGACTGCTTCCGAAGGACGAACTTGACCGTATCGACACCAAGATCCTGAACAAGTATTACAAAGAAACTGTTCGCTGAGGGGAGGTGACATTTTATGGATCCTAATACCTTCCCCACCAAGGGAAACCTCATCCTTGCAAAAAACTCTCTCGCTCTCTCCCGCCAGGGATTTGAGCTGATGGACAAGAAGCGTAACATTCTGATCCGTGAAATGATGGAGCTGATCGACCAGGCAAAGGACATCCAGTCCCAGATCGATGAAACTTTCCGTGCCGCCTATGCAGCACTCCAGAAAGCCAACATGGAACTCGGTATTGCCTTCGTCGAACAGGTTTCGTACACAGTTCCTGTGGAAAACTCCATCCGCATCAAGACCAGAAGCGTTATGGGTACAGAGATCCCGCTTGTGGAATATGACAAGCAGACGACAAATACACCAACCTACGCTTATTACAGCACCAGAATGTCACTGGATGAAGCCAAGGCCGCTTTTGAAAAGGTAAAAGAGCTTTCCATCCAGTTATCCGGCATCGAAAACGCCGCGATCCGTCTGGCTGCCAATATCAAGAAGACACAGAAACGTGCCAATGCACTCAAGAACATCACGATTCCTAAGTATGAGGCACTTACTAAGGATATCCAGAATGCACTTGAGGAAAAGGAACGTGAGGAATTTACGAGGTTGAAGGTTATCAAACGAATGAAACAGAACTCCTCCGGGAGATAGGATACAGCCCACACCGCAAATATGCGGGTGGGCTGTATTTATTCGCAAAATTATCAGATAATTATTGTTTGAAACCTTAAAATAACTCTTTTGGCTGAAAAACTTTTTAATATTTGCACTATGAAAATGTCAATAGGATTTATTATCTTTTTCGTCATTTTTTTATTTTCATTATTATTGACCAAAACATTTGTTTCTTTTCATTTTATGTAAATCTGGTATTCCACATCCAATTTTTGTGGATAATGTGGATAACTTTGTGTATAACTCAATTTTCCAGTAAAATCAACCATTCTGAAATGTGGATAACTTTTGCACCTAAATCGACATTATCCACATTTTCCGACAAGTTTTGTGCAATTTGCCAGATGGGCGATTTTGTCCGATTTTCTTCGACAAAATTACTGTCACACAGTTTTTTGTTATAAAAATATACATGCAGATATTTTCCCCTGGCTCAGCTTTTTTTATACCAAAAAAGCCCGCAGAACCTTGCGTTCCGGGGCCTTATCTTTGATAGTTTTTCGTATATTTTATTTCACGTAGGTTCCGACTCCAACCGGTGTATCGTAATTGTAATCTGTGATCACGATTCCTTTATTGGAGTTCAGCGCGTGGACAACTTTACCATCGCCGATATAGAGAGCAACGTGGTTGATCCCACCTGCTCCGTAGAATACCAGGTCGCCTGTCTCCATCTGGCTGATATCTTTTTTCTGGGATGCTTCATACTGAGCTGCTGCCACTCGTGGAAGGTCATATCCAAACTCTTTAAAGACTGACATTACAAATCCGGAGCAGTCAGCACCGTTTGTCAGACTTGTACCACCGTAGACGTATGGATTTCCTACAAACTGAACGGCGAACTGTGCAATATTTTCTCTGTGTTCCACACGCGCCTGCTCTGCCTTGCGAGCTTCTTCCTCTGCTTTTTTTCTGGCTGCCTCCTGGGCTTCCTCGCGGATCCTTGTGGTCTCTTCCTTGATCTCCTGCGCTCTGCGCTCTACTTCACGGGCATCGATCACTTTCCGGACTGCCTGTTTCTTTTCCTGGTAATCCTGCGCCTGGCTCTGCGCCTGCGCTACGATCTGGTTTGCGATCGCGCTGATATCGCCAGTCTGAGTATCATCACTTCCGTCGCTGAACAGTCCGTCCTCGGCATCTGTGAAATCTGCCTCATCTTCGCTGTCATCAACTTCTTCCATTTCAATCTGAACATCGCTGTCTGAGCTTCCTGAACTCAAGTCCGCTGCCTGAACACCGGTGTATGCAGAAACGCTCATGCATGCACATAATAACATCACTGTTATTCTTTTTTTCATCAAATTCTCCTTTATAAAAAACTGCCATTTTTTGCCAAAATACTGCCCTATGGTATCACAATCGCCCGCACCTGTCAATTTACCGTAGCAGCGAGGCAAATTTTACGTCTTGACATGCAATAAAAAAGCAGCTCCAGCCATCCACTAGAACTGCCTTTTTTACATATTTTCTGCTTATTTTTCTATCAGGTAGCGTTGCACGGAGGCGACTGCATTTGCCCCGTCAGCCACTGCTGTCACAACCTGGCGAAGATTTTTGGTACGGATATCACCTGCTGCAAAGATTCCCGGTGTACTTGTCACACCGTCCTCTCCTGCGATGATATAACCGCTCTCATCCAGATCAACCAGCCCTTTGAATTTCTCTGTATTCGGAAGAATTCCAACAGCGATAAAAACTCCATCAACTGCGATCGTTTTTCCCTCATCTGTTTTGACATTGTGGACTTTGATATCTTCTACCTTGTCAGTTCCCTCGATAACCGTCGGTACGCTATCCCAGACCATTTCCACATTTGCACACTTAAACAGCTTGTCCTGAAGCACCTTGTCGGCGCGAAGTTCATCCCTTCTGTGAACAAGATAAACTTTCTTACATGTTCTGGAAAGAAGGATCGCATCCTCTACTGCCACATTTCCTCCTCCGACTACAGCAACTGTTCCATCCTGGAAAAAAGCTCCATCACAGGTCGCGCAGTAGGACACGCCCATTCCACTGAGTTCTTCTTCCCCCGGAATCCCAAGCTGGCGGTGTGCCGCACCACATGCAAGGATCACCGCTTTCGCCATATATCTGTTCTTCTTTGTGCGGATCACTTTAAGCCCGTTTTCCTCTTCGATGGAAAGTACCGGCTCTCTCTTTGGCTTGATTCCCAGTTTCTCCGCGTGATTTACCATGGTTTCTCCGAGATCCAGACCTGTGATTCCCGGAAGTCCTGGATAGTTGTCCACCTCATAAGTATCCACGATCTGTCCGCCCTGCACAAATTTCTTCTCAAGCCACAGAGTATTCAGCTTGCCTCTTGTCGCATAGATCGCTGCGCAGATTCCTGCCGGTCCTGCACCCAGAATCGCCAGATCATATATTTCTTCCATTAGATCAACCTCGCTTTCTTAACTCCTGAAACCAAGTTTAGCATACAATCCCGTTTTTTCCAATAAGATAGTAAAAACCTTTCTTTTGAGAGGAATCTATGAAACCTTCTCTTCGCAGACCCCGTTCTCCGATCGTTATCGCACTTCTTTTGTCTCTCACACTGGTTATCGGGCTTTTTATTGGATGGCTGTCCGGAAGTGTAATATCTAAGGACAAAGCTTTCCGCTCCCTCACCCGAAAAATCTTTCAGGAAGAAGTATCCGGAAGCATGCTGACACTCCATTATTCCCTTGCTTATCCCGAAAAAAAATATATTTCCAGACCTTCTCCCACCCTCGGAACGATCTCCGATGACACCAGTGCTACATATCAGAAATATGAGCAGTATCTCCGGAAGCTGAAAGATTTCACTCCTTCCGGTCTGACCCGTCAAAATCAGATCACGCGGGATATGCTGCTCCTTTACTATCAGACACAGCTTTCTGCCAGAGATTATACGCTTCTCGACGAACCGTTAAGCCCAAGTCTTGGCATCCAGGCACAGCTTCCTGTTCTGCTGGCAGAATATGCCTTTTATGACGATCAGGATATTGCGGACTATCTGAACCTTCTCACCTCGGTAAAGCCATATTTTCAGAGTATTCTCGCCTATGAACGCCGCAGATCTGATGCAGGATATTTCATGAGCAATGCAACTTTAAACCGTATTCTGGAACAGTGCAGTACCTTTATCAAAGATCCACAGAACAACTATATGCTGGATGTTTTTGCCCGGAAACTCAAAGATTACGGCCGTTTTTCTGAAAAAGAACAGGCAAAGCTGAATGAACGCCACAAAGAGATCCTGCTTACCAGTGTGATTCCTGCTTATCAGGAACTGATGACAGGGCTGAATGAATTAAAAAATACCGGAACTTCCAGCCGTGGGCTCAGTCATTTCAAAGGAGGGAAGGAATATTACCGTTATCTTCTGCAGTCTCAGACTGGTTCTTATCTCTCCGTCGAAAAGATCCAGCAGCGACTTACTTCTCAGCTTGCAGAAGATATGCACACGGTCCAGCAGATGCTCAAAGAGCAGCCATCACTCCTTCGAAAGCTCACGAATGGTGCAGAAATAAAAGATTTTGAACCGGCGTCTGCCCTTCAGTATCTGAACCAGCAGATGCAGAAGGATTTTCCTGCTCTCGATACCACCGATTATGAGATCCGCTATGTTCACGAATCCATGGAGGATTTTCTGAGTCCTGCATTTTATCTCACACCGCCACTGGATACGGGCAGGCCGAATGTGATCTACATCAACCGTGCAGGCAGCCGGTCCAATCTGGAGCTTTTTACAACGCTATCCCACGAAGGATTTCCGGGGCATCTGTACCAGACTGTTTTTTTCGGAAAGACACAGCCGGACGACATCCGATATCTGAGCACCTCGGGCGGCTATGTTGAAGGCTGGGCGACTTATGTCGAATCCTACGGATATCAGTATGCCGCTTCCCTTCTCTCCGACAAGGCTGCTGCTGATATCACCACCCTGATGTGGAAAAACCGCAGTATCAACCTCTGTATTTATTCTCTGCTTGATACCGGTATCCACTATCAGGGCTGGAATCAGGCTGCCGCCGCAAAGTTCCTGAATGCTTTCGGTATCCAGGATGAAAAAGTAATCGCAGAGATTTACCAGTATATCGTGGAAACTCCCGGAAACTATCTCAAATACTATCTCGGCTATCTGAATTTTCTCGACCTTAAGACCTCTCAGCAGAAAAAACTTGGAGATTCTTTTGACCTCAGAGAATTCCACCGCCAGGTCCTGGAGATCGGCCCGGTGCAGTTTCCTGTTCTTGCAAAATATATGCAGCCTGCTGCCGACAGTTCTTCATAATGCTACCTCCTAGCTGTGCAAAAAAAAGCAGGCATGTCCATCGTTCTGATGATATGTCTGCTTTCTGTATTTCTTTTATTTGTCATTTCCATAAGTCCGGAAAAACTTCTGGAGTTTCGTCAATGCCCTTGTCAGCACCTCTGTCTCTTCTTTGTCCATGCCATCAAGCACTTCCATGACCATCTTCTCGTGGAACATCCGATGATGGAAATATGCTTTCTCCCCCTTTTCAGAAAGAGATACCAGTACAACCCTGCGGTCCTCCTCGCTTCGGCTGCGCTCTACATATCCCTTCTTGACCAGGTGATTGATCGCGATCGTCAAAGTTCCCACCGTCACAGATACCGCACGTGCCACCGTGGACATATTCTTCGGTTCCCGGATTCCGATCGCTTCGATCACATGCATGTCGTTTACGGAAATATCCTTATATTCTGAGGTGAGCAGCGCACGCTCTTCCACATCCATGATCTCGTTGAACAGTTTTACCAGAACATCATTTACAGTTTCGTATGAATTCATCAGCATACCCCTTCCCTGTCTGTTTCTTTATTATAGCGTAAAGTAATTTGAAACACAAAGCAATTTTTTTAACAACATCTTTTTTTGCTGAGTTTAATTTGCTATAATGGGGAAATGAAAGGAAATAAATTTATGAAAAAAAATAAGAATATACCACTGAATCTCAGGGAACAGATGAATTCCCGTATTGGTCTGATCTGCTCCGTTATTTTACTGCTGCTTCTCGTTGCAGGGTTACGTCAGCTTGACTACAACCTTATCGAGAAACCCAAAGAAGAAGCTGCCAAAGTCGCCCAGAAGGAAGCAGAAGCGGCAAAGAAAGCTGCTGAAGAACCGGAAGTTTCCACAGCAAGTGTGATCGCTGTCGGCGACAATCTTTATCACGGAAGTCTGATCGAATCCGGCGAAAATGATTCCGGAACCTGGAATTATGATCAGATTTATGACAAAGTACGTGATGAGATCCAGGCTGCTGATGTGGCAATGGTCGACCAGGAGACTGTTTTTACTACAGAACATGATGCTGTCAGCTCTTACCCGTCTTTTGCAACTCCTACGGAAGTCGGTGATGCACTGATGAATGCAGGATTCGATGTCGTAGAATCCGCAACAAACCATATCGATGATTATGGAATTGATTTTCTTCAGGAAACCTTTAATTTCTGGAGCAGCAAATATCCGGATGTTCCTGTCCTTGGAATCCACCCGACACAGGAAGATGCTGATACAGTCAAGACACTGGAAGTAAACGGGATTACGATTTCTTTTCTGGATTATACATACGGAACCAACAACGGCGGGGTCGGCGAAGGAAATGAATACATGATTGATCTCTTCGACAAGAATAAAGTCTCCACCATGATCCAGAAAGCCAAAGCCTCCAGCGACGTGCTGATCTTTGTCGCTCACTGGGGCAAGGAAGAAGAACCGATGCCTACGGAATATGAGAAAGAATGGGCCACCTTCCTGATGCAGCAGGGTGTTGATGTCGTAGTCGGCGGTCATCCACATATCCTGCAGCCTTATGGACGGATGTCTGACGATCAGGGACACAATATGCTGATCTTCTACTCCCTTGGAAACTTCGTTTCCACTCAGCAGACCCTTACCGGGCTTCTGGAAGGAATGGCAAGCTTCACCATCCAGAAAACTGTCAAGAACGGTGAAACAACGATCGATATCCTCGATCCGACTGTCAAACCAATGGTCATGCATTATAACAAAGATGAAGGCGTGTTTAATCCATATATGCTCGAAGACTACACCGAAGAACTCGCTTCTCAGCACGGTGTGAAAGACATCATCGGAGACGAATTCACCCTGGCAAACCTCCAGGCCAAATTCAAAGAGATCATGTCCATGAATGTAGAACCATCCACCAGAACAGACCTTCTCGATGTATCCTTCGATTATGAACTCAACATGATCAACTCAGACGGAGACATCGTAGACGACATCTGGTCCACCAGCGCCGACGAATACCTTGCACAGCAGGGAAATTCCGACGGCAGCGACAGTTCCGGGGACTCCTCCGAGGATTCTGAGGATTCGTCATACGATGACTCGTCCTATGATGATTCCTACGATGATTCATACGACGACAGCTACTACGACGAAGACTACTAAAGACTTATTTATCCAAAGACAGGACAGCGCAGCTCCTCCGTCCCATATTCTTTGTTTTTTCTCACCTCCAACATGCGATAACGTAAATGCCGTACTATAGTTGGATAACTCAGTCAACTATAGTACGGCATTGGACCTTATCGCAACAACAGCCTCTCCGCATTCCCTTCCGTCACCGCAATAACCTCATCTTCTGTCACACCTTTGATCCGTGCGATCTCTCTCGCCACATACACCAGATTCCTGGAATCATTCCGCTTTCCGCGATTCGGTTCCGGGCTCAGATACGGACTGTCCGTTTCCAAAACGATCTGATCAAGCGGTGCATACTCCACAACTTCCTTAAGTTTCTTCGCATTCTTAAACGTGACCACACCGCCAATTCCCAGATAAAGTCCCATATCCAGATACTCCCGCGCCATCTCCTTCGCATAAGAAAAACAATGAATGATACCGCCGTGCATTCCACCCTTCATGCAATCCTTCACTATGTCCAGAGTGTCCTTCGCAGCTTCCCTGCTGTGGATCATAAACGGCATCTGTGCCTCCCTTGCGATCTCCATCTGTGCACGGAACATCTTTTTCTGAATCTCATGCTCATGTTCTTCCTTGTGCCAGTAATAATCCAGCCCGATCTCACCGACCGCTACTGCTTTCGGCAGTTTACAAAGCTTCCGGATCTCCTCAAGAGTCTCCTCTGTCATCTTATCCGCATCATCCGGATGGATTCCAAATGCACCATAAACAAACGGATATTTTTCCATAAGAGCTTCTGTGTCCTTCAGACTTTCAAGCGAAGCACAGGCATTGACGATTCTGTCAATTCCGTTTTCCTGCATGGAATCCAGAAGTTCCTCCCTGTCTGCCTCAAAAGCTTCGTCATCATAATGAGCATGTGTTTCAAAAATCATATGTGTTTCCAATTATTCATTCTCCTCGATTATCACCAATTCATCTCCTTCATGGATCACGCCTCCATGAAGAACTCTCGTAAAAACGCCCTCTCTCGGCATGATGCAGTCGCCCATCTTCTGGAAGATCGCGCAGCCGTGATGGCATTTCTTGCCGATCTGCGTCATCTCAAGAACTACATCGTTGCATCGAAATTTCGTTCCCACCGGAAGTTTGGCAAAGTCAAAGCCTTCGACTACCAGGTTTTCTCCAAAAGCTCCATCTTCGATCTCGGCACCTTTCGCGCGGAATTCCTGGATCTTGTCATAGGAAAGAAGACTGACCTGACGGTGCCATTTGCCCGCATGTGCGTCATCCTTGATTCCCCATTCTTCTATGAATTCACCTTCCGGTATACGATACTTCTGTGTTCCTTTTTCCTTGCTGATACATACTGCGATTACTCTACCCATAATAAAAAAACCTCCTGTTTCTATTTATCCCTTTTTATTTGCGTGCACAGTTTCCTGCTTCTCCTGTCAGGATCTCGATTCCATGTCCCAGTGCATCGATGATGTATTCCAGACTTTCCTTAACCGCTTTCGGACTTCCCGGAAGATTGATGATCAGTGTCTTTCCTCGGATTCCGGCAGTTGCACGGCTCAGCATTGCTCTTTTTGTGATCGTCATGCTGTATGCACGCATTGCCTCCGGGATTCCCGGTACTCTGCGCTCAATAACTTCTTCGGTTGCCTCCGGTGTAACATCCCTCTCTGAAAATCCTGTTCCGCCTGTTGTCAGGATCAGTTCTGCCATCTCTTTGTCTGCAATTTCCTGCATTTTGCCGGCAAGCATAACCTGATCATCCGGAAGGATGTCCATGGATACAACTTCATATCCCTCGCGTTCTACGATTTCTTTGATCGCAGGTCCGCTTAAGTCTTCTCTTTCGCCACGATATCCTGTATCACTTGATGTGATGATCGCTACTCGTTTCATATTTCCTCCATTTTCTTTTATCTGTTCTCGAAACGGAAATCTCCGCTTTTTCCGCCTGTTTTTTCGATCAGATGGATCTCTGACATGACCATGTGCTTGTCGATTGCCTTGCACATGTCATAAATGGTCAGAAGTGTCACCTGGACACCTGTCAGTGCTTCCATTTCCACGCCGGTTTTACCCTCTGTCTTTACAGTACAGAAAACGTGGATCCGATTTTTTTGCTGATCCAGTTCGTAATCAATGGAACATTTCTGTATCGGCAGCGGATGACACATTGGAATCAGCTCGGAAGTTTTTTTGACTCCCATGATCCCTGCAACTCTGGCTACGCCGAGGACATCTCCTTTTTTGACATTTCCTGCTGTTACTGCTTCCATGATCTCCGGTCCCACGGAAATATATCCTGTCGCCAGGGCAGTCCTGTATGTGACCTGTTTCCCGGAAACGTCAACCATCACCGCATTTCCATTCTGGTCAAAATGTGTAAAACCCTTTTCCATAAAAAGTCCTGTCTCCTTTTAAATATAAATTCAGGAAGTTCATCCTAGACAGTTTCTTCCCTCTGTCCTGAACTTCCTGAATAAATTTTTTATAGCTTAACAGTCTTTAGCAGATTTCTGCTCCTGCCGGCATTTCTTTCTCCGGTACCATCAGGGACAGGTTTCCGTCTGCATCTTCTGCACAGAGGATCATACCTTCGCTTAAGATTCCTGCAAGTTTGGCAGGTTTCAGGTTGGTAACGACCATAACTTTCTTTCCTACCATTTCTTCTGCGCTGTAGTGAGATTTGATTCCGGATACGATCTGGCGTACCTGGCTTCCGATCTTAACCTGAGAGCAGAGAAGTTTACGGGATTTCTTTACTTCTTCGCAGGCGATGATCTCACCAACCTGGAACTGAAGTTTTCCAAAATCGTCAAATGTGATCTCTGGTTTTGCTTC
>OGRK01000810.1_pt1 | contig 24952 bp, 20 predicted proteins | sample 1553471 | NCBI WGS metagenome assembly OGRK01 (sample SAMEA2580080, study PRJEB22360) | human gut metagenome | biome: human gut; feature: human-associated habitat; material: faeces | place: Denmark | collected 2008/2010
ATCGGCACCGATCAAGATCGTTCTGCTCGTTGGATTGGCAGCATGGGGGTATCTGCGAAAGACCAAAGCGGCTTAAAAGAAAATGCTACTGAAAAAAGTTCATCGGATGCAAGACACAAATTTACGGTGAAACGATAAAAGTAACGAATTTGCGCAATTCTGAAAATTGACGATTGTTGCACGCTGGTTTCTCTTAATCAGTGGGCCCAGGGTTCGAGTCCCTGGAGGTGCACCACAACAACAAAATCCGAACTTTTTTCCGATAGGAGAAGGGTTCGGATTTTTTGTGTTCTTTGGAAAACAGAACGAAGCCCTTGCCTCCATCGAAAAACGTCCCAGCCCTTATCATAAGAAGGCACGACAGTCAACCGTAAGAGTGCCGTAAGGCGGAAAGGACGCAAGATGATGAAGTACGATGCAAAAGTTTGTTCGTTCAACATGGACACCGGCTGCGTAGAGCTGCTGCTCCGGGATGGGAGAATGATCTCTATCGACTGTACCGGGGTCGAGGATGAATTGGACGTGACCATGGCGCAGAGGTCAGAACTGGATTATCTCATCTACAATGACCCGCTGGGCTATGCGAATTTGATTTTGAATGGCGAGCCGGAGAAATACCTGAAAAACGCATCCGGGAGCCACGGGCTGGAAATCTAAACAAATGCCGGGCATCACCATTTTTGAGCGGGTGATATCCGGCGTTTATTTTTGGATCGCCCGGTCTTTTGACGATTGAAGGATGTGAATGAGCCATCGAGATCCTTCTTCCAAAATTTGATAAATGTTTCTCAATTTTAGTATACAGCTCCTGCCGGTGCATGATATCCTGAAGTTACCGAAAGCACTGATTCAAAAGGAGGCTGCCTATGTTCGACAAGCTGTTCACGCCCATCACCATCAAGGATATGACTCTGCGTAACCGCATCATCATGCCTGCCATGGGCACTCGTTTTACCGAGGATCGTTTTGTAAACGAAAAGCACATTGCATAGTGGGGCTGGTGCAGAATGCTGTGGCGAACAGCCGCTATCAGGAAAAGCTGGACGAGCAGTCCAGATAAGAGGGAGATCACGATATGAATTTCTGGAACGATTTTGCGGCAAAGCACCCGGCAGCTGCCAAGTGGGTGCGGGAGGGCGGCTTGTTCGTCATCGTGTCCAACCTCATCACGGTGTTCAAGTACCTGCTGCTGCAATTCCTGCCCAAGGCCTTTGCCAGCCTGCCGGTGGTGGATTTCGGCTGGCCGGGCATTGATATCACCCTGTTCGGCGAGACCTTCAAGTGGAACATCCTGGGCTACGATGCCGCCCACGGCGGCCTGCCCTACTTCTGCGCCTACATGATCGCCATGGTCATCGGCGAGTGCATCAACTTCCCCATCCAGCGCAATTTTGTGTTCCGCAGCAAGGGCAATCTGGCCAAGCAGATCGGCTGGTATCTGCTGGCGTTCTGTGTCATTACCTGCATTGTCAACTCCATCAACTGCATCTGGGTGGCAGTGGCTGGTCTGCTGGTGCCGGACTTCATCTACAACATCGGCACCACCGTGCTCAACGGCGGCATCTCCATGGTGATCTTCTTCTTTGTGAATAAGATCATCTTTCCGGAAGGCGAGGCACAAAAGGCAAACTGACCCCGCCCAGAGGCTGTACCCTACGCTATTTTCTATCCTTCATAATTCTTCTTTTTATAACAGCTTCCCCGAAAGACCCTTGAGAGGGTTCCTTCGGGGAAGCTTGTTTTTTAGAAAAAACGACCTGCATTCTTCTGTGGAATGCGGCTGGGCGCCATGGGGCGGAAGAGTGAGGATAAAACAAAAACAGGGTGCGCCCCTGAATAGGACGCACCCTGCCAAAGACCACAGACGATAACGATATGTACAACAGGGCGTTCCCCATCGGGAACTTCCTGTTTTTCTTTGCTGGAGATGTGAGCCTGTTCTGCCTGCCATGCGGCAAGCTCGCTTTTGAAAACACGCCACTTTCGGCAGCTTGCAAGAAAACACGGTGAAAATTTTGGCAAAAAGAGAGAGAACTGGACGGTGCCAGCCCTCTTGACAAGGTTCTTCTACGAAATGTTGTTCCATCCCGGTTTTGTCCCGGTTTCAAAAAGGGCTTGCATTCGATTATATACCATGCTATAATGCTCCCAGAAATTGAATCAAGAATCTTCAGGGCAGGGTGCGATTCCCTACCGGTGGTACAGCCCACGAGCCGCAAGGCATGATTCGGTGAAACTCCGAAGCCGACAGTACAGTCTGGATGAAAGAAGATAGGAAAGCATAGAGAAACCACAAGATCTCTGTGCTCATGGAAGCTGCTCTGAGATGCGTTTGCATTTCAGAGCTTTCTTTTTGCGCAGGAGATACTGCGCCTGTTTGCCTTGTCCTGAACAATCTGGTTCGGGGCTTTTTATTTGGAGGCAGAGAGATGAACGATACAGAGTATATGCGTCTTGCCTTAGAACTGGCTAAAAAAGGATGCGGATGGACATCCCCAAATCCGATGGTGGGTGCTGTCATTGTAAAAGATGGTCAGATCATCGGGCAGGGATGGCATGAACGGTATGGCCAGCCCCATGCGGAGCGAAATGCGTTAGCATCCTGCGCTGTTGACCCCGAAGGGGCAACGATGTATGTGACGCTGGAGCCCTGCTGTCATTTTGGGAAACAGCCGCCGTGTGTGAATGCTATTCTGGAAGCGGGCATCAGCCGGGTCGTAGTGGGGTCGGCAGACCCAAACCCGCTGGTGTCGGGAAAAGGAATTGCTGCTTTGCGGGTGCAGGGGGTAGCGGTGACGGAAGGCGTTTTGCGGGAAGAATGCGACGCACTCAATCGGATATTCTTCCATTTTATAACGACAAAACGCCCGTTTGTTTCTATGAAGTATGCCATGACAATGGACGGAAAAATTGCCACAGTTACGGGCGCATCCAAATGGATTACAAGGGAAGCTGCCCGAGCGGATGTTCAACAACAGCGGCATCGGTTCAGCGGAATCATGGTCGGTGTCGGAACCATTCTTGCCGATGATCCCTTATTGACCTGCCACATGGAGAACGGAAAAAATCCAGTTCGCATCGTCTGCGATACTCAGCTGCGGACACCATTGCAAGCACAGGTGGTCGCAACAGCAAAACAGATCCCGACCATCCTTGCGACCTGCTGCGCCGACCCGAAACGGCAGGCGATATATCGACAGGCTGGGTGCCGGGTGATTTGTCTGGATAAAAGGAACGGTCACATTGACCTTGTACAACTTATGGAAAAACTTGGTCAGGAACAAATCGACAGCGTTCTTCTGGAAGGCGGAGGGACACTGAACTGGGCAGCACTGGAAAGCGGCGTTGTTCAACAGGTGCAGGCGTACATTGCCCCAAAGCTGTTCGGCGGACAGGAAGCAAAAACACCGGTGGAAGGTGCAGGAGTTCATGTGCCGAGTGCAGCATTCCGGCTGAAAAACAGCAGCCTGACCCATCTTGGCGAGGATATCCTGATTGAAAGCGAGGTCGAGTATCCATGTTCACTGGAATTATAGAAGAAGTCGGAGCTGTAAAGCAGATCACGCATGGGCAGCATTCGGAAGTGCTGAACATTCAGGCACGGACCGTTCTGGAAAACACAAAAATCGGTGACAGCATCGCAGTGAATGGCATCTGCCTGACCGTTACCCGGCTTTTTGCAGACAGCTTTTCTGCCGATGTTATGCATGAAACCCTGAACCGCTCCTCTCTTGCAGGTCTTATGGTCGGGAGCAGGGTCAATCTGGAACGGGCAATGGCTGCGGATGGACGGTTCGGCGGGCATATTGTGGCGGGTCATGTGGATGGCACCGGGTGCATCCTGCGAATCGAAAAAGACGACAATGCGGTCTGGTTTACCATCCATGCGGAACCGAATCTTTTGCGCTATGTCGTGGAAAAAGGCTCCATCGCAGTCGATGGTATAAGCCTGACGGTGGCAGAAGTCAGTTCGGATGCGTTTTCAGTGTCCACCATCCCTCACACCGTCAGCTGTACAAATCTGTGTCAAAGGCACAAAAACGATGTGGTAAATCTGGAGACCGACATCCTTGGCAAGTATGTCGAAAAGCTGTTTCAGCCGATACCGCAGGAACACCGGCAAAGCTCTGTAACGAAAGAAATGCTGATACGCTACGGATTTGAATAAGGAGAAACAACAATGAGATTCAATACCATTCCGGAAGCTCTGGAAGATTTGAGACAAGGCAAGATCATTTTGGTGACGGATGACCCGGAACGCGAAAACGAGGGCGATTTTATCTGTGCCGCTGAGTTTGCGACAACAGAAAATGTCAATTTCATGGCGACCCACGGCAAAGGCCTGATCTGTATGCCGATGTCGGAAGCCTTTGTACAGAAGCTAAAGTTTCCGCAGATGGTTCGGCATAACACGGACAACCATGAAACCGCCTTTACCGTGTCCATCGACCATATTTCAACCACGACCGGCATTTCTGCTGCGGAACGCTCTATTACCGCGCTGGCCTGTGTAGCAGAAGACGCAAAAGCAGAAGATTTCCGGCGACCGGGTCATATGTTCCCACTTTTAGCAAGGAAAAATGGTGTTCTGGAACGGAACGGCCACACAGAAGCCACCGTAGACCTGTGCCGTCTGGCAGGGCTGAAAGAGTGCGGGCTTTGCTGCGAGATCATGAGGGACGATGGCACTATGATGCGCACGGAGGAACTTGCACAGCTGGCAGAACGATTCCAAATCAAATTCATCACCATCCAAGCCTTGCAAGAGTACCGTAAGTGTCACGAAAAGCTGGTCGATCAGGTGGCTGCCGTAAATCTACCGACAAAATACGGCGACTTCCGCGCATACGGTTTTGTGAGCCGCCTGAACGGAGAGCATCACATCGCATTGGTAAAAGGTGAAATCGGTGATGGCCGGGATGTCCTGTGTCGGGTACATTCGGAATGTCTGACGGGTGATACGTTCGGTTCGCTGCGCTGCGATTGCGGACAGCAGTTGGCTGCGGCGATGACGCAAATTGAAAAGGAGGGGCGTGGCATCCTGCTCTATATGCGGCAGGAAGGGCGCGGTATCGGTCTCATAAATAAGCTGCGTGCCTACGAGTTGCAGGAACAGGGCATGGATACCCTGGAAGCCAACCTCGCCCTTGGTTTCCATGGGGATGAACGGGAGTATTATATGGGAGCACAGATTTTGCGGGAGCTGGGAGCACACAGCTTGCGCCTGTTGACCAATAATCCGGATAAGGTATACCAACTTTCCGAGTTCGGTCTGGAGATTACAGAACGTGTCCCAATTCAGATGACTGCGACCGCGCACGACCTGTTCTATCTGAAAACCAAGCAGGCAAGAATGGGACATATCCTGAGTTATTAAGGAAAAGAGGGATTTTACAATGAAATCATTTGAAGGAAAACTGATTGCACAAAACATCCGGGTCGGTATCGTTGCTGCACGATTCAACGAGTTCATCACCTCAAGGCTCCTTGGCGGGGCAATGGATGCACTCCTCCGGCACGATGTGAGCGAGGACGATGTTCATGTCGCATGGGTGCCGGGAGCGTTTGAAATTCCGCTGGTTGCTTCCAAAATGGCAAAAAGCGGAAAGTACGATGCTGTGATTTGCCTTGGCGCAGTGATTCGCGGCTCTACCAGCCATTACGACTACGTCTGCAACGAAGTCTCAAAAGGCATCGCAGCAGTTTCGCTGGAAAGCGGTATTCCTGTTTTATTTGGCGTTCTGACGACTGAAAATATCGAGCAGGCAATCGAGCGGGCAGGTACGAAAGCCGGAAACAAGGGCTATGACTGCGCGGTCAGCGCCATCGAAATGGTCAATCTGATCCGCGAAATGGATGCAGAGTAACGGTGACACAGGAGCCTTCCATGATTGTGATACGAGCGAACACCCCGGACCAGGTACTGGAGCAAACGATTCTGAGCCTTTTGCAACAGGCGCAGATTGAGGCGGAGCAGATCACATTCTGCGCAAAGAAAAAACTGGAACTGCCGGGATTGGTGATTGATAACACCCGACATGAAATTTCAGCCAACGGCAGAAATATTTCGTTGACACGTCTTGAATCCGACCTGTTGTGGGTGCTGGCAGTCTGCGAAGGAACGACGCTCTCTAAAAAAGAGCTTTTTGATGCTGTATGGGGAAAGGATTGCGCCGATACCTTAAAAGTGGTTGGCAATACCGTTTCCAATCTCCGAAAGAAGCTGGCATTCTGCGGGCTGGACGGATGTCTTTGCACAGTTGGTGGAGGGTATGCTTTTCGTTACGTTCTGGCAGAGCAGGGAAAAGCCCATTCCAATACTGTCCCGACAATGGTATCCTGTTGCCCAAAGGAGCTGAGAGAAAATGACCCGAATCTTGTTCATCTGTCTGGGGAATATCTGCCGTAGTCCCATGGCGGAATTTGTTATGAAAGACCTTGTGGAAAAAGCCGGTATTGCAGAAAAATTCGAAATCGCCTCTGCTGCGACCAGTGCGGAAGAAGTGGGCAACCCGGTCTATCCACCCGCTCGGCAAAAATTGGCAGACCATGCCATTTCCTGTGTAGGCAAAACGGCGCGTCAGATGACACGGCAGGATTATGACACCTATGATTATCTGGTTGCAATGGATCGAAGCAACCTGCGGGATATGGCTCGTTTTGTAGGGAACGACCCGTTGCACAAGGTCTCCCTCCTGATGTCGTATACCAGTACGCCGCACGATGTGGCCGACCCGTGGTTTACTGGAAATTTCGAGGACACATGGCGGGATGTACTGGCAGGTTGCACGGCGTTGTTAGAGAGGCTGTGCCAATAAAAGAAACAACTGGGTGTATCATCGTTCAGATGAAGCATCCAGCTGTTTTTGATTTAATCTTCTAGCCTGCCGTGGTCGTATAGCTTTTTACATCAGAAGTTGTTGGAAAATCAACCCTGGATGCGGGTCTGCATCAGATGGTCCGGGGTGTAGGCATCGGATAAGGTACCGTTCATGCTGGCGGCATAGTAATACAGGGCTGTCCAGGATTTCAGTTCATAGCTGGTGCCCTCCAGCACACCCTTGCCGCGGCAATAAGGAGCCCAGAACCGGTAGTATTCCTCCGATTTGTTGTCGGAGGGAACATCCATGTAGGTGCCGGTGGCCTCATCGTAGGGGGCAAAGGGAAGCGCCTGCCCTGTGGCCATTTTGCTGGCCCAGGGCAGCAGACTCACCAAGTTCTGGGAGGATTCAAAGGTGAACGAGGTGGAGTAGGCTTTGTGGAAGTCCAGAGGCTGCCAGCTGTCGCTCTCCGGGAAATAGACTTCGATGCTGGAAACATCACAGGAGATCTGCCCGTCAGAAATGTGATAGCGGTAGCGCAGATTTCCGGTGTGGAGGGTGCCGGCACCGCCGTAGGTCCGGCCCTGAGGGGTGACACCGGAGCACGCAGCATCAAAGACACAGATGGATGCCAGCTGTGCACCGGACAAGTCGCAGACCACCAGACTGGAGCCCGCGCTGTGGTCGATCGCCGATTCACCGGTGGATTGCTCGTTGAAGGCGTCCGCGACGGTAAAGTCACCCTGATACAGCGCAGTGCGGACGTAGCCGCCGAACACGAAGGATACCTGAGAGCCGGAGGCATAATTGAAGGAATCACAGATAAAGGCGGTGACAGGAGACTGGATGTAGGTGTATCCGATGGCCTTTCCGTCTTCGTACTGGATATAGTCGTAGCCGGTGGGGATGGTCATCACCACGCTGTCCGGCGTTACATCGTCCAGACCCAGCTTGGAGAAATAGCCGTCCGGTGCCGTCAGGTCTGCGTCGTAGCGGGCCAGAAGATCCTGCATACTCCGGTATGCCAGAGCTTCCGGTGACAGATCCCGGGGATCCTCGTAGTCGTATGCCTTCGTCAGCTCATAGCAGCAGGTCTCCTCGGGCACCCAGGTCCAGCCGGCAGATGTTTTTTGCAGGCTCAGCACGCCCAGGTTTTGAGCATAGCAGCCGGTGGAGGTCATGATCACGCCGTTTTCCACGATGGGTTGGTCATAGGCGAGATGGTCGTGAGCGTTCTGGATCACGTCCAGGAAGCCTTCCTGAGCCCGTGCGGTGGCCCGGTCCTCTTCCATGCCGCAGTGGCTGATGGCGATGACAAGATCGCAGCCCTTCTCCTCCTTGAGGAAACGGGCATAGACTCTGGCAACCTCGGCACAGTCCATCCGGGTCAGGTCCGAGTTCTTGCAGTAGCCGTAGGACTCCTCGCCTTCCAGGGCAAACAGACCCACCCTGTAGCCTGCTACCTGGCGGATGGCGTAGTTTTTGGCCCCAGTCTTGGCGTAGGCCCCGGCACCAAAAGCATTGGTGCTCAGGTCATTGGGGCGGATGTCGGCGCTGGTATAAGAGATCGGCTCGCCGTTGGCGTTGTATTTGATGAACATATTGGATACCAGCAACTGGGGCAGTTTGTGGTAGACCCCGTAGCGCAGCCGGTTTTTCCGGGCGTTGACCCAGGAGTTTTCGACGGCCTGATCGCCCACGTCGAATTCGTGGTTGCCCAGGGTGCAGAAATCTACCTGCATTTCGGCCAGGGCCAGGATCTCCCAGCCCTTTTGATAGCCGTCCTGGTAAGGAGTTCCCTGGGAGTAGTCACCACCGTCCAAGGTCAGGGTTTTGCCAAAGGCTCGGTGGCGTACCCCGGCCTGTGCGGCGGCCATTCGCGCCACGCCGCCGGTGATCCGGGTAGAGCCGTCCGTACTCATGATCTTAGAAGTACCCAGATTGGAGTGGATATCGTTGCTCAGCAGCAACACGATATCGCCTTTGTAGGGGGTGCGGTCCTGCGTGTCAGGCCAGGCACAGCCCATGAGAGCGGGAGCCATAGCAGTTCCGGCAGTGGTGGCGGCTGCCAGCTTCAGGAAACTTTTCCGCGAAATCTTTTTCATGATTCTGTTCTCCTTTTGACAGTCTCTTGGTATCGTGTCATTCTTGTGATGATGGACGGGAATGGCCATTCTCCCATCGGGTCTTTGGGACTGCTGTACTTCCGGTGCACACGGAAAAACGCAGAGAAGATTCCAACCTTGCAAAAAGAAAAAGACGCACCACAAGCCGAAAAGGGGCTGTTGTGCGTCTCTCATTCTCTCACGCAGAACCTATATGGAATCCTTGTATCTCATACTATAGCAAGACTTTCAGCAAAAGTCAACACATTGCCTTGTTTTTTGATTGAATGTTGAAAATATTTTGGCTTTTGCAATGTGGGCAAGGCCGGACCCTGTGAGCGTGAAAAACCTTCAGCTGTTTCCCAATGGACACGAATCGACAAAAATGAAGGAAAAATCACCAGCTCGGCTGGTGGATGTTTATTGTGTGCAAGGGCAATTGTTGCCAATTTTCACAGATTGCGCTATACTGATTCCGAAAAGTTTTTGTGAAGGGGAGAACCGGATGCTGCGCTGTGCGATCGTGGAGGACAGCCCCAGAGAGCTGGAACATCTGAAAGAATGCCTTGCCCGCTACTCGGCAGAGCGGGATATCCCGCTGGAGACCACGGCCTTCGGGGATGCGGCGTCGTTTCTGGAACATTACCGTGCCGACTATGACATCGTGTTCATGGACATCGAGCTGCCGGGCATCAACGGCATGGAGGCAGCCCACCGCCTGCGGGAGATCGACCGGCAGGTCATCCTGATCTTTGTGACCAACATGGCCCAGTTTGCGGTCAAGGGCTATGAGGTGGATGCGCTGGACTACATCATCAAGCCTGCCCAGTATGGGCCGTTGAGCATCAAGCTGGACCGTGCGGCCCAGCGCTGGCGCGCCGCCGCCGAGAGCGTGATGGTGGCCCTGCCCACCGGCACCCAGCGGCTGCTGCTGTGGGAAATCTATTACATCGAGGTGCAGGGCCACAAGCTGACCTATCACACCGAAAAAGGCCAGCTGCCGGGCACCGGAACCCTGCAGGACGCCGAACAGCGGCTGCACGGCAAGGGCTTCCTGCGCTGCAACAAGTGCTATCTGGTCAACCAGAAGCACATCCAGACCGTCACCGGCAGCGACGTGGTGCTTTCCAACGGGGAGAAGCTGCAGATCAGCCGTCTGCGCAAAAAGGAATTCATGGAGGAGCTGGCCCGCAGCATGGGCAATGAATTTGTGCTATGAGTACGGTCATCGATCTGTTTGAACGCCACGGCTATGTGCTGGAACTGCTGGCGTGCGTGGCGGCCACCACCTGGAAGCTGGAGCGGCAGGAGCGCTTTGCGGTGCGGCTGACCGGCATCCTGCTGGCGGAGGCCTGCTTTACCATCGTGTGGGAGCAGGTGCCCCACAACCTCTACACCGAGTCGCTGCGCACCTTTCTGCTGTGGAGCATCGCGGCGGTGGGCATCCGGCTGTGCTTCCGCATCGCGGCAGCGTGGGCGGTGTTCTATGCTACGGCTGCGGGCACCATGCAGCACATCATCTACCGGGGGGCCAAGCTGCTGCAGAATGCGGTGTACCACATGGACCGGCAGTACTGGGCCTGGAGCCGGTGGGTCTATCTGGGCCTTTTCGTGCTGCTGTTCGCGGTGTGCTGCCTGACCCTCACCCGGCGGCTGCACAGCCGCAATCTGGGCACACTGCCCGGGCGCACGATGACTTTTATCATGGTGGGCTACCAGCTGAGCATGAACATCTTCGTCAACCTGTTCAACGCCTTTAGTGTGGACGGTGCCCCGCGCATCTTTACTACCTACAGCGTCTACGACGAGGTGACCACCATCCTGCTGTTCTTCCTGCTGTGTGAGATCCTGCAGCGCAGCGACGCCGAGTGGGACAACATGGTGCTGCAGCAGATGATGCGCCAGCAGCGCCAGCAGATGGAGTTGTCCAAGGAGACGGTGGAGCTCATCAACATCAAGTGCCATGACATCCGCAAGCAGCTGTACACGCTGGGCAGCCGGGTGCCGACCGAGGAGCTGGACGAGCTGAAAAAGGCGGTGGATATCTACGACTCCACGGTCAAGACCGGCAACGAGACGTTGGACGTGCTGCTGGCGGAGCGCTCCATCGTGTGCAAGGGCCGCGGCATCCAGCTGGATTACATCGCCGACGGTGCAAAGCTGGACTTCCTGAAGCCCGGCGAGGTGTACTCGCTGTTCGGCAACGCGCTGGACAACGCCATCGAGGCGGTGACCCCGCTGGAGCCGGACCGCCGCTACATCGGCCTGCAGGTGCGGGCCGAGCGGGGCATGCTGCTCATCCGCATGGAGAACTGCGCCGCCGAGCCGCTGCACTTTGTGGACGGCCTGCCCCAGACCACCAAGGGGGACGCCCGGTGGCACGGTTTTGGCGTTAAGAGTATCCGCCGCATCGTGCAGCAGCACGGCGGCACCCTGACGATGCAGGCACAGGACGGCATGTTCCGTCTGGTGGCGCTCCTGCCGCTCAAATGACAGTTCAGGGCCCCAAAATGACAGTTTGGGAAAAATTTGTTGTAAATATTCACAAAACCTCTATACTATCGGCAGAGCTTTGAATCACTCTGCCGGTTTCTTTTTGTGCGGCGTTTGCTTCCGCACCGCACAGGGGGAGAGCGGACAACTTTCAAAGGAGGACAAAATGTTGAAGAAGAAAAACCTGTGGCGCGGTTTGACCATGGTGTTTGCCCTGCTTCTGGCCGTTTCCATGATGGCAGGCAACATCCTGGAGCTCTACCGCACCTCTGTGGATGCCTTCCTGGGCACCCGCAGCACCCAGACTGTGACCGAGCAGTCGGACGATGAATCCGATGCCTGGACCTACAAGTCGGAATTCACCACGGCCAAAGAAGCCTACGAGGGCTTCAAGGACTTCGCCATCGAGACTTCGCAGGAGACCTTTGCCCTGCTGAAGAACGAGAACGGTGCCCTGCCTCTGGCCAAGGATGCCAAGATCACCATGCTGGGCGTCCGCAGCTATGCTCCTGTTTACGGCAACAGCGGCGGCAGCGTGCCGGACGGCAAGTCCACCGTGCAGATCTTTGACGCCTTTACCGAGCGCGGCTTCCAGCTGAACCCGGAGACCCTGGCAGCTTACGAGGCATTCTTTGCGGACAAGGAATGGACCAAGCCCCAGTTCGGCGGCGGCATCCTGCCCGCTTACGCCGAGATCACCGCTTACGATGATCCCCACGAGCTGACCCTGGACGAGCTCAAGCAGCTCAACCCCGACTTTGAGTCCAAGTACACCGAGTACGGCGACGCTGCCATCGTGGTGGTGGGCCGTGTCGGCGGCGAAGCCGGTGCCTACTACCCCGGCGAGGAAGGCCTGGCAGACGGCGTGAACACCGTCAACGGAAACATCCTGAGCCTGAGCGATGAAGAAATGGCCATGATCGAGGAAGCAAAGGCCAATTTCGACAAGGTCATCGTGCTGGTCAACGCAGCCAACCCCATGGAGATCGCAAACCTGCAGGACGACCCCGACATTGACGCCATCCTGTGGGTGGGCTACCCCGGTGCTTATGGCTTCTACGGCGTGGCCGACGTGCTGAACGGCACTGTGGCTCCCTCTGCCCATCTGGGCGATACCTTCGTCAAGAACGGTGCACTGGCTCCCGCCATGCAGAACTTTGGCAACATCCCCTGGGCAAACGCTTCGGACTTTGCTGAGGGCACCAGTGTCAACTCCTACCTGATCGAGACCGAGGGCATCTACACCGGCTACCGTTACTACGAGACCCGTTATGCGGACATCGTGCTGGGCAACGGCGGTGCCAATGCCTCTGCCGGTACCTACGCCAACGCCGACGGCACCGTGGCCACCAGCGATGGCACCTGGAGCTACGACAACGAGGTGGTCTATCCCTTCGGCTACGGCATGAGCTACACCACCTTTGAGCAGACCCTGGACAGCGTGATCATCACCGGTGACAAGCGCACCGCTACCGTGACCGTGACCACCACCAACACCGGCGATGTGGCCGGCAAGGCTGTCGTGCAGCTGTACGCCAGCGCACCCTACACCGACTACGACAAGCAGAACGGCATCGAAAAGTCCGCCCTGCAGCTGATGGACTACGAAAAGACCAACACCCTGCAGCCCGGCGAGAGCCAGACCATTACCATGAATGTGGACATGAGCCTGCTGGCCAGCTACGACAGCCAGAACGCCAAGACCTTCATCGTGGACCCGGGCGACTACTACTTCGCCATCGGCTCTGACGCCCATGATGCTCTGAACAACATCCTGGCTGCTCAGGGCAAGACCACTGCCGACGGCATGACCGCCGACGGCGATGCTTCCAAGACCTACCAGTGGACCTGGGACGGCGCTGTGGATGCCGACACCTTCTCTGTGAGCAAGGCCGGCGTGGAGATCACCAACGCAGTGAGCGACGGCGACTACTCCATGGACATCAACACCTTCATCCCCGGCACCGCTACTTATCTGTCCCGCAGCGACTGGGACGGCACCTTCCCCACCACCATTACCGGCCTGAAGGCCGAGGGCCGTCTGGCCACCCTGCTGGCCAACGACTTCATCGACATCAAGACCGATGAGGACACTTCGGACATCGTGTTCGGCGACACCACCAGCACCCTGACCCTGAACGACCTGAAGGGCGCTGACTTCGACGATCCCCGCTGGGATGAGCTGGTCGGCAAAGTGACCATCGACGAGTTCCTGAACTTTGCCTCCAACGCCTTCCACAACATCCAGAACATCGACTCTGTGGGCCTGCCGCAGTACGCAGCCGACGACGGCCCCAACGGTTCCGACTCGCACTACCTGACCGAGGGCAGCTACCAGGGCACCCCGTATGCAGATGCTGCCGATTACGACTGCGGCACCCGCGTCGGCCCCACCCCGGAGAACATTGCTTACAGCTGGAACAAGGAACTGGCCTACCGCGTGGGTGAGATCACCCTGGGCGAGAGCACCCTGGTGCTGAACCTGCCCATCATGATCGGCCCCGGCATGAACATCCATCGTCACGGCTACAACGCCCGCGGCGCAGAGTATTACTCCGAGGACCCCGTCCTGTCCGGTTACACCGGTTCCGCTGTGGTGCAGGGCGCTCAGAGCAAGGGCACCCTGGTCAACATCAAGCACGCTGCCTTCAACGATCAGGAGATCAACCGCTCCGGTATCGCAGTCTTTATGACCGAGCAGAAGGCCCGCGAGCTGGAGCTGCGCAACCTGCAGCAGGCCTTTGAGGGCAACGGCAAGCCCGCTTCCTTCGAGGCGGATCCTTCCCGCGATGACACCTACACGGTGGGTGCTCTGGGCGTGATGAGCTCCTACAACCGCATTGGTGCCGTGGCCTCCAGCGCAAACGCTGGTGTCCAGGTGCAGATCATGCGCAACGAGTGGGGCTTCAAGGGCTACAACGTCACCGACTTTACCGGTGTTACCCTGCACGCTTCTCCCAAGGAGTCCATCCTGGCCGGCACTACCGCATTCTGCGGTTTCGGCACGGACGACAGCATCACCTACTGGAATGCTGACGCTCTGAAGGGCGACCGCACCATGCTGCTGGCTATCAAGCAGAACATCCATTACCTGCTGTACGCTCTGGCCAACAGTGCCGCCATGAACGGCGTCAACTCCACCACCCGCACCATCAGCGTGATGACCTGGTGGCGTATGACCTACCGCGTGTGCATCTACGGCTTTGCAGCCCTCACCGCACTGTGCGCCCTGCTGTACGTCGTGTCTGCGGTCAAGAGCAAGAAGCAGAAGACTGCAAAGGAGGCCTGAGCCATGAAAACGAAACTGAACACGAAGACGATCGTGGCTGCTGTGGCCAGTGTGATCGGCCTTGCAGTCTATGGTTACACCTCGATGGTGGGCTATCTGGCGGCTTCGGCCACCAGCACCCTGCCGGTGGTGCTCACCGTGGTCGCGCTGGTGTGCCTGGCTCTGCGCCAGTTCGCCGGCAGCAAGCTGCCTGCCGTGGTCAACGACGTGCTGCTGGTGGCAGCCAACATCTGCCTGATCGGCAGCTTCGCCGTATTCGTTCTGGCCCGCGTTTCGCTGGCTGCGGACGTCTACTTCATCCCGGTCAACTATCCGGCTTCTGAGGCCACGGCCCTGCACATCTCCATCGTGGGTGCCGTGTGCTACCTGGTCGGCATCGTGACCCTGATCGTGGAAGGCTTCTCCGCAAAGAACTGATGAATCCCCCAGCCGCCCGGCGGAGAAGCTCTGCCGGGCGGCATTTTGGGTTCCGGACCTTATCTTGTGATCAAATGAAAGGAGGCAGATGCCTGTGATCGCCTGTTCGTTCAACACCGGCTGGACCTGCCGCCACCTGTTGGAAGAGGGGCCGGCCGTGCCGGTCACCCTGCCCCATGATGCGGCACTGGCCGAACCCCGTACCGAGACGGCCCCCGGTGGCACCAACACCGGCTGGTACGAGGGCTATGATTACCTTTACGAAAAACGCTTCACCCCGGACGCAGCCCTGCAGGGCCAGACCCTTGTGCTGGAATTCGAGGGCGTGTACCACAACGCCGAAGTCTGGCTCAACGGCGAGAAGCTGGCGTTCAACCCCTACGGCTACACCGACTTCAAGGTAGACCTGACCGGGAAGCTGGACTTTGATGCCGAAAACGTGCTGCAGGTGATCGCCCGCAACGCCGACCAGCCCAACAGCCGCTGGTATTCCGGCGCGGGAATCTACCGCCCCGTCACCCTGTGGACTGCCCCCGCACGGCACATCCTGCCCGATGGTGTGCAGGTCCGCACGCTGAGCATTGACCCCGCGGAGGTGGAAGTGACCGTGCAGACAACAGCCAGCGGCGCGGTGGCGGTTGCCATCCTGGATGATGAGCAGACCGTGGCCACAGCGCAGGCAGAATCCAACGGTAAAGCTGTTCTGCGGGTGCAGATCCCCAATGCCAAACTTTGGAGCCCCGATTCCCCTGCACTCTACCGCTGCCGAGCCATGTTTGGCGATGACTGCGCCGAGACGACATTCGGTGTGCGGACCCTTTCCTGGGGCGATGACGGATTTTTGCTCAACGGCAAGCGGGTCATCCTGCTCGGTGCCTGTGTCCACCACGACCACGGCGTTCTGGGTGCCTGTTGTTACCCCGAAGCGGAGGAACGCAAAGTCCGGCTGCTGCAAAAGGTGGGCTACAACGCTGTGCGCTGTGCCCATAACCCCTGTTCCAAGGCATTTTTGGATGCCTGCGACCGGTTGGGTATGCTGGTCATGGATGAATACGCCGATATGTGGTACATCCACAAGACCCAATATGACTATGCGAGCTACCTGCCCGACCGCTGGCGGCAGGATCTGGAATCCCTTGTCCGCAAGGACTACAGCCATCCGTCAGTGATCATGTACTCCATCGGCAACGAGGTGGCCGAGACGGCCCAGACCCGCGGCATTGCGCTGACAAAGCAGATGACCGAGCACATGCACAGTTTAGACAGCACCCGTCCCGTGACCTGCGGGGTGAACATCTTCTTCAACTTCCTGTCCTCAATGGGCTTTGGTGTTTACAGCGATGACAAGGCGAAGAAAGAGGCTGAAGCTGCCGCCAAGCGCGCAGCGGCCGGCAAAGCGGCCCCAAAGAAAAAGGCCGTCGGCAGCGAGTTCTTCAACAACCTGGCGGGTTTCATGGGCGCGGACTTTATGAAATGGGGGGCATCCCTGCCGCCCTGCGATTGGAAAACGAAAGATGCCTTTGCAAATATGGACGCCGCGGGGTACAATTATGGCATACGCCGGTATAAGCATGACCTGAAAAAATACCCGCACCGCTTGATTGTCGGAAGCGAGACGTTCTGCAGCGATGCCTACCGTTTTTATGAGCTGGCCAAGCACGAACCGCGCCTGCTGGGCGATTTCGTCTGGGCGGGTATGGATTACCTGGGTGAGGTCGGCATCGGCGCGTGGGAATACCCGGACTATGTACCGGATTTTTCCCACGGGCCGGGCTGGATCGCAGCCGGGGCAGGCCGCATTGACCTGATTGGCCGCACGCAGGGCGAAGCCATGTACACCCGTGTGGCACTGGAGCGGGAAAAAGGCCCGCTGCTGGCCGTCTGGCCTGTCAACCACACCAAAGAAAAGCACTCCCCTTCCGCGTGGCGCATGTCCCACGCCATCCCCAGCTGGAGCTGGCACGGTTGTGAAGGAAAACCTGCCATGGTGGAAGTCTATGCCCGCGCCGCCAAAGTGGCGCTGAAAATCAACGGCAAAACCGTGGGCGAAGCTGCGCCAAAAAACGACTGCATTGTGCGCTTTTCCTGCACTTATGAAGATGGCACCGTTGAGGCAGTCAGCTATGATGCAGCCGGGAATGAGATTGGCCGCACGGCCCTGCATACCGCCAACACCGAGACCCGGCTTTGCCTTGTGCCGGAAGAAGAAACCGTCCGCCCTGGCGGTTTGGCGTTTGTCCAGCTGCGATACACCGATGAAAACGGCACGGTGAAGTCACTGGAGCGCGGCACTGTTACCGTTAAAGTCCGCGGCGGAACCCTGCTGGGGCTGGGCAGCGCCTGTGCCTACAGCGAACGCGGCTATCTGTCCGATACCACCGATACCTATTTCGGCGAAGCGCTGGCCGTGGTCCGTGCGGATGCTGATGCAGATACCGTGGAACTGACCGCCGCGGACGGCACCCACAATGCTGCCTGCTGCATCCCCTGCAAGGAGTGAACGTATGTCTCTGTACGGCTTGGGCCTGCGGGCCAGCTTCAAAATCAGCGATACAATACGAGACCGCGGTTTGCAGGCGCCAAAAGACATTGTCCGTTTTGATAATCTGCCCTATGGCACGGACCCGCGCTGGCAGACATTGGACGTTTACCGCCCCAAAAACGCCGGAGGCACCGCACTTCCCGTGATTGTCAGCGTTCACGGCGGCGGCTGGGTCTATGGCGATAAAAACCTTTATCAATATTACTGTATGAGCCTGGCCCAGCATGGCTTTGCCGTTGTGAATTTTTCCTATCGGCTGGCCCCGCGGCACAAGTTCCCCGCCGCCTTGCAGGATACCGATGCGGTGTTTCACTGGGTAATGGCCCACGCGGTGGATTATCATTTTGATACTCGCCATGTTTTCGCCGTGGGCGATTCGGCCGGGGCTAACATTCTGGGGTTGTACGCAGCGCGGTGCGCTGACCCGGCAGCTGCAAATATTCCGGTTACCCCGCCGCCCGGCTTTGTGCCGACGGCCCTTGCGCTGAACTGCGGGCAATACTGCATTTCCCGCGGGCAAAAAGGGCTGATCGCCCACCTGCTGCCGGACATCCTGCCAGATGGCGGTACCGATGCCGAACTGCATGCCATGGATGTGACAGCCCATGTAACGGGCCGCTACCCGCCCTGCTTTGTCATGACCGCCAACAATGACTTTTTGAAGGAGCAGGCCCCGCTGATGACCGCAGCGCTGGAACGCTGCGGTGTGCCCTGTGTGTACCGCTGTTACGGTGACGAAACACAAAAGCTGGGGCATGTTTTCCACTGCAATATCCGCGCAGAGGCGGCACAAAACTGCAACACGGAAGAATGCGGTTTTTTCAAGCGTTTTATGGAATGAAAGGAACTTCCTTATGAATCAAACGAAAAACGGGCTATGGAACAGCCCGCTCCTGCGGTCGCAGGTCACATCGGAGGATGTCCGCCCGCTGGAGATGCTGTTCGGTTACCTGATCGGTCCCTTTGGGGCATTGCTGGCTTCGGGGATTTTTACCAGCCAGCTGCAAAACTACCTGACCAACGTGCTGAAGCTGGACCTCGGTTTTTTGACGACCCTGCAGCTGCTTTCCACAATTTTGATCGTTGCGGCCAACCTGGTGGTGGGCCAGCTGATTGAGCGTACCCGCACCCTTGCGGGCAAGGCACGCCCCTGGATTCTGCTCTCTGCGCTGACGCTTTCGGTTGCAAGCGTATTGATGTTCATTGTTCCGTTTGCGGACCGCACCGCCCGGATGGTCTGGATCGCCATTGCCTACAATGCGTATTACGCCGTGGGGTTCCCCATCTACAACACAGCCAATTCCACGCTGGTGCCGGTTTCCACCCGCAACAGCAAACAGCGCTCCACGCTGGCCTCGCTGACGAACATTGCCAGCCTGGGCGTGATGGGCGTTGGCTCCATGATTTTCCCCACGCTCGTTTCGATGGCGCTGAAAGAGGACCAGCACCTCTGGTTCGTTGCCATGCTGGGTGTGGCGATCTTTACGGCGCTGACGATCCTTCTGCAGTTCCGGTTCACGCGGGAGCGCGTGACCGAGGAATCAGCAGGCGCGGAAAAGGCCGAAAAAAGCAGCGCTTCCCTCGGCGAGCAGGTCAAGGCTGTCACCAGTGAAAAGAGCTGGTGGCTGGCGATGCTGTTCTATGTGGCGTTCCAGTGGGGCGGCGCTATGAAAAACGGCTCCATGACCTTTTTCTGCCAGTGGGTGCTGGATAACAGTTTTTTCAATACCGCCAGCCTGGGCGATGCCTGGGGCATGTCACAGTCTTTGCTGGCCGTGCTGGGTGCCATCCCGATGGCCGTTGCCGCGGTCTTTGTGGTGCCACTGGCCAATAAGTTTGGCAAGCGCCTGACCTGCCTGGTGGGCATGGCCATCGGCGTGGCAGGCGGCGTGATCGCGGGCCTTGGCGGCAGCAATATCATTCCTGTCGCCATCGGCATTGCGCTCAAATGCCTTGGCTCCTCCCCTGCCTGTTACCTGATCCTTGCCATGCTGGCCGATGTCATCGACCACATTGAATACACCCGCGGCATCCGCACCGATGGCCTGACCATGTCGGTCTACAGTGCGCTGATGGTGGCCGCCACCCCCGTGTGCAACGCAATTTTCAGCGGTATCCTGAACGCGAGCGGCTATGACCAGAGCGCAGATGTGGCGCTGAACACGCTGGGCCAGTCCGCAGCTGTCAACACGGCCATTTCCGTCAGCTATATCTGGGTGGAAACGGCTGCCTATGCGCTGTGCGCCGTGCTGGTGTTCCTGTGGACCGTTGAGAAGAACCTTCCCGCTGAGCAGGCCGCCATCGTCGAACGAAAAAAAGGAGCCACGCAATGAAGTACCGGCTGAACACCACCAACTACCACGATTTCGCCACCTTTGCGGTCAACAAGTTGCCCGCACGCAGCTACTTTATCCCCTACCCCGGCCGCGCCGCTGCGGACGCCGTGGCACCGAAACAGAAGCGCTATGCATCGCCGAAAGTCCAATGCCTGAACGGGGAATGGGATTTTAAATTCTACCCCCGCCCCGCCGAACTACCGGTTGAACTTGACACCGATGCAGTGCATTTTGATAAGCTCGATGTTCCGTCCTGCTGGCAGTTCCGCGGGTACGATAAGCCGTTTTATGTCAACATCCGCTACCAGTTTCCCTACAAGCCGCCGGTGATCCCCACGACCGGCAAGGTTAGTCGTGCCTTTTCCTGGCTGGGCTGCGATACCGGAATCCGCCCGCAGTGGAAAGTCCCCGGCGAGGAGTACAATTTTGTCGGCGTCTACCGCCGCTTTATTGAAATCGATGATGCTGATAAGCGCCGTATCGTCTCGTTTTTAGGCGTTGCCAGCTGCATGGATCTGTATGTAAACGGGTTCTTTATCGGCTATTCCGAGGGTGCGCACAACACGGCGGAGTTTGATTTGACCGGAAAGCTGAAATCCGGGCATAACGAACTGGTGGTTGTGGTACACCGCTGGTGCAATGGGACCTATCTGGAAGACCAGGATATGTTCCGCAATAACGGCATCTTCCGCGATGTGCTGCTGCGCACCGAGGAGCCAACGGACCTGTGGGACATTGATGCCAAAACCGAGAAAAAGCCCGATGGCTACACGCTGACCCTTTCCGCGCAGACGCTCTCTGATATTGACGTGGCGTTTACCGTCAAAGGCCACGGCCTGGAGCAGACAGCAACCGTTACGGCCAGGAATGGCACGGCGCAGGCTGTGTTTGCGGGGCTTGATGTGACCGAGTGGAATGCCGAAGTCCCGACACTGTACAATATTTACTATGAAACCGCCACCAGTTGCGTAAAAGAGAAAATCGGCTTCCGCACGGTTGAAATCAAGCAAGATGTGTTCCTGCTCAATGGCCGCAAAATCAAACTTAAGGGCGTGAACCACCACGATACCGATGCGGCCAACGGCTACACCATGTCCCCCGATGATATCGAGCGTGATATGCTGGTCTGTAAGCGGTTCAACATCGACACCGTGCGCACATCGCACTATCCCCCGGACCCATTGCTGCTGGAACTGGCGGACGAGCTTGGCATTTATATTGTAGACGAAAATGACCTGGAGACGCACGGTACGTTCGCCATGCAGCTCCCGCCGACCTACAACTCCATCAGCAACAACCCCAAGTGGGAAAGCCACTATATGGACCGCATCATGCGGCTGTATCAGCGGGACAAAATCCGCGGGAACACATCGGTTATTATGTGGAGCCTTGGCAACGAGGCGGGCGGCTATCACAACACCGATGCCATGTACGATTACCTCAAGCAGCACTCTCCCCTGCCGGTGCACTATGAGAGCGCCATCCACTGCAAGCGCCAGGCTTACGATGTGGGCAGCGAAATGTACCCCAGCGTCAAAATGGTGCACAATGTCGGCGAAAAGCGCCGCAAACAGGCCCGGCTCAATGACCGCCCATATTTCATGTGCGAGTACGCCCACGCCATGGGCGTTGGCCCCGGCAACACCGAAGCCTACTGGCAGGAAATTTATAATTACGATAACCTCATGGGCGGCTGCGTGTGGGAGATGGTGGACCATGCCGTTCTGCACACAGACGGCAGCTACACCTATGGCGGCGACCATGGCGAGTGGGAGCATGACCGCAACTTCTGCGTGGACGGTCTGTTCTACCCCGATCGCAGCCCTTCCACAGGCGCAAAGCTCATGCGCTTTATCTATCGCCCCATCCGTGTGGCGCATGTCAGCGGCGGGCAGTTTGAGGTGTTCAACACAACGGCATTTTCGACCGGGCGTTACCGCCTGGCGTTCCGCTGGAATGACGGCAGCAAAACAATATTGACCCCGCAGACCGCACCTCTTACGAAAGAAACGGTGACTGTGCCGCTTGGCAGGGCTGTGGACGGTCTGCTGGCGGTCATAGTCGAAACGACTGACACGGTGACCGGACAGATTGTGTCCGAGGAACAGCTTGTGCTGGCGCAGGAAGTAGCCGCCGCGCCCGCTGTGAAGCCGCTGCCGGGGGATGTTACAGTCGAAAAAGGGCGGCTTGTCTGCCGCAAAAGCGGCGTGGTCGTTGCAGCCGGGGCTGATGAGGGCACGCTTTTGTACCGCGCCCCCACCGATAACGATGTTGACGCTATGTTCCATAACCTGATGGTGCTCTATACCCGCCAGACCGAGGAGACCGTTTCAACACAGCAGACCGCCGATGGTTGGCAGGTCGTGACCAAAATCACCAACAAACGCGGCCATTATATGGTTACCGATACCTACAAGGGAACGGACAGCGGCGTGCTGGTCACCAGCGTGCTGCATCGCGTTTCCGGCAGTCAGGAAATTCCACGTTTTGGCAAGACGTTCCGCCTGGACGAGGTTTTTGATGCAGTGCATTATGTTGGCCGCAGCGGAGAAAGCTATTGCGACATGAAGGATCAGTTCCCCATCCGTGCGGTGGATTGTACCGTGGCCGATATGACCGAGCCGAATCTGCGCCCGCAGGAGAGCGGCAACCGCATGGACTGTACCGTGGCTTCTGTCTCCGATGGAAAGACCTGCGTGGTCTTTGAGGCTGTTGGCCGCCCGTTTGAACTGGGCATCAAGCCATACACCGACCGCGCACTGCTCTCCATGAAGCACCGCAGGGACGAGGCCCGTACGGGGACCTATGTAACAATCCAGGCCTTCCAGCAAGGCATTGGCACCGGCGCCTGCGGCCCCGGGGTGATGCCAGAGTTTAAGTATCATTTGAAAGAAGATTGCACATTGCAATTTTTGATCCGAATTGAAGAGGCTTGACGAAATATCAGTAAAATTGATGCTGCTCTGTCGGCGGCAAACAATACGGGTCTGAAAAATTATGATTCAGAGTCAGATAATATTCCGAACCCGTAAGGAAATAAAAAGAAAAGAAGCATTTTATAAAAATGCAGATGCGTAAGAAAATGCGCAGGACATACCCGAGGAAACAGGGTATGGAATACATACATGGAGGTAACAAAATGCTGAAACTTTCATTGAAACAGGGGCAATATGTAAACATTGGTGATAACATCCGTGTGGTCTATGTAGGTGGTTCGGGAAATCACGCAAGGCTGCTCATTGATGCCCCACGGGAACTCAACATTGCCAGAAGTACCACGGAAGAAAATCCGGCACGAAAGAGAGAAACCTATTATGCAGAGCCGGGTATTTCCAGGGAGGCACAGCAGGAGATTAAACGAATTCTGTGGAATGAGCGGATGAAAGCAGAAGCAAAAAAAGATGCAGAGAGTTTAAAAGATAAATTTAACGCTTAGCATCACACAAACATTTGGTAATAAGCGGGGCACACCCGGGACGCTTCGCTTATTGCGGTACATCGAAAGGTGTATGGCTAAATATACAAGGTTGCAAAGCATCACAGATGCTTGTGACGCGCTACTATGAAGTGACGCAATAAGAACACCTTAGGAAAAGGATTTCCGGAGGAAAAGACATAATACCCCGCATAGCGGGAGTTCAAGGAGGATTCAATTATGAGTATGGTAGTACAACACAACATGCAGGCAGCAAACGCAAACAGAATGCTTGGTATCACATCCGGAGCACAGGCTAAGTCAACCGAGAAGTTATCTTCCGGTTACAAGATCAACCGTGCAGCAGATGATGCAGCAGGACTGACCATTTCCGAGAAGATGAGAAAGCAGATCCGCGGACTGGACAAGGCATCTTCTAATGCACAGGACGGTGTATCTTCTGTACAGACCGCTGAAGGTGCTTTAACAGAAGTTCACAGCATGTTACAGCGTATGAATGAGCTTGCAGTTCAGGCTTCTAACGGTACAAACTCCAAGGATACAGACCGTAAGGCTATTCAGGATGAGATCGACCAGTTAAATACAGAGATCGACCGTGTTGCTGAGACAACCAAATTCAATGAGATTTACCTGTTAAAGGGTGATGACGGTGAGAAGACCGTTAATATGAATGCACATGATGCCGGATTAAAGGGAACATTAGTTGATAATGGTTCTGGAAAAGCAACATTTACCATGAAAGCACTTTCCGCAGGAGACAGTGTAAGCATCGGAGGAAAGAACTATACAATTGGAAGTACAGCAGCAGATGCACAGAAAATTGTAGATGCACAGAAAAAGGTTGGCGGAAAAGTTACCGTTAATGGTGTAGAGTACACTTATGATAATGCAGATAAAAAATGGAAAGATGCAGATGGTAATGATGTAAAGATTGGAACTGGTGCAAATGCAGGTGAAATTAAAATTGGTGCTGGTGACAAAGTATCCGATGGAACAACCACTTTAACAGCTATGACTGATGAAAAAAATGCAGCAGGTGCAGCTACAGCAGATGGTGTTGATGATAATGATAATAGCGTTATCACCGCAGAAAAAGCTTATTCATTAGCAAAAGATGAACTTGTTGCTGCAAATCATATTGGTGATACAGAAAATACGGCAGCAGTAGCTCAGGATACTACGAACAAGAATATATTTAAAATTACAACAGGTTCTGCAAAAGTTGCCAACACATTAAGCTTCAGCCTTCATGTAGGTGCAGATGCTGACATGACCAACAAGATTACAGTCAACATTGACTCCATGAGTGCAGCAGGTCTTGGAATTAAAGGCTTAAACGTATCAGATGATACAGGTGTAGAGGCAACCTATGCCATTGATGCGATTGCAGATGCAATTTCAAAAGTATCTTCTCAGCGTTCCGCACTTGGTGCTGTTCAGAACAGACTTGAGCACACCATCAACAACCTTGACAACGTAGTTGAGAATACCACCAGCGCAGAGAGCCAGATCC
>OGRK01000857.1_pt1 | contig 23691 bp, 27 predicted proteins | sample 1553471 | NCBI WGS metagenome assembly OGRK01 (sample SAMEA2580080, study PRJEB22360) | human gut metagenome | biome: human gut; feature: human-associated habitat; material: faeces | place: Denmark | collected 2008/2010
TGGCCGCTGCCGTTTGTGGGCGCGACCTCTGCATTTTTAACTTCGCCATTCTCAATCTCATAGATCTTAAACGCTTCGGAATGGCCGAAATGCTGGAAAACCAGTCCGTTCTGATACGTTACCGCAATTTTCATGTTCATGCTTCCTTTCAAATCAAATATCCTATTTTCTGCTACGTGCAGAATATGCTCCGTCTGCGGCTGTGCCGCGTTTCGGCATTTGTCATATTCCGCACGGCTGCACCCGCCATGCTGCGGTGTGCAGGGCATCTGCTCTGCAGAAAACGCCATGCGAGAGAGTTGGCTGCTGAGTTCTTCAAGCGCCGCGCGATTGACGGTGTAGTGCATGAAATAACCGCACTTTTCGCCAAAAATGAGCCCCGCTTCACGCAGAACTTTTAAATGCTGTGAAACCGCCGCTTCCGAAATATCCAGCTGTCTTGCCAGTGCACGCACGCAACAGTTGCGGCGCAGCAAAAGGTGCAGCAGTAAAAGGCGGTTTTCATCTGCCAGTGCTTTGAACATCATAGCCGTTGACCCCATAGCGTCCTCCCGATTAAGCATTTGCTAAATTAAATTATAGCACGAATTTTAATTAAGTCAATACTAAATTAAATTTTCGCCTGTAAAAAAACAGCACACCGAAACGATGCGCTGCCAAAAGCTTTTATGTACGGTCATTCAACAGAACGGAAGCCTTTTCCGATGATCTCGCTCGTATTCGTGATGAACATGAATGCCTTTTTATCGACGGAACGGACATACGCGCGGAGCTTCACAGCTTCACCGCGTCTGCACGCAACCATGACGACCTTGCAGCCCTCATGCGAATACGCGCCTGTGGCATCCACAATGGTCGAGCTGCGGTTCATCTTGTGAATGATGTAATCGCAAATCTCCTCCGGGTGCGTGGTGACAATGGAGAAATATTTGCAGAGGTTAATACCTTCAATCACGGAATCGACCATGAACGCCTTGATAGCAAGACCGAGCAGCGAAAACAGGCCTGTACGGATATCGAATACAAACGTCGCGGAAAATGCGATGAGCGCATCGCTGACGAGCAGCGCTTTGCCGATATCAAGACTCGTGTACTTTTTGAGGATCATCGCAACAATATCCGTGCCGCCGCTCGAAGCGTTGCAATTAAAGAGGATCGCCGAGCCGACCGCCGGCAGCATCATGCCGTAGCACAGCTCGAGGAACGGCTGGTCGGTAAGCGGCTTGGAAAGCGGAATGACCTTTTCAAACAGCCACGTAAAAAACGAAAGCAGCATGCTGCAATACACGGTAAGCACACCGAAACCGCGTCCTAAAATGATAAAACCGACGATGAGCAGGATGATATTGATAATCCACATGATATCCGCCGTGGAGAACGACGGAAAAATACGACCGAGCAGAATAGAGATACCGCTCACGCCGCCGGTGGAGAAATTATTCGGAAATTTAAAGAAATAAATACCGATGGCAAAAATAAAGGTGCCAAACGTGATGAGCAAAAATGTCTTTAAATTTTGTTTTGTAAGCTTTTCTTTAACGTTTCGGATTGGGTTATTCATGCTACGCCAACTTTCCTCATTGCAGGCAAGCCGCCTGTTTTTAGTCCGTCTGAGATTTTAACACAGCAAACACCAAAATTCAACAGGAAAGCACACAAATGAATAATTGATTTTTTCTCCGTCATTTTTTGCAAGTTGCGTCTTTCAAAACTTGCTTTACATACGTTTCGAGCGCGTTTTGATACGCCGGAAAACGCTCCCGTATAGAGTCGGCAAACGTCTCGGACTGTATGAAATCGCAGAATTTGTCATACGGCAGAAATTTGTAATCGATCGTTTCATTCGCCTGCAGCGTGATTGGGATATCCGCGCTTTCAACCGTTGCGGCATACACGTAAAACACCGTCGGGCCGTGCGTCAGACGCAGCAAAAAGTTATGATGCAAAAAGGAGAGCGGTCGAAACCGTTCTCCTTCTTTGCTTTTTAAATCAAATCAGGCTGCGGATGTAATCTGCCGCCTTGCGGATATCGCCCTCAGGGTCGTCGCCGACTTCACGTTCAATCGTCAGGAAGCCCTTATAGCCGATGTCGTTCAGCGCCTTGAAGTACGCCGGGAAATCAACGTCGCCTTCGCCGAGCGGAAGCTCAATGAAGGAAGCATCGTTCAGCATGTCGGATTCCTCCATGCCGTACAGGATCTCCGGGCTGACATAATGCAGACGCTTGCCGTCTTTTGCATGTGTGTGCACAATGTAATCCTTCAGCGTGTAGACCGCCTGAACCGGGTCGTCGCCCGTGACCATAACAAAGTTTGCCGGATCAAGGTTGACGGAAACGCCCTTGGAATGGAGGCCGTCAAGGAACCCCTTCAGCGTCGTTGCAATCTCCGGGCCGGTCTCCACGGCGAAGTGTGCCTGCATGGAGTCTGCATACGCCGCAAGCTGGCCGCAAGCATCCTGCATGATTGCATAACGCGGGTGGCTCGGGTCGTTCGGTACAACGCCGATATGCGTTGTGATCACATCGGTCTCGAGGTCCTTTGCAAGGTCTACGATGCGTTTGGATTTTTCAATGAGCTCCGGGTTCAGCTTCGGGTCGTTGAAGCCGTGGCCGAGGTCGCCGCACAGCGCAGAGATCGTCAGGCCGTGATCCTTCACGCGCTTCAAAAATTCGCGGCGCGCTTCTGCGTTCATATTCTCGGGCGACATTTCGCCTCTTGTTGCGTAAACCTGAATGCCGGTCGCGCCGACTGCAACAGCTTTATCGAGAGCCGTGAGCGTATCGGTGCGGAAGCCGTCCATCAGAACGCCGATAGAAAAGGGGTACATAAGCAATTTCCTTTCTTAATGCACAGGGAGCTTAGCCCAGCGTAATCTCTTTGTGCTGCTCGGAGGAATCGTAAATCGCCTGCATCATCTGTGCCGTGATGATAACGGTGTCGATGTGAGACGGCAGCTTCTTGCCGGTCTTGATGCAGTCGATGAATGCGTCAATCTCGTTCTGGAAGTGGTCGCGCATCTTAAAGACAGGCTTATACTCCGTGAGTGCACCGTACTCGGAACTGTAAACGGTGAAATCCTTGCCATACTGGAGACGGATGCCACCCTTATCGCCCATGAAGTCGATGTAACACTCGTTTTCGCCGATGTTCTGCGCCCAAGCGCCGTGCAGAGAGATGACCGGGCCTTCGGTACGGATCATGCCGACAACGGAGTCGTCCACGTCGTAGGTGCCGTCGTACTTCGGGGGGCCTGCCCACATGTCGGTGTATGCGTAGCCCTTCATGTCCTTGCCAAGCTCGCAGAAGGCTTCACCCGTAACGGTCTTAACCTTCGGGTCGCCGCAGCAGTACATAACGATATCAAGGTAATGTACACCCCAGTCAATCAGAGCACCGCCACCTGCAATCGCCTTTGTGGTGAACGCGCCGCCGAGGCCCGGAATGGAACGGTGTGCACGGAAGCTGGCATGTACATGGTAGATATCGCCGAGCTTGCCGTCGTCGATATACTTTTTGATGAGGTTAACGCTGTCATTGAAGCGGTTAACAACGCCGATATTGAGCACTTTGCCGGTCTCGTGCTGAATCTTCTGCATCTCAAGGGCTTCCTTGTAGGTTCTTGCAGCCGGCTTCTCGCACAGAACGTTCTTACCTGCGCGCAATGCGTCAATGGAAATGGTCGGGTGAACATTGTTCGGGGTGCAGACGGAAACAGCTTCAACTTCCGGGTCTGCCAGGACATCGTGATAATCCACAACAGCGGTGCCGCAGCCGTACTTTTCAACGGCAGCCTGTGCGCGCTCCGGGATGATGTCGCAGAAATACTTGATTTCTGCCTCCGGGTTGTTCATGTAAGACGGGATGTGTGCTGCATTTGCGATCGTACCGCAACCAATAACGGCAACTTTCATTGGAATACAACTCCTTTAAGAATTTTCTGCGGGCTGCGGAAGGTTCTTTTTATCCTCCTCGGCCCATTTTTTATATTCACGCGGCGCCATGCCCACATATTTTTTGTAGGCGCGGCTGAACGCATGGATCGATTTGAAGCCCATCAACTCGGCGACTTTTGTAACGGAATACCCTTGGCGAAGATACTCGTTTGATTTTTCAAAGCGCCGCTTTGTGTGATAGGATTTCAGGCTTTCGCCCGTAAACGCAGAGAACTTCTGCGCAATATGGGTATAACTGTACCCAAACTCCGCACTGAGCGCGCTGAGATTTTCCATGGACTCAAGGTGCACATCAATGTAATTGATGACATCGTAGACGAGCTTTTCATCGGAATTATTGCTGCCGCTCAGTAAGTAGTTTTTGTAGAATTTTCGGCTGAAAATGCGGTATACGCCGCAGATGATCTCCTGCATGTACGCTTCAATCAAAAGGTTCGAGAGTACGTCGTCCGAAATGAATTCGGAAAGCACACGCATGAACGTGTCCTGTAAGCTGACCGCGTTATGAAACTGCACCTGCTCGTTCGTATCAAAAAAACTCTTAAGCTGTGCAATCTTCTCATTTACGATCGGCTCCACAAAATCAAAGCCGAGATAAAAGAAACGCAGCGGTTCGATCTCCGCCGAGATGATGTTGTGCATCTGTCCCTTGCGCACAAGGAGCAGGTCACCCTTCTGCATGGTGTACACCGTATCATCTACATAAAATGCACCGGTGCCGGAAAGCACATATGTAATCTCATAGACCGCCTGCTCGTGCTCAAAGGTCTGGTAACCTGCTTCGCAGCTTAAGTCCCCAATCTGATACAGAACATATGGCCCGTACAGCATATCCATACCGGCGTATGTATTATCGAAGTGAAATTTTGCCCGATTGACCGGCATTGTGGTATCGCCTCTGTGTTTACGCCCTTATTATAATGAAAGAGCGCAGAAATGTATTTGATATTTTTTGCAAATCAGATGGTAAAAAACACAACTTTACCAGAAAATCAGCTTTTCTTCGCCTCTTTTTCAATGGCATCGAGCTCCCGGCACAAATGGCCGAACAATTCGCCGCTCACAACATTTTCGGTCTCGCCCGTCATGTTAAGCGTCACGCGGTCCAAAAAAGAGGAAAACGCTTCAAGCTCCTCTTCCGAAAAGCCCTGAAACGCCACCGCGTCGATCTGGTCTAACCGCTCGCGGCACATGGCACAGACCCTTTGCCCTTCTTCAGAGATATAAAGCCGCTTGCAGCGCAGGTTTTCTGCATCCACTTCTTTTGTGAGATACCCCGCCTTCTGCAAGCGCTTTGTAGAGAGTGCAATGGAGGCCGGGCTGACGCGCAGATGGTCTGCCACCTGCACCTGTGTGCACCCGGGATTTGCCGCAATGAAATCCAGTACAGGCATCTGGCCGAAATACAGGCCATGCTCCTGCGCCCCACGCCGATGTGCAAGCTGCTGCACAAGCTCCAGCTTATGTAACTTTCTCATCAGTTCATGCAATTCCATAGTCGCACTCCTCATACACCTCTTTGATATTATTATAACCCCGCTGTTAAATTTGTCAACCCATAGTGCCGTTTTCCCGTGCACTTCGGTTCAATATTCTCCTTTACACGGACGCTTTATTGTGCTATACTGTTAGCAGCTTGATTACAACAATTTGGAAGGGGTCTTAAAAATGAATGAAACGATTCAGGTTTTGATGAACCGCAAGTCCGTCCGTGTTTTTGAGAATAAGGAGATCTCACCCGAAATCAAAGATATTATCCTCGCCGCTGCCATGCGCGCACCGACCGGCGGCAACTGCATGCCGTACTCTATCATTGACGTGACGGATCAGTCCATTAAGGATAAGCTTGCCGAAACCTGTGATCATCAGCCGTTCATTGCACAGGCGAAAATGGTGCTCATTTTCTGTGCAGATTACCACCGTTGGTACAGAAAGTTCAAAATGGCGGGCTGCGAGGACATTCCCGCGCCGGAGCTCAGCAACATGGTGCTTGCAACGGAAGATGCCGTCATCGCCGCACACACAGCCTGCATCGCCGCGGAAAGCCTCGGCATCGGTTCCTGCTATATCGGCGACATTGTGGAGAACTTCGAGATTCACAAAGAGCTTTTAAACCTGCCCCCGCAGGTCGCGCCGCTTTGCATGCTGGTCTTCGGCTATCCCACCCAGCAGCAAAAGGAAAGAAAGCAGACAACTCGTTTTGCAAAGAGCTCCATCGTGTTTGAGAACCGGTATCGTGAGCTTTCTGAAGAAGAGCTGCTCGAAATGATGCCAAACGACCGCACAAAGGCGTTCTATAACCGCAAATATGTTTCCGATTTTGCGCAGGAAATGGTGCGTTCCACAAAAGAGATCTACAAAAACTGGAATTCCAAGGAATAAGCCATGCTGCACATCGGTTGTCATCTTTCTGCTTCTAAGGGCTACTACGCCATGGGCAAAACGGCACTTTCCATCGGCGCGGATACGTTCCAGTTCTTCACGCGAAACCCGCGCGGCAGCCGCGCAAAGCCGCTTGATCTGAACGACGCACAGAAGTTAAACGAGTTGGCGGCGGAAAACCACTTTGCCGTGCTGCTCGCCCACGCGCCGTATACGATCAATCCCTGCTCCGCAAACGAAGACACCCGCACATTCGCCCGCGAAACGATGCAGGATGATTTGAAGCGTCTGGAAGCCACACCGCACAATCTCTATAACTTCCACCCCGGCAGCCACGTTGGACAAGGCATCGAGACCGGCGTCACACAGATCAGCGAAACGCTGAACGCCATTTTATCTCCCGAACAGACCACCACGGTTTTACTCGAGACCATGGCGGGCAAGGGCTCGGAAGTCGGCTCTCATTTTGAGGAACTCCGTGAAATTCTAGACCGCGTAACGCTCTCCGACCACATGGGCGTGTGCCTCGATACCTGCCACGTGTTCGATGCCGGGTATGACATTGTAAACGACCTCGACGGTGTGTTGACAGAGTTTGACCGCGTGATTGGGCTTAACCGCCTGAAAGCGGTACACATTAACGACAGCATCTTCGGGCTTTCCTCTCACAAAGACCGCCACGCAAAGATCGGCGAGGGCAAGATTGGCACGGAAGCGTTCCGCCGCATCATCAATCACCCTGTCCTGCGCCGCCTCCCCTTTTATCTCGAAACTCCAAACGAACTCCCCGGCTACAAAGCCGAAATTGAACTTTTGAGAGCGATGGTTGAGGAGAACTAAAAGCATAATTCACCATAACACTCTAAGCACCCAGGCCGCGTTTGTACCGGCTTGGGTGCTTTTAGTCATTTCACTTTTACTCCCACAACCGCAGCAGTAAATTCCTACTAACTAATAGTGAATATTTCCCGCAAAGCTTTCCCTTTTTAGGAAAACCTCACAAAATATTTGAAGCGCTCAAATGCGTGCTACCACACTTGTGAAATTTGATGTTACGCACCAAGTGAAATACAATCCGCCCTTAATGCGCGCAGTGCATTTCACTGCGAAGCAATTTCACAATAACCGCAGGTTATTATTTCACTCGCCGTAAGGCGAATTTCACAGAAAAAAGGCCTTTGTCAAAAATGACAAAGGCCTTTTTTCTGGTGGAGATGGCGGGAATCGAACCCGCGTCCGAAAACCGGTTACCGGGGCTTTCTACGAGTGTAGCGGCTCTTTTGACATTCCCTCCGCGCACCGCCGAACAGCAGGCTTTGCGCATCAGTAGCCTTTAGATCGTGACGGGCTTAAAGGCGTGGGCCCGTTCACGTGCACCGCTAAGTGACGCTCTTATCCCGTCCGCGGTCCTACGGGTAAGAACGGCTGCTTAATTAAGCAGCAACAGCAACTGTATTGTTGTCGTTTAATTTTAAGTTTGCGGATTTTATAGCGGTCCCGCACCGCTACTCGCTTACCAGGGCTTCCAGTCCCCGTCGAAACCTTTACATCCCCATATAAAAAGCGATATTGCTACCGCTTTTATCTGTTTTTCTCTTTCAGCGCACGCTGAATATCGCGTTGGGCATCACGCGCGGCCATATCGGCACGCTTATCGTAGAGCTTTTTGCCCTTGCACAGACCGACCTGCACCTTCACCCGCGAACCCTTAAAGTACACGGAAAGCGGAATGAGCGAATAACCGACGGTTTTGGAAAGGCCAAAAAGCCGCATGATCTCGCGCTTGTGCATGAGCAAACGGCGCACCCGCATGGGATCGCGGTTAAAGATGTTGCCCTGCTCATACGGGCTGATATGGCAGCCGTTTAAAAGCATTTCACCGTCCACAACAGAGCACCACGCGTCCTTTAAGTTGCATCTGCCCTGCCGCAGCGATTTCACCTCTGTGCCGCAAAGCTCAATGCCCGCTTCAAGGGTCTCCTCCACAAAGTAGTCGTGGTAGGCCTTTTTGTTCTGGGCAATCGTTTTAAATTCTGTTTTTGCCATTTGGCCTGCCTCCTTCTGCTTTGTGTGTGATTTACTATACACCACTTTCGCGGTTTTGTCAACGCGAAACCGATTTTACAGCTCCTGTCTGCCCTCAATGGCGCGGGAAAGCGTCACTTCATCGGCATATTCGAGGTCGCCGCCGACCGGGATGCCGTACGCAAGACGCGTTACGCGGATACCGAGCGGCTTTAACAGGCGCGAAATGTACATGGCGGTCGCTTCGCCCTCAACGGTCGGGTTCGTCGCCATGATGACCTCCTGCACGGTGCCGTCCTGCACGCGACGCAAAAGCTCTTTTATTTTGAGCTGATCCGGCCCGATGCCGCCAAGCGGCGAAATGGCACCGTGCAGCACGTGATAGGTCGCATGGAACTCATTTGTGCGCTCCAGTGCGAACACGTCGCGTGGGTCTTCCACCACGCAGATAACCGAGCGGTCTCGGCTTTCATCGCGGCACACGGGGCAAAGGTCACCGTCCGTCAAATTGCAGCACACGGAGCAGTAATGGATCTGCTCATGCGCGTCGATGATCGCCTGCGCAAAGCTTTCGGCATCCGCTTTATCCATGTTGAGCACGGCATACGCAATGCGCTGTGCGGACTTATGCCCCACGCCCGGCAAGCTCTCAAATTTATCGACGAGCCGTTCGAGCGGCGGTACGTGATAACCGGCCATTAGAGGATGCCCGGAAGGCTCATGCCGCCGGAGATTGCGCCAAGCTTCTCCTCTTTCTCGTTTGCGGCTGCGCGCAGTGCTTCGTTGACAGCAGCAGCGACGAGGTCGCCGAGCATCTCGGCATCATCAGGGTCAATGACCTCCGGCTTGATGTCGATATTCTTTACTTCCATTTTGCCCGTTACGGTTGCGGAAACGGCACCGCCGCCTGCGGCCGCGGTGTACTCCTTCGCTTCGAGCTCCGTGGTAATCTGCTCCATCTGCTCCTGCATCTTCTGTGCCTGGCGTGCAAGCTGCTGCAAATTTGCGGCTCCTCCGCCGCCCATACCCTGCGGTAAACGTGCTTTCATAGTTAAGACTCCTTACTGTGTGGTTTTTAAATTTATTTTTCTTCGATCTCCACGCCGGCTTCGCGCATATCGTGCAAAAAGGCGTCGAGCGGATCTTTCGGTTTTTCGCCGTCCGCTGCGGGCGGCTTATAAGGGCCGAGTTTATACACACGCCCGGTCACCTGCTGAATGGCCTCGCGGATCTTTTCTCTCTGGCTGGCACGTTTCAAGAGATCAAACGCAATCTGCGGCGCTTCGATGAGCATGTAGTCGCCGCTGATGTACGCCGCTGAACCCTTGAATGCCGACGCCACTGACTTTGAGTAATTTTCCATATAGCCGATAATGTCCGACCAGCCGTCGAACGGCTGCGCATTTTTTGCAAGCTCCTCTGTGGACTGCGGCTTGTCCTTTACCGCGGGCTGCACAGGTGCGTTGTTCTGTGGTGTCTCGGGCTGTTGTACCGGTGCTGCCGGTGCTTCAGCCGCGGGTACACTCGGTGCCGGGGTGATGGGACGGCGCAGGCCGCCGCGCTCCAAAGCTTCAATGCGGCGCAAAAGTGCTGCGGGCGAGGTATCCATTTCCGGCGTGCAAAGACGGATAAACGTCATTTCCATTTCCGTGCGCTTATTCATAGTCTTCATGCGCGACTGCGCGGACTGGAACGCATCGAGTGCGTGCAGAATCGTTGAAAGCTCCATGGAAAGCGCCGTTTTGGTCATGGCTTCCAGCTCTTCGCCAACGGCATTTACAAGCCCGCTTGCGTCCTTCATCGTTTTGATGAGCATCAAATTGCGGAAAAAGCCCGCAAGCTCCTCGCACAGCCTGCCCATGTCTTTGGAAGACTTATACAGCGCGTCGATCTTTTCGAGTGCCGCGGTGCGGTCGCCCGTGCGAATGCACTCGGCGAGTTCAATTAAGTGCCCACGCCCCGCAAGGCCCGCCGTTTCCGCAACGAGCCCATACGTCACGTGCCCGTCGCTGCGGCCGATGCACTGATCCAAAATGGAAAGCGCGTCGCGCATGCCGCCGTCTGCCGTAACGGCGATGAGCATCGCGGCATCGTGGTCGATTGTCACATTTTCCTGCGTGCAGACCCACTCAAGGCGCCCTGCGATGTCCTCCGGTGCGATGCGGCGGAAGTCAAAACGCTGACAGCGCGATAAAATCGTCGGCAACAGCTTATGGACTTCGGTCGTCGCCAAAATGAAAATGACGTGTGCGGGAGGTTCTTCGAGCGTTTTTAAGAGGGCATTGAACGCCGAAACGGAGAGCATGTGCACCTCATCGATGATATATACGCGGTATTTCGCCGTAGTCGGCGTGAAGTTGGATTCTTCAATGAGCGCGCGGATGCTGTCTACGCCGTTGTTGCTCGCGGCGTCCAGCTCTACAACGTCCAAAACAGAGCCGTCATCCAGTCCTCTGCACACGTCGCACTTGCCACACGGATCGCCGTTTTGGGGATCCAAGCAATTAACCGCCTTCGCCAAAATTTTTGCGCAGGTCGTTTTTCCCGTGCCGCGCGAGCCGGTGAACAGATATGCGTGCGAAATGCGCCCGGCCATCAGTTCGTTTTTTAACGTGACCGTCACCTGCGGCTGACCGACGACATCGGAAAACTGCTGCGGACGATATTTTCTGTATAACGCTTTATACAAACGGCGGCGCTCCTTTCTTTGTGGGTGATAAAAGAAAAAGACGATTGGAACGTAGAATATGTGAACGGACAGGCAGCCTGCATCGCACCAGACGATCCGCTTAATGCTGCTCGGTCCCCCGCCTGACATGGTTCACGGTGTCTCGCCGCGCAGACCTGTCCGCTCGCATATTCCACGGTATATTCCAACCGCCTTGGCTTTTTCCGTGCGCGGAACATACTTGACCGCGTACTTTAGTATTATACACGTTTTCCCTTGAAAAGGCAAGCAAAAAATCGTATAATTTTGTATATGTTCATATTTGTAACGCGCACATGGGATTTTTTGCAGATTCTGCGCGGCAAAACGGGAAAGGATGAAAGAAAATGAAGATCAGAAATGCAGAGCTTTGTGACTTGCCCTATCTGCTTGAGATGCTGGAAAACGCGAAAGCTTCGCTGCGGGCGCTCGGCATCGACCAGTGGCAAAACGGCTACCCGAACGAAACCACCCTGCGTGAGGACATTCAAAATAAAATCTGCCGTGTTGTGATAGACGACGAAAACAATATTCTTGCAAGTGCCGCCGTGTATGTGGGCGACGAGCCGACATACCACGAAATTTATAACGGCGCGTGGCAGACAGAAAACAAAATCTACGGCATCGTGCACCGCATTATGGCGGCAAATCATGCGAAGAAGCGCGGCGCGGCATCGTTTTTGATGACCCACTGCGCGAAGCTCTCGCTTGAAGCGGGTGTCACCTCCATGCGATGCGATACACATCCCGGCAACATCATCATGCAGCACACGCTCGAAAAGAACGGTTACATTCGCTGCGGCATCATTCACCTTACGGACGGCGCAGACCGCTTTGCCTACGAAAAAGTTCTGAAATAACACACAACAGACACAGGCCCCGGCGAGCATGACAAAACGCTCGCCGGGGCCTCGCTCATTCTATTTTGTTATTTCTTTCGTCCGGTAAAATAACTCCTTGCGGCATCATCGAAGTGCGCGGCTTTCGTCGCGCCGGTCAAAATGTTTACATAGAGATCAGGCCGAATGCGTTCATGACAGAGCTGATAAGGATGATGGCTGCAAAGACCGGGCAAAGATACTTGATCATCATAACGAAGATCTTCTTTCTGCGGAACGTGCCGCCTTCTTGCGTCATTTCTTCTTCAATACGGTCTACACCGATCACGCGGGAAACGAGCAGGCAAGTCGCAATAGCCGCAATCGGCATCATAACGGAGTTCGTTAAGAAATCGAAGAAATCGAGGAACTGCATGCCGAGAATCTTTACGGCATCGAGCGGGCCGTAGCCGAGCGAAGACAGCGTGCCGAGCGCGAGCATGATGATGCCGATGACAACGGTCGACTTTTTGCGGTTCCAATGGAGTTCATCTTCAAACGTGGAAACGGCGCTTTCCGTCAGCGCAATAGAGCTTGTGACCGCCGCAAACAGCACGAGCACGAAAAACAGAATGCCAACCACCGTGCCGAGACCCATGCTGGCGAACACCTTCGGAATCGTGATGAACATCAATGACGGGCCCGCCTGCAAGGTGTTCGGGTCGCCGCCGGAGAACGCAAAGACCGCCGGGATGATCATAAGGCCGGCCATAATGGCGATGGCGGTGTCGAAAACCTCTACATTGCGCGTAGAGTTCTCAATAGACGTTTCTTTCTTCATATAAGAGCCGAACGTAACAAGGATGCCCATGGCGATGGACAGCGAATAGAACATCTGTCCCATGGCGGAAACGACCGTCATCCAGGAGAAATTCTCAAGGTTCGGCACAAGGAAATACTGAATGCCCTTCAGTGCGCCGGGACGTGTGACGGAATAGATTGCGATGATGACAGACAACACGACAAGGATCGGCATCATGAATTTCGATACACGCTCAATACCGTTGCGCACACCGGCAAAAATGATGGTCAGCGTGATGAGTGCAAAAACGATAAAGCAAATTTCGGCGGACATGCCGTCCGAGATGAACATCGAAAAATATCCGTCCTCCGCAAGCTTTGTTCCGTTGCCGCAAATGTACTCAAAAAGATATTTGATGACCCAGCCGCCGATAACGGAATAATAAGGCACAATCAGGATTGGGATAATGGCGTTAATCCAGCCGCCGGCTTTTAATGTATGCGACTTTGTGAACGATGCAAATGCACCCACAGGGCTTTTGCGCGTCATGCGGCCAAGCGATGTTTCTGCCACGATCATCGTGTAACCGAACGTCAGCGCAAGCAAAATGTAGATCAAAAGGAAAATGCCGCCGCCGTATTTTGCCGCAAGGTACGGAAATCGCCAAATGTTGCCAAGACCGACCGAAGCGCCGGCCGCAGACAGCACGAACCCGAGCTTACCCGAGAACATGCTGCGATTACTGTGATGTTTCTTCATTGCTTCTCCACCTATTTTCTGCGAATATTCAAACACAGCCGCCGGTGAAACCGTTTTCCCCCTTCAGCTTCACCGGCGTGCTGCATCAATACGTTCAGCATACCACATGGGCCGCAAAAATGCAATATCTTGCTTTCACAAATTCATTTTGTGTTTTCTGTTTATATTATGCCTTATCATCGGCGCTACGCTTTTTTCACCCAGTCAAGCGCCACCCAGCCGCCGGCTTTGAGACGGCCCCAGCCTTTTGCAGAACCCACACCTGCGCTCTCCTCTACAACCGTATAGCGCTTCGTGTCTGTGATCTGCCCCTGCACGTCATAATTCGTACCCGGACCCTTGCGGATGTTGAGCGCGTCCTTAGCGTCCTTGCGCACTGTATACGCTTTGAACGGTTCATACACAATTTTGCCGTTTGAGGCATACACTTTGTAACCCACAGGGCACGCGTTTTTCGCGTTTTCCAGCATTGCATACGCGCCGATCTGGCTTTTTGCGTCCGACCAGCTTGTCCGCACGCGGTAAAGCTGCTTTGGCACGGGTTTCGCATCGGTCTTTGTCTCCTTTTTGTCGTCCTTCATTTCGCTTTCAATCATTTTTAAAAACCGCGCCCAGCCCTTGTCGAGCGTTCTATGCGGACAGTATTTGCCGTCGAAGTCCTGATGCTTCTTCACATGTGAAATGTCCCATTTGCGCTCGGTGAGCAGCTTTGCGATATACTCTGCGGCGTTTTTCTCGGCTTTATCGAAACGCGTGCCGCCCGAAAGCGAATAGCAAATTTCAATGTGTATGCCATGCGCGTTGCCGTCGCGCTGCCCCGCCGCAAACGCACCTCTACTCAGCGGAATGCCGACAACGATCTCCTTGTCATCGACCGCCGCGTTGAACGACGTAGAGCTGTCGTTGCGAATCATATACGCGACCTCATTCGCGGCGGAAGCATCGTTCGCCGTGTTGTGCACGACAATGTACTTCATGTCCTTTGTGCAGGACTCCACCGGGACTTTTAGGTCATATTTACGCTTGCTCAAAAGATTTTCGCGGATCGGTACCATAAGATCACTCCTTCTTCTCATCACTTGCACCCGATTCATCATCCGCCACGGTGCGACGGAGCCGCTTTAAAATGCGCTGCAAACGCGGAAACCCCGGCACGCCGATGGCCGCAAGATTTTCCATGACGGAAATGAGCTCGTTGATCGTAAGCCACACGGTGACGAGCATGCCGAAAAACAGCTTTACATCGAGCGTGATGCCGGCCCCGATGACTGCACCGCGCAAAAGATAATCCACCGCCGCACCGACTGCGACCATGACCATATAGCAAAGCTTTTTGAGTATCCCCTTAATACCGAACTTGGAATTTAACTCGGCGCGGATATACGCTTTGATCATGCCGGTGATATAATCGAGCAACATCACGCCGAGCAGCATGAGCATCGGCACCGCAAGTGTACCGAGGTACGACACGAGTCCCGCGCCGAGCACGGCCGCCGTCGTCTTTAAAACCGTCTGTTTCATCAAATCTTTGCCCTCCTTCCCTGCATATTGGGACATGCACAGCGCTTTGTCCCGCGGCATACTATGACAGACGCGCTGCTTTTGTGCGCGGCAATCAGAAAAAGCAATGAAACACGTTGCGGAATGTCAAAATCTGTGTTATGATTTCGGTGGACAAATATTCAAATATGCAAAGGAGATTTTCTTATGGTCTGCAAAAATTGCGGTGCAAATATTCCGAACGGTGAGCTTTTTTGCCCAAACTGCGGCACGTGCACCGAAAACGCGAAATTCTGTAAATACTGCGGCGCGGTCATCGGTGCCGACTGCGTGGTTTGCCCCGCATGCGGCAGGCAGGTAGAGCCATTGCAGTCTGCCCAACAGCCCCAGCCTGTTTATGTAAACAACAATGTCACTTACGGTGGTGTGGCAAAAAGCAAATGGGCAGCGTTTTTCCTGTGCCTGTTTTTAGGACTCATCGGCGCGCATAAATTTTATGAGGGAAAGATCGGCATGGGTGTTTTGTATATCTTCACCGGCGGCCTGTTCGGCATCGGCGCGTTCGTCGATCTCATCGTCATCCTCTGTAAACCCGGTCCCTATTATTACGTTTAACTTTCTCAGAAAGGCGGCGTACTATGCCAAGCATCCTTGAATATGCAGAAACCGAATTCTCGCCTTTGGCAGAAAAACCGTTTACGGATGTAGACAGCCTGCTTTTATCACAGTTTTCCTACATGAATCTGAGCGCGTTTGAAGACGAGCTTAAATGCAAAAACAAAATAGAAATTCGAGAGCTTTTAAAGGCAGAGCGCTTTGAAAAGTTGATGTTCCACGTACGCGATACCAAAAGCAACATGAGGCTTTTGTACGCTATGGCGTCAAGCCCGCGCTGGCGCAACATAAAAATCGGCAACTTCGTTGAAAAGCTGTGTGACCAGTCAGAGGAGCAGTTTGCGGCCATCACCGTGTACCTCGATGACGACCACGCCTGCGCCGTATTTCGCGGCACGGACGCTACGCTTGTCGGCTGGAAAGAGGATTTTAACATGGCATTTCTGCCCGTCATCCCCTCGCAGGCCGATGCGGCAGACTATGTGACAAAGCTCGGCGAAGATTTTCCCGGCAAACTGCTTTTGATGGGCCACTCCAAAGGCGGCAACCTTGCAGCCTACGCGGGCATGTTCTGCGACCCGGAAATTCAAAAGCGTATTGAGCGCGTCTACCCGCTCGACAGCCCCGGCTTCATCGGCAACACGCTCGAATCCGAAGAATATGGGCGCATTCAAAGCCGCGTACATAAGGTCATTCCGAAAGGCTCGCTCATCGGCATGCTGCTTGAAAACCACGGTGCATACTCCGTTGTGGAAAGCAACCAAATGGGCATTATGCAGCACGACCCGTTCTCATGGCAGGTGACGGACGGTGCATTCCATACGCTGGAGGAAATTTCCAGCGGCGCAAAATACATGAACAAAACACTCAACAGCTGGATCACCGGCATGAGCATCGACGAGCGCATACGCCTTGTCGATGTACTCTACGGTCTTTTGACCGCCGGCAATATTGAAAACGTATTTGACGCCGGCGACATTCAAAAGAACATCGGCGCTATCTACAACGCCGCCGTGCACCTCGACCCCGAAACGCGGTCGTTCGTTTTGCAGATCATCCGTCAGCTCGCGGGCTTTGCGTTGCACAACATCCCCCACCCGAATGTCCCGGAAAACCTCAATATCCTGCCCGGCAATAAAACGCAGAATTAAATTTTCATAGAGTAAAAGCCACCGTTTGCGGCAAGCCTTGCGCTTCACCGTTTCGGTGGCTTTTGATTATGTTTACGAATTTGCAAGCTGGCGGCGATGAGATTCATGATCGTGATGGAATTGAGCTGCATCGTTAGCACATTCATCGTGATCTTGCGGAGTTTTTCAGATTCCTCTTCTGCATCATCCGTTCCCCTGTTTTCCGTTCTGCTTTATTTCACGTTTCCGCTGTTGATGCCCGCGCCTGTTCTATTAAGCGGCAGCCAGTCGAGCACCTTTTTGATGTACGTATCCCAGAATACCCAGTCGTGCTTGCCGGGGCCCTCCACATACGTGAGGTCAACACCGTTTTCGTTGAGGAAATCGCGGAAATCGCGGTTTGCGGTGACGAGGCCGTCCTCCGTGCCGCAGCACAGGTACATTTTCGGTACGGGTCTGCCCTCCTCCTTCAGCTTCAAAAGCAGCGCCTTCGGGTCTTTGTCGCTGCCCTTCACCTTGTCATATTCACCGAAAACTGCCTCGTAGTAGTTGCGGCGGAATGTGAAGATCGGCGCGGAGTTGTCCGCGTCCTTCCACGTATCGTGCACGAGCGCGGCGGAAAGACCGATGACGCAGCCAAAGTTTTCCGCATACTTCAGGCCGTTGCGGATTGCACCGTAGCCGCCCATGGAAAGGCCCGCGATGAATGTGTCCTCGCGCTTGTCGGAAAGCGGAAACAGCTTTCTTGTGAACTCTACAAGCTCCTTGCCGATGAACTCGCCGTACAGTTCACCGCTCTTTTCGTCGTCGAGGTAGAAGCGGTTTTCACCGGAAGGCATGATAACCGCAAGGTCATTTGCCTCCGCCCACGCCTGAATGCGCGTGCCGTTCACCCAGTCCGTATAATTTCCGAAAATGCCGTGCAAAAGGTAAAGCGTCTTCAGTGGCTTCTGCTCTGCGTTTTCCGCCTGCGGGCCGAACTTATCCACCGGGATAATTGCGTTGAACGTCACCACGCGCATGAGGCACTTCGAGATAAAATTCACTTCAATAATAGCCATATCAACAACTCCGTTTCAATTTTAGTTTCGTTATATTTCATTATAATCAATAAAAACCCTTTTGTAAAGACTACTTTTATGCTATACTGTACAAAACGGTTTGAAAGCAAAGGAAGTTGAATACGATGAACGATTTTTCCGAGCGCGTGTTTCAGGTGGTGCGCGAGATCCCGCGCGGCAAGGTGACAAATTACGGCTTCGTGGCATTTGCAGCGGGCAACCCGCGGGCCTCGCGCGGCGTGGGCTTTGTGCTGCACCGCAACACGGACCCCGTAAATACGCCATGCCACCGCGTAGTGTTCAAAGACGGCTCTCTGTGCAAGGGCTACGTTTTCGGCGGCCCCGGTATACAACGCGAAAAGCTCGAAGCCGAGGGCGTACGGTTTCTGCCCGATGGTCGCGTAGACATGAAAGCCTGCGGCTGGTTCGGCGAAGACGAAGAATAACAAAAAGGTGCCTGACCAAAATGATCAAGCACCTTTCGTTTTTACTTTAAAGATCAGCCGTAGTTCTTAAAGCTGACGTTAATATCGACTGCCGCGTCGATGCCCTGCACCTGCGCGTTGTCGGAATACTGCCACAGGCCGAAGTTATAGTAGAATGCCGGCACGCTGCGGTATTCCGCAAGCCAGAACTCAAAGTCCTTGAGCTGCTCTAAGTCGTAATAGTTATAGCCAAGACTGCGGTTGAAGTACACACCTGCGGTGTAGCCCGCTTTCGCGATTTTTTTGCAGAACGCCGAAGCATAACTCGTAATCTGCTCGCCCGTGGCATCTGCCGTGCGAGAGCCGTCTACGCTCGTCTGCTCCCAGTCAAAGACGACGGGGTAATCGACGGACTTATTCTGCAAAAGCTGGAGCACATAGCCCGCTTCCTCCTCCGCTTCGGTAACAGAAGTTGCCTGCGAGAAGAAGTAGATGCCCACCTTTACGCCTGCGTCCTTCGCACCGGTGTAATTATCGGCAAACTTGCTGTCTTCGTTCAGCTTGCCGCGCGTTGCACCGCGGTAGCCTGCGCGGATCATCGCGAAATCGATGCCGCTCGCTTTGACGGCTGCCCAGTCGATGTCGCCCTGATAGTCGGAAACGTCGATGCCGAGGCTCGCGTTCGCGTCGTCATACGTCACAAGGCCGTTGTCATTTTTAAACTTCGACTGGTCGTATGTATTGAGCGGCACATTAAACTTCGGAATGGTGATCTCACCCTCGTAAAGATCCTGAATGACAAGCTTGCCGTCCTCCGTCACCGCGGAAGACGTGCCGTTGCCGGTGCTCTGACCGTCGGATTTCCCGCCGAACGCGGATAGGAGCGATAAAATGACCACGACCAAAATGAGCACGCCGGCCGCGCCAAGGAAAATCAAACGGCGCATTTCAAAAGAACGCGCGTCGCTGTGTTTATTGGGAGCTTTATTATTCATAGTAAAATTACCTTTCATAAACGAAATCACAGCGTAAACTGCACACCGTGTTCGGACTTATTCTATTATACGCATTTTCTGTCCTTTTTGCAAGCCATTCGGCGAATAAAGTCTGCCTTGCCAAGTATTTCCCACTGCCATCTCGCGGTCTATCGTGCCGAGTACGCGGATTTTATCGCGGCTCCACAGGGGCGCAAGCAGCTTTGTTTTGTCGCCGTCGCCCGTAATGCGCTCGATGACCGTTTCGGGCGGCAGCACCTCCAGTTGACGGATTACGACGCGCACATAGTCCTCAAACGTCATCGGCGTGTATGCGCCGCTTTCGTATAAGCCCGCAAGCTGCGTGCCGCGAATGACGTGTAAAAGATGAATTTTCACACCGTCCGGGCGCAGCTGTGCAAGGTCTTCGGCGGTCTTTATCATCTCCGCCTCCGTCTCGCCCGGTAAGCCGTCTATGATATGCACGCAAACGCGAATATTGTTTTCGCGCAGGCGCAGAAACGTCTCTTTAAATACCTCGTATTTATATCCTCTGTGAATACGCGCAGCCGTCTCATCATTACTGCTTTGCAGGCCCAGTTCCACGGTGAGGTGCGTTTTGCCGTTTAATTCTTTTAAAAGCGACAAAACATCCTCCCCGATGCAGTCCGGGCGCGTGGCAATCGACACACCGTAAACGCCGAATGCAAGCGCTTCTTCGTATAACGTCCTGAGCTTTTCAACCGGCGCGTAGGTGTTTGTGTGCGTCTGAAAATACGCGATGATTTTACTTTCCGGCGACTTTTTATGAATACGCACATTTTCCGCTTGCAGCTGCTCCGTGACGGAAAATGCCTTATCCTGTGTAAAATAGCCGCTGCCGCCGTCGCAGAAGATGCACCCGCCCACGCCGCACGTGCCGTCTATGTTCGGGCAGCTCAGCCCGGCATCGATCACGGCCTTTTGGGTCTTGCAATTCTGCACCCGGTTGTGATAAGCTAATGTATGATACCGTTTGTTGTCAAACGTATACGGAAATGGATTCAAAGTAAAGCTCCTTTGCTTGGTCCAAAATAAAAATGGGAGTTGAGTATTTGTTACACATTAAAAAGCTGAATTTAGACGAAATTCGCGAAATTTACAACGCATATATGCACGAGGCATTCCCGCCGAGCGAGCTGCGCCCCTTTGCAAGCATGGAAATGCTCTACAATAAAAACTGCTACCCGTGCTACGGCTTTTACGACGAAACCGATTCACTCTGCGCCTACGCCTATTTTTCGTGCACGGAAAACGGCAAATACGCCCTGCTCGATTACTTTGCTGTCAGAAAAGACCTGCGCGGCATGGGTATCGGCAGCAAGACTTTTCCCCTGCTGCGCACAGAAATGAAAGACCGTGACGGTCTTTTGCTCGAAGTGGAAAGTGTTGAGAGCGCCGAAGCCGAAGAAGAAGTCAACATCCGTCGCCGCCGCATCGCGTTTTATGAGCGCTGCGGGTGCGAAATGACAAAAGCAAAAAGCCTTTTGTACGGCGTGGATTTCAACATACTCGTGTTGCCTATCGCGCAGCCCGTGCCGGAAGCGAAAGTCGTGCTGCATGAGCTCGAAAGCATTTATCACGTTATGTTCGACGACGAACTGTATAAGCGCGTCTGTCACCCGTTTATCGCGGAATAGGCGGATTTTTGAATTGACTTTTTCGCACAAAAGCCATATAATAAAGCCATAAACCATACGGAGGTGTAAGCATGCCGGAAGAACAGAAAACAGCAGAAACCAATCAGGAGCGTCTTGCGGATTTTCCGCGTGATCTAAGCCGCAGCTTCACCTATCTGCACCGCCAGCGTAAAAGATATATGGATGACCGTCTGCGCGGCTACGGCTTTGTAGGTGGTATGCCGATGATCCTGCTTTACATCAACCGCCACCCCGGCACCACGCAGGACGCCATCGTCTCGCACATGTATATCGACAAATGCACCGTAGCACGCCGCACAAAACGCCTTGAAGAGCTCGGCTACATTTCGCGCGAAACCGGCAAGGAAGATCGCCGCGAAAACAACCTCTACGTCACAGAAAGCGGCGAAAAGCTCGTGCCCGTCATCCGCGAGATTTTGCAGGATTGGGCCAAAAGCGTCACGCGCGACCTTTCCGATGAAGAGCGCATTTTACTCATCACACTGTTAGACCGCCTCATCCATACGGACGTGGAGTAAAATTTCACTTGATATGGACTACCCCGCAGTTTTAAAGCTGCGGGGTGTTTTTCATTGAAAAAGCTCCGGGAAACACGCCTTTTGTTCCGCCGAAAAATCCGTCTCGACCGTTTTATCGATGTCGAGCGCCGGGCATAAAAGATGCACTGCACGGCAGCAGAGCATCTGGTGCTCCGTTCTGTCCAAATGCCCGCCGTAAAGGTCGTCCCCCGCCACGGGATGCCCAAGGTGCGCCATGTGCACGCGAATCTGGTGCGTGCGTCCGGTTTTCAAATGGAAGTCAACGAGGCTGTACCCGCCGCTCGTTTTCACTGTTTGAAATTCCGTCACGGCTTCGTCTCCGATGCCCGCGCAGCGCTCCACCTTATGCCCCGGCTTTAACCCGATGGGCACATTCACACACCCGCTTTCGGGCGTTTCGCCCTCGCACACGGCGCGGTACGCTTTCGTCAGCTTTGCGTTTGCGGCAAATTTGTTTTTCGCCAGCACCAGCGCACCGGTCGTATCCCGGTCTAAGCGGTACAACGGCCGAAACACAAAGTCCGGCGTATTTTGAAAATACCATGCCGCCGCATTTAAAACGCTGTCGCGGTCGTGCCCCGGCGAGGGGTGCACAGGCATATTGTACGGCTTATCGAGCACTAAAAAATCCTCGTCCTCATATAAAACCGCAAACGGCAGGTCGGCTTTTTCATACGCTTCGCCCGTCTCAAGCAGCGTCAAAGTCAGCGTATCGCCGGCTTTCAAAACTGCATTGCTGTGCACGGGTTCGCCGTTTTTAAGCATCTCTCCCTCGTATTTCAGCGCCGTTAAAACGCGTGCGGAAAGCCCTAAGTACCGCCGCACGAACGTGCGCACGTCCATGTTTTCCTGTCCGCAGTCAATGACGAACTCCAGTGTGCGTTTCATTACTTGCTGCGCGTCGCGAGCTTTTCCGCAAACTCGTGCAGGAACGTGCCGTCCGCGTCAAACGCGTCAAGCGCATGAAGCGCCTTTTCGGTATGCTCATCGACGAGCGCCTGCGCTTTTTCCACGCCCAAAATGGAAACATACGTACAGCGCGCGTTTTGTGCATCCACGCCGATGTTCTTGCCAAGCTCCTTGGCGTCACCGGTCACGTCCAGAATATCGTCGCGGATCTGGAACGCCAAACCGATGTGCAGCGCGTATTCCTTTGCTGCATTGATCTGCGTTTCGTTCGCACCCGCCGCAATGCAACCCATCATGCATGCCGCCATGATGAGGTTCGCGGTCTTGCCGGTGTCTTTTTCGCACAGCTCATCGAGCGAAACGGTGCGGTTTTCGGTTGCAAGGTCAATGCACTGGCCGCCCACCATACCGTGCTCGCCCGCGCAGCGCGCAAGCACCGCCGCCGCATACGCAGCGCGCTCCATGCCGACATTTCGGAATGCTTCACTGCTCAGCGCCGTTTCAAATGCTTTTGTCAAAAGGCCGTCGCCCGCAAGCAATGCGTAATTTTCACCGTAGACCTTGTGGTTAGAGGGCTTACCGCGGCGCATATCGTCGTTATCCATGCACGGCAGGTCATCGTGGATGAGCGAATACGCGTGTACCATCTCCACGGCACACGCAAACGGCATCGCCATGTCTTCATCGCCGCCGCACAGCTCGCAGAACGCAAGCGTTAAAACAGCGCGCACACGCTTGCCGCCGTTTAAAAGCGAATAGCGCATGGCATCGGTCACGGTCTCGGAAAGCGAGCCCTTGCGCTCCGGCAAAAAATGATCTAAGGCTTTTTCAATGCGTTTTACCCTGTCTTCCATTTTTATTCCTCCGTTTTCGCAGCACTCAGCTCCGTAATTTTCTGTTCGGCAGTGTTTAATTTCTCATAGCAAAAGCGGGAAAGCTCCGCGCCCTCGCTAAAAAGCTTCACAGATTCCTCCAGTGTCACATCTCCCTTTTCAAGCGTCTCGGTCACCTCGCGAAGGCGCAGCATCGCGTCTTCAAAGGTCATGGTTTTTTTAGGCATCGGTCATTTCCCTCTTTTCTGTTTTCTGCACCCGCACGGTGATCGCGCCGTCCTCTACGCGCGCTGTCAAAACGTCGCCCGGCTTTGCGTCTTCCGTGCGCTTTATCACTTTCCCGTTTTCGTCGGACACGATCGCGTATCCGCGTGAAAGCACCTTCAGCGGGCTCATTGCGTCTAACCGTGCGGAAAGCGCAGCAAGCTCGTTTTTCTCATTCAAAATTCTGCGCTCGGCGCTGTGCGTCAGGCTCTGCACCGTGTTTCGGAGCGCCTGCCTACGCGGTGAAAGCCACGCGGACGGGTTTTGCAGCACGTTTGCGCTTGCAAGCGCAT
>OGRK01000875.1_pt1 | contig 23213 bp, 18 predicted proteins | sample 1553471 | NCBI WGS metagenome assembly OGRK01 (sample SAMEA2580080, study PRJEB22360) | human gut metagenome | biome: human gut; feature: human-associated habitat; material: faeces | place: Denmark | collected 2008/2010
ATCGTTTTGATTTGCTTTTCCATACGAGAGATTCCCTCCAATTTGTTTCTTCATTCACCCATGAGCCAGCGCCCTTCTTCATTACGCCGCTCAGTGTTTGCATCGTAAAGAATTGTTAAGACTTGCCTTTCAACATTATAACACATTCTCAGCCATTTGAAAATATTTTGGACCCATTTTGAGCCCTTCCGACCTATCGAGATTCGTGCACAGAAATGTCATTTTGTTGCAATGTTCTCTGTGCCCACCAGTCTTTCCAGTTCTTCAAAGAAGAGCGGATGCCCGGAAGTGTACAGATGCCGGGGGGCCGCCAGCTTTTGTTTTGTGTCTTCCAGATACAGGATCACCGGCATATTGCCGTCAAAGATGCCCAGCAGATTGATCACCTTGGCATACTGCGGGCAGCTGCGGGACGGCAGACGGATATACAGCCGCTTTGCCGCCGCCTTGACCGGGTCCGGGCGGCCGTTCTGCGGGCGGGTAGGGTCGTAGCTGTCAATGGGCACGATGCTGTCTGCCAGCAGCTTGGAGGCTTCGTCCTCCCGCACCGACAGGCGTCCGTCGATGACCACGACCGCATTTTCGCGGATAGCATCGCGGAAGGTGTCCAGCACCTTGGGGAACACGATCACTTCCATGGTGCCAGTCAGATCTTCCACGCTGGTAAAGGCCATCATACTGTTGGACTTGGTGGTCATCATGCGGTTCTTGACCACCGCACAGACCACACGCACCCGCTCGCCGTCCGTCACATGGGCGTCCTCGCCGGTGAGGTCCTTGATGGTGTGGGAACCGATGCGGGCCGATTTTTCCCGGTAGGCATCCAGCGGATGACCGGACAGATACAGGCCGCTGACCTCTTTTTCCTGCTGAAGCAGCTCGGTGTGACTGTACTCCGGCAGCTGGCGGATCTCATAGCGGTCCTCCTGTGCGGCATCCTGCTCTCCCCCGCTCATCACCGAAAACAGGTCCAGCTGGCCGTCCAGATTGCGGCGGGTGTCGGTCTCGATGCTCTTCAGGATGCCCTCCACGGCTTCCACATGGCTGTGACGGTTGTTGCCCAACCGGTCAAAGGCACCGGCCTTGATCAGGCACTCCACCGCCCGGCGGTTCAATTCGTTGCCGTGCATCCGCTTGCAGAAGTCATACAGGCTGGTATAGGGCTTGTTCCGGCGCTCCCGCACCACATTCTCGATCAGGTTACGGCCCACATTCTTGACCGCGTTCAGGCCGAAGCGGATCTGGCCGTTCTCGTCCGCCGTAAAGCCGCCGCCCGAAACATTCACATCCGGCGGCAGCACCTTGATGCCAAGGCGGGCACACTCGCCGGAATACTCAATGACCTTGTCCGTGTTGTCCAGCACACTGGTCAGCAGGGCGGCCATGAATTCGCTGGGGTAATGGCACTTGAGGTAAGCGGTCTGGAATGCCACATAGGCGTAGCAGGCCGCATGGCTCTTATTGAATGCGTAGGAAGCAAAACTGGACATCTCATCGTAGATCTCATTGGCGACCTTTTCCGAAATGCCGTTGGCCACACAGCCGGGGCACTCGTGGCCCGGCTCGGTGCAGCCGTGCACGAAGTGCTCCCGCTCAGCCTCCATCACAGCGTGCTTCTTTTTGCTCATGGCACGGCGGACGTTGTCGGCCTGCCCGAAGGAGAAGCCCGCCAGCTCCCGGAAGATCTGCATGACCTGTTCCTGATAGACGATGCAGCCGTTGGTCACATCCAGGATATGGGCGAGCTGCGGGGTCTTGTAACTGATCTTGTCCGGCTCGTGGCGGTTGCGCAGATAGGTTGGGATGGAGTCCATGGGGCCGGGACGGTACAGGCTGATCAGAGCGATGACATCTTCCAGGTTCTGCGGCTGCAGGCCTACAAGCACCTGCTTCATGCCGGAAGATTCCAGCTGGAACACACCCTCGGTGTCGCCCTGTCCCAGCATTTTATAGGTCTCCGGGTCGTCGTAATCCAGCTTCTGGATGGAGAACTCCGGGTGATGCTTCTGCACCGCCGTTTCCGCATCGCGGATAACGGTCAGGGTGCGCAGACCCAGAAAGTCCATCTTCAGCAGGCCCAGTTCCTCGATCTCGGTCATGTTGAACTGGGTCACCGGCAGGCCGTCGTTGGTGGCCAGCGGCAGATAGTAGTCGGTAGGTTCCGGCGTGATGACCACGCCCGCCGCATGGGTGGACGCATGCCGCGGCATGCCCTCCACCTTCAGGGCGGTGTCGATGAGCTCGGTGACCTGCGGGTCGGTGTCATAGAGCTTTTTCAGCTCGGTGGAAACTTCCAGTGCCCGATTCAGGGTCATCTTGAGCTCCATGGGCACCAGTTTTGCCACCACGTCCACCTGCTGATACGGGATACCCATCACACGGCCCACATCGCGGATGGCGTTGCGGGCGGCCATGGTACCGAAGGTGACGATCTGCGCCACATGATCGGCCCCGTATTTCCGATTGACGTAATCAATGACCTCCTGCCGACGCTCGTAGCAGAAGTCCACGTCAAAATCGGGCATGCTGACGCGCTCCGGGTTCAGGAAGCGCTCGAAGATCAAATTGTACCGGATGGGGTCGATATCCGTGATGCCTACGCTGTAGGCCGCAATGCTGCCTGCACCGGAACCACGGCCCGGGCCCACCGGGATGCCCTGACTTTTGGCGTAATTGATGTAGTCCCAGACGATAAGGTAGTAGTTGGTGTAGCCCATGGTTTTGACCACGCCGATCTCATAGCTCAGGCGGTCCTTGTTGGCCTGCGGGACATTGGGCCCATAGCGGCGTTCAAGGCCCTCCCAGCAGAGCTTTTCAAAGAATGCCTGATTATCCATACCGTCCGGGGCTTTATAATAAGGAATCTTGGTGTGGCCAAACTCAAAGTCAAAGTTGCACTGTTCTGCAATTTTCGCCGTGTTTTCGCAGGCTTCCGGCACCATGGAGAACAGGTCATACATTTCATCTGTAGTCTTGACGTAAAATTCGTCGGTCTGGAACTCCATGCGGTCGGCATCCTGAATGGTCTTGCCGGTCTGGATGCACAGCAGGATGGCCTGCATCTTGGCATCTTCCTTGCGCAGATAGTGGGAGTCATTGGTGGCCGCCATGGGGATGCCGGTTTCCCGCGCCAGCTTGATGAGCTGCGGCAGAACGATGTTGTCCTCTTCCAGCCCATGGTCCTGCAATTCGATGTAATAATTGCCTTCTCCGAACAAATCCCGATACCACAAGGCCGTGGCCTTGGCCCGCTCGTAGTCCCCGGCCAGAATGGCCTGCGGCACCTCACCGGCCAGACAGGCCGACAGGCAGATAAGGCCCTCGTGATACTGTTCCAACAGCTGCTTGTCCACGCGGGGCTTGGAATAAAAGCCCTCCACGAACGCTGCCGAGACCATCTTGATCAGGTTTTTGTAGCCGGTCTCATTCTTGCACAGCAGGATCAGATGGTTGTTGCCGTCGATCTTGTTCACCTTGTCAAAACGGGTGCGGGTAGCCACATAGACTTCACAGCCGATGATGGGCTTGATGCCCGCCTTTTTGGCTGCCTTATAGAACTGCACACAGCCGTACATGACGCCGTGGTCGGTGCAGGCAATGGCGGTCTGGCCGCATTCCTTGACGCGGTCCATCAGCTGGTCGATGCGGCAGGCACCGTCCAGCAGACTGTATTCCGTATGGATGTGCAGGTGGACAAAGTCTCTGCCCAAGTGGTTGTTTTCGCTGATTTCGCTCAAGGCTCTGCCTCCTGTCCTTTTTCCATGCGCTGCCGCAGGGCGTCTGCCAACGCTTCCAGTTTTTTCATCCGGTGCGAAAGGCCGGATTTGCTCACCGCCGGGTCAAAGCAGCCGCACAACGCGGTAAGCGATAAGTCGGGGTATTGCAACCGTACTGCTGCCGCCTGCTGCAGCACCTCCGGCAGTGTTTCCAATGCATCGTTTTCCTGCAGATACCGGATGGCCCTGAGGGTCTGGGCGTTGGCCCGGGCCGTTTTGCCAAGGTTGGCCGTGTCGCAGTTGGTCTGTCGATTGGTCTGGTTGCGCACCTGCTTGAAGGCTTTCTGTGCATGGATCTCCTCTGCCGCACCGGCTGCCCCCATAAAGCGGAGCAGTCGTTCCAGATTGGCGCTGTTCTTGACGTAGACCAGGTTCACGCCGTTGCGGCGGGTGCGGTGCGGGGCAAATTCATGCTCAGCCAGCAGGGCTTCAAAATCCCGGGCCAGATTGGTGCGCGCGGTCAAGAACTCCAGATTGTACTCCTTCTGCGGGTCTGTGACAGTGCCACTGCACAAAAAAGCTGCGCCAATGTATGCACTGACGCAGGTCTGACAGCGGATCAGGGCGGGGTCGATCTGCAGGCTCGTCTCGCTGCCGGTGGTGCCGAACAGTTCATGCATCCGCGCCACCTGTTCCGGCTCCCGGATGTTGAACTCATACAGTACGCCGCTGGGGCGCTGCTTTTTCAGAACGTCCCCCTGCACCCCGCAGCGGGCAAAAAGTTCCCGGGCCAGCTGCACTGTGTGGGGCTGCTCGGTCTGGAGCACCAGCCCCCCTTTATCAAAGTATTTGGCAAAGCAGGCAAAGCCATACGCTGCCGCACGCACGCAGCAGTCCTTCTGCAGGCTGCGTTGTGCGATCTCCTCCCGTGCACGGGATGCAAAGCTCATAGTGGTTCCTCAATTCTGGTCAGCGCATGGCATCGCGGTGCTGGACACCCGGCTCGTAGCCGAGGGATGTGCAGTATTCCGCGATCTTCCGCGCAAAGGTAATGGAGCGGTGCTTGCCGCCGGTGCAGCCCACAGCAATGGTCAGCTGGCTCTTGCCTTCCCTGACATAGAGCGGCAGCGCCACCTGCAAAAACAACTCGTACCGTTCCAGCAGCTGCTTTGCCTCCGGGTGACTCATGACAAAATCCACCACTTCCTGATCCAGACCGGTCTTGTGCTTGAGCGCCGGCACATAGAAGGGGTTGGGCAGGCAGCGCACGTCCAGCACCAGATCCGCCTCCGGCGGCAGGCCGAACTTGAACCCGAAGGACATGATGGTAAGCCGCATGGCACTCTTTGCCCCGCCGTTCTTCAGGAACAGGTCGCAGATGCGCTCCTTGTTCTGGGCGGTGGAGAGCAGGGCCGTGTTGATGGTATAGTCGGCCCGCACCCGCAGCGGCTCCAGGATCTGACGTTCCTTCAGGAAAGCATCCCGGGTGGACAGTCCCTCTGCGATGCTGATGGGGTGACGGCGGCGGGTCTCGCTGTAGCGGCGCATGAGCACCTCGTCCGGCGCATCCAGGAACAGGATCTTGTAGGGTTTTTTCTGCTCATCCAGCTGCTGCAGCGCCTGTTCGATCTCTTCCCGCGTGCGGCAGCCACGCACATCCATACACAGCGCCACCCGTTCCAGCTGGTTATCGCCCGCCTTGGAAAAGGCCGTGATGCTGGGCAGAAGTGCCGCCGGGATGTTGTCAATGCAGAAATAACCGATATCTTCCAGCGCATTCATAGCAACCGACTTTCCTGCACCGGAAAGTCCGCTGACGATCAACAGTTCCATGGATCCGATCCCGCTCCTTTTTGAATCTATCTTATTTCACGACCCGGATCTCTTTTTCCAGATCGTAGCCGGTCTTTTCCTTTACAATGGCGCGCACCTCGTCACACAGTGCCAGCACATCGGCACAGGTGGCACCGCCCAGGTTCACCACAAAACCGCAGTGCTTGTCGCTTACGGCGGCACCGCCATGGCGGTAACCCCGCAGGCCGCACTGGTCGATGAGGGCCGCCGCAAAAGCGCCCGCCGGGCGCTTAAAGGTGCTGCCGGCGCTGGGCTTGTCGAGCGGCTGCTTTTCCACCCGCTTTGCCATCAGCTCGTTCATCCGGGCTTTGATGGCGTCCGGGTCGCCCCGCTTCAGATGGAACATTGCACTCAGGATGCAGCCGCCGTTTTCCTCAAAAATGCTGTGCCGGTAGGAAAGGTCGAGCACGGCAGTCTCTGCCTCCACGATGTCGCCGTCCTGCGTCAGATACCGCACCGACTGCAGCACATCCTTCATCTCGCCGCCGTAGGCTCCGGCGTTCATATAGACCGCACCGCCCACCGTGCCGGGGATGCCGTAGGCAAATTCCAGCCCGGTCAGGCTGTCTTCCAGTGCGGCGGTGCACAGGCTCGAAAGTTTCAGGCCAGCACCGGCGACCACAGCATCATAGACCTCGCCCGGCGCTGCCCCCGGATGCGCGACCTGTTCCAGAAAGCCGATGCCCATTTTCAGGGCCATGGTTTCAATGACCACGCCCCGGTAACCGGCATCCTCAAACAGAATGTTGCTGCCGTTGCCCAGCAGGTAGTACTTCACGCCCTGCTCTTTGCAGAGCGCGATCACGCGGCAGAGCTGCTCTTCGGTCTCCGGCAGGGCGAACACATCCGCCGGGCCGCCGATCTTAAAGGTGCAGTGAGCTGCCAGCGGCTCGTCTGCCCGGTAGGCAATGCCTTCGGCCTGCAGCTGTTGTTTCAATCGTTCCATAAACGCTTCGTTCCTTTTCGTATGAGAATCTTATTCGATGGTGCCTTCGAGGCCCAGACGGATGAGCAGCTCCTTGGCGGCGTTGTAGCCCATCTTCTTCTGGCGGTTGTTGATGGCTGCCGTTTCCAGCACAACGGCGAGGTTGCGTCCCGGCGAGACCGGGATGCTGGTGCTGGGGATGTTGACGCCCAGGATCTCGTAATACTCGCTTTCGAGACCGGTGCGCTGATAGTTTTTGGTGGGGTCCCAGGCTTCCAGCTGGACTACGAGATCCAGACTCTCGCTCACCTTGACCGCGCCCACACCGAACACGCGGGCCACATTGACGATGCCGATGCCGCGCAGCTCAATGAAGTGGCGGATATTCTCCGGGGCCGTGCCCATGATCTGGCGATTCGAGACCTTGCGCAGCTCCACAGCATCGTCGGCCACAAGGCGGTGGCCGCGCTTGACCAGCTCGATCGCCAGCTCGCTCTTGCCGATGCCGCTGTCACCCAGAATGAGGATGCCCTCGCCGTACACCTCCACCAGCACACCGTGGCGGGTGATGCGGGGGGCCAGCTCCAGGTTCAGCACACTGATGAGGCTGCCCATCAGGGTGCAGGTCGTTTCGTTGGAGCGCAGCAGCGCCACGCCGTGCTTTTTGGCCAGCTCCTGCATCTCCGGGAACGGTTTCAGCTCCTCGCTGCGGCCCACGATGACAGCCGGCGGCTGCTGACGGAACAGCTGGTCCAGCGCTTCGTAGCGCTTTTCCGGTGAAAGGCCGGACAGGAAGTTCATCTCGGCCAGACCCATGATCTGCAGCCGCAGTTTATCAAAGTAATCGTAATAGCCCGCCAGGAACAGACCCGGACGGTTGACTTCCGCGATCTCGACGCTGATGTTTTCGAGGTCCTGCGGAGCGTAGACCACATCCATGCTGACCTTTTCGGTCAGCTTCTTGAGCGAAACGGTAAAATTCGCCATCGTTCTTCCTCCTGCGTGTATTCCTCAACTGCGGGCAGACCCTCCCGCAGGCATTCCTTCTCTTATTATAAACGAGATGGTTTCGGATTACAATGATTCTTTTGGGAAAAGTTCCTGCGTTTCACGGTTGCATCCACCCGATTTTCCTTTATAATAGGAGGTAAGCCCCGAAAAGCGGAAAAAGTCTGTCGCTTTACATGAATTTTACACTCTGCCGATTTCCGATTTTACATTGCGTGTCTATACTCAGAATCAGGAGAATTTCACGTCAATTAAAAGTGAGGAACGCACATATGACAATCTTCAACGTTTTTTCGCTCCTGGGCGGCCTGGCCCTGTTCCTGTTCGGCATGGACATCATGGGCAAGGCTCTGGAAAAACAGGCGGGCGGCCAGCTGCAAAAGATCCTGAGCAAGCTGACCGATAACCCGCTCAAGGGCTTTTTCCTGGGCCTCGGCGTCACCGCCGTGATCCAGTCTTCCAGCGCCACCACCGTTATGGTGGTCGGCTTCGTCAACAGCGGCATCATGGAGCTGCACCAGGCCATCGGCATCATCATGGGCAGCAACGTGGGCACCACCGTCACCAGCTGGATCCTGAGCCTTTCCGGCCTGCAGGGCGACAGCTTCTTCATCCAGCTGCTCAAGCCCACCTCGTTCAGCCCCCTGCTGGCCTTCATCGGCATCCTGCTCTACATGGGCAAGAGCGAAAAGCGGAAGGGCATCGGCACCATCCTCATCGGCTTTGCCGTTCTGATGACCGGCATGACCGCCATGTCCAATGCGGTCACCCCGCTGCAGGATGAAGCCTGGTTCACCAACCTCTTCATCCGCTTCTCCAACCCGCTGCTGGGTGTTCTGGTCGGCGCACTCGTTACCGGCATCATCCAGAGCTCCAGCGCCAGCGTCGGCATCCTGCAGGCGCTCAGCTCCACCGGCGTCATCACCTACGGCAGCGCCATCCCCATCATCATGGGCCAGAACATCGGCACCTGCGTCACCGCACTGATCTCCTCTGTGGGTGCCAACAAAAACGCCCGCCGCGCCGCCATGGTGCATCTGTACTTCAACATCATCGGTGTGACCCTCTTTCTGGCAATGTACTATGGCCTGAATCTGGTCCTGCACTTCACCTTTGTCAACGATACCGTCACGGCGTGGGGCATCGCTGTCATCCACTCTGTGTTCAACATTGCGGCCACGGCGGTCCTGCTGCCGTTCGCCAACGTTCTGGAAAAGCTGGCCATCCTCACCATCCCGGACGATGCCGAGAAAGAAAGCTTCGCCCTGCTGGATGAGCGTCTGCTCAAGACGCCTGCCGTTGCTGTGGAGCGCGCCCGCGCCGCCACTGCGGATATGGCCGAGCTGGCCCGCGTGGGCGTGGTGCAGGCCATGAGCCTGACTCACCAGTGGGACGACACCCTGGCCCAGAAAGTCCGGGACGAAGAAGCCAAGGTAGACCAGTACGAAGATGCCCTCGGCACCTATCTGGTCAAGCTGTCCAGCCGGGAGCTGAGCCACGCCGACAGCCAGAGCGTGAACACCCTGCTCCACACCATCAGCGATTTCGAGCGCATCAGCGACCATTCCGTGAATCTGCTCAGCTCTGCCGAAGAGATTCACGCCAAGAACATCGCGTTCTCCCAGGATGCGCACGAGGAGCTGCAGGTTCTGGAAGGCGCGGTGCAGGATGTGCTGAGCCGCACGACCGATGCGTTCCGCAAGGCCGACCTGCATCTGGCCAGCAAGGTCGAACCCATGGAGACCGTTGTGGACGAACTGGTCCGTGCCATCAAGGCACGGCATGTGGCCCGCCTGCAGGCTGGCAGCTGCTCCATCGAATACGGCTTCGTGCTGGAAGACCTGCTGACCAACTATGAGCGTGTCTGCGACCACTGCAGCAACGTTGCCGTTGCCCAGATCGAAGTCGCACAGGACAGCTTTGATACCCACGCCTATCTGAACGATCTCCGCTACGGCAACGACACCAAGGAGAGCGAACAGTTCCGTCGCCGCTTGGACCGTTACCGCGAGCGGTATCTCTTCCCGGACGGTGAACCCGCCGTGGCAAGCGAAAAGGAGGACCCCAAAGCATGATCTATATCGTAGAAGACGACGCCGCCATCCGGGAGCTGGAGCAGTATGCACTTCAGTCCAGCGGATATGACGTGCAGAGCTTTGAATCGTCCGAGAGCTTCTGGCAGGCCATGAATGCCGCCGTGCCGGAGCTGGTCATCCTGGACGTCATGCTTCCCGGTGAGGATGGCTTCTCCATCCTGAAAAAGCTGCGCAACACCCCTTCCCTGCGGCGCCTGCCCATCATCATGGTCACGGCCAAATCCAGCGAGCTGGACACCGTGCGCGGGCTGGACTGCGGCGCAGACGATTACATCACCAAGCCGTTTGGCATCATGGAGTTTTTGAGCCGGGTGCGGGCTGCGCTGCGCCGCTCGGCCCCGGAGGAAAAGACGAACGTCTACGCCTTCCATGAGATCCTGCTGGACAACGCCCGCCACATCGTGACGGTGAACGACGCCCACATCGACCTGACCTACAAGGAATACAGCCTGCTCCGCCTGCTGCTGGAAAACACCAACCTTGTTGTGACCCGCGAGACCATTTTGCAGGTGGTGTGGGGCACCGACATCTCGGTGGAGAGCCGCACCGTGGATATGCACATCCGCACCCTGCGCAAAAAGCTGGGCGATGCCGGAAAGTACATCTGCACCGTGCGGAAGGTCGGCTACAAACTGGCCGACAATGAGGAGGAAAACGAAGAATGAAACCACGGAGCATGGAAGAAAAAATCAGTTATCGGCTGTTCTGGATGGGCTTTGTCGGGCTGATCTGCACCACCGTGCTCTGCCTCTTCGTATTCCACAGAGCCTTCCGGGAGCAGGCATGGGCGGCGCTGGAAAACGAGGCCAGCCTCGTTGCCGCCGGGTGCGAACAGATCGACGACCCTGCCCAGCTCTCCGCCTATGTCAACGGCGATCTGCGCATCACGCTCATTGCCTCGGACGGTAGCGTCCTGTTCGAATCCGCGACCAGCCAGCAGATGGAGAACCACCTGGGCCGCCCGGAGATCCAGCAGGCCAAGCAGAAAGGCGTCGGCCGCGACCGCCGCGACTCCCAGACGCTGGGGTATGAGACGTATTACTACGCCATGCTCCTGCCGGATGGTGACATCCTCCGTGTGGCGCAGGATTCCGAGACCATCTGGTCCATCTACGATGCGGCCCTGCCGGCCATCGTGCTGAGCTGCATCGTGATGATGGGCGCAGCCGCCATGATGGCCGGTCTGCTGACCCGGAGCCTCGTCCAGCCCATTCTGAAGATGACGGACGATCTGGAACACATCCAGGAAAATGTGCCGTACAAGGAGCTGATTCCCTTTGCCGAGAGCATCCACTCGGACCGCCTGCTCCGCGAAAACAACGAGAAGATGCGGCAGGAATTTACGGCCAATGTCAGCCACGAGCTGAAAACACCCCTGACCAGCATTTCCGGTTATGCCGAACTCATTGAGACCGGCATCGCCAAGTCTTCGGATGTGCCGGAGTTCGGCCGGAAGATCCATGTAGAAGCCAGCCGGATGATCCAGCTGGTCAACGATATCTTGCAGCTGTCCCATCTGGACAACGTTTCGGAGACCAACGACACCCCCCAGATGGAGACGGTCGATCTTCTGGATGTGGCCAAAGAGTGCGTCGAGCGCCAGAAGGTGAACGCGCAGAAGTCGTTCATCTCCCTGACCTACCTCGGCGAGAGCGCCCCTGTGCTGGGCAGCCGGAGCCTGCTGGATGAGCTGTGCCAGAACCTTTGCGACAACGCCATCCGGTACAACCGCCCCGGCGGAAAGGTCCAGCTCATCACCGCCTGCACACGGGATGGGCACTGCACCCTGACCGTCAAGGACAATGGCATCGGCATCCCGAAAGAAGCCCAGTCCAGCGTGTTCGAGCGCTTCTACCGGGTCGATAAGAGCCGGAGCAAGGCCACCGGCGGCACCGGGCTGGGGCTGGCCATCGTCAAGCACATTGCCCGCATCCACAACGCCCGTATCCGGCTGGAAAGCGAGATCAATGTCGGCACGACCATCACCGTCATCTTTGAGACCGCCCATTAAAGATCCAGCATCTTCACGCTTGCCCGCACTTCCGGGCAGGCGTTTTTTGTTGTAAAAAAGGCACCCGGCCCTTCCTTCAGCGCACGGACTGCGCCCAGCCGGAGAAGGTCTGCGCCCGACTGCCAGGCCCGGACGATGGTCTCTTCGCAGAGCGCCTCCAGCTGGCGGCACACGCTTTCCGCCACCGGCGGTGTGCCCGCCCTGCACTGGCCGGTCAGCGTGACCGCAAACCCGTTTCCTTCCGCTTCCACCGAAACGACACAGCGCCGGAGGGTGACAGTCTCCCCTTCCAGTGCGAACTCCACCGGCATCGTCCGTTCCTGCAAGAGCTGCGCCATGGCTGTCTCGTTCGGGGAAAGTCGGGTGCTTCCCTGCGCCGTCAAAAGGCAGCTCTCCTTCTGCCATGTCACCCGGTCTTCCTCAATTTTTAAGATGGGGATCACGGCCCCCGCTGCGCACTCGTACAGATGCGAAGCCCGTGCGGCGGTATCCTCAGCGGCCTGCAAAAGCGCTCCCGGAAGCGTTTCCGGGGCCGCATCGTTCTCTTCCGGTTCCGCCCCGCTGCCCGGCAGACCGTCCGGCGGAGTTTCTTCCGTCAGCGCCTCGATGCCAGAAGCAAAGAGCACCCGTGCCGACAGGCGGCTGACGGATTCCGTTTGCAGAAACTCCTCCAGTTCCAGAATGTCAGTTTGTGACGCTGTTTCGTCAAAGAGAAGATATTCACACAGCCGGTAATTTGCAGCTTTGGGCAGTTCCCGTTCGGCTTTGTGCAGCGCGAGCGGCAGCGTAGCATCCTCGGCCGAACAGCTTCGAATTTCTGCCACGGCGTCGGAGGCATCCGCAGCTGCTTCCGGGAACTGATAGAGCAGCTGCACCGCCCAGCCGCTGCGGTTCGGCTGGACGATGAGTGCCCGCACCATGCTTTTCTCGGTGGTCTCCATCCGCAGAAAGACGCCGCACCAGAGCACCAGAACGCCCCCTGCCAGCCAGCGCAGTGCATGGGAAGCTCTCATTCCGGCACCCCCTTTTCCGGCTCCTCCGGGCGGCAGAGCAGTTCCCGCAGGACCCGCACCAGAAAGCAGCCCCGGAACAGTGCCGCTGCCAGCCAGACGAGCAGAAAGGCTGCATCCAGCCGGGAGACACGTCCCAGCGTCCCGGTGCGCAGCAATTCATCCCCCGGAAGCGGACGGCCAGGCCCGAACAGAAGTTCCCGCCCCAGCGCAAAACCGAACAGCCCCGCCAGCGTCAGAAACGGCAGCCGGAAGCAGCGCCTTCCGGTGCATCCGCGTTTTCCAAATAGAAGCGGCCATGCGATGGATTCTGCATAAAGCGGGAAACGGAGATTCCCTGTGGGTTCCGCTGCGGGGAAAAGATTCTCCCAATGAAGCTGGCCGTGCAGGCTTCCAACGCAGGCAAGACCCGCCAGCGCCAGTGCCCACCACAAGACTCCCGCACTGCGGGAAAAGACGTCCGGCTTCAGCTGCCAGCCCGCCCACAGCAGCAGCGGCAGAACACCGAGGACTGCCATGGACGAAAACTGCTCTCGGCACACCTGCTGTGCCTGCCAAAGCGTCTCCCACAGCTCTGTGCCAAACCACACGGACAAAAGCAGGCAGAGCAGCCGGGGGCGGATTCCGGTTTCGGAACGAAGCCCCTCTTCCCCTTCGGCGGGCATCAAGCAGGACGAAAGCAGGCCGATGCCCAGCGCCATGGGGAACCCCTGCAGCAGCAACAGCCGGGCTGGCATGGCGCTGCCGGAAGTGATGCACTGCCCCAGCACCGCGGTCAGAACGCTGAGCGGCACGGCGGCACGGAACGATCCGGTTTGCTCCATTGGATCACCTCCGTTTCTGCCAGATGGAAAAAGGATGTGCGGACAGCGTGCGGTAGGTCCGGCGGGTCACACCGTCCGGAGAAAGTGCGGTTTGCGGGAAACGCACCGGCGCACAATAGGGCACCCCCAGCGCTGACACCTGCGCCAGAGCGAGCAGAACGACCAACGCCGCGCACACAAGCCCCACAGGGCCTGCCAATCCTGCCGCCAGCAGGACCAGAAAGCGGAAGGCCGTGGCCATTTCGTAGAGGGACGGCACCACGAAGACAGCGATGGATGCAACCGCTGCAATGAGAATGACGGGTGTGCTCAGCAGACCGGTGGCGATAGCTGCGTCCCCGATGATGAGCGCTGCGACCAGACTGACCGAGTGCCCCAGCGTCTGCGGCATCCGAAGCCCTGCCTCCCGGATGATCTCCAGCAGCAGGATGACCAGCACCATCTCCCCAAACAGCGGGAATGGAGTGGCCCGCTCAGCAGCTTCGATCTTGAAGAGCAGCTGCGGCGGGAGCAGTTCCGGCAGGTAGACCGCCAGGCAGACGAACACCCCCGGCAGAAAGACACTCAGGTAGAAGGAACCATATTTCAGGATGCGCAGGAAGGACGCAAAAAACGCAGGCTGGGCGTAGTCGTCCAGACACTCGAAGTTTTCGCCGAAGAGGGTCGGCAGGACCATCGCGGATGGGCTCCCGTTGACAAGAACGACGATCTTCCCCTCACAGAGCTTCGCGGAGGCCACGGCGGGGCGCTCGGTGTAGCTCACCGGGGACGCTGTGCGCATCCGGCAGGGAAACAGCCAGGGCAGAAAGTAGCTCGAATCCAACAGCAGCTGCGGCTTTGCGCGGCGCAGCGTCTCTTTCACCTGCTCCACTGCGGCGGGCGAGGCCTTATCTTTGCAGTAGCAGACGGCATATTCCGTTTTCATCGCGCAGTCTGCCTGCTGCACTTCCATCACCAGCGCTTCGGTGCGGATAAGCCGCCGCAACAGGCTCAGATTGACCCGCAGCAGGTCGGAAAAGCCCTCGCGGGAGCCGCGCAGATCTCCTTCACCGGATGGCTCCTCCACCGAGCGGAATTTCAGGCTCTGCACCGAAAACGCCAGCCCCTTCGCACTGCCGTCCAGCAGTAAGACCGCCATTCCGGCGGTCAGGCGCTGCATCAGATCCTCCCAGTTCTCCACGGGGCTGCTCTCGGCGGGCAATGCCGAGTGGCGGCTGAGCAGCTCATAGACCTGTTCCCCACTCGGCAGCGCGCCCAGCCGCAGCGGCGGCGTCTGGCGGCTGGCTGCGTCCAGCAGAAGTTCCCACAGGGATTCGAGGCTGGCCATCCCGTCAAAGAGCAGAATAGCACCCCGAATGTGGTAAAGCTCGATGCGCTTCGCATAAAAATCGGCGGAGCTGCCCAACCTAGCGTTGAGCGCCGCGAGGTTCGTTTCCAGATGTTCGGAAAGCTGCATGGTCCCATCCCCCTTTTGCAGTAGGATACCCGCCGCCGCGCCGGTTATTCCCGCAGGAGGTGTTCCACCTTGAAGCTCTTGATCGTTCGCACCGTTTTGATCTATCTCTGCGTCCTGTTTGCCATGCGGCTGATGGGCAAGCGCCAGCTGGGTGAGCTGCAGCCGGAAGAGCTGGTCTCGACCATCCTCATCTCCAATCTGGCGTCCATCTCCATCGAATCGGAGGAAGTCCCCGTGACCGCCAGCCTCATCCCGCTCTTCCTCATTGCAGCGCTGGAGCTTCTGGGGTCCATTCTCAGCTTCCAGAGCCAGAAATTTTTCAATCTGATGTCCGGCCGGCCCAAAACGGTCATTCTGGATGGGCAGATCGACCAGAACGCCCTGCGCACTCTGCGGCTGACGACGGCTGACCTGATGGAGGCCCTGCGCGGCAAGGACGTCTTTGACCCACGGGATGTCTCCTACGCCGTTGTGGAGACGAACGGCAGCCTTTCGGTGGCGCTGCGCCCCGAAAGAGAGCCTGCCACCCTCTCCGACCTGGCACTCAAGGTCCAGCACGGTCAGGCGACCATCCCCTTTGTGCTGGATGGGCAGGTACTGGACGACAACCTCCACTGGTGCGGCAAGGACCACGCCTGGCTGGAACGGACGGCACAGGCCAATACCCTGCTGGTGGAGGAGATCCTGCTTCTGATCGGCAACGACACCGAAGATTACTTTCTGCTGAAGAAAGAGCCGCGCCGCACGGCCCGCCCGCTCAGAAAGGAGGACGCATGAAACGCATCTACGCCTGCCTCGGCATCGTGGCCACCCTGCTCGCGGTGGCCTTTTACAGCAGCTTCCGGGTGCAGATGTTCGCCGAAGACATCTCCGGCGACATCGACCATGCGATGGAAGCCATCCGGGAGGATGACCTGACCGGGGCCCGTCAGGCCCTTGCCGAAGGAGCCGACCTCTGCGACCGGATGCGCGAAGGGATGAACCACCTGCTCAAAACGGAAGACTTCACCGAACTGGAAGCGGCCCTCCGCGCCGCCGACGGCCATCTGGAATGGAACGCCCCCGAAGAAGCGTTCGGGGAGCTGCGCCGCGCTCAGGTCCAAGTCGAAACGCTGGCCTGGCTCGCCCGTCGCATCCTCTGAGGCAATTCAACATTTCGCATAATCAAAATTATGCGAATGATCTGCTGCAACGAAAAAGCGCACAGCCCTGCCGCCCAAATCCAGGCGGAGGCTGTGCGCTTTTTGGAAGGATTCTCTTACTTTTTCCGGTCGCCCATCAGCTTTTGCAGCTCGGTGAAAAAGCTCTCAACGTCGGCAAACTGCTGGTAGACCGACGCAAAGCGGACATAGGCCACTTCGTCGATCTTTTTCAGCTCCTGCATGGTCAGCTCACCGATGCGGACGCTGGTCACTTCCCGGTCGTAGGAGCTCATCAGCGTCTGCTCAATGCTGCTGACGGCACGTTCCAGCGACTCATAGCTGACCGGGCGCTTGGCGCAGGCGCGCAGCATGGCGTTGAGCACCTTCTGCCGGTCAAAGGGTTCGCGGGAATTATCCTTTTTGATGACGATCAGCGGGACCGTCTCCACCACCTCATAGGTCGTGAACCGCATGTGGCAGCGCAGGCACTCCCGGCGGCGGCGGATGCGCTCGCCATCTTCGGTCGGGCGGGAATCGATGACCTTGGATTCTTCATCGCCGCAATAGGGACATTTCATGGTTTGTTCCTCCTGATTTGGTCATGTTCACGTTCGGGCGAAGCTCACGCTTTCTTTTTGCCGGTCTTGCGCTCGCTCCACAGCACCCACGCGGAAGTGGACACGCACAGCGAGGTGTAAACACCACTGATCATGCCCATCATCAGCGGGAACGCAAAGGTGAAGATGCTGTCCAGGCCGTAGAGTTTGGAGATGATGCACATCACGCCCAGCGCCATCACGGTGGTGACGGTGGTGATGATGGTGCGGCGGGCCGACTGATTGACCGAGTGGTTGACCAATTCTTCGAAGGTGGTCTTCTTCTCCATCAGGGTGCGGTTCTCGCGGATGCGGTCGTACACGACGACGGTATCGTTGATGGAGTAGCCCAGAATGGTCAGCATGGCGGCGATAAAGTTGCCGTCCAGCGGGGTGCGCAGCAGCACGAAGGTGCCAAACACGACCATCAGGTCGTTCAGCAGAGCCAGAACGGCCATCATGCCGCCGGTCAGGCCGCCGATCTTCTGGAAACGGAAGCCGATATACAGCAGGATGAGCACCAGCGCAAAGAGAACGGCGACCAGACTCTTCTGCAGGAACTTGGTACCCATGGCCGCGCTGACGTTGCTCAGCGACAACTGAACGAAGCCGTTGTCCGGGTAGGTCTCGTTCAGGGAATCCAGCAGGTTCTCCACCTGATCGGTGGTCACGGTCTCGTTGCCGGGCATGGAGATCTTCAGAGTCTGCTCCCCGGTGGCGACGTTCTCGCCGGTCTGGAGGGTCAGGTCCTTGCTGCCCAGTGCGGCAGAAGCAGTCTTCTGCACATCGGCCGTGGTGAACTCGCCCTCATAGCTCAGGGTGATCATCGCACCGCCGGTGAACTCGGTATCCAGCCGGACGCCAAACACCACCGCGCAGAGCAGGATGACTGCCATCAAGCAGGAGGAAACGGTCAGGAAACGCTTGCGCAGGCTCACAAAGTCGATGGGCTTCTTCTCCGCAGGCTCCTTGCCGGGGCGGTCTGCGCCGTAGAGCCAGGGGTCGCGCAGGGCCTTGATGGCCGCTGCCCCGCGGATCATCACGCGGGTGGCGAAGACGCCGAACACGAAGTTGAGCAGCACACCGGTGAGCAGCGTGTAGCCGAAGGCATAGATGGTGCCCGCAGTGGACGGGCCAAAGGCAAAGAAGACGAAGTGGAGCATCTTTGCAAAGAAGCCGTCCGAGGGGCCGAAGGCACCCATCAGCACGACCGCCACGATGACGATGGTCACGTTGCCGTCGATGATAGGCGTCAGGCCGCGGGCAAAGCCGCTCTTGAGGGCACCATCCAGAGACTTGCCACTGCGCAGCTCTTCCTTGATGCGCTCGGCGGTGATGACGTTGGCGTCCACACCCATGCCGATGGCCAGGATGATGCCGGCAATGCCGGGCAGCGTCAGGGTGAAGCTCTCAAACACCGGGAAATAACCGGAGACGAAGGCCAGCGTAGCCGCCACCTGACCGGCCAGTGCGATGCAGGCCAGGAAACCGGGCAGACGGTACAGCGCCGTCATCAGGACCACGATGAGGGCAAAAGCGATGAGACCGGCCAGCACCATAGCGCTCAGGCTGTTCTCGCCCAGGCTGGGGCTGATGGTGGAGTAGCTGTCCACGGTCAGTGCAAAGGGCAGCGAGCCGGAGTTGATCTGGCGGGCCATCTTGACGACATCGTCCTGCGTGAAGGGGTTGGATGCCGAGCTTGTGATGATGGCAGCGCCGTCAGTAATGGCCGCATGGACCGTGGCCGTGCTGACATTCTCGTCATCCAGCCAGATGCTGATGGTGCCGCTGCTCTGGTAGAGCCGGGTGGTGGCATCGCCAAAGGCTTTGGCACCCGCATCGGTGAACTTGAGGGCCACATAATACTCCGAAGAGCTGCCGCTCACCGGGCCGTACTGCGCCGCTGCGCTCTCGACCATGGAGCCGTCCAGGATCAGCTCCCCGTCCGCACTGCTCCCCTCCCGGAAGGTCAGGTAGGCGGTGGTGCCGATCTCTTCGATGGCAGCTTCGGGGTCGAAATCCGTCTCGCCGGACTGCCACGGAAATTCGAGGATCAGACGGTCGGAATCGTAGTCCACATACAGCTCGTAGTCGGTCACGTTCAGACCGACCAGACGGTTCTCAATGACGAGCTGCGCGGCGTCCAGCTGCTCATCGGTGGCATCGTAGCCGTCCGAGGGTGCAAACGTCACGTTGACGCCGCCCTTGATATCCACGCCGAAGCGGATATCCTGTGCGCCCTTGATATAGGTTCGGGTCACATCGCCATATTTGACCGCAACGCCGAAGAATGCCGTGTAGACAAACGCCGCGATCAGAAGCACCGTGACAACAAGCTGCCATGCTTTGCCTTTCGTCTTCATAAAAATCGGGAAACCTCCAAAATATAATAAACCTCCGCCGTGCGGCAGAGTTCCGCCGCACGGGGAGATCTTCAACAACGGGGACGCTTACGCTTCCTGATCCGCAAGCAGCTTTTCCACCGTGGCCAGCTTTACGCAGACGCACAGCAGGTCCGAAGCGGTCTCCACCTCGTCTAGGCTGGGATAGGTGGGCGCAATGCGCAGATGGGAATCTTCCGGGTCTTTGTGGTAGGGGTAAGCGGAACCGGCACCCGTCAGGGTCAGGCCGCACTCCTTGCACAGGGCTGCCACACGCTTGGCACAGCCGGGCATCACGTACAAGCTGATGAAGTAGCCACCCTTGGGGTTGGTCCAGTGGGCAATGTCGCCGCAGGGGGTCAGTTCCTCGGAGAAGGCCGTCTTCACTGCATCGAAGCAGGGGATCAGGCGGCGGCGGTGCTTGGCCATGTGGGCCAGGACGCCTTCCTTGTTCTTCAGGAAACGGACGTGGCGCAGCTGGTTCATCTTATCGTAGCTGATGATCATGACCGAGAAGCGCTTGCAGATGTACTTCATGGAGTTCTCGCTGCAGGCGATCGCGGAGACGCCTGCACCGGGGAAGGTGATCTTGCTGGTGGAAGTGAACATGAAGACGCGGTCCTGCGTACCGTACTTCTTGCACTCGTTCAGCAGAACGGGCGTCTCGATGATCTCATCGGTCAGGTGGTGGACGATGTAGGCCTCATCCCAGAAGATCTTGAAATCGGGAGCGGCCGTCTTCATCTTAGCAAAACGCTCGATCGTTTCGTCACTGTAGGTGTAGCCGTCGGGGTTGGAATACTGCGGCACACACCAGATGCCCTTGATGGTGTCATCCTCGGCCACCAGCTTCTCGACCACATCCATATCGGGGCCGTTCGGGGTCATGGGCACACTGATGAGTTCAAAGCCGAACTCCTCGGTAATGGAAAAGTGGCGGTCATAGCCGGGCACCGGGCAGAGGAACTTGCGCTTCTCCACCTGAGACCAGGGGCAGGGAGACTCCGGGAAGCCGAACACATAGCCGATGTTGATGAGGTTGTACATCAGCTGCAGGCTGGAGTTGCCGCCCACAAAGACCTCTGCGGGCTTGACGCCGAAGACATCCGCAAACAGGACGCGGGCCTCGTGCAGACCCTCCAGGTCGCCGTAGTTGCGGGCGTCGGTGCCGGCATCGGTGGTATAATCGGTCATCTGCAGCAGGCCCATGGCCAGATCCATCTGGTGAGGGCCGGGCTTGCCGCGGGCCATATTCAGCTTCAGGCCCATTGCCTGAAATGCTTTGTACTGCTCTTCCAGTTTTGCCTTTTCGGCTACGAGTTCGTCGCGGTTCATCTCAAAATAATTCGCCATTGAAAACACACTCCTTTATCGTACTTCCTGTTCCCACAGTGTCCGCGCCGGGCTTTGAAAAGAAGCTTCCTGCCAGAGAGAGCCGCAGCCCAGCCGTCCAGACTTTAATATTATAGCTCATATCTGCTCTTAAAACAAGCATATCTCAAAAAAAGCCCCGCCAAAAGTCATAGCTTTCAGCGGGGCAGCGGCCCGGAGCAGCCTGCCGGGTGGGCAGATCAGCTCAGGGACGTCTGATTCTTATAGCGCTTGCGGACCGCGCCGTATTCCAGCTTCGGTTCGCCGCCCTCGACGGTGTCCGCATCAATGGTCACGCGGATGATGGTGGCATCGCTGGGCACCTTGTACATGATGGGCATCAGGATGCTTTCCATCACGCTGCGCAGGCCGCGCGCACCGGTCTTGCGCTCGATGGTCTTGCGGGCGATCGCATGGAGGGCCTCATCGGTGATCTCCAGCTCCACGCTGTCCATGTTCAGCAGCTCTTTGTACTGCTTGACCAGGCTGTTGCGGGGCTCCTTGAGCACACGGACCAGAGCGTCCTCGTCCAGATCATCCAGCACGGTGATGACCGGCAGACGGCCGATCAGCTCCGGGATGAGGCCGAACTTGACCAGATCGTGCGGTTCCACCTTGCGCAGCAGCGCCTTCTGGGCATCGTCGGAGTTGTCCTTCAGGGAGCTGCCAAAGCCCAGTGCGGACTTATCGGTGCGGCGCTGGATGTACTTGTCCAGGCCGTCAAAGGCACCGCCGCAGATGAAGAGGATATTGGTGGTGTCGATCTGGATGAACTCCTGCTGGGGGTGCTTGCGGCCGCCCTGGGGCGGGACATTGCTGACCGTGCCTTCCAGGATCTTCAGCAGGGCCTGCTGCACACCCTCGCCGCCCACATCGCGGGTGATGGAGGGGTTCTCGCTCTTGCGGGTGATCTTGTCGATCTCATCAATGTAGATGATGCCGATCTGTGCCTTCTGCACATCAAAATCGGCCGCCTGGATGAGCTTGAGCAGGATGTTCTCGACGTCCTCGCCGACATAGCCTGCCTCGGTGAGGGTGGTGGCATCCGCGATGGCGAAGGGCACCCCCAGCATCTTGGCCAGCGTCTGGGCCAGCAGGGTCTTGCCGACACCGGAGGGGCCAAGGAGCAGGACGTTGGACTTCTGCAGCTCCACGTCCGAGCCTTTGCCGCTCAGGATGCGCTTGTAGTGGTTGTAGACAGAGACCGCCAGCACACGCTTGGCCTCGTCCTGCCCGATGACATACTGGTCCAGGCCGTCTTTGATCTCCTCCGGGGTCAGGATGTTGACCGAGAGGTCGTCCGCAGCCTGCACATGGGCGCGGCTTGCATTGCCGCGACTGGGGCGGTTCGAGCCCGGATGCTCCGGCTTGTCCGCGAGCAGGTCGTAACACAGGCCGATGCACTCGCTGCAGATGTTGACGCCGGGGCCGATGATCATCCGCTCCACTTCGTCCTGATGCTTACCGCAGAAGCTGCAAACCAGATCTTTTTCGTTTTTGTCTCTGCCGGAATTGTTGTTTGCCATAGCCGTTTTTCCTTATTCTGGGTCGTCAGACGCAGCGGGGTTCTCCCCTGCTGCGCCGATTGGTTTCAGCGATCCCTCAGCGGTGGGTAATGACCTCATCGATCAGGCCGTATTCCTTTGCTTGCTGCGCAGACATATAGTTGTCGCGCTCGGTATCCAGCTGGAGCTTTTCCAGCGGCTGGCCGGTGTACTCGCTCAGCATCCGGTTCATCTTATCGCGGATATAGACCATGTGCTCGGCATGGATCTTGATATCCGTGGTCTGGCCGGAAAGGCCGCCGCCCTGACCGCCTGCGATGAGGGGCTGGTGGATCATGATCTCAGCGTTGGGCAGCGCAAAGCGCTTTCCCTTGGTGCCGCTGGCCAGCAGGAACGCGCCCATGGAGGCTGCCATGCCCATGCAGATGGTGGAGACATCGCACTTGATATACCGCATGGTATCGTGGATGGCCATGCCCGCACTGATGGAGCCGCCGGGGCTGTTGATATACAGGCTGATATCCTTATCCGGGTCCTGCCCTTCCAGATACAGCAGCTGTGCCACAACAAGGCTGGCCGTGGTATCGTTGACGTCCTCGCTCAGCACGATGATGCGGTCATTCAGCAGACGGGAGAAGATATCGTAGGAACGCTCGCCGTGTGCCGACTGTTCCACAACATAAGGAACAAAACTCATAAAGTTCGCCTCCTGGATTGAAAATGTTTGGTATTTGCAAAATTAACCGATACGGCAAAAGAAACAGGGCCGTATCGGTCAATTTTAACAACCTTTGCTCACAAAAGCGGCGAAGCACCGTTTTTGCGATGGCGGCCTTGGAGGCTGAGCTTACTCAGCGTCCTCGGTCTTCTCGGCTTCCGCAGCCTTCTCCACGACGTTGGCGTGGCTCTTGATGAAGTCGATGGCCTTGTTGACGGCCAGATCCTTTTTCAGGTCATCGACGTTGACCAGCTCACGGACCTTGTCCTCTTCCATCTTGTACTGGTCTGCGATGCGCTTGATCTCAGCAGAGACCTCTTCCTCAGAAGCCTCGATGTTCTCAGCGGCAGCAACAGCCTCCAGAGCCAGACGGATCTTGACCTGCTTCTCAGCCTGGGGCATGAAGGAAGCACGGAACTGCTCCACGGTCTGGCCCATATACTTCAGGTAGTCTTCCAGGCGCAGGCCCTGCTGCTCCACACGGAAGGCGAAGTCGTTGACCATCTCGTCCATACGGGTGTCATACATGGCCTGGGGGATCTCAGCCTCCATGCTCTCGATGACCTGATCGACCAGAGCATTCTCGACAGCCAGGTCGTC
>OGRK01000910.1_pt1 | contig 22672 bp, 15 predicted proteins | sample 1553471 | NCBI WGS metagenome assembly OGRK01 (sample SAMEA2580080, study PRJEB22360) | human gut metagenome | biome: human gut; feature: human-associated habitat; material: faeces | place: Denmark | collected 2008/2010
TTTGATGTGGAAAAGGGTGAGTTTGTGATTGTTGTTGGACCGAGCGGTGCGGGTAAGACGACGGTGCTGAATATTTTAGGCGGAATGGACACAGCGACTTCAGGAAAGGTGCTGGTGGACGGCGCGGAAATCAGCAAATACCGCGGCAAGAAGCTGATCCAGTACCGGCGGGAGGATATTGGATTTGTTTTTCAGTTTTATAATCTGATGCAGAACCTGACGGCGCTCGAGAATGTGGAGCTGGCGATGCAGATTTGTAAGCATCCGCTGGATGCGTCGGAGGTGCTTGAGGAGGTTGGGCTGGAAGAGAGAATGAATAACTTCCCGGCGCAGCTTTCGGGCGGAGAGCAGCAGCGTGTGGCGATTGCGCGTGCGCTGGCGAAGAATCCGAAACTGCTGCTCTGCGATGAGCCGACCGGCGCGCTCGATTATGTGACGGGAAAAGCGATCTTAAAGCTGCTGCAGGATACCTGCCGGGAGAAGGGGATGACGGTCATTGTCATCACTCACAACTCGGCGCTGACACCGATGGCGGACCGCGTGATTAAAATCCGAAACGGAAAAGTGGCGGGAATGAAAACAAATGAGAACCCGACGCCGGTGGAAGAGATAGAATGGTAGGTGGACGATGAGAGCATTTCGAAAAGACTTTATCCGGGAAATCACAAAGAACAAGGGGCGGTTTCTGTCAGTCTTTTTCATCGTGCTTCTTGGCGCGGCGTTTTTCTCGGGCATTCGGTCGGCGGAAGGAGATATGAAGGTTTCGGCGGACCGGTATTATGATGAAGTAAATTATATGGATTTGAAAGTCCTTGGAACGCTGGGGCTGACAGACGATGATCTGGCGGATATCGCGAAGACGGATGGCGTGAAAGCGGTCTACGGCGGAAAAACGGTGGAAGTGCTGCATGACATCGGCGAGAGCGAGCAGGTTGTGAAGCTGATTGCGCTGACGGACGGTGTGAATGAGCCGCGCGTGGTCGAGGGACGGATGCCGGAGAAAGAGGATGAAATTCTTGTTGATACGCAGTTTCTAAAAAGTTCCGGCTGTGAGATCGGAGATCAGGTAACGTTCACTTCCGGAACGGAGGATCCGCTCTCAGATTCGCTGACCGGGGACACGTTTACGATTGTTGGTTCGGCGACACTCCCTTATTATATGGATCTGAACCGGGGAACGGGCTCGATTGGAAACGGAAGCATCAACAGTTTTGCACTGCTGCTTCCGGAGACATTTACCTCGGATCTCTATACAGAGATTTACGTCCAGGCGGACGGCGCACAGGAAGAGGCGAGCTACAGCGATGCGTATGATGAGACGGTGAAGGCTGTACAGACGAAGATTGAAGCGCTCGAGGATGCGGCGTGCGACCGGCGGTATACGGCAGTCAAAACCGAAGGACAGGAAAAGATTGATGATGCAAAACAGCAGGTCGCTGATGCAGAGCAGAAATTAGCGGACGCAAAAACAGAGCTGGATGACGGTGCACAGCAGCTTGCCGACGCGAAAGTGACGATTGCGGACAAAGAGCAGGAACTTCTCGACGGCGAACAGACGTTAAAGGACAAAGAACAGGAGCTTCTTGACGGAAAGCAGACGATTGCTGAGAAAGAACAGGAACTCCTTGACGGAAAACAGACCATTGCAGACAAAGAGCAGGAACTTCTCAGTGCGAAAGCAACCATCGCCGATAAAGAGCAGGAACTGGCATCCGGCAAGGCAACGCTGAAAGATAAAGAGGCGGAACTTGCGAGCGGAAAAGCGACGCTGGAAGCAAAGGCGGCAGAGCTGGAAAGCGGAAAAGCGGAGCTGAATCAGAAAGCCGATGAACTTGCAAGTGGAAAAACCACACTTGAGGCAAAAGCGAAAGAACTTTCCGACGGAAAAGCACAGCTTGCAGAGAAAGAAACAGAACTGGCATCCGGCAAAAAAGAGTTAGAGGAAAAAATGACGCAGCTTTCGGCGGCAAAAACCGAACTGACTCGGAAGCAGACGGAGCTGAATACTGCAAAAGAGCAGCTTTCCGAAAAAGAAACGGAATTGAATATTGCAAAGGAGCAGCTTTCCGCTGCACGCGAGGAACTGGACAACAAGAAAGCAGAAACCGCTGCAGGACGCACACAGTATGAAGCGCAGAAGGCAGCGTATGAAGAACAGAAGAGTCAGTATGAGACAGCCAAGGATCAGTTAGCCCAGATTTCCAGGCAGCTTCCGATGGTGGAGGCTGCGCAGACAGAAGTGACTGGTCAGATCGAGGTGATTGAGGCTCAGCTTGACGGACTGACGGAGGAAGATGAAGCATATGTATCCCTGTTGGAACAGAAAACTGCGCTGGAAGCAAAGCAGACAGAGTTAGCACAGCAGCTTTTCACGATGCAGGAGCAGAAAACATTTCTGGAACAAAACATCGCAGCGTTTGAAGCAGCAAGCGCTGATGCGGAAGCCCGGCTTGCGGCTGCAGAAGCTCAGATTACCGACGCAGAAAGTCAGCTTGCCGCTGCAGATGCACAATTAACAGAAAAAGAGCAGGAATGCGCCGCAGGCGAGGCACAGATTGCTTCTGCAAAAGAAGAACTGGAAAGCGGCGAAGCTCAGATTACAGAGGCTCTTGCCCAGCTTCAGGATGGAGAAGCACAGGCAGAAGCTTATCAGAAACAGATTGAGGATGGCGAAGCCCAGCTTGCATCCGCCAAAGCAGCGATTGCCGACGGAGAAGCTCAGATTGAGACGAACCGCAGTAAATTAAAAGACGGAGAAACTCAGCTTGCGGCTGCCAGAGCCCAGCTTGCTGATGGGGAACAGCAGATTGCATCGTACCGACAGACGATTCAGTCGGGTGAGGCCCAGCTTGCCGCTGCAAAGCAGACAATTTCCAGTGGAGAAAGTCAGCTCGCCGACGCGAAACAGACGATCGCCGATGGCGAAACCCAGTTAGCAGAAGCAAAGCAGACGATCGCCGATGGAGAAAGTCAGCTCGCCGAAGCCAAGCAGACGATTGCCGACGGAGAAACCCAGCTTGCCGACGCGAAACAGGAAATCGCCGACGGAAAAATCTCCCTTGCGGATGCGAAACAGGAAATTGCCGATAAAGAAAAGGAACTTGAGGACGGCAAAGCCGAATATGAAAAAGCAAAAGCCGACGCCGAACCAGAAATCGCGGATGCGAAGCAGGAAATTGCGGACGGTGAGAAAACACTCGCAGACCTGAAAAAACCAACGTGGTACGTCTGGGGACGGAATAAGGTAACGTCAACTGAGAGCTTCGGTCAGGATGCCGGCCGTATCTCGAATATCGGAAAATTCTTCCCGGTTATCTTCTTCCTCGTGGCTGCTCTCGTCAGCCTGACGACGATGACACGAATGATCGAGGAACAGCGTCAGCAGATCGGAACGTTAAAAGCCCTCGGCTATTCCGACGGCGTGATCGCCTTTAAATATTTCGCATACGCGATGCTCTCCACCGTATCCGGCGCTCTCGCGGGCGTGGTGGTTGGAGAAAAAATCCTGCCCTGGGTTATTATGAATGCCTACGGCATGCTGTATACCGGACTCCCGTATTACATGACCCCGCTGAACTGGGAGCAGGGAGGCCTTGCGATTCTGGCGAGTGCAGCCTGCACCGGCGTGGCGACGATCGCGGCATGCTACAAAGAACTCGCCGCAGGTCCGGCAGAGCTGATGCGGCCGGAAGCACCGAAAAACGGCAAACGGATTTTCCTGGAACGCATCGGCGTACTCTGGAAACATCTGAACTTTACGCAGAAATCAACCGTGCGGAATCTGGTGCGGTATAAAAAACGATTCTTCATGACCGTTATCGGAATCGGCGGATGCATGGGTCTGATCCTCGTCGGTTTCGGCCTTCAGGATTCCATCACCGCGATTGCGAAAAACCAGTTCGTCAGCCTCTTCACCTATCAGGCGAATGCTGTGCTGAATTCAGATGTGGATGAATCCGAAAAAGAAGCATTGCAGACCGATCTGGAAAACTACAGCGGCATCGATGAGCTGCTGGAAATGTACTGCCAGAACATCGAACTGCAGACCGACAAAAAGACCGTGGATGCAGTGCTTGAAGTGCCGAAAGAACTGACGAATTTCAATGACTTCTATGCCTTCCGAGACCGGAAAAGCGGAGAAGTTTACGAATTCCCGACCGACGGCGGCGCAGCCATCAGCGAAAAGACAGCAACGATGCTCGGCGTAAAAGCAGGCGACACGGTTCAGCTGAAAAAAGGCGATGATATTGTGGACGTAAAGATTTCGATCATCGTCGAAAACTACGTGCGCCATTACCTGTATTTGGCCCCGGATCTCTACGAGGAGCTGTTCGGCGGAGCGCCGGACTACAACCAGCTTCTGATGAAATATCAGGACATGTCGGGCAATTATGAGACAGCACTCGGAGAAAAAATCATGACGTACGACGGTGTAGCGGCAATCTCGTTCACATCCGACCTGATTGATCAGATTGACAACATGCTTCGTTCCCTCGACATCGTCATCGTGGTGCTGATCGTATCGGCGGGCCTGTTGGCGTTTGTGGTGCTGTACAACCTGAACAACATCAACATCACCGAACGACAGAGAGAGCTGGCAACGCTGAAAGTGCTCGGCTTCTTCGACGGCGAGGTGGCATCGTACGTGTACCGGGAAAACATGGTGCTGACACTGTTCGGCGTTATCGCGGGCATGGGAATTGGAACGTTTTTACATCATTGCGTAATTCAGACCGTCGAGGTCGATATGATGATGTTCGGACGAAACGTGTTCCCGCGGAGCTACGGCTGGAGCGCCCTGATTACCCTGGCGTTTGCTCTGTTCGTCAATTTTATGATGTTCTACCGGTTAAGAAAAATTGATATGATTGAATCGCTGAAAAGCGTGGAGTAAACAACAGAAAAAGGCCGTCCGCGGTGATGCAGAGAATCTGCAGAAACCGTGGGTGGTTTTTTCATTTTGAAAGTGAAATATGAGCCGGAATGCTTGTTTTTTCAGACATTTCGTTGTATAAAAAAAATAAGGGTTTTTATTAGAACAGAATCAAAAAACAAAGAGTAAAGGGGATTTTTACAAATGGGAACAACAGAAACGAAAAAAATGAGAGTCGGCGTTGTCGGCTGCGGAGCGATCAGTGATATTTATCTGACGAACATGATTCATAACTTTGAGAATCTTGAGGTAGCAGCATGCTGCGCAGGCCATCTTGAACATGCGAAAAAGAAAGCAGAGCAGTATGGCATCAAGGGCTGTACCTACGAGGAAATTCTGGCAGATCCGTCGATTGAAATGGTAGTCATTCTGACACCGGCACCGACCCACGAGGGGCTGATCCGTCAGGCACTGGAAGCCGGAAAACACGTTTACACTGAAAAAACAATGACCCTCGCACCGGAAACGGCAGCGAAACTGATCGAGCTGGCAGAGGAGAAACATCTCTATCTCGGTTCCGCACCGGACACCTTCCTTGGATCGGCACTGCAGACCGCAAGAAAAGCGATCGACGACGGGCTGATCGGCGAGGTGACATCTTTCGAAGCATGCGCAAACCGCGATCTTGATTTGCTGGCGAGCATCTTCCGTTTTCTGCGGATGCCGGGCGGCGGTATCTGCTACGATTTCGGTGTTTATTATCTGACCGCCATCGTCAGCCTTTTCGGCCCGGTGGACCGTGTCGTTTCCTCCGTGCGCAACCTTGCGCCGAAGCGCGTCAATGTCGTCCCGGACAGCCCGGAATACGGCCAGGAATTTGACTACAGCAACGAGAGCCAGGCTTTCACGATTCTGGAAATGAAAAACGGCGTGACCGGCACATTCTGTGTCAATGGCGACAGCACCATCAACGATCAGGCGGTATTCACAATTTACGGCAAAAAAGGTATTTTAAAGCTGGTGGACCCGAACAATTTCGGCGGCGATATCGTCTACATTCCGGGCGTGAAGGACTGGACACAGCAGGCAGTTCCGGAAGTGCTGGATTATGGCTTTGCCTACAGCGAAAACAGCCGCGGCCTCGGTCCGTCCGAGATGGCAGAAGCAATTGCAGAGGGCAGACTAAACCGTGCGAATGCCAAAATGGCATACCATGTACTGGATGTGATTGATCAGATTATGAAGAGCGCAAAATCGGGCGCATTTGAGAAGGTTCCGTCCACCTGCGAGAGACCGGCGGCACTGCCGGTACCGGAAAAAGAGCAGTAAAAATAAGGAGTATTTATGGAAATATATAAATTACAGCAATTGCTGTCGGAAATGTCTTTACAGGAAAAAATAGGACAAATGGTACAGCTGACCGGTGCATATTTTGATAAGGATGCGGTACTGACCGGTGTTGTCGGAGAACAATTACCGCCGGAATGGATAATCCGGTATGCGGGTTCTGTGCTGGGGGTGATTGGCAAAGAAAAAATATATGACATTCAGAGCAAATATATGGAACAACACCCACATCATATTCCTCTTATCTTTATGGCGGATGTGATCCATGGATGCCGGACAATTTTTCCGATTCCGTTGGGACAGGCCTGTTCCTTTCATCCGGAGCTGGTTTCCGAGGCTGCGTCGATAGCTGCCTCGGAAGCCTCTTCTGAAGGGCTTAAAGCAACATTTTCTCCTATGATTGATGTTTCAAGAGATCCGCGTTGGGGAAGAATGATGGAGTCTTTTGGAGAAGACCCGTATATGAACGGAATCATGGGAAAAGCAATGGTAGATGGCTATCAGCAGAAAAGCGATCAGGGAGTAGCAGCGTGCCTGAAGCATTTTGCAGGTTACGGAGCAGTGAATGCAGGGCGGGAATACAATGATGTTGAAATATCCCAACGGACATTTCTGGAGCAGTACGTAAAGCCTTTTTGTATGGCATTAAAGGCAAAGCCTGCTATGGTTATGACTGCATTTCATGCAATAGATAGAAAACCGATCAGTGGAAATAAAAAACTTCTCAGGGAGTTTTTGCGGGATAAAGAAGGTTTTGAGGGAACTGTTATTTCAGACTGGGGATCGATCGGACAGCTGGTGGAACAGGGAGTGGCAGCTGATCTGGAAGAAGCTGCGGTTCAGGCTGCAGAAGCCGGTGTGGATATTGATATGATGAGTCCTGCTTATATGTTTTGGCTGGAAAAACTGGTGGAAAACGGACAGATTCCGGAAGCCCTTATTGATGAGAGTGCATTCCGGGTTCTGATGATGAAAAACCAGCTGGGTCTTTTTGAAGATCCGTTTGCAGGACTTGGGAAGAGTGAAAAACTCACCCCGTATTACCGGGCAAAAGCATATGAACTGACCAGCGAAAGCTGCGTCCTTTTAAAAAATGAAAAAATATTGCCTCTGTGCCAGAAACAGAGGGTGATCTGGGCCGGACCTTATGTGACATCAAAAGAATTTTTGAGTCGCTGGTCAATTTTTGGTGAACACGAGGCAGTTGAGACCATAGAGGATATTCTTCAAAAGAAGCAGATAAAGGCGGAATGTATGCCGGGCTGCAGAATGCTTTCGGATGAAGAGTGTAAGATATGGCAGGTGGAACCGGAGCGGTTTGATGAGCCAGGGAATGAACGGTGGCTGGAAACGATAACCGGGGAGGATACTGTTGTATGTGTGTTGGGGGAACATGAGTCTCAGTCGGGAGAAGCGGCCAGCAGAGCGTTTCTGACCCTGCCGGAAGAACAGCAGCTGTTTTTTGAAAAAATAGCAAAGCGCACCAGAAATATTGTAACTGTGGTAATCACAGGAAGACCGCTGGATCTGCGAAGAATATCCGAAAAATCCAGGGCTGTTATTATGGCATGGAGACCCGGAACTATGGGAGCGGAAGCAGTGGTAGACATTGTATACGGAAGAACCAATCCTTCCGGAAAACTGGCTGTAAGTATCCCATGGTGTGTGGGACAGGTGCCGGTGAGCTACTGGGATATAAAAACAGGACATATTTATGATGCCGATCATCCGGAGAACCGTTTCAGCAGCAGATATATGGACATTCCCAATACTCCGTTATATCCGTTTGGCTTTGGACTGTCTTATACAGAATTTAATATTTCGGATATTGAGGTACAGGCAGGACCGGATAAAAGAGTTCATGTACATTGTAAGGTAAGTAATACAGGTAAGGTTGCGGGGGCAGAGGTAGTGCAATGTTATTATGAAACGTTATGTTCATCTGTAGTACGTCCGAGAAAAGAGCTTGTTCGCTTTCAGAGGGTATTCCTGGAACCGGGAGAAAAGAAAACGGTAGATTTCTCTATAGATCGGGAAGAATTTTCTTATTACGATGAAAATATGGAAATCGTCTGCAGCCAGATGAAGCTTCGCATTAGCATTGGAAACAGCAGTGATCATGAATGGGGAAATAGTGTTATATTTGTTTAGCGGGGAGGACACGGCTGGAATGTGTGGAGGCCATGCCGAATTCATAGCCTATTTCTGATAGGATTGCAGGTACATCTGACGGAAGTCGGTAGGGCTTACATTTTTTGATTTCAAAAAGACTCTGTTAAACGTAGAAATACTGTTAAAACCGGATTCGAGCGACACTTCGGTGATCGTGAGATCCGGTTTTTTTAACAGGTTTTCGGCGATATGGAGCCGTTCCCTGGTGACGAAATCCGTGAAGGAGAGGCCGGTGTATGCGCGGAACAGCTTGGAAAAATGGCAGCGGGAGAATCCGGCGACCTTTGATGCTTCTTCCAGAGAAACCGGTTCGGTGCAGTGACTCGAGATCCAGGTACATGCAGCAATCATCTGGCGGTGTACCTGTGCGGAATGGCCTGTTTTTTGCGGTGCGGCAGTTTCGGTCGGCACGGAGAGATTTTCGCCGAGCAGAATAAAAAACTGATACAGCAGAACGCATCCGCGCAGCTCGGAAAAACTGATACCGGAGAGGGAGAGCCTGCGCAGCTCTGTCAGAAATCCGCGGAGTTTTTCGATTTCCGGGAAGTTGTTCTGATTTAGAAGACGGATCTGATAAAAAAGATAAGCAACAGACTGGAAATCCACGCGTTTTTCCAGAAAATCTGCATCGAGCTGAAGCATGATCAGGCGATGTTCTCTGTTGATTGTGGAAACAGCGTGCAGCTCGCCGGGCCAGATAAAAAGAAGATCACCGGGATTTAGCGGAAAGGTTTCTCCATTTACTTCATAGATAATGCCGTCATCCTGTGCAAGCACAATTTCAATATAGTGATGCCAGTGCAGACCGAAATAGGCGGGGACATGCGAAATAGAGATATCGTAAACATAGCTGTTAGCAAAATGATTGTTTTCGAAAAAAGAAGTCGAATCGTTTTTCATGGCAAAAGAATCCTCCGTATCTGATAAACGGTATTATACAACAGAAGAGAGAAAAAATATAGAAAAAATCGAAACATCTGGGCAATGATCGGCAATATATAAGTAGTGTTTTACGAGGATCTGTATTATGGTTAAGATATGAAAATTGTGAAGAACGGCAGAAATCGGAAAAAGAGTGATGTGATTTTGGCGAAAATTCACAAAAAACAATAAAAGTTTATGAAGAGTGAAGAAGTGAGAGGTAAGCGAAAAATGCAGATTTATGTAGATGGAAATGCTGTGCGAAGCGGAAATGGGCAGAAGGAATATCCATTTCGGACGATTTCCGAGGCGGCAAAAATTGCAAGGCCCGGCGACGAGGTGCTTGTAGCGCCTGGCGTATATCGGGAATATGTAGATCCGGCGAATGCGGGATGTGAGGATGCAAGAATTGTGTACCGTTCTGTGGAACCGGGAAAAGCTGTGATTACCGGTGCGGAAATTGTGGATAACTGGGAGCATTTGGAAGGTGATGTGTGGACAGCGCGCGTTTCGAACGGATTGTTTGGGGATTACAATCCATATACGACACTGGTCAGCGGTGACTGGTTTATCGCATCCTACACGGCACACACCGGAGAAGTGTATCTGAATGGAAAATCTATGTATGAGGTGACAAGTCTGGATCAGGTGAAAAAGCCGGAGATCTATAAAAAATCCTGGGATCAGGCATTCACGGTTTACACCTGGTATGTGGAGCAGGACGAAGAGAAGAATGAGACCGTTTTCTATGTGAATTTCCAGGGGAAAAACCCGAATGAGGAAACGGTGGAAATTAATGTGCGCGAGAATTGCTTTTATCCATCGAAGGAGGGCATTGGTTATATCACGCTGTCCGGCTTTGTTGTAAAACAGGCGGCAACCCAGTGGGCTCCGCCGACGGCATATCAGGAAGGAATGGTCGGCCCGCACTGGTCAAAGGGATGGATCATCGAGGATTGTGAGATTTCAGATTCGAAGTGTTCGGGCATTTCACTTGGAAAATACAGACAGCCGAACAATGACAATAAATGGCTCAAATGGAAATTCAAAGATGGTACACAGACGGAGCGTGACTGTATCTGCCAGGCGCAGCGAGAGGGATGGACAAAGGAAAACATCGGAAGCCACATCATCCGCCGGTGCAACATCCACGACTGTGGACAGACGGGTATTGTAGGCCACTTAGGTGGTGTGTTCTCGATTATTGAGGATAACCACATTCACCATATCAATAATAAACAGAACCTTGCGGGTGCGGAGATCGGCGGCATCAAGATGCATGCAGCAATCGATGTGATCATTCGAAGAAACCATTTCCATCACTGTACGAGAGGCCTCTGGCTCGACTGGCAGGCACAGGGCACACGTGTTACGCAGAACCTGTTCCATGACAATACGCTGCCGAACGAGGAAAATGCAAATCCAGAAGGTATGGACGGTATCGGCGAGGATATCTTTATTGAAATTTCCCACGGACCGACACTGGTGGACAATAACGTACTGCTTTCGGACCGCGCGATGAAGCTGGCAACACAGGGTGTTGCGGTAGTACATAACCTGATCGCGGGATCGTTTACTGCTGTCGGCCGAGGTGTCAACAATGGCTCCGACAAGCTGCCGTCGCCGCGCTACACACCGTACCATGTGCCGCATCGCACGGAGATCAACGGATTTATGACAGTTCTTCACGGTGACTGCCGGTTCTACAATAATATCTTCATCCAGAAGCCGGTTCGTGCGGGAATGGAAGAAATCCGTAAACTGACCGGAGATAATGAGTGGGATGACGGAAATCTGACAGCAGGAACCGCACCGTACAGCGGATATCCGACATTGGAGGAGTACGTGGCAAGATTTGAGGGCTACTGCGGAATGGGCTCCGGAAAGTCACCGGATCTGTATTACGAGAAGCTGCCGGTATGGCTTGGCGGCAACGTTTACTTCAATGGGGCGAAGCCGGCAGAGCAGGAACAGGACGCTGTAGTGGATACCGAGCATGAAATCACCATCGGTGTAAAAGAAGAGAACGGTAAATGGAAACTGGAGACCAATGTTTACGATTATCTGCCGCAGAATGCCTGTGCAGTGATCTCAACGGAGACGCTTGGCATGGCATTTGAGCCGGAACAGAAATATGAGAATCCGGATGGAACGCCGATCGTGTTCCGATATGACTACTTCGGAAACCGTCAGGGCATTCATCCGCTGCCGGGCCCGTTTGCATCAAAAGAGGCTGCGGAAGAAGCATTATCGTAAAGAAATTCTATAGACCCGCAAAAAAATAGCGTAAAAAATTCAGCGCCGCAGAGAGTGAATGATTGCGTCACAGCCTTTTTTGCAGTGTTTTCGGGTTTTACTATAACAAAAAGGAGTATAGAGAAATGATTTACTATGTCAATAATTCCGCTCCGAAGAATGGAAACGGAACAAAAGAGATGCCGTTCAAGTTCATCAACGATGCGGCAAAAATTGCAAAGGCAGGAGATGAAGTTCTGGTTGCACCTGGTATCTACCATGAATATGTTGATCCGGTCAACGGCGGAACCGAGAATGCAAGAATCGTCTATAAGAGTGAGAAGCCGCTCGGCGCAAAGATCACCGGTGCGGAAACGATGAATGACTGGGAGCATTACAAAGATAATGTGTGGGTATGCCGTGTAGACAACGGAGTGTTTGGCAATTATAACCCATACACGACAATGGTCGGCGGTGACTGGTATTTTGCACCGGTGGTACGCCATACCGGCGCGGTTTATCTGAATGACCGCCAGTTATACGAGGCAGAGACGCTCGAGGAGTGTATCAAGGGCGAGGTTTATGCGCCGTCCTGGGAGCCGGAGTGGTCGGTTTACAAATGGTATACCGAGCAGGACAAAGAGAAAAATCAGACGGTCATCTACGCAAACTTCCAGGGTAAAAACCCGACGGAGGAAAAAGTAGAAATCAACGTGCGCCGGAACTGCTTTATGCCGTCGAAAACAGGCGTAAATTACATTACGTTCAGTGGATTTGATGTCAGCAAGGCGGCAACGACATGGGCGCCGCCGGCTGCTTATCAGGACGGTATGATCGGTCCGCACTGGTCGAAGGGATGGATTATTGAGGACTGTGAGGTCAGCAACAGCAAGTGCTGCGGTATTTCGCTCGGAAAATATTACGATCCGGAGAATGACCATTACTTTACCAGAAAACACGTAAAAAGCCCGACCCAGATGGAGCGTGATGCTGTGTGCCGCGGCCAGTATCACGGCTGGACGAAGGAGAACATCGGAAGCCATATCATCCGCCGCTGCCACATCCATCACTGTGAGCAGACCGGTATTGTCGGACGGATGGGCGGTGTGTTCAGTATCATTGAGGACAACCACATTCACAACATCAACAATATGCAGCAGCTTGGCGGAGCCGAGATTTCCGGTATCAAGATGCATGCAGCGATCGATGTTGTGATGAGAAGAAATCACATTCATCATTGTACGATGGGCATCTGGTGCGACTGGGAGGCACAGGGAACACGCCTGACCCAGAACCTGCTGCACGACAACTGCCCGCCGGAGGGAACACCAAAGGCAGAGGGCGCAATGATGAGTCAGGATATTTTCATCGAGGTTGGCCATGGTCCGACACTGATCGATAACAACATTATGCTCTCACCGGTCAGCGTTCGTATGGCGACCGATGGTATTGCCTGCGTACACAATCTGATGCTTGGCTCATTAACTGCAGTTGGCGGCGGAACAGGAGACCGTTACACGCCGTATCACATCCGTCACCGTACCGAGGTTGCCGGATTCATGACATTCCTGCATGGCGATGACCGGTTCTACAACAACATCTTTATCCAGAATTACCCGGTTGAGGAAACAGAAACGGTTGAGGACATGGGCTTCAAGATGGAGGATAACCAGGAGGTCGGAACGCATGTGTTCGACGAGTATCCGACCTATGACGAGTGGATCAGCCACTTTGAGCTGGACAAACCGGCCGACATGAGCAAGCTGGAGCCGTATCACAATAAATGTCATCTGCCGGTTTGGGTAAACGGAAACGCTTACTTTAACGGAGCAAAGGCGTGTGTGAATGAAAAAGAGAATCTTATGGATAACGAGAACCAGGTTAAGGTGGAACTTGTGGAAAAAGACGGCCACTATTCCATCAAGACGAACGTGTATGAGTTCCTGAAGGATTTCCGGACGGGAATTATCAACAGTGATATTTTAGGATACGCCTTCGAGCCGGAGCAGAGATTCGAAGATCCGGACGGAAGCACGATTATCTTCGATCAGGACTATCTTGGCGAGCATCGCGGCGTGGCAGCAATGCCGGGACCGTTTGCGGATGGAGCTGAGGCAGAGAAGATTCTGTGGTAGAAGAAATCAGAACTTACCGGTTGATACGAAAAAAACAGGGCGCTGTGCAGGAAATGGCACAGCGCCCTGTTTTGGTAAAAGGAAAGTCAGGATGCCTTTGCAGAATCTTTTGCCGTCGGCATTTTCGCGTATAAGATTTTCAGCATAATCGGTGTTGCAATACTCGAGAAGAGAATCAGCAGAATCACGGCACTGAAGAAATCGCCGGATAAAAAGCCTGCATTCAGACCCTTTTGCGCAACGATCAGACAGACTTCACCACGGGTCATCATACCGACACCGATTTTCAGGCTGTCGCCCCAGGTAAAGCCGCATCCCTTTGACATCAGGCCACAGCCGATAATTTTTGCGGTAAGGCCGACGATGACGAAACAGATGGCAAAGAGTACGAATTTCTCGTTCATGCCGCTGAGCGTTGTTTTGAGTCCGATACTTGCAAAGAAAATCGGTCCGAAAATCATATAGGAGCTGATATCCATTTTTTCTTCGATGTAATCGGAAGAATCGAGGGAACACAGGATAACGCCCGCAACGTATGCACCGGTAATATCGGCGATGCCGAAATATTTTTCGGAAATGTAGGACAGTCCGAAGCAGAGCGCAAGACCCAGAATCGGGAGACGGCGGGTGTGCGGAAATACGGAGTTCATGCGGTTGAACAGCTTAAAGCAGAGAAAACCGAGCACAATCGCAAGGGCAAAAAACAGAATGGTGGAGGCTGCTACTTTCAGCGGATTGGATGTCGGATCTTTAAAACCGATGACAACAGTCAGCACAATGATACCAATGACATCGTCGATGATGGCTGCATTTAAGATGGTTGTTCCAACCTCTGTTTTCAGCTTGCCGAGTTCTTTCAAGGCCTGTACGGTGATGCTGACCGATGTCGCAGTCAGAATAACACCGATAAAAACAGCGTGGTAAAATTCTTCCGTTCCGACAGCAGAGAAGCCATAAAAGCTCATGTATAAGATGGCTCCAAGAACGAGAGGAACAAAAACACCGGCACAGGCGATCAGCAGGGATTTCACTCCGGTGCGGAGCAGATCCTTCAGGCTGGTGCCAAGACCTGCGGAGAACATCAGCAAAATGACACCGATCTCCGCCATTTGTGCGAGAAAGTCAGATTGCTGAACGAGTCCCAGCACACTGGGTCCAAGGACAATACCGGCAATCAGCTCGCCCACAACCTGCGGAGCCTTGCATTTTCTGGCAAGAATACCAAACAATTTTGCGAATACGATAATGATTGCCAGGTCTTTTAAAATGACATACGTATCCATGAAAAAGATACCCCCTTTTATGAAGTTTATGTATGTGTCGGCAGCTTGAAAGAGCAATGCCGGAGTTTGATACGCATACATTTTCAGTATAGCAAAAATTGAGAAAAAATACTATCGGCAAGAAAGAAAAAATAAAGTAAAACGGAAAAATGATGCAGGCGTATGGAACCGTTCTTTTGTAAAACAAAACTGGAAAAGAGGATTGTGAGGGTTATTGTCAGATTAAGAGCAGTGAATGGTAATGGAAAAAGAGATATAGAAAAGAGCATGTAGATATAGTATGATCAAAGCAGCAAATAAATTTTACATGGAGTTCAAAAAGCGGGATCAAAGAAAAAACGAAAGGGGAAATAAAAAATGAGAGTTGGGAACGTGAAAGAAATTGTATTTTCCAAAGATCCAAAACAGATGAACTGGCTGCGGGAGGATTTCCCATACGCCGAGGTAAAATGCCCGCCGGAGTTTTCGGCTGAGGTGCAGAATGAAAAAGACGGAGATGTGCTGACAACGAAGATTGTGGTTTCTTACAACGGTGCGCATCCGTATTTTACAAATGCCGGAAGTATTGGGGTTTCATTTCCGTTGCAGGACCGCTACACGGACAGTGTGACCTGCCGTGACTACCGGTGCCATGCACATGTTTTCTGTGGGGAGAATACCAGTTATATTATGGCGCTCCGCATGGGTGGTGCGGCTCCGCATCTGGGAATGGTGCTCACAAAAGGCAGTCTTTCTGCTTACAGTATTGAGCGCGATCTGAAACTGCAGAGCAATGACAGAGGCTGCTTCTGGCTGCATCCGTCTGCACAGGAGTTTGCGCCGGGAGACACGATGACGCTGGAGTGGAAAGTATTTCCGCATCAGGGACGCGAAGATTTCCGGGAGAAATTAAGAGCATTTTCCCAGGTGATTCTGGTGGATGCGGAGCAGTATGTGATTTATCCGGGAGAGACGAGTAAGGTAACCATTGAACCGGTATTTCAGGCAGAAAAGGTAACGGTAAACGGAGCATCGCTGGAAAAGACGGAAAATGGTGTTTATGAATATCTGTTTGAAAATGAAAAAACAGGAGAGTATGTGCTTTCGATCTGTGCCGACGAGGTGAAAACCATCTGCCGTCTTCTCGTGCAGGAGCGGCCGGAAACACTGGCGGCAAAACGGTGTGCGTTTATCGTCGATCACCAGCAGTATCATGGAAAGATCAAAGAACTGCAGGGTGCCTATCTGCCGTATGATAACGAAGAAAAAATTCTCGTCTGCACGCCGGAAAACGATTTCAATGCCGGACGGGAGCGTACCGGTATGGGTGTGCTGATTGCACGGGCACTGCAGCAGAATCTTTTAAAAGACCGGGAAAAAGCGGAGCAGAGTCTTCGTGAGTACCATGCATTCTATCTTCGCGAGCTGGTAAATGCAGCAACAGGTCTTGTTTGCAACTGTTCCGGAAAGGACAACAGCTATTTCCGGCTTTACAACTACCCATGGGCAGTGACATTCTTTCTTGAATGCTGGAAGCTGTGGGGAGAAAAAGAAAATCTGAAGACAGCAGTTCGTATCACAGAAAAATTTTATGAACAGGATGGATTCCGTTTTTATCCGATTGAAATGCCGATTGTGATGCTCTGTCAAGAGCTGGAAAAAGCAGGAGAACAGGAGGATCTGAAAACAGTAAGAGATCTGTTCCGACGTCATGCTGATCAACTGATTGAGATTGGAACGGCTTATCCGGCTTCGGAAGTAAATTACGAGCAATCGATCGTACAGCCGGCGGCTGAAGTCATTCTTCAGGTTTATGAAGTGACCGGGGAAGAAAAATACCTGCGCGGAGCCGAGCAGCAGATCGCCGTCCTCGAACTCTTCGACGGCCAGCAGCCGGACTACCATCTGCATGAAATTGCAATCCGTCATTGGGACGGCTACTGGTTCGGAAAACGCAGAGTCTTCGGAGACACTTTCCCGCACTACTGGAGTGCAGAAAACGGTCGAACCTTCAAGCGCTACGCTCGCCTGACCGGAAACGAAGAATATAATATTCGCGGTGAGCATTCCCTGCGCGGCGTGCTGTCCATGTTCTTTGAGGATGGAACAGCGACCTGTGCGTACCTGTATCCGTATTCCGTCAACGGCCAGAAAACCGATTTTGCCGATCCGTATGCCAATGACCAGGATTGGGGATTGTGCATGAACCTGGAATAAAGAATGACCAGAACCTTCAAACTGAAATCATACAGAGTGATTCAGTTTGGAGGTTTTTTGGATTTGCAGAAGATGGATTCCGGCATGGTGTAAGAATAATGGTATGATTTTCCTCAATGATGATGTAATAAAACCAGAACCAGACAAAGGATTTGTGAAAATCAAAAGGGTATGGAAACAATCCATACTCTATTTTTTCTTTTAAAAAGAGAAATAAAAAACGTTGACGAAAAAAAAGAAATTTGATAAACTGGAAAAATAAAAGGGAGTAGCTAGCCAACCGTGTTCACTTCTTCGTCAGTACAGCTATTGATATTCAATAACTCGGAAAGTGATTAAATAGCGAGACTTTTACTGTAGATGCAGTAGGAGTCTCTTTTTTTATGCCTATAACACCTGCTGCAAAGAATGCAAAAGAAAGAGAGGAAGATACGTATGATGTTACAGGCAGGGATTTTGATAGTGGGTTTCCTTTTTCTGGTAAAAGGAGCAGACTGGTTTGTGGAAGGGTCTGCAAGCATAGCAAGAAAGTTTGGAATTCCCCAGCTGATTATCGGACTTACCATTGTTGCAATGGGAACGAGTATGCCGGAGGCTGCTGTAAGTATTACCGCAGCGATGCAGCAGAACGCAGGAATTACGATAGGAAATGTGGTTGGAAGCAATATTTTGAATATTTTTATTATTCTCGGACTTACGGCATTAATAACAAATGTGGCAATACAAAGGTCTACCTTGTTTTATGAAATACCGTTTATGATGTTTGTTACGGTAGTTTTAATGATATGCGGAATGACAGGAGGAAAAGTAACGTTTGCCGAGGGCATAGTCTTATGGGTACTGTTTCTTGTATATCTTGGCTATTTGTTTGTAATGTCGAAAAAAGGGGAAAATCCGGAAGAGGAGGAAGCGAAAAATTATCCTGTCTGGAAATGTCTTCTTTTGATGGTGGCAGGCGGCGTCCTGGTTGTAAAAGGAAGTGATTTTGCCGTCAGCGGGGCAACCGAGATTGCACGATACTTTGGAATGAGTGAGCGTTTTATCGGACTGACGATTGTTGCTCTCGGAACATCCCTTCCGGAGCTGGTAACATCTGTGACAGCAGCAAAAAGAGGGAATGCAGGAATTGCAATCGGAAATATTGTCGGAAGCAATATTTTTAACATTTTATTTGTAATTGGAACAGCCGCACTGATCTGTCCTGTGCCATTTGAAACTAAATTTATTGTAGACACAGGAATCGCAATTCTGGCAGGTCTGGTTTTATGGATTGGGACGTACAAGAACAGGGAATTACGGAAAACGTGTGGTGTCGTTATGCTTTTATGCTATGCAGGATATTTTGCATATTTATGTGTGGTATAAGATGAACCATTTTTGATGAAACCATTATTTAAGCACCGACCATTTGGCCGGTGCTTTTGAAGTGCATTCAAAGCTATGCGAAACGGAAGAAAAAATCAAGAATCATGCTAGAATCTAGCTTCGGAAGGCGGAAAACAGTCCCAAAAAGTGCAACAATTTTCTGGAAAATATGCTATAATCTGATCAAAGTAGAGAAAAGCGGAGAGTAGAAATGAAAAAATTACCAGAATCAGAACAGGAAATTATGATGATTATATGGGAATATGAGGAACCTGTCAGTCGATTTCAAGTTGAAGAAAAGTTGAATGTAGAGAAAAATGTTGCACCGAGTACCATTTTAACATTGCTTACTCGTTTGGAAAAAAAAGGATTTATTCAAAAAGTGAGGAACGGGAAATCAAATCTTTATGTACCATTAGTAGAAAAAGAAAATTATATAGGCACGGTTGGAAAAAACATGTTAGATAAAATGTTTCAAGGGTCATTAGCAAAATTCGCATCGGCACTGTATGATGGAGAAAAACTTAGCTCAAAAGAGGTTAAGCAATTGCAGGAATTTATTGACAGACAAAAATAGAAAAAGTGGTGTAGAGGATATAGTTACAGATGGCATTTATCATAAAGTGGAATCTTTCAATAGGCATAGTCGCATTTATGGCATATGTTGTACAAAAAATAATGGGGAAAAGGCTCGGTCATTACTGGAGAAAGATAGTCTGGATACTTCTGACACTTAAAATGTGCTTTCCATTTTGGAGTGTGACAGAGAAATTTCGGCAACATCCTTTTATGATTTCTATGCCGGCATATTATATCGGGGAACAAAATCAAAAGACCGCGATCATGACGAAAATGGGAAACGTTTCAATTCGAAGGTGGATGTCAGGCGAAAAATTTTTGCTGTATATATGGATTGCAGGGATGATTTTATGTCTTTTGTTTCACGCAATACAATATAGAATATGGAAAAAAAGAATATTTGCAGAATGTAAAAAGATGCAAAAAAATTCCGTATTAGAAGCTCTAAAAAAAGCAAGCGAAGTTTGTAAAATAAAAAAAACAGAAATATGGGTCTGTGAAAATCAAGATTTTTATTCTCCTATGTTGTTTGGTGTACGAAATACAAAAGTATTGATTCCACAAGAAATGCTGGAAACGGAAAATTACTCCTATGAAGAATGGTATTTGATTTTTTTACATGAATTGACACATCAGAAAAAACACGATTTATGGTATAAAAGGTTTCTTCAAATTATAAGGGATGTTTATTGGTTTTGTATCCCAATGCTGTGGGTGCAAAAAATGGCAAATATAGATATCGAATGTGTCTGTGATGAGACTGTTACAAAACATATGAATCTGACGCAACGGAAAGATTATTGCAATGTTATTTTAAAAGTGGCTTCAAAACAAACGAAAAAAGAATTATCTGGAGTTGTTTCAATGGTATCAGAAACAGAGATACTGAAAGAACGATTTTACAATGTGTTTTTAGCAAGAAAAAAACTTCGAATATACGTCACTGTTTTTCTTTTTGGAATAATTATTTTGAGTTTTTCGGAAATGCAAATAGCGCGACAAATATGGTCATCATCGCATATAGAAAATTGTCCCAAATGCAAAGCTGCGGTACAAGGAGAAGTGGTTTGGAATGCATGGGAAAATGAAAAAAATGTAGTATGTACACATCAATATGCATGGGGAGATGACTTACAGAAAGCCAGATATGGAGTAGAAAAAATCAGGTGTAATGAATGTGGAAATTTTTTTGAGATAAAGATCAGGCAAGAAAAAATAGTCTGCCATGGGTATAATGATTAATTAGACAAATGTAGAAAAAAGATTGACAAAAAGTAGGAAGTATGGTATTTTTTGTTATACAAATGTAGAATGTACGTTGACAGGTATAATAAATTTTTAAGGAAAAAAGTATGAAAGCGGTAAAGAAAAAAATTTCCATTTTTCTAATGACCTTAATGTTGGCCAGTACATTTTCTGCCAATGTAACAAAAGCGGATGTTATCGAAAGTAAGAATACTTTTGCGTATGAAGAAATTATGCCGTATGCTGCAGTTTGCCCGAGATGTGGAGGAAGAATAACATCGTCAACCGTATGGGGAAGCTGGATAAGCAGTGGTACAGTTACATGTACTCATGGTCACGCATGGGGAACTGATTTGAAGCAGTATAGAACAGGAATAAAAACTACAAAATGTTTAAATTGTAACGCAGGAAATACTGCTAATGTGAAAGAAACAAGAACAATTTGTCACGGATATGATAATTAATGGTTAAAACACAAGGCTGTTGTATGATATGTAAAAAAACAGAAGTCATGCAATAGCCTTGTGCTATATAGAAACATAGGGGGTAGCATAATGATGGGAAAAAGGTTGAAAGAAATTTTTGGTTTGATTCTGATTAACATCACATTAGTCAGTGGGAGCTTAAATGCAGAAACGGTATATGCAGATACACAAGCCAAGATTGAAATTGAGAAAACGGAAATGCCATTAAAAATTTGTGTTGATGAAGAAAATAAAAAAACGGTACTTCAAATAGTGGCAGCCTGGAAGAAAATATATAAAAATAATGGAGTGGAATTAATGGTAATCCCATCAGGGCAACAGGCTTCGGAAGAAAAAGTACAGGAGATCCAGAATGAAATTACGACGGGAGAAGGGCCGGATGTATTTTTCGCAGAAGGGCCGAATCCGACTTGGAGTGAGCAAAGAGTAGTTGTTTTTGAAGACCCCAAAAAAGAAATGTATCAGGGAACCTTTCTTTCGTTGAAACCATACATGAAATATTTTGATATAGATATTTTAGAAGAGAAGATTTTGTCTGCAGGTATGGCTAATGAGGAACAAATACTGCTTCCTATGACATACGATTATTTTCTATATGCATTTACAACACAGGATTTACCGGAAAATACAGAAATATCAAGAAATTGGCTGGAATTAGCCAGACAAAAAGAAAAAGCAATTCAACAGATTGTAGGGCAAAGAAGTGGGGTTCAATTTTTTGATACATTTAGTGAGGTGGTTGATTATAAGAAAAAAACACTTCTATATTCGGAAGAGCAGATAAAAAAAGTTTTGGATGAAACAGTAGCATTAAAAACAAGATCATTAGCTTTAAACTGGAAAATAAAAGATACAGGAGTAGTAAGTCTAAATGATTTGGAAGAACTTGGAGGTGAAAAAACAGTTCATACGGTATTTGCAATGCCGAATCAGGAAGGCGGATTCACTGCAAATGTTACACTTTATGCAGGAATTAATAAGAACACAAAGCAACCTTTAAAAGCAGTCTCCTTTTTACAAATGCTATACAGTGAAGAAGTTTTATCGGGAAAAGGAATAGAGTTAGAAGATAAAAGAGAGGCAAGCAATATAAGATTTCCGCAAGGGGTTTCTATTTACAAAAAGGAACTAGAAAAACGAATGCGGAGTCTTTCGAGACAAGATCAAAAACAAATCAAAACGATACAGGAAGAAGTAAAAACTGTTCGATTTTATTCGGTATGGGACAGGGAACTTAATTCCTTATTATCTAAGTATGAGGCACAGGAAGATGAAAAGCAAAAAGAGCATGTCTTCATAAAAACAATACAGAAATGGAAGGAAAAAATACAGAAATGACATAAAAAATCAGTCCTGTGGAGTGAGAGTTGCAAGAAACAGATTTTCCGGAGTACTGTGGAACAGTCTGTAAAGCCAAAGCGGATATTCGCAATCCGCTTCGTTACTTGCTCATAACTGAATAGCTGCTTCACCGCTTATCAGGACTTGGTTGATTCGGTTAAATTCTTTTAGGGTTTGTCAAGGGTGATGAGGAGCTTTAAAAACAGGCTCCTCTTCACCCTTAATTTATATATCGGTTAATGATCTGTGCGTTTGAGAAATTGATTCGTATATATCAAGACACATATGACAGAGCATTACTTTTGACAGGAATTTTTAGAAACAATAACCTTTGTCGGTCGATACAGTTTTTCTCCGAAGAAGTAGCCTTTCTGTATTTCCTCGACGAGAGTATGAAACTTTTTCTGTAAAATAGTGTTTAAAAGGTTCTTCTATGATAAAATAAATATCATTAGGAGGGCCTTTTATTATGGCAAGACAAAAGAAACCTGTACA
>OGRK01000927.1_pt1 | contig 22276 bp, 17 predicted proteins | sample 1553471 | NCBI WGS metagenome assembly OGRK01 (sample SAMEA2580080, study PRJEB22360) | human gut metagenome | biome: human gut; feature: human-associated habitat; material: faeces | place: Denmark | collected 2008/2010
TCGTTAATTCATCGTGGATTTTTCTGAAAAGGAAAAAAAGGCTTTGAAAAATGCAATTATTTGTATATAATAAAAACACGTATGCCGGTTCATATTTCGAAATATGATTTATTTGGGTTAAATTAGAAATAGAACTTTACTATAGAGACAGATGAAAAACGAGGATGAAAAGGGAAAGGAGATAAAAAGATGATTTCAACAGATATTGGAATTGATTTAGGTACAGCAAGTATTCTTGTTTATGTCAAAGGCAAAGGCGTTGTTTTAAAAGAGCCGTCCGTTGTTGCATTTGACCGTGATACAAATAAAATTAAAGCAATTGGTGAGGAAGCAAGACTGATGCTCGGTAGAACACCGGGCAATATCGTAGCAGTCAGACCACTGCGTCAGGGTGTTATTTCTGATTATACAGTAACTGAGAAGATGATGAAATATTTCATTCAGAAAGCAGTTGGCAAAAAGAGTTTCCGTAAACCGCTGATCAGCGTTTGTGTACCGAGTGGTGTCACAGAAGTTGAGAAGAAAGCCGTAGAAGATGCTACATTTCAGGCTGGTGCAAGAGATGTAAAAATCATCGAGGAGCCGATTGCAGCAGCAATCGGAGCTGGAATTGATATTTCCAGACCATGTGGAAACATGATCGTAGATATCGGTGGTGGTACCGCTGATATCGCAGTTATTTCACTTGGTGGAACCGTAGTAAGTACTTCTATCAAAATTGCCGGAGACGATTTTGATGAGGCGCTGGTTCGCTATATGAGAAAGAAACATAACCTTCTGATCGGTGAGCGTACCGCAGAAGATATCAAGATTAAAATCGGTACATGCTATCCGCTTCCAGAGCCGATGACTCTGGATGTAAGAGGACGAAATCTTGTTACAGGTTTACCAAAGACCGTAACTGTTTCTTCTGAGGAGACAGAGGAAGCATTACGTGAGGCAACCATGCAGATCGTTGATGCAGTACACAGTGTTTTGGAGAAGACACCGCCTGAGCTGGCAGCCGACGTTGCAGATCGTGGAATCGTTCTGACCGGTGGTGGAGCATTACTTCGCGGTCTGGAGGAATTGATTGAGTCACATACTGGCATTAACACAATGACAGCGGAAGATCCGATGACCTGTGTGGCAATCGGAACTGGAAAATATGTAGAATTTCTTTCAGGTAAGAGAGACGAGCAGTAAGTAAGAGATAGAGAGGGAGACAGTCAGCAGGTGCAGACTGTCTCTTTTTAACAAATTAAGCTTGTCCGTAAAAAGGAGAGTTATGGAGACAATTACCGGATTTGTGGAACACATTGTGTTTCGAAACGAAGAAAATGGATATACGGTTTTGAATCTTGCGGTAGAGGAGGATGAAGTAACTTGTGTCGGTGTGTTCCAGTTTATCAGCGAAGGGGAAAGTGTGGAACTGAAAGGCGAATATACCGTACACCCTTCTTATGGACCTCAGTTTCAGGTGGAATCCTATGCCATCAAAGCACCACAGGATATTGTGTCTATTGAGCGGTATCTTGGCTCCGGGGCAATTAAAGGCGTTGGCGCAGCTTTAGCGGCGCGGATTGTACGCCGATTTAAGGAAGATACCTTCCGTATTATAGAAGAAGAACCGGAGCGCCTGGCAGAGATCAAGGGTATCAGTGAGCGAAAAGCACAGGAGATTGCCGAACAGACGGAAGAAAAAAGAGAGCTTCGTCAGGCAATGATCTTTTTGCAAAATTACGGCATTTCACTGACGCTGGCAGTCAAAATTTATCAGACTTATCAGCTTGATATGTATCGCATCATACAGGAAAATCCATATAAACTGGCAGAAGATGTGACAGGTGTTGGCTTTAAAATTGCGGACGAGATTGCTCATAAAGTGGGAATCCATATGGATTCAGATTTTCGTATCCGAAGCGGTATTTTATATGTGCTGCAGCAGGCATCTCTGGAGGGGCATACTTATCTGCCGAAGGAATTGCTGACGCGAAGGGCGTGTGAACTGCTGGAAGTAGATGCTGATGCGATAGAGAAGCATTATATGGATATGACAATTGACCGGAAGCTTGTGATGAAACAGACAGAGGATCAGGTACAGATCTATGCATCTACTTTTTATTATATGGAATTAAATGTGGCAGTTATGCTGCGGGAATTGAATGTGAAATATGACTTTTCAGAGACAGCAGTAGAGCAGAGAATCCGTAAAATTGAGGAATTGTCTGATCTGAAACTGGATGAAATGCAGCATATTGCGGTAGTAGAGGCAGTGCGCAGCGGTCTTCTGGTCATCACTGGTGGACCTGGTACCGGAAAGACGACAACCATTAATACGATTATTCAGTTTTTTGAATCTGAGGGGATGGATATTTCACTGGCAGCGCCGACGGGACGTGCGGCAAAGCGTATGAGTGAAACCACAGGCTATGAAGCAAAGACGATTCACCGATTATTGGAAATTTCCGGTGGCATGGATGAACATGCGGGATTTGAGCGGAATGAACAGAATCCGTTGGAGACAGATGTTTTGATCATTGATGAGATGTCTATGGTTGATATTACACTCATCCACAATCTGTTAAAAGCCGTTGTTGCAGGAACAAGAGTTATTTTAGTTGGGGATGTGAACCAGCTTCCGAGTGTCGGACCGGGATGTGTGTTGAAGGACATCATTGATTCTCATGCCTGCAATGTGGTACGTCTGAACCGGATTTTCCGTCAGGCATCGGAAAGTGACATCATTGTCAATGCGCATAAGATCAATCGGGGAGAACCGGTTATTTTAGACAATAAAAGCCGGGATTTCTTTTTTCTGAAACGATATGATGCGAATGTGATCATCAGCATTTGTATTCAGCTGATTCAGCATAAGCTGCCCAAATACGTCAATGCGGAACCGTTTGATATTCAGGTGCTGACACCAATGCGAAAGGGGTTACTTGGGGTGGAGCGTCTGAATATGATTTTGCAGCAGTATTTGAATCCACCAGATGCGAAGAAGGCGGAGCATGAGCATGGACAGACGATTTTTCGTGTCGGAGACAAAGTCATGCAGATCAAAAATAATTATCAGGCAGAATGGGAAGTGCGAAGCCGATATAATATACCGATTGAAAAAGGCTTGGGCGTATTTAACGGCGATATGGGGCTTGTCCGTGAAATCAATACGTTTTCTGAGACATTGACCGTAGAATATGAGGAAGGGAGGATGGTGGAGTATCTGTTTAAAGAGCTGGATCAGTTGGAACTGGCATATGCGATCACGATACATAAATCACAGGGAAGTGAGTATCCGGCAGTGATTATTCCACTGTTGACCGGCCCGCGGATGTTGATGAACCGGAATCTTTTATATACAGCGGTGACCAGAGCGCGCAAATGTGTAACACTGGTAGGCGATGAGAAGGCATTTTATAATATGGAAGCAAATGTAAATGAGCAGAAACGTTACAGTGGTTTAAGAGACCGTTTGGAGGAATTATAGTTTGAATTGGTGGAAATGGTTAGATTATCTATATCCGCCGCATTGCCCGGTGTGTGATCATATTTGTACAGAGGGCATCTGTTCGGAATGCGGTAAAAAACTGTATTGGATTACGACAGATTATTGTATGAAATGTGGCAAACCATTGGAGGATGCGCAGCGGGAATATTGTCCGGATTGCAGCAGAAAGCGGCATGTGTTCCGACAAAATCGGGCATTGCTGTCTTATCGGGGAGCGGTAAAATTGTCTCTGTATCGGATGAAGTATGCGAATCGCAGAGATTATGCAGAAATTTACGGTAGAGAAATGGCAGTGCGACTGGGTTCATGGATTCGTCAGTGTAGAATCACAAGGATCATACCAGTGCCGCTGCACAGAAAGCGGCGGCGAAAACGCGGATACAATCAGGCGGCAGGAATTGCACGGGCTTTGGGCCGGGAACTGCATCTTCCGGTAGATGAAAAAACACTTTTTCGTGTGCGAAATACCGTGCCACAGAAAGCATTGAATGATAGAGAACGCCGCCGGAATCTGAACGGTGCATTCCGGGTCAGCGAGAGAGCAGAGCTGTCAGATGGGGAACGTGTGTTGTTGATCGATGATATCTTTACAACCGGAAGTACACTGGATGCGGCGGCATTGTGCTTGACGGAGAGTGCAAAATGTACCGTGTATGCGGCTTCAATTGCAATCGGCGGATAAAAAACTTTTCTTGCATGGTGATTTGTGATATACTTTTTCTGTAGTATGAGCAAAAATAGGTGGGTTATTATGATTAATCAGGATAGAGTACGGGAAATGAATAAAATGGCAATGCTGGAATCCGGTGCCGGGGAAAAAGAACTCAAGATCAGCACCTATCGACGGACAGATTTTGTCATTTTACAGCTGGTAAAAGGATTTGTTGCCGGTACGATCTGCTTTTTGATAATCGTGATGCTCTGGCTGTGTTCCAAATGGGATGATTTAAACCAATATTTTGCAAATGCAGATTATATGCAGCTGCTTTGGCATGCAGCAATCTTTTATATCGTTTTTATGGCAGGATATATGGTGGTGTGTGCATTGGTGGCAGTCTATCAGCATAAGAAATGCAGAGAACGGCGGGACCAGTATCTGCGGTATCTGCATCGATTAAATAAGTCTTATCTTGCGGAGGAGAAGGCGCGGGAAGACGCATAGAGTTTCTGCGTGACTGCACGGGCAGAAACGCCGGAAAAACAGGAGGTATGCATGGTTCAATTATTAAAAATAAAAGAACATATTTATCGGTTTATCGGCAAATATGAGATCTATACAATCGCTGTGTTCCGATTTTTGGTAGCATTTGTAGCATTTACACTCATTAATCAGAAAATAGGCTATATGGATTTACTGCAGGAATATCCGATTCCGCTGTTGTTTGCATTGCTGTGTTCTTTTTTGCCTTCCGGAATGATGCTGTTTTTGGGGGCAGTTCTGATCTTGCTGAATTGTTATGCATTATCATTGGAGTTGTGCGGGATCGTGGCATTGATCTTTGTGTTTTTTTTCTGCATTTATTTCCGCTTTTCCAGTAAAAGAGGAATGTACGCGGTGCTGACGCCGGTGCTTGGTGTGGCAGGAATTCCATATGTTGTTCCGGTGGCAGCAGGATTGTTAAGCCGGGTATATGCTGTGATTTCAGTAATATGCGGAGAGATGGTATTCTTTTTATTGAAAAATATCAATGAAAATGCAGCATTATTTTCAGCAAAAGACGGCATTGCCAAGAAAAGTGTTGTTACACTGGCAGTGACAGAGATTTTTACGGATAAAGAAATGTATTTTTTTCTTGGCGGATTTGCAGCAGCGGCGATTGTTGTTTCCTGTATTCGAAAACTGGCAGTGGATCATGGTCGTACTATCGCAGCAGTTATCGGTGTTGCTGTTGAGATGGGAATCATCTGCAGCGGTGAAATCTATATTGGTGAGACTGGACGAATCGTCAAGGTGATCGTGGGATGTATCGTCTCATTGCTGATTGTTCTGGTGTTAGATTTTATGACGTTGAGTGTGGACTACAGTCGTGTGGAACATACACAGTTTGAAGATGATGAATATTATTACTATGTTAAAGCGGTTCCGAAGACATTTGTACCGGTAGAAGATAAGCAGGTGAAGAAAATCAATGCAAAACGGGCAAAGAATCGCAAAATTATACGGGGAAAAAAAGTGAATTCGGTACATGTGGGACATCCGGATAGTTCAGAGAAGGATGATCTGGAGACACAGATTATGAATGAGCTTCATGACGATAAATAAGAAACGACTGTTTGAGAGGAAGTGAACAAATGCGGGAGATAGGATCAGCATTGTATGCCTTTATGGATAAATATCTTTCCTGGATAGACAAACCAAAGATCGGCGTTACAGACGTGATAGAGATCATTATTATTGCGTTTGTACTGTACCATATTATGGTATGGGTAAAAAATACGCGTGCATGGATGCTTTTTAAAGGAATCATTGTTATTTTGATATTTCTTTTGATCGCAGCGTTGTTCCAGATGAACACGATCCTATGGTTATCGGGAAAAGTAGTAAATATTGCAGCCATTGCGCTTGTTATTATATTTCAGCCGGAGCTGCGAAATGCGCTGGAACGACTGGGACGCAAGAACTTCCTGACGGCGTTTTTTAACTTTGATTTCCAGAAAGCGAGCACGGTTCGATTTTCTGAAAAAACAATTGCAGAGATCGTAAAAGCCTGCTATGAGATGGGGAAAGTAAAGACAGGGGCGCTGATCGTTATTGAGCGTGATGTCATGCTGAATGAATATATCAGAACCGGAATTCCTTTGGATTCCATGGTTTCCAGTCAGCTCCTGATCAATATTTTTGAACATAATACGCCGTTGCATGATGGTGCCATTATTGTGCGTGGAGACCGTATTGTGGCAGCAACCTGTTATCTGCCGTTGTCAGATAATATGGAGCTGAGTAAGGAACTGGGAACCAGACATCGTGCGGCAGTTGGAATCAGCGAAGTCAGTGATTCTATGACCATTGTCGTATCGGAGGAAACCGGAGCGATATCTCTGGCAGTAGAGGGAACTTTGTATCGAAACATTGATGCAGATTTCCTGAAAAGTAAACTGCGGTTTGCAGCAAAAATGTCTCAGACCACAGAACCATATTTTGAAAAACTGAAAAGGAGGCTAAAACATGTTACGAAAACTGACAAAGCGGATAACAAATAATTTTGGCCTCAAGATACTGGCAGCGGTATTTGCAATTGTTCTGTGGATGGTAGTGGTGAATATTGAAGATCCGGAAAAAACAAAAGGATTTACGATACCGGTTACTATCGAAAATAATGAATATCTGTCAGATATGGGTAAGACCTATGAGATTTTAAATAATACGGACAAGATTTCGTTTACGGTTACCGGAAAACGTTCAATCATCGAGGAATTGTCTGAATCAGATTTTACAGCCGTGGCTAATTTGGAAAACATCAACGATGATATGACGACGATACCGGTCAGTGTCAGCGCTTCCCGCTATGCAAGCCAGATTGAGATTAACAAACGGGATGCTACGTTGAAGGTAAGTGTTGAAAACCTGCAGACGGAACGTTTTCCTGTGAAAGTTGTAACGAAGGGAACGCCAGCTGCGTATTGCTATGTAGAATCGACTTCTTCAGCACCGGGCAAGATCACGGTTACGGGACCGGAGTCTGTACTGTCACAGATTGAGACTGCGCAGGCAGTAGTTGATATTAGTAATGCAGAAGAAAATGTGGCAACCAGCAGTCCTATCGTTCTGCTGGATGCAGATGGAAATGAGATATCCCAGGACAGACTGAGCCTGAATCGGACCGCTGTTGATGTGGATGTTGAAATTTCCATGGGAAAATCGGTTCCGTTGAAGTTTACTACGAACGGAACACCGGCAGACGGTTATCGTTTTGTGGAGGCAAAATGCAGCGAATCTACTGTAAAACTGACAGGAGACAGTGATCTGTTAAGCAGCATCAGTGAACTGGAAATCAGTGGATCGCAGATGAGTGTTTCTGATGCAACTGCCGATGTGACGGCAGATATTGAGTTGAGTAAGTATCTGCCGGATGGAATTACGCTTGCATCGGATCAGTCAAAGCAGATTAGTGTGACACTGGTAATTGAAGGGGAAAATTCCCGTGCATTTGCAGTTCCGGTTGGAAATATTACCGTAAAGAATTTGCCATCCAACCTGTCACTGGCGTTTAATGCGGATACTGTGACGGTCAATCTGAAAGGATTTGATGAGGTATTAAATGATATCAATCCGAATGATATTACGGGTTCCATTGATGCTTCCAATTTTACGGTGGGAACTGTAACAGCAACTGTTACACTGGATGGATCGCATAAGACCGCGGATATTGTGACAACAACTGTTACCGTTACAGATAAAAACGGACAGACAACAAACGGTTCTTCCGGAACCGGGGGAGAAAATACAGATGAAACAGATTCTGCCAATTCGAACTGATTAGGTGAGGAAGTGTTTCAAAAATGATAGAAGTACCAAAGATGTATTTTGGAGGGGATACAACATGGTTTGTCAGAAAGTAAAAATTAAAAATCCTGCGGGACTGCATCTGCGCCCGGCAGGAAAATTATGCGATGAAGCAATTAAGTACCGGGCAAAGATTTCATTCCAGAAGGGAAATGCAACGACAAATGCAAAAAGCCTGTTAAGTGTACTTGCAGCGAGCGTCAAGTATAACGATGAGGTGGAGATTGTCTGCGAAGGCGAGGATGAAAAGGAAGCACTGGAAGGAGTTGTGGCTCTGATCCAGTCAGGTCTGGGAGAATAACAGGAAAAGAGGACAAAAATATGGATCACTTGGATGAACTGGAAGCAGAAGCGATATATATTATGCGGGAGGTGGCAGCACAGTGTGAGAAGCCGGTGATGCTTTATTCTATCGGAAAAGATTCTTCTGTTATGCTGCATCTTGCATTAAAAGCGTTTTATCCGGAAAAACCGCCATTTCCGTTTTTACATGTTAATACTACATGGAAGTTTAAAGAAATGATCGAGTTTCGTGATAAAGTTGCAGAAAAATACGGCATTGAGATGTTGGAATATATCAATGAGGAAGGCGTTCGTCAGGGAATCAACCCTTTTGATCACGGAGCTGCCTACACTGATATTATGAAGACACAGGCATTAAAGCAGGCTTTGAATAAATATGGTTTTACCGCAGCTTTTGGCGGCGGCAGACGTGATGAAGAAAAAAGTCGTGCCAAGGAGCGCATTTTCTCTTTCCGTAATGCGGAGCATGCATGGGATCCAAAGAATCAGCGTCCGGAGATGTGGAAGCTGTTCAATACAGAGATCAACAAAGGAGAAAGTATCCGTGTATTTCCGATTTCCAACTGGACAGAAAAGGATATCTGGCAGTATATCAAGCGGGAAAATATAGATATTGTTCCGTTGTATTTTGCAGCAGAGCGCCCTGTCGTAGAGCGTGACGGTAATTTGATCATGGTAGATGATGACCGTATGCGTCTGCTGCCGGGAGAAAAACCGATGATGAAAAAAGTTCGTTTTCGTACCCTTGGATGTTATCCGCTTTCCGGCGGGGTAGAATCTGATGCGGATACGTTGGATGCGATCATTCAGGAGACCTTAAGTGCAGTATCTTCGGAACGTACCAGTCGTGTGATCGATAAGGACGGCGGTGCAGCCAGCATGGAGAAACGGAAAAGGGAGGGCTACTTCTAGATGAACGCATTACTGAAATTTATAACATGTGGAAGTGTGGATGATGGAAAATCCACTTTGATTGGACATATGCTCTATGATGCAAAATTATTGTTTGCAGATCAGGAACGGGCACTGGAGCTGGATTCCAAAGTTGGTTCCAGAGGCGGGGCAATAGATTACAGCCTACTTTTAGATGGTCTGATGGCAGAGCGTGAACAGGGAATTACCATTGATGTGGCATATCGTTATTTTACAACAGAACGCCGATCTTTTATCGTGGCAGATACGCCTGGACACGAAGAGTATACGAGAAATATGGCAGTTGGAGCTTCTTTTGCAGATCTGGCAGTGATTCTGGTGGATGCAAGTCAGGGAGTTCTGACACAGACAAGACGGCATACACGGATCTGTTCCCTGATGGGAATCAAGCATTTTGTGTTTGCTATCAATAAAATGGATCTGATTGATTATCAGCAGGACAAATTTAAAAAGATCCAAAAAGACATTAAAGTACTGCTGGCAGAATTTGAGTATAGCACAGCGCAGTTGATTCCGGTATCAGCAACCGAAGGGGATAATATCACCAAACGGTCGAACCATATGCCATGGTATACCGGTAAGACATTATTGGATTATCTGGAGACAATCGATGTCAAGGAGAATCCGACAGAAACAGGATTTACAATGCCGGTACAACGTGTCTGCAGACCGGATCATACATTCCGTGGTTTTCAGGGACAGATTGAGAGTGGCAGTGTGTCTGTCGGTGATACAATTCAGGTATTGCCAAGTGGAGAGACTGCATCGGTAAAACTGATTTACGAAGGTGACAGAGAAGTACAGACAAGTTCTGTCGGTCATGCAGTGACGATTCAGTTAGATACAGAGATTGATATTTCCAGAGGATGTGTATTGGTTGAGAATACGACGTTGAATGTAAATTCCATGTTTTCTGCAACATTGCTCTGGATGGATGATACAAAACTGGTGGAAGGAAAGAATTTCCTGTTAAAACTTGGAACTCAGAGTGTTCCGGCGACCATCATGAATATCAAATACAAGATAGATGTCAATTCCGGTGAAGAAGTATATGCGGATGCGATTTACAAAAATGAAATCGCCCGCTGTGAGATTTCAACTGCTTCTAAACTGGTTTTTGATAAATTTGAAAAGAACAATGCTTTAGGTTCTCTGATCTTGATCGATCGTATCAGTCATATGACATCGGCATGTGGTGTGGTAGAGCAGACATTGAACCGTGAGCATCAGCTTACCTGGCACAATATGGATATTACGCGTGGTTTTCGCGAAAAACAGCTTGGGCAGAATGCAAAGACCATCTGGTTTACCGGTCTGTCCGGTTCAGGCAAATCCACACTGGCAAATGAGCTGGAAAAACGTCTGGTGGCAATGGGCAAACACACGATGCTGCTGGATGGCGATAATGTCCGCATGGGCTTAAATAAGAACCTTGGTTTCCGGGAAGCAGACCGAATTGAAAATATTCGAAGAATTGCTGAAGTATCCAAACTCATGAATGATGCAGGATTGATCGTATTGACATCCTTTATTTCTCCGTTTGCACAGGATCGACAGAATGCCCGCGAGATTATTGGAGATGCCTTTATGGAAGTCTATGTGAGTACACCGATCGAGGAATGTGAACGCCGGGATATCAAGGGATTGTACCAGATGGCACGAAAAGGTGAGCTGGATTACTTCACTGGTGTAACAAGTCCATATGAAGTACCGGAACACCCGGATGCTGTGATAGATACCAGTCAGCACAGTGTAGAAGAATGTGTGGATCTGATTCTGCGGCAGTTACAGGATAAACTGTAAAAAATAGTTGAAAAACAAAATTGTAATATACAGGAATACAAGGGTAGATTTTTAAATAGTCTACATAAGAAATGGAAAGGAATCAGAATGGGAAGATATTTTGGAACAGACGGCTTCCGTGGAGAAGCTAACAAGAATTTAACAGTAGAGCATGCTTACAAAGTAGGACGTTTTATCGGATGGTATTATCATCAGATTACAGGAAAAAAATGTAAAGTTGTAATCGGAAAAGATACAAGACGTTCCAGTTATATGTTTGAATACTCTCTGGTTGCAGGTCTGACTGCTTCAGGTGCAGATGCATATCTGCTTCATGTAACTACGACTCCATCTGTATCTTACGTGACAAGAACAGAGGATTTTGACTGTGGTATTATGATTTCCGCAAGCCACAATCCGTTTTATGATAACGGTATCAAACTGATCAACGGCAATGGTGAGAAGATGGATGAGAAAACCATTTCTTACATTGAGGACTACATTGACGGAAAATTAAATCTTTTTGGAGAAGAAATGGAAGATGTACCGTTTGCTGTCCGCGAGGAAATTGGATGCACGGTAGATTATGCAGCAGGAAGAAACCGTTATGTTGGTTATCTAATCTCACTGGCTACTTATTCTTACAAAAATGTTCGTGTTGGTCTGGACTGCGCAAACGGAAGTGCATGGATGATCGCAAAGAGCGTATTTGATGCCCTTGGCGCAAAAACATATGTCATCAATGCGGAGCCGGATGGAACAAACATTAACAATCATGCAGGTTCCACACACATTGAGGTACTTCAGAAATTTGTAAAAGATAACAATCTGGATGTTGGCTTTGCTTATGACGGAGACGCAGACCGTTGTATCGCAGTAGACGAAAAAGGAAATGTCATCGACGGAGATCTGATCTTATATATTTATGGTAAATATATGAAAGAAAGAGGAAAACTGCTGAACAATACTGTTGTAACAACCATCATGTCCAACTTTGGTCTGTACAAAGCGTTTGATGAAGCTGGCATCAACTATGAGAAAACGGCAGTTGGTGATAAGTATGTATATGAAAATATGGTTCAGAATGGTCATCGTATCGGTGGTGAGCAGTCCGGACACATTATCTTCAGCAAATATGCAACCACAGGTGATGGTATCCTTACATCTATGAAAATGATGGAAGTTATGCTGGCAAAGAAACTGCCGTTAAGTAAATTAGCCGAGCCGGTTACCATTTATCCACAGGTACTCAAAAACGTAAGAGTAAAGAGCAAACCGGAAGCACAGAATGATGCTGATGTACAGCAGGCAGTAGCAAAAGTTGCAGATACACTGGGTGATACCGGACGTATCCTCGTTCGTGAGAGCGGAACAGAGCCGGTAATCCGTGTTATGGTGGAAGCAGAGACAGAAAGCCTCTGTGAAAAATATGTAGATCAGGTCATTGACGTGATCAAAGCAAAAGGACATACCGTATAAATATCATATAAGTATGTGAAAGAGAGACAGGAATGGATCCGACGCAGTTCTGGTTCATTTCTGTTGATTTATAGACAGGATGAAAGATCCTGATCAAGAGAAAGAGGTGATTTCGGTGGTTGAATTAGACCAGTTCAAAACAACGTTGAACGCATACAAACACCCGCTCCAGGAAGTAAGGGATTCACTTTGACCTCGCTAACAAAGAGCAGAGGATTCAGGAATTAGAGCGGAAGATGGAGGAACCGGATTTCTGGAACGATCCGGAGCGTTCCCAGGAGCTTATGAAAGAGCTCAAAAGTAAAAAAGATGATGTGGAAATTTATCGTCAGCTGACATCCCAGATGGAAGACATGGAACTCATGATCGAGATGGGATACGAAGAAAATGATCCGGAAGTCATTCCGGAGATCCAGGAATTGCTGGATGAATTTGAAACAAGTTTTGAAAATATTCGTATGAAGACATTGCTTTCCGGCGAATATGACAGAGACGATGCGATCGTGACCCTGCATGCAGGAGCCGGCGGAACGGAGTCCTGTGACTGGGCAAGCATGCTGTACCGTATGTATACCAGATGGGCTTCTGCCAAAGGATTTGAGGTGGAAGTACTGGATTATCTGGACGGAGAGGAAGCCGGCATTAAATCTGTGACATTTCAGGTGCATGGCGAAAATGCTTATGGTTATCTGAAATCAGAAAAAGGTGTTCACAGACTGGTTCGTATTTCCCCGTTTAATGCAGCAGGAAAACGTCAGACGTCCTTTGTATCCTGTGATGTTATGCCAGATATTGAAGAAGATGTGGAAATCGAGATTAACGATGATGATCTGCGTATTGATACCTACCGTTCCAGCGGAGCCGGTGGTCAGCATATCAACAAGACATCTTCGGCGATCCGTATCACGCATTTGCCGACCGGTATCGTGGTACAGTGCCAGAATGAGCGTTCTCAGCATATGAATAAAGATAAAGCAATGCAGATGCTGAAAGCAAAACTGTATTTGTTAAAGCAGCAGGAAAATGCAGAAAAAGCGGCAGACATTCGTGGTGATGTGACAGAGATTGGTTGGGGAAATCAGATCCGTTCCTATGTTATGCAGCCGTATACGATGGTAAAAGATCACAGAACCAGTGAAGAGACAGGTAATGTGGATGCCGTTCTGGATGGAGACATTGATCCATTCATTAATGCATATCTGAAATGGATCGCGCTGTCAAATAAACCAGCAGAGCAGCAGTAACACAACATCAGTTTTCAGCCTGTTTGGAGCGACAAAAAATCCTTGCAGAGTGTGGGCTGGTATGATAACATATCCCTCATAGGGAAACACGTGTCCTTGATATATGGACATGCCCGAGGAGGGATATCTATTATTGGGGTTACAAGTAGTATCCACAATGTGGCAGATATACACTGTAAAAGGATTAAGGACTCAACAGGAACAGGAAGATTGGAATGGAAAAAATAACAGAGAAGAAAAAGTATTTTGTAGTCAGGGAGCGGGCAGTTCCGGAAGTGTTGTTGAAGGTAGTACAGGCAAAGCGCCTGCTTGATTCAGGCAGAGCGCAGACAGTACAGGATGCAGCAGAACAGACCGGAATCAGTCGAAGCTCCTTTTATAAATATAAGGATGATATTTTTCCTTTTCATGAAGAAGCAAGAGGAAAGACCATTACCTTCATTATTCAGATGGATGATGAACCAGGACTTTTATCTGTAGTACTTCAGACCATTGCACATTTTCATGGAAATATTCTTACGATTCATCAGAGTATTCCAATCAATGGAATCGCAACTCTCACACTTAGTGTAGATATTCTTCCGGGAGAGGGAGATGCAGAGGCCATGGTTGAAGAAATCGAAAGTCGGGAAGGAATTCATTATCTGAAGATCCTTGGAAGAGAATAGAAATTTTTTTACACAGGAGGAAGATATGGTTAATATTGCGGTATTAGGATACGGTACAGTTGGAAGTGGTGTCGTGGAGGTTATCAACACAAACCACGAAAGCATTAATAAACGGGCAGGTCAGGAGATCAATATCAAATATGTTCTTGACCTCAGAGATTTTCCGGGAGATCCGGTACAGGAAGTTCTGGTACATGATTATGAGATCATTGCCAACGATCCGGAAGTAGACATTGTAGTAGAAGTTATGGGCGGTATTGAACCGGCATATACCTTTGTAAAGAGAGCGCTGGAATCAGGTAAGAGTGTCTGCACTTCCAATAAAGCACTGGTTGCAAAGCATGGCCCGGAGCTGATGGAGATTGCAAAAGAAAAGAACATCAACTTCCTGTTTGAGGCAAGCTGCGGTGGTGGAATTCCGATCATTCGAGCACTTAACGGATCTCTGACAGCAGATGAAGTCGATGAGATCACAGGAATCTTAAATGGAACTACCAACTACATGATGTACAAGATGGCAACAGAAGGTTCTGATTTTGATGTGGTTCTTAAAGAAGCACAGCAGAAGGGATATGCAGAGGCTGATCCGACCGCAGACGTAGAAGGTTATGATGCATGCCGTAAGATCGCAATCCTGTCCTCTCTGGCTTATGGAAAGTTTTTGAATTATGAAGATGTTTATACAGAAGGAATCACAAAGATCACACCAGAAGATATGGTATATGCAGAAGAACTTGGCATGACCATTAAACTTCTCGGAACCAGCCGAAAACTGGGCGAGGACACATTCACCGCACTGGTTGCACCGTTCCTGGTTGGCCAGAAGAGTCCGTTATACAGTGTTAATGATGTTTTTAATGCTGTTTTTGTACATGGAAACATGCTTGGAGATGCGATGTTCTACGGAAGTGGAGCAGGAAAGCTTCCAACAGCAAGTGCAGTAGTGGCAGATGTTGTTGATGAAGCGAAGAATCTTCATGAAAATATTGCAACAAACTGGTCAAATGAGCCGATGAAACTGACTCCGATGGAGGAGACAGAGGGAAGATTTTTCGTAAGAGTCAAAGGTGTGACGGAAGCACAGGCAGAAGCCGCTTTTGGAAAACTTCAGATTGTAAAAGTTGCTTCTCTTCCAGATGAATTCGGATTCATTACAGAGTGCATGAAACAGAAAGAATATAAAGAAAAGATCAGTAAACTGAATGGTGAAGTGATCGCAATGATCCGTGTAAAGGATTGATAAAATCGTATTCCGGGAGGAAACTATGTTAATAGTAAAGAAATTCGGAGGTACGTCTGTAGCTAACAAAGAGCGTATTTATAATGTCGCTAACAGATGTGTTGAAGAATACAAAAAAGGAAATGACGTGGTAGTTGTTTTGTCTGCAATGGGTAAATATACAGATGAACTGATTTCCATGGCAGAAGATATTAATGATAAACCGCCAAAAAGAGAGATGGATATGCTCTTTACGATTGGAGAACAGATGTCTGTATCTCTGATGGCAATGGCATTTGACAAACTGGGAGTTCCGGCGGTATCACTGAATGCATTTCAGGTAGCTATGCATACGACAAGTGTGCATGGAAATGCCCGCCTCAAAAGAATTGATACAGAACGTATCCGCAGAGAACTGGAAAATCATAAGATCGTCGTTGTTACAGGATTCCAGGGAGTCAATAAATACGATGATTATACAACTCTGGGAAGAGGCGGTTCTGACACGACTGCAGTTGCTCTTGCAGCAGCTCTTCATGCAGATGCCTGTGAAATCTATACAGATGTAGACGGAGTTTATACAGCAGATCCACGTAAGGTTCCGAAAGCACGTAAGCTGAAAGAAATTACGTATGATGAGATGCTGGATCTTGCAACGCTTGGGGCAGGAGTACTTCATAACCGTTCTGTAGAGATGGCGAAGAAATATGGAGTACCGCTTGTGGTACGTTCCAGTCTGAATAACAGTGAGGGAACTGTCGTAAAGGAGGAAGTTACAGTGGAAAGAATGCTGATCAGCGGTGTTGCGCTTGATACAGAGGCAGTAAGGATTGCCGTTATCGGTCTGAAAGATGTACCGGGTATGGCGTTTAAATTATTTGATGTTCTTGCTAAAAAACATATTAATGTTGATGTTATTCTGCAGTCTATCGGACGTGCAGGTACAAAGGATATTTCCTTTACGGTAGATGGCAAAGATCTGGATGATGCAATTGCGACTCTTGAAGAAAATAAAGCCAGACTTGGCTATCAGGAACTGCATTCAGAGAGAAATATTGCAAAACTTTCTATTGTTGGAGCAGGAATGATGAGCAACCCTGGTGTTGCTGCAAAAATGTTTGAAAGCCTTTATAATGAGGGTGTAAACATTAATATGATCTCAACTTCTGAGATTCGAGTAACTGTTCTGATCAATGAAAAAGATGGTGTGAGAGCCATGAATGCAGTACATGATGCATTTAATCTTGCAGACTGATACAGGATGTCGGGATCATTGCAGAAGTAAGGAACAGTAAAATTCAAAATATGTAAATTCCATCTTCGGTTTTGCGAAGGTGGAATTTTTGTCTGATGCCTGAAAAAAGGCAGATAGGAGAAAAATGACTGGACAGAGAAAGTACTGGAAATCCTATGCAAAGAGTAATCTGAAAGGAAACTGGGGGATTGCAATTACTGCAATGCTGGCCGTTGTAGCTGTTAATTTTATCGGAAATATTTTTGCTGTACAGCTGTTTCCGGGAGATTCCGTATTTGCATTGGTATTAAGCGAAATTTTTGTGTTTATTGTATCTCTGATAGGAATGATCTTCAGTACCGGATACAGCTATATGCAGCTGAATATCTGCAGAGGCAGGGATTACAGCCTGAGTGATCTGCTGTATATGTTTCATAACCAGCCGGACAGAGTACTGGTTGCCGGACTGGTCGTAGCGTTGATCGACACAGTGGTGCAGATTCCATTCTATTATGTGACTTATATGGTAAATCCGGGAGAGACTGTGGAAAGCATGATTCACTGGTATCAGCTTCTTTTGGGAGCGTGGCTTCTTGCAATGGTATTGAGTGTAATCTTTACAGTGCCATTTGCACTGACATTCTATTTTCTGGCTGATGATCCGGAAATGGGTGGTATAGAGGCACTGAAAGCAAGTACACATGCCATGAAGGGGCACATCTGGCAGTATCTGATGTTGGAGCTTAGTTTTGTCCCACTGCTGTTTTTGTCACTGTTTACTCTTTATATTGGGCTGCTGTGGATGATGCCGTATATGCAGTTTACAGAAACTGCATTTTATATGTATGTAACAGGAGAACTCGATCAGCAGAGAACTGACCGGCAGCATACGGGAATCCAGGAGATATCTGACCGAACCGGTGATGATTATAATTCAGAAGCATAGAACAGAAAACAAAATATAAAAGATACAATGATTATCATGCATGAAAAAGGAGACTATAATGGATATTATTCAGGTGATAACCAAAGAACTTAATGTGGAAAAATGGCAGGTAGAAGCTGCAGTCAAATTGATTGACGAAGGCTGTACTATCCCGTTTATTTCCCGATACCGTAAAGAAGCAACTGGTTCTTTAAATGATGAACAGCTTCGTACTCTTCATGAAAGACTGACCTATCTTCGTAATCTGGAAGAAAAAAAGAATCAGGTACTTGGAAGTATCGAAGAGCAGGGAAAACTGACGGCAGAGTTGAAGAAACAGATCCTTGATGCACAGACACTGGTCGTAGTAGAGGATCTTTATCGTCCATTCCGACCGAAACGCCGTACCCGCGCAATCATTGCGAAGGAAAAAGGACTGGAACCGCTGGCAAATATCATTATGCTTCAGATGACAGTCAAGCCGATTGAAGAAGAAGCACAGGATTTTGTATCAGAAGAAAAAGGTGTGGAAACAGTAGCAGATGCGATCAATGGAGCCAAAGATATTATTGCGGAGCATATTTCTGATGAGGCAGATTACCGTATTTATCTTCGTAAACTGACTATGGACAAGGGTTCTGTCGCTTCTGCGGCGAAGAAACCGGAAGAATCTTCTGTTTATGAAATGTATTATGAATTTGAAGAGCCGATCAAAAAGCTTGCGGGACATCGTGTGCTTGCCCTGAATCGTGGTGAGAAAGAAAAAATCCTTACGGTTAAAGTCAATGCACCGGAAGAAGAAGCAATGGGATGGCTTCAGAAACAGGTCATTACAAAAGAAAATCCAATTACAAAACCGATTCTTCGCGAAGTAGTGGAAGACAGTTACAAACGTCTGATCGCACCTGCGATTGAGCGTGAGATCCGAAGTGATCTGACAGAAAAGGCCGAAGACGGGGCAATCCATGTATTTGGAAAGAATCTGGAGCAGCTTCTGATGCAGCCTCCAATCGTTGGTAAAGTAGTTCTTGGATGGGATCCGGCTTTCCGTACAGGCTGTAAGCTTGCTGTGGTGGATGCAACGGGAAAGGTGCTGGATACAAAGGTCATCTATCCGACAGAGCCGCACAATAAGGTTGAAGAATCCAAGCGTGAAGTAAAAAAACTCATTGACAAATATCATGTAACGCTTATTTCCTGCGGGAACGGAACGGCTTCCAGAGAATCCGAAAAAATTATTGCGGACATGATTAAAGAAATGAATTTAAACGATGTGGATTACATCATTACCAATGAAGCCGGTGCTTCCGTATATTCGGCAAGTAAGCTTGCATCGGAAGAATTCCCGAAGTTTGACGTTGGACAGAGAAGTGCGACATCCATTGCAAGAAGACTGCAGGATCCATTGGCAGAACTTGTGAAGATTGATCCGAAATCCATCGGTGTCGGACAGTATCAGCATGATATGAACCAGAAAAAGTTAAGTGAAGCTTTATCCGGTGTTGTGGAAGACTGTGTAAATAAAGTCGGAGTTGACCTGAATACGGCATCGGCACCGCTCCTTTCTTATATTTCCGGAATATCCGGAGCAATTGCTAAGAATATTGTGGCATACAGAGAAGAGAACGGAAGATTCACAGACAGAAAGCAGCTTTTGAAAGTTGCAAAACTCGGACCAAAAGCCTTTGAGCAGTGTGCCGGATTCATGAGAATCCAGAATGGTACGAATCCGTTAGACGGAACCAGTGTACATCCGGAGTCTTATGAAGCTGCAGAAAAACTTCTGAAGAAACAGGGATTTTCACTGGAAGACATCAGCGGAGGAAAGCTAACCGGACTTTCCCTCACGATCAAAGACTATGCAAGACTTGCCGGGGAACTGGAGATTGGAGAGATCACCCTCCGGGATATTGTGAAAGAACTGGAAAAACCGGGAAGAGATCCTCGAGATGAGATGCCAAAGCCGATCCTTCGCAGTGATGTACTGGAAATGAAAGATCTGAAAGAGGGTATGATTCTGAAGGGAACCGTCCGTAATGTCATTGATTTTGGCGCCTTTGTAGATATAGGTGTCCATCAGGATGGACTGGTGCACATTTCCAAACTGACGGACAAAAAGTTTGTGAAACACCCACTGGATGTAGTGAGTGTAGGAGATGTAGTAGAAGTAAAAGTTCTCAGTGTGGACATGCAGAAAAAGCGGATCCAGTTGTCCATGATACTTTAAAATTAAATTCTTATCGATCATTTACAGCCAGGATGACAATGTTGTCCTGGCTGTAAACGATTTCGTAGGAACCGGCCAGCGTGTCATAGTCAGAAATCTGGTAACTGCCCAGTTCCCAGGGACCGATCACAATATAATTTACGCCGTACTCATCCAGCAGAGAATCTCTGGCATCCGGATCTTCGTACATGGATTTGACTGCTGCTTCATTGCCGGTATAATCCACTCCGTGATAGTACAAAAAGGAAGAGGAGCCGCAGACGATATTGCGCCCGGTAAGAGAGGCAATGGCGTTGTTGTGGTTGGTAGCGGTAAGGAATGTATCAGTTGGCTGTGTGTTTTTTTCCACCCACTGACAGGCTTTTACATAACCGTTGTCATACAATTCGTAGTCAGAAACCCACTCCCGTCCCATGGTAAGGATGGCGGCAAAGACGCCGAGGACGGCGGTAACCGCTACAGCGGCCGGCCGGACAAAGCGTCCCAGTCTGGCAAAATGCTGTGGCAGGGTATCCCACACATAATCGGCTGAGGCAATACAGAAAAACAGGTATGCTACTAACAAAAGTTTGTTGTTGTCATAACTGTTGGGCTGGAACAGGACAAATTCGCACAAAAGCCAGAGAAGTACGCCGGGCATGGCTATATGCCGTTGTTCTTTTTTCCCGAAGATCAATAGGAGAATCGGAAGCAGGAACATGATGCCCAGATTTTTCAGATAGAAAATAAAGTAAGTATCCTGAACTTCCGGATTTGAATTAGCCCAGTTGAAGCCGCCCCGGACAAACTGTTCTCCCTGCGCCTGACGGAATGTAAAGCCGAAAAGCTGAGGCGGGGCAAGCAGCAAAACAATGGCTAAAAAGAAGCCCCAGCGCAGCCATACACTTTTATCTTTTTTCCAGACATCCTGGCTGTTGTAGGTAAGAACACCCAGGATGGCAAAAAAGCAAAGCAAGATCATATAACCGAAAGTCAGCAGCATAGAACCGGAAAAAGGTTCTTCGGACAGCTGACGAACACTGACAAACTGTAAAAAGAGCAGCACGCCACAGACAAGGACAGCCCGCCATAGAAGGGAAAGAGAAGGTGCTTTTTTCCCCGCCAGAGAGGCCAAATCCTGGGCAACAAAAACGGCACAGCAAACGCCCAGAGCCAGGAAGGAATGGGTGTGGATCAGTACCAGTCCGCCTGACAGAATGGCAGACAGAATCCAGTATGTTTTATCGTGTTGTCTGCGGCCCTTTAGTATCAGAGCAAGGACCGGAAAAAGAATGGCCCAGCCAAACAAGGTGGCTCGCTGAGGGATCAGCATATCGCAGATTACATTGTGCCACTGTACATTGGCCTGCACATAGTTGGTAGGAGTCTCGTAAAAGGCAGTAAAGATACGGCGGAAGTTTTCACTGTTAAATCCCTGGTTGATGAAATAGTAAAATCCCAATCCGCCATTGAAGAAGAACAAGGCAAAGGCCAAAATCGATTTACCCCGGTAACTAAGTCCCAGGTTTGTATAGATGGTTTTGGCTACGGCATACATACCGAAAAACACCTGCGCCAAAGCGGCATACATAGGAACCAGGTAGGCCACCCGCAGCGAAGTGCCAAATAAATACAAACTGGAGGAAATGCTGTCGGACAAAAACGGATAGGCAAGTTTCGTCCCCGGCAAGATGGAATATTCCGGTGGAAAGATCTGCTGTTTGGCAATGCTTGTGATAAAGCCAAGGTGCATATTCATGTCACCATAGGTACTCTGGCCGGAATGAAGGGAAAGTCCCTCCCCTGCAGACAGAGTATGGCCTGTCAGCATAACGGCGGTAAACAAAAAGACCGGGATCAAAAGCAGAATAATGGGATCGTTAAGGATCCACTGCTTACATGAAATATGAAAGGACCGTCCGCTGCGCCAGTCACAGTCGGATACTTTCAGCCATAAAAAGGCGGTCACAAGAGCCATGGCTGCCAGAGCCAGAATGTGGGCTGTTTTACTGAAACCAAGGAAAAAGGCGAAAAGAACCGGAATCCACTGCAGCGAAAAACTGCCTAAAACCGATCCGGCCAGTAAAGTAAATCCCCACTTTTCTTTTTTCAGGAATAAGGAGGCAATGATGATCCCCATAAACTGAAACAAAAGAAAGTACAAAATCCCCATAAGGTTGCCTGCCATAGAACCAAACATAAAAAATCCTCCAATCAAAACAATGTTGTGAAAATTATACTTTATCCCTATGGGGATGTCAATTTTCTTCCGGGGGGCTGTCGGGGTTA